>FLOH01000382.1_pt1 | contig 103381 bp, 103 predicted proteins | sample 756751 | NCBI WGS metagenome assembly FLOH01 (sample SAMEA4026879, study PRJEB14308) | marine metagenome | biome: coastal water; material: water | depth 74 m
ACGGAACTCAACGTGGCTGACTATTTCCGTGCCAACAAGATGGAATACAAGCTGGTTGCTTTCGAAAAGGCCGACGAAGTTGTCGCCGCCTATGACGCCGGTCGTTGCGACGTCTTCACCACCGATCAGTCCGGTCTTGCGGCCCAGCGTCTGAAACTGGCCAAGCCCGACGATCATGTCGTTTTGCCGGAAGTCATTTCCAAGGAACCGCTTGGCCCCGTCGTCCGTCATGGCGATGACCAGTGGCTGGATATCGTCAAGTGGACCCTGTACGCGATGCTTGAATCCGAAGAAATGGGCATCAATTCGGGTAACGTCGACAAGATGAAAACCAGCGACAACCCCGGCATCAAGCGTATCCTCGGCACCGAAGGAGACGTTGGCAAGAACTTGGGTCTTAGCAGCGACTGGGCCTACAACGTTGTCAAACAGGTCGGCAATTACGGCGAAAGTTTCGACCGCAACGTCGGCATCAACACCTCCTTGAAACTTCCGCGTGGTGTAAACAACCTGTGGAACAAAGGTGGGTTGATGTACCCGATGCCGGCTCGCTAATCCGGTAACTCCAAATAAGCATATGCCCGGCCCCAAAAAGGCCGGGCATATGTCCTTTATTTCTGTAAAAGCAATAAACGGGGGGAGTCGCGTCGTGTCTGATAGCGTTTCAGAAGTCAGTAAACCTGCGAAACCGCCAATCTGGAATGACCCGGTTTATCGGGCGCTGTTTTTCCAGGTGCTGGTGCTGGGGGGTGTTCTCGCCCTCGGCTATTCCCTTATCTCCAACACGCTGGCCAACCTTGAACGTCAGGGGATCGCGTCGGGCTTCGGTTTCATGAAGACCACCGCCGGTTTTTCGATCCTGATGACGCTGATCGAATATTCCGAAGAAGATCCCTATTTTCGGGCTTTCATCGTTTCCCTACTAAACACGCTTCTGGTCGCCGGTATTGGCGTCTTCTTCGCCACGATCCTGGGCTTTCTGGTTGGTGTCGCAAGGCTTTCAAGCAACTGGGTTCTGTCGAAATTGGCAGCGGTGTATATCGAGACACTGCGGAATATCCCGTTACTGCTGCAAATTTTCTTTTGGTATTTTGGCGTTTTGCGCCAACTGCCCTCGCCAAAGCAAAGTATAAATGCCTTCGATACATTCTTCTTGAATATCCGCGGTCTTTACTCGCCTTATCCAATTCTGGAACCCGGATTCAAGTTCGTGTTCTGGTCTTTTCTCGTCGCCATCGTCGCCATCTTTTTCATCGCCCGCTGGGCTCATAAAAGACAGGAAGCGACGGGACAGCAATTCCATACCGTCTATGTATCGCTTGGCCTGATTGTCGGCTTGCCGCTGATCGTCGCGGCGATTACCGGATTTCCACTCAGTTGGGAGTATCCGGAACTCACGGGGTTCAATTTTACCGGTGGATTGTCCTTGATACCCGAACTGGTCGCCCTGGTTTTGGCTTTGTCGCTTTACACGGCCACCTTCATCGCCGAAATCGTTCGTGCCGGTATAATGGCCGTCAGTCATGGCCAGACCGAAGCTTCCTACGCCTTGGGCTTGCGTCCGGGGCCGACCCTGCGCCTGGTCGTTATCCCGCAAGCCTTGCGCGTGATCATCCCGCCGCTGACCAGCCAGTATCTAAACCTGACCAAGAACTCATCCCTGGCCGCCGCCATCGCCTACCCAGATATCGTGCTGGTTTTCGCCGGCACGATTTTGATGCAGACAGGACAGGCGGTTGAAGTTATCGCCATCACCATGGGCGTATATCTGACGATCAGCTTGCTGATCTCGGCGTTCATGAACTGGTACAACAAAAAAATGGCCCTGGTGGAGCGATAAGATGCCTGAACAGAAATCCTACGAACTGGGACATCATCCGGACATGGCGCCGCCGGTCACCATGGTCGGCTACATCGGCTGGATGCGGGCCAATCTGTTTTCTTCGCCGATCAATTCGGTGCTGACAATTCTCTGCATTTGGTTGATCTATATTTCGGTGCCGCCGGTGATCCTGTGGGCCTTCATCGACGCCGATTGGCTTGGCTCGTCCCGGGATGATTGTTCCCGCGAAGGCGCCTGCTGGGTCTATATCCAGTTCTGGTTCAAGCAGATCATGTACGGGCGCTATCCGGATACCGAACTGTGGCGTATCAACACCGCCTATGTCCTGCTGGTCGGGGCGATGATTCCGCTGTTCATTCCGGCATTCAAATACAAGGGTCTGTTGGCCACCTTCCTGCTCGTCGGTTATCCGATCATCGCCTTTTTCCTGTTCGTTGGTGACAATTTCGGCCTGATGAAGGTAGAAACGCCGTTATGGGGCGGGCTGTTCCTGACGCTGGTCATTTCATTGGTCGGCATTGTCGCCGCCCTGCCCATTGGCATTGTACTGGCCCTCGGGCGACGGTCGGACATGCCCATCGTCAAGGCATTGTGCGTCGGCTTTATCGAATTCTGGCGCGGCGTACCGCTGATCACCGTGCTGTTCATGTCGTCGGTGATGTTCCCGCTGTTTTTGCCCGAAGGCATGAATTTCGACAAATTGATTCGCGCCCTGGTCGGGGTCATGCTGTTTTCGGCCGCCTACATGGCCGAGGTCGTGCGTGGCGGCCTGCAGGCGATTCCCAAGGGCCAGACCGAAGCCGCCGAGGCTCTCGGTATGAGCTACTGGAAGACCATGGGACTGATTGTCATGCCCCAGGCCCTGAAAATGGTGATCCCCGGTATCGTCAACACCTTCATCGGGTTATTCAAGGACACCACCCTGGTGCTGATCATCGGCCTGTTCGACCTGCTGGGCACCGTGCAGCTTGTCGGCACCAACCCCGATTGGCTGGGTTTCCATATCGAAGGTTATGTCTTCACGGCCTTTGTCTTCTGGGTGTTCTGCTTCGGCATGTCGCGCTACAGCCAGCATCTTGAGAAAAAACTTCACACCGGCCATTGATCGCCGAAATTCAGGTTACGGAGAACAACAATGTCAGAAATAGCTGTCGCCCAGCCAACCAAGGAAATGACCGTTACCGACGATGTCATGATCCAGTTGAAGGGAATGCACAAATGGTATGGTGATTTCCATGTGCTGAAGGACATCAACCTGACGGTTCACAAGGGCGAACGCATCGTCATTTGCGGACCTTCCGGTTCGGGCAAGTCGACCATGATCCGCTGTATTAACCGCCTAGAAGAACACCAGCAGGGGCAGATCATCGTCGAAGGCACGGAATTGACCGGTGATTTAAAGCATGTCGAGCAGATCCGCCGCGAAGTCGGCATGGTGTTTCAGCATTTCAACCTGTTCCCGCATTTAAGCATCCTCGACAACCTGACCCTGGCGCCAATCTGGGTGCGCAAAATGCCGAAGGCCGAAGCCGAAGCCGAGGCCATGAAATATCTGGAACGAGTGAAAATTCCGGAACAGGCGCTCAAGTACCCCGGCCAGCTTTCCGGCGGCCAGCAACAGCGCGTCGCCATTGCCCGCTCGTTATGCATGAATCCCAAGATCATGTTGTTCGATGAACCGACATCGGCGCTTGATCCGGAAATGATATCCGAAGTGCTGGACGTGATGGTTGGCCTTGCCGAATCCGGCATGACCATGATCTGTGTCACCCACGAAATGGGTTTCGCCCGCAAAGTGGCCAACCGGGTGATTTTCATGGATGAAGGTCAGATCATCGAAGAAAATGAACCCAACGAATTCTTCAACAACCCGCAGAACGACCGCACCAAGTTGTTCCTCAGCCAGATTTTGGCTCATTGAGATGACCAAGAGTCTGAAAGACCGCGCCGACGAAGCAACCCGGAAGGTCCAGCAAATTCTGGGCGTAACGGTCGAAGAACACCCCAAGGAAATCGCCGACGCCATCGAACAGACGATCATCAACGCCCTGCTTGCGGAACGCGAACGCTGCGCCAGCGTCGCCTATGAAGAATGCTGTGAAGAAGATCAGGACCGGGCCCACAGGGTCGCCGGAGAAATCCGACGGATAAGGACGGCGCTGATCGCCAATCTGTCATCCATGCGTTAGTTAGAGCATTTCCGGGTTAATATGAACCACTCTGACCATGTTATTTTGTTTCGTGATGAGGAACGCATCGCAACGCGATGCGGGGTATCGGGTAAGATGCGTGACGACGATCACGAAGCAAAAGAACATGGCCTTCGGTGGGGCATATCGGCCCGTCGGGGTCGTTGCCACCCTTGCCCGATGCGACGGCATCGCGCGGCGGGCCGCGCCTACCCGAACAAGCCGATCTACCCCATCAGAGTGATTCATATTAACCCGAAAGTACTCTAGAAAGGCATATCAACCATGTTGTACCTTCTCGACTTTAGCGTGACCTATTCGGCGGAAATGGTCCAGAACGACCTTTTTACGATCTGGGCCGAAGAGGCCGGGGTTGCCCTTGGCGCCAAGGAAGACGGCGCGATTGTTGATCTTTGGAAGTGCGCCGGCGAACGCCGGGTTGTCGCCGTTGTTGATTTGGACGGACCGGATACACTGGACCAGATCCTCATGGACTTGCCGATCATGCAGAAGATGGGACAGCATGTGGACGTCAAGGTCACCGCCCTGCGCCGATATGAAGACTTCGCCGCCGACGTCAAGGAAAGGTTGGACCGCTGAGCCCGCCAAGCCCAATTATCGCGATAGCGATCGCAGGCTGATGGCGTAAATTGCGCCGCGACGGGGGCACACCCGTTCGGCCTTCAGTTTCTTCACACCCTTTAGTTTAAGCAATCGTTTCGCCAGGGCTTCAGTTGCCGTCTGGCCCAAATCACTCAGTCTCAGTTCCAGATTCAGGGCATCGTCGATGCTGCCAAGAAAAGTATAGGGCGATTGAAACCTGTGATTCAGGACGACGCTGATCTCATGAGTCAGGCGCGCCGAAGGTGCGGCGCTCAAACTGATCACCAGGGACACAGTCTCGAAGGATTTTCCGGGTAAGGTCGGGGCGTCAGATCGAAGGGGCGTAGACATGATGCGTACTCTTTTTACAAACGAAGGGAATCGGCGAAATTGCCAGCGCCATGGTCATGGCGGTGGTCAACATTCGTTTGCCGATAATTCGTTTATTCCGAGTACGCATGGGATTTAACTATCACGCGGGTCGGGTAACGTCAATCAGACAGGAAATCGGTGATCGCGGTGAACGGACGCCGCTGCACCCGCGCGGTTTCCTCCAGGATCAATTCACCCGCTACACAGGTCAGGCCGCGGGCCAGCCAGTCATCCCGTCGGCAGGCCTCGATCACGCCGACTTCGCCGATTGATTTGACCAGGGGCAACAGGGCCGCGCCGTATCCGGCCGATGCCGTCACCGGCACCGCTCCCGGAATATTATCGACGCAGAAATGCCGAATGCCGCCTTCGCTGTATACCGGATTGTCCCAACTCGTCGCCCGGGTCGACTCAATGGCGCCGCCTTCGTCACAGGAAATATCGACGATTACCGCGCTCGACTTCATTTTTTTGAGCATGGCGCGGTCAATCAAGTGATCGTCGCGGTGTTTCGGCCACAGCACGCAATTGATGAACAGATCGGTGTCGGCAAGCAAGCCGGGCAGGGCTCCCGTATCGCTCGAGGTGAAATCGTTGCCGGCCCAATCCAGTTCGGCCTGCGCGCGCGCGCGTTGATTGATATCCAGCCCGGTGACCGAGCAGCCGAGTCGCATCAGGGTGCGCAAGGCTCCATTGCCGACGGCACCCAAACCAAGGACGACGGCGCTTAGCGCCGGTGCGCCAAAATGCGGCATGAAATGACGGCCGCTGCCGCCATGGGGCGACATACACAGCCGCACGCCTTCGAACGCGCCGACTTCACCGGCCAGGGGGCAATTGGGCGATCCGAACCGGTGGGTGTCTTCCGCCGAAATGGCGGTCAATCCGGTCTTCAGCAAATGGTCGGTCAGGGGCCGGTCGGCGGCGGAATGAATGTTGGTGAGCAGGATGTGGCAGGATTGCAGCAATTCGTATTCCGGCTCCAGCGGCTCCTTGACCTTGACGATCAATTCGCACGGCCCGTAAACATCGTCGGCTTTCGCTGCTATATTAGCCCCGAAGGCCAGGTAATCGTCGTCGCTGGCGCCGGATAAGACCCCGGCTCCGGTTTCCACGGTCACACGATGGCCTGCGGCGATCAATTCGCCGACATGACCGGACAGCAGGGCGACGCGGCCTTCCTGTGGTTTGATTTCTTTCGGAATACCGATTTCCATGATGTTAATTTTCTCTCGTCGGGGGTGATGGCCAATTTAGTTGGGGGTGGCCGAGGCGCGGATCTTCGAATGTATCAGATTGCCGGGCGAAGGGCTCGAATCCCAGGCGCCGATACAGCGGCAGGGCGCCGGGATGATCCAGATCACAGGTGTGAACCCACAGCCGTTCAGGATTGTGCGCCCAGGCGGTGTCGATGGCCTGACCCAGCAAATAGGGGCCAAGCTTCATGCCGATGAATTCCGGCATCAGGCCGAAATAGGCCAATTCGATATCGGGGAATTCCTTCAGGTTCAGTTCAAAATAGCCGGCCGGCGTACCGTGGACATACAGCACATATATTTCGACCTTTTCATGTTCGATCAGCGGCAGCAGTTTTTCATCGCTGATAATGGACCGCTCGTACCACAGCCACGGCGCGCCGACGCCGCTATACAAATACCGGTAAAACGCGGCGGTCGGTCTTTCGAGCCTGAGCAAGGCCAGATTCTTTATCGGCGGCGGCGGGCAGGATGCCGCCGGCCGGTGTTTCATTTCCAGCGAGGTGATGATCGTGGTCAGTGTGCTGTCTGCTTCTTGTTCGGCGATCCGGCGGGACATCACCGTCCGGGGTTCGGTTTCGTAGCCGAGAGTCTGGTAAAAATTCCGGACCGCGTCATTGTCCTCGCGGATCATCAGATTGATTTTCCAGACACCGCGGGACTTGAGCCAGTTTTCCGCGTGCCCGATCATCTGGCGACCGAAACCCTTGCCCCGGTGAACGGGCGATGTCGCCACGTAATACACCACGCCCCGGTGGCCATCGTTGCCGGCCATGACCGAGGCGACGATGTCGCCGCCCGACAGTCCGACGAACAATTCGCCGCTCGGGTTCGACCGGCAATGGGCGATGTCATGGTTTGGGTCGTTCCACGGGCGCAGCAGGTCGCAGTCCTGCCACAGCGCGGCCAGGGCTTCCTGTTCGCCGTCCTGCATGGGCCGGATCGTCAGATCGTCTGACGTCACGGCCCGATCGGCGTATCGGGATGATCGCCCCATTCGGCCCAGGAGCCATCATAAACGGGAACATCTTCATAGCCGATCAAATGCAGGGCGAAGGCGGTTACCGCCGCGGTCACGCCAGAGCCGCAACTGGTGACGATGGGCTTGCTCAAATCGACGCCCGCGGCCGCAAACGCCGCCTTGATTTCGCCGGACGACTTGAACGTGAAGTCGTCCTTGGGGTTCAGCAGTTCGATGAACGGCAGGTTGATGCTGCCGGGAATATGGCCGCGTTTTTCGGTCGGCCTCGGTTCATGGTCGATGCCGTCGAACCGGCCGGAACTGCGGGCATCGACAACCTGAAATCTGTGTGTCTTCAGGTTGGCCATCATCTGATCGAAATTCTTGACCAGCATGTTGTTCGTGCGGGCCGTCAGATGACGTTCCTGGGGGCGGACTTCGTCATCGTCCACGGGCCGTTTTTCCTTCATCCATTTCGGCAGCCCGCCGTTCAGCACGGCGACATCGGCATGGCCGAACAGGCGGAACATCCACCACACCCGGCAGGCCGCCATGAAGCCGCCGGAGGAGTCGTAAACAACAATGCGGTTGCCGTCGCCCAGGCCCAGTTTGCACACTTTCGACGAAAATTTCTCCGGGCTCGGCAGCATGTGGGGCAGATCGGTATCTCCATCAGCGATGTCGTTGATATCAAAATAGACGGCGCCGGGAATGTGGCGAAGGCCGTATTCTTCGCGCGCGTTCCGCTCGTCGTTTGGCAGGTAGAAAGTGGCATCGACAACCCGCACATCCGGCGCGTTCAGGTGGCGCGCCAGCCAGTCGGTATCGACGATAGCGCTTGCGTTTTTGTAATCCATTTTGAAAGTCTCTTAAATTATAGCCAATCGGGAACCGGTAAATTCTTCTCGCGCAAAAAGACCGGGTTGAACATCTTGCTGGTGTAACGGGTGCCGGAATCGCACAACAATGTGACAATGGTATGACCGGGACCCATATCCCGGGCCATGCGCAGGGCGCCGGCGACGTTAATGCCACTTGACCCGCCCAGGCACAGCCCTTCCTTCGATAACAGATCGAAGGCGACGGGAAGCAGCTCTTCATCTGGAATCTGGTACGGCATATCGACTTTCAATTCTTCCAGGTTTTTGGTGATCCGGCCCTGACCGATTCCTTCGGTGATCGACGTCCCTTCGGATTTCAATTCGCCGTTGGCGTAGTAGTTGTAAAGGGCCGCGCCCATGGGGTCGGCGAGGCCGATCTTGACGTTCTTGTTAAGCAATCGCAGCGCCTTTTCGACCCCGGCCAGGGAACCGCCGGTGCCGACGGAACAGATGAAGCCATCGACCTTGCCGCCGGTCTGGTGCCAAATTTCCGGGCCCGTCGTCTCGATATGGGCCTGCCGGTTGGCGGTGTTGTCGAACTGGTTGGCCCAGATCGCGCCCCGCTCATCGCTGTCATTCAATTCCTGGGCCAGGCGCCCTGAAACATGAACGTAGTTGTCGGGATTTTTATAGGGCACGGCGGGAACTTCGCGCAGGTCGGCGCCGCACAACCGCAGCATGTCCTTCTTTTCCTGGCTTTGGGTGTCCGGGATGACGATCACGCAGCGGTAGCCCAGCGCGTTGGCGACCAGGGCCAGGCCGATACCGGTATTGCCCGCCGTGCCTTCGACGATAATACCGCCCGGTTTCAACTGGCCGCGTTTTTCGGCATCGCGCACAATGTAAATCGCCGCCCGGTCCTTTACCGATCCGCCGGCGTTGGCATATTCGGCCTTACCCAGAATCTCGCAACCAGAAATTTCCGATGGACCATGCAGGCGGATCAGGGGGGTGTTGCCAATGGCGCCAATAAAGCCGTCGCGAATATCCATAACCATATTTCTTTCGATCTAAAAAATAAGCCTAACCATGACTCGCCAGGCAATCAAGAACCGCTTGGCGTACGCCACTCTCGTCGCAGGTTTTCCCGGTTCACGTCAAGCCACTGCAGGGCGATCATGGTCATGGAATTGTTGATGCGTCCCATTTTAAGCCGGCTTATTGCCTGTTCGGGGGTGACGGTGAAAACGCGAATATCCTCGCCTTCGTTCTCAATGCCGTGAATGCCGCCGGCGCCCCGCGCATCGACCCTGCCGCAAAACAGAAAAACCGATTCAGACAGGCAACCCGGCGACGAATAATAGTGGTACAGCGGAACCAGTTCCCGGATGACGCAGTCGGCTTCTTCGACGGCTTCCCGCCTGACCACGTCCTCCGGATTTTCGCCATCTTCGATGATTCCGGCGACACATTCGACCAACCAGGGGGTGTCACCCGCCGGCATCAGGCCGGATTTCAGGGCGGCGAAGGCGCCGGCCCGGAACTGTTCAATCATGACCAGTAAATCGAGATCCGGATCATACAGCAAGACGGCGGCGGCATGGCCGCGATCAAGGACTTCGCGGGAAATTTTGGCGCTCTGCCCGCCGTCGAACAGTTTGTGTTTAAGAATGTAGCGGTCGACCCGGACATAGGATTCGAACTCCCGCCTTTTGTCGATGATATCGACGTCGCCTGTGGTCATTTCCGGCATCGGTTATTCCCAAAATCTGCCCGACGCGCCGATGGCGACGGTTAAAATTCCCAGTACGGTGTTGGTCCCGACGACGCGGCGAATAACGTTCAGTTGCGCCGCCGCCGCCGGCCAGTCGGCGGCATCGACACAGTCACGGAAGCGGCCATAGGGGCCCAGATACAAATACAAAAACAGGGCGATCATCACCCAGCCGGTCATCTGCATGATGTTGATGTGCATACCGACATTCCCGAAACCGCCGAAATCAATCATTACCTGGGCGTAGCCGGTCAGCGGCAGGATAACGACGATTAGCCAGACCCAGACAAAAAAGCGCTTGAACACATTCGACCAGATGGTCAGGCGCTGCGGCGGGTCGAGGAATCCCAGCGATGGTCGCAAGATCACATAGGCGAAAAACATCCCGCCGACCCAGATCACGGCGGCCAGGGAATGCAGCAGGGTGGCGATGGTGGTGATTTCGGGCATTTCTTTTCGCTTTCCTGTGGGTTGAACCTGAATTTATATAGGTTGATGGCGATCACCGCAAAAGCGCTTTATCGCTCATAACGGCACCTTTATAGCCTGAATTCAAAACATTGTACGGCCAAAGGACGAGACGCGGTAAGATGCTCGACATGTATGACGTAGCCTTGCTCACCGTCGAACAAATGTATGCCGCCGATGCCGCCGCCATCGGGCGCGGAACGCCGGGTCGTGACCTGATGGAGGCCGCCGGGGAGGCCATTGCCCGGGAAGTTATCAAACGCTGGCCGAAGCGGCCCGTGGCGGTACTGTGCGGACCCGGAAACAACGGCGGAGATGGCTTCGTCGCCGCCCGCCTGATCGCCGAACAGGGCTGGCCGGTGCGCCTCGCCCTGCTCGGTGAAATATCTGATTTACGAGGCGATGCGGCGCTCTACGCGGAACGCTGGCAGGACGAGATATATCCGCTCACTCTCGATGTTCTCGACGGTGATGTGCTGGTCATCGACGCCTTGTTCGGCGCCGGGCTGAGCCGACCGCTTGACGGTATCGCCAAGCGAGTCATCGAAACCCTCAACGGGCGGCAAATGGCGTGTCTGGCGGTTGATATTCCGAGCGGGATTGACGGCGATAGCGGCGAAATTCTCGGCGGTGAAAACGGGGTCGCCGCCCATGCCGTCGCCACCGTGACATTTTTCAGGCGCAAGCCGGGTCATCTTCTGATGCCGGGCAGGGACCATTCGGGCGATGTGGTGGTCGCCGATATCGGCATATCCGACGATGTGCTTGGCGATATCAATCCCCTGACCTTCGCCAATGGGCCGGGCCTGTGGCGCGAGCGGTTCCCCCACGCCGGGAGCGAAGACAACAAATATTCCCGCGGCCACGGCGTCATCGTCGGCGGCGGCGAAATGACCGGAGCGGCCCGCCTGGCGGCGACGGCGGCCCGGCGTTTGGGGGCCGGACTGGTCAGCATCGTCACCCCGCCGGAAAGCTTTGGTATTTATGCCGCCGGCGATCCCGGCAATCTGGTCAAGGTCGTCGAAGACGCACCCGGGTTCAGCGAATTTCTCGCCGATCCCCGAATCAACGCCATCCTGATCGGGCCGGGCAGCGGCGTTACCGCCCGCACCCGTGGTTTCGTCATGGCCGCCTTGGCGACGGGCAAGCCGGTGGTCCTGGACGCCGACGCGCTCAGTGTCTTTGCCGATAATCCGCACGTCTTGTTCACGGCCATCGCCGGACCGGTGCTGCTGACACCCCACGACGGGGAATTCAGGCGGTTGTTTGATCTCGGCGGCGATAAACTGTCGCGGACCCGCGCCGCGGCGCAAATTAGCGGCGCCGTGGTCTTGCTGAAGGGCGCCGACACGGTCATCGCCGCCCCGGACGGCAGGGCGGCGATCAACGAAGGCGCCCCGCCCAGTCTGGCGACGGCGGGCTCGGGCGATGTCCTGGCCGGCTTTATCACCGGCCTGCTTGCCCGTGGCGCCGATACGTTCGATAGTGCCTGCATCGGCGCCTGGCTGCATGGCCGGGCGGCGGCAAAATTCGGTCCCGGCCTGATCGCCGAGGACCTGGCGGAAGCGGTTTCCACGGTTTTGACAGAATTGGACGCGCAATTAACAAAATGAACAAGAGTCCCAAATCGGGCGGTAAATCAGGCTTCCTGGAGCGCACGTTCAGCAATTTGCGGAGCGCCTGGCAGAACATCGCCGGGGCCGCCTATGACGAAGCGGCGGCGAGCCTGCAACCGGACCTGCCGCCCGACGATCTGGTCCGGCTTGTCGAACAGATGCGGGCCTGTCTTGAAACCCGCGGCGGCGAGGTTTCGGCCCGGGCCCGGGCGGCAGCGCTTGGCCACGCTTATATGGCGCTCAACGAAATTGGTCGCGGGCGCTTCTTGAAAGTGATGGTAAGCGATTTCGGCGTCCGCCGTGAAGGCGTCGATGAAGCCATCGAAAAAGTCCGCACGGCGATTGACGATGGGGCTCGCGAAAATGCCGAAATAGCCCTGCGAAAGGTCTTGGAGCCGCCGCGGGTCAAGCTGCTGACCCAGTTCAATGCCCTGCCCGAAGGGGTCAAATTCCTGGTCGATATGCGCGCCGATTTGCTTGATCTGGCCCGCCACGAGCCCTCCCTGAAACCACTGGAAGGCGATCTCAAGGACTTGTTGAAAACCTGGTTCGATGTGGATTTCCTGGAACTTCGCCAGATCAACTGGGCCGAATCATCGGCCAGCGTCCTTGAAAAACTGATCGCCTATGAAGCCGTTCACGCCATCGAAAGCTGGGATGATCTGAAAAACCGGCTCGATTCCGACCGCCGCTGTTTTGCCTATTTTCATCCCCGGATGCCGGACGAGCCGTTAATTTTCGTCGAGGTGGCCCTGGTCGATGGATTGGCCGATAATGTCCAGGATCTGCTTGACGAAAATGCCCCGGTAATCGATCCGGCAAGCGCCGATACGGCCATTTTTTATTCCATATCAAACGCCCAGCGGGGGTTGGCCGGCATCAGCTTCGGCAACTTTCTGATCAAGCGGGTCGCCAATATGCTGGCGGCTGAATTCGACGGCCTGACCACATTCGCCACCTTGTCGCCGGTTCCGGGCTTTAAAACATGGCTCATGAAATGCCTTGCCGACAGCAGGGGTGATGTGTTGCGCCAGGCAGAAATTCAGGCCCTGAAAGCCTTGCACGGGGTGAAAGGCGATTCCGCCCGAAAGCTGATGGAGGTGCTGGAACGACCGGACTGGGCCGACGATCCCGCCGCCAGCAGCGCGATGCGGGGCGTCCTGATGCGGTTGTGCGCCGAATATTTGCTGCTCGCAAAAAGGGCCGATGATGACCCCAGAGCGGCCGACCCGGTCGCCCATTTTCATCTCAGCAACGGCGCCCGCATGGAACGGCTGAACTGGCTTGGCGACCGTTCGGCCAAGGGCCTGGATATGTCCGCCGGGATCATGATCAATTATCGCTACAAGCTTTCGGAAGTCGAAGCCAATCACGAAGCCTACACCTCGACGGGCAAAAGAAAGGCTTCTTCGGCCCTGCGGTCCCTGCTGAAAACCTAAGGGCAATTGACAGGCCACTTATATTGTATAGAGTCGCGCCCCGCCAGCAAATTGGCGGTATTCTGACGATGCGGGCGTGGTGGAATTGGTAGACACGCAGGTTTTAGGTACCTGTGACGCAAGTCGTGTGGGTTCAAGTCCCTCCGCCCGCACCAGAATATAAATGAGCAGCCGTATTGAAATTCTAGAGTCCGATTGGGATACCCATGCAGGTTACAGAAACGAAGACCGAAGGTCTGTTGCACGAATTCTTAATTGCCGTTCCGGCGGCCGAGATCGAAAAAAACGTTACCACCCGTTTGACGGAGCTATCCAAAACCGTCCGTGTTCCGGGGTTCCGCCCGGGCAAGGTGCCGGTGGCCTTGCTGCGCAAGCAGTACGGCCCGTCGGTTATGGGCGAGGTGCTTGAACGCACCGTCAACGAAACATCGCAAAAGGCCATTGAAGAACGCGACCTGCGTCCGGCTTTGCAACCGAAAATCGAAGTCACCAAATTCGAGAATGGTTCCGACCTGGAATATTCCATGGTGGTGGAAACCCTGCCGGTCATCGAGCCGATGGATTTCAGTAAAATCAGCCTGCAACGGCTGACGGTGAAGGCCGACGAAAAGGAAATCGACAATACCCTGGAACGCATCGCCGACGCCCACAAGACATCAGAGCCGGTAAAAGCCAAGCGTAAAGCCAAAAACGGTGATGTTCTGATCATTGATTTCGTCGGCCGGGTCGATGGCGAGGAATTCGCCGGCGGCAAGGCCGATGGTTATTCCCTGGAACTGGGCAGCGGCAGCTTTATCCCCGGCTTCGAAGATCAACTCGTCGGGTCCAGCGTTGGCGATCATGTCGATGTTAAAGTCTCTTTCCCTGCCGATTACGGCGCCGAAGATCTGGCCGGAAAGGATGCCGAGTTTTCCGTCGATGTTCAGGAATTGCGGGAATCAGCTCCCGCCGCGGTCGATGACGAACTGGCCAAGAAAGTCGGTGTCGACGACCTGAAAACCCTGAAGGAAAATATCCGCGAAGAACACGAACGTGAATTCAAGGATATGTCGCGCCAGCGTATCAAACGCGAGTTGCTTGATGTTCTTTCCGAAGCCCATTCGTTCGAGGTTCCGGGCGGGCTGATTGACAATGAATTCGAAGCCATTTGGGCGCAATTCGAAGAACATCGCAAGCAGGCCAAGGAACAGGGCCAGGACGGCGAGATCGAAGCCGACAAGACCGATGACGAGCTGAAAGTCGAATACCGCGATATCGCCGAACGGCGGGTCCGGCTGGGACTGTTACTGGCCGAAATCGGACAATCCAACAATCTCAAGGTTAATCAGGAAGATATCAACCGCGCCATGATGGTCGAAGCCCGCCGCTATCCGGGCCAGGAACAGGATGTTCTGGAATATTTCCGCAACACCCCGGAAGCCCTGCAATCGCTTTCGGCGCCGATCATGGAAGATAAGGTGGTCGATTTCATACTTGAGATTGCCAAGGTTTCCGATAAAGATGCCAGCATTGACGAATTGATGAAGCTGCCGGAGCCCGATAGCAGCCCAAAAAAGAAAAAGGCGGCGGCTAAATCTCCGGCCAGCAAGGCCCCGGCCAAAAAGACCGCCGCCAGGAAAAGCGCGAAGAAGGACGACACGAAATGAGCGATCCGATCGATATCTATATGAATAATCTGGTGCCGATGGTGGTCGAGACCACTAATCGGGGCGAACGGGCCTATGATATTTTTTCAAGGCTTTTGAAAGAACGGATCATTTTTCTGACCGGCGGCGTCGATGATGGCGTCGCCAGCCTGGTATGCGCCCAGCTGCTGTTCCTTGAATCTGAAAACCCGACCAAGGATATATCTTTTTATATCAATTCGCCGGGCGGCGTCGTGACCTCGGGGCTGGCGATTTACGACACCATGCGCTACATCCGCCCCGATGTTTCGACCGTTTGCATCGGTCAGGCCGCATCCATGGGCTCGTTCCTGTTGTGTGCCGGGGCGGCGGGCAAGCGGTTTGCCTTGCCAAATGCCCGGGTCATGATCCACCAGCCTTCCGGTGGCGCCCAGGGCCAGGCCACCGACATCGAAATTCAGGCGCGTGAAATCCTGGCCGTACGTGCCCGCCTGAACCAGATTTATGTGGAACATACGGGCCAACCACTCGATGTGATCGAGAAGGCCGTCGAACGTGACCGTTTCATGACCCCGGTCGAAGCCAAGGATTTCGGCATCATCGACGAAGTCGTATCCAGCCGTCCGGTAACCGACGAAGACGAAAATGGCGATAAATCCGGCGAATAAAATTTCATTTTAATCCGCCGTTAAGGAACCCCATATCATTATTCCATGCGCCAGATGGCCTTTTGAATATGAGTTCGAAATCGGTGCTATTTTGGTGGGCAAGGCAAGCTGGGGCTTGTCTGGAGCATGGGCGAGCGGCTAAAGTAATGGTAAGGTCCGTTTCTGGTGGTTCGTGCCTTCCGGGAAGTTTAAGAATTTAGGGACGCTAAATCTATGACCAAGTCCAACAGCGGTGACTCGAAAAACACGCTCTATTGCTCGTTCTGCGGCAAGAGCCAGCACGAGGTCCGCAAGCTAATCGCCGGCCCGACCGTATTCATCTGCGATGAATGCGTCGAACTGTGCATGGACATTATTCGCGAGGAACACAAGACCAGCCTGGTTAAATCGGGCGACGGCGTTCCGACGCCGACGGAAATCAATGCGGTTCTCGATGATTACGTGATCGGCCAGGCCCACGCCAAGCGGGTGCTGGCAGTCGCCGTGCACAATCACTACAAACGCCTGGGCCAGGGTGGCGGCGCCAATGATGTGGAACTGGCCAAGTCGAACATCTTGCTGGTCGGCCCGACCGGTTGCGGCAAAACGCTGCTGGCCCAGACATTGGCGCGAATCCTCGATGTGCCGTTTACCATGGCCGACGCGACGACCCTGACGGAAGCGGGTTACGTCGGTGAAGATGTCGAAAATATCATCCTCAAGTTGCTGCAATCGGCCGATTACAACGTCGAGCGGGCGCAACGGGGCATTGTATACATTGATGAAGTCGATAAGATTTCCCGCAAATCCGACAATCCGTCGATCACCCGTGACGTATCGGGCGAGGGCGTGCAGCAGGCCCTGCTGAAAATCATGGAAGGTACGGTCGCCAGCGTGCCGCCCCAGGGCGGTCGCAAACATCCCCAGCAGGAATTCCTGCAGGTCGATACCACCAACATTCTGTTCGTCTGTGGCGGTGCTTTCGCCGGACTGGACAAGATCATTTCCAACCGGGGCAAGGGCGTCAGTATCGGTTTTGGCGCCGATGTCCGGGCGCCGGAAGAACGCAACACCGGCGAAATTCTGCGCGACGTGGAGCCCGAAGACCTGCTGAAATTTGGTCTTATTCCGGAATTTGTCGGTCGCTTGCCTGTTTTGGCGACGCTTGATGACCTGGATGAAAAATCCCTGATCGAAATCCTGACGGCCCCCAAGAACGCCCTGGTCAAGCAATACCAGCGCCTGTTCGAGATGGAAGACGTCAATTTGTCGTTCAGCGAAGGCGCCCTGAAAAGCATCGCCGCCAAGGCTGTCTTGCGTAAGACCGGGGCCCGTGGTTTGCGCTCGATCATGGAAAACATTTTGCTTGATACGATGTTTGATCTGCCGGGGCTTGAAGGCGTCGAAGAAGTCGTCATCAACGCCGAGGTCGTCGATGAAGGCGCCAAGCCGCTGTATATCTATGCCGACCGTGCCGGCGAGATCGAAACCAGCGCCTGATTCGGTGTTCGGGATATTTCTACGTCGCCCCCTTGAACGGCGGCGCTGTTCGACCCACCTTTAGTCCAAGGCTCTGCAGTGTCCGTTATTCATGATGTTGCACGAGTTGCTCCCCTCACGGCATACGCATACATAGAGGCATTATGACAGTAGCACTCCAAGGAAACACCTTCCCGGTCCTTCCCCTTCGCGACATCGTGGTTTTTCCCCATATGATCGTACCGCTTTTTGTCGGTCGTGAAAAATCGGTCCACGCGCTCGAAGACGTGATGCAGGACGACAAGCAAATTCTTCTGCTGGCGCAAAAAAATGCCGCCGATGATGATCCTTCCGTCGATGACATCTACGAAGTCGGAACCGTCGCAACGGTGCTGCAATTGCTGAAACTGCCCGACGGCACGGTCAAGGTGCTGGTCGAAGGCAGCCAGCGCGCCCGGGTAGTTCGCTATGTTGAAAACGAATCATTTTTCGAAGCCCAGGCGGCGCTGCTGGAAGAACCCGACAGCGACAGCCAGGAGCTTGAAGCCTTGTCGCGTTCGGTGGTCAGCCAGTTCGAACAATACATCAAGCTGAACAGGAAAATACCGCCCGAAGCCCTGGTGTCGATCAACCAGATCGAAGAACCGAGCAAGCTGGCCGACACCATCGCCTCGCATCTGGCCCTGAAGATTTCGGAAAAACAGGAGTTGCTCGAGACCGAAACCACCTCGGAACGCCTGGAGCGGGTCTATTCGTTCATGGAATCGGAAATCGGCGTTTTGCAGGTGGAAAAGAAAATCCGCAATCGTGTCAAACGCCAGATGGAAAAGACACAACGGGAATATTATCTGAACGAGCAGTTGAAGGCGATTCAGAAGGAACTGGGCGAAGGCGAGGACGGCAAGGATGAATCCGCTGAATTCGAAGAACGCATCAACAAAACCAAATTCACCAAGGAAGCCCGCGAAAAGGCCCTGGGCGAGTTGAAGAAACTGAAGAATATGAGCCCGATGTCGGCGGAAGCCACCGTCGTGCGCAATTATCTCGACTGGATGCTGTCGATCCCCTGGAAGAAGCGCTCGCGGGTCAACAAGGATATCAAGAAGGCCCTGGCCATTCTCGATGCCGATCATTATGGCCTGAAAAAGGTCAAGGAACGGATCATCGAATATCTTGCAGTTCAACAGCGTGTGAACAAGATCAGGGGACCGATCCTGTGCCTGGTCGGGCCTCCCGGTGTCGGCAAGACGTCGCTTGGCAAGTCTATCGCCAATGCCACGGGGCGAAATTTCGTTCGCATGTCATTGGGCGGGGTTCGCGATGAATCCGAAATTCGCGGCCACCGTCGTACATACATCGGTTCGATGCCGGGCAAGGTTGTCCAGGGTATGAAGAAGGCAAAGTCTTCAAACCCGCTGTTTTTATTCGACGAGGTCGACAAGATGGGTCAGGATTGGCGCGGCGATCCCGCTTCGGCATTGCTTGAAGTCCTTGATCCGGAACAGAACATCGCGTTTAACGATCATTACCTGGAAGTCGACTACGATCTTTCCGACGTGATGTTTGTGACCACCGCCAACACCATGAATATGCCGGGGCCGCTGCTCGACAGAATGGAAATAATCCGCCTGTCCGGCTACACGGAAGATGAAAAAGTTGAAATCGCCAAACGCCACCTGATCAGCAAGCAGGTGGAAATGCACGGCCTGAAAGAAGGCGAATGGAGCATATCGGATTCCGCCGTGCGCGATATCATCCGCTATTACACCCGCGAAGCCGGGGTTCGTAACCTGGAACGCGAACTGGCCAACCTGACCCGTAAGGCGATCAAGGATGTCATGATGGGCGAGGCCAAGAAAATCAGGGTCACGGTCAAGAACCTGGGTAAATATGCCGGTATCAAGCGTTACCGGTACGGCGAAATTGAAGCCGATGACATGGTCGGCGTTACCACCGGGCTGGCGTGGACCGAAGTCGGCGGTGAGATTCTTCAAATTGAAGCCGTTAAGGTTCCGGGCAAGGGCAAGATGATCATTACCGGCAAGCTCGGCGATGTCATGACCGAATCCATCCAGGCGGCGAAATCTTTCGTGCAGTCGCGCTCGCTGGAATTCGGCATCGCGCCAACCATGTTCACCCACAAGGACATCCACGTTCACGTACCCGAAGGCGCTACGCCAAAGGACGGCCCCTCGGCCGGTGTCGGCATGGCGACGTCGATTGTTTCCGTGCTGACCGGTATTGCCGTGCGCAAAGATGTCGCCATGACCGGCGAAATTACCCTGCGCGGTCGGGTCCTGCCCATTGGCGGGTTGAAGGAAAAACTTCTCGCCGCATTGCGCGGCGGCATCAAGACGGTGCTGATCCCGGCCGACAATGAAAAAGATCTGGCCGATATTCCCGACAATGTGAAAAAGGGCATGACGATCATTCCCGTCTCGGATGTCGGTGAAGTTCTGGAACATGCCTTGGTCAGCAAATTGGCGCCGATTGAATGGACCCAGGAAATGGAAAACGAGGCCGCGGCTTTGGCCGGAACCAAACCGGATGTCGGCGGCGTCGTCACTCACTGAATAAACCGGGTGGCGAATCTGCAAGAGATTCGGTGCGCCGATTACCCGTCGGAAATAACTATAACCAAAAAGTGTCGTCGCCGGTTCCGGCGGCGGCACTTTTTTTCTTTTTGGTTTAATTTTTCTGCAAATCGGCAAGGCCTATGATTCTATTGCCTTTTTAACAAAGGTAGCTTTTCCGCAATCCGGGAAACTTGCCGGAACCCGCAAAAAACTGGGGAAAACTGCGGTTGCGCGATTGACGACGGCGGGACCCCCCCTATAGTATTGCGGATGCTTTGGCGCTAACACGCCCTGTTCCAAGCATTCATATTTTTCCTTACTCTCAAACATATAAGGGGGGTTTTATCTTGAATAAAAATGACCTTGTTGCCGCCGTAGCAGATAGTGCCGGCATGTCCAAAACCGATGCAGCCAAGGCTGTTGACAGTGTATTTGATTCAATCTCGGGCGCTTTGTCCAAAAAGCAGGAAGTTCGCCTGGTCGGGTTCGGTACTTTTAGTGTCGCCCATCGCAAGGCCTCTACCGGTCGCAATCCCCGCACCGGTGAATCGATTCAGATCAAAGCCTCTAACCAGCCCAAGTTCAAGGCCGGTAAAGGTCTGAAGGAAGCCGTAAACTAATACCGCGGTAAACTTTGAATTTCGGTGCCGGCGCATGGGAACATGTCGCCGGCATTGTTTTTTCCAGAGTTTGGTCATGATATAAGAAAATCAGGGCGATTAGCTCAGTTGGTAGAGCATCTCGTTTACACCGAGAATGTCGGCGGTTCGAGCCCGTCATCGCCCACCACTTTTCCTGTGATCCGGCTACTTTCGGGGCCAGGGCGTTTCCGGGTTAATATGAACCACTCTGACCATGTTATTTTGCCTCGTGACGTCGTCACGCATCTTACCCGATACACCGCATCGCGTTGCGATGCGTTCCTCGTCACGAAACAAAATAACATGGTCAGAGTGGTTCATATTAACCCGGAAATGCCCTAAATCATGATTGTTCGTGAAAATCCGGGTTCATGGCTTGACACCCGGCAGGGGTGGCTTTACATGAACCCATTCCAGCAATGGAAACCCTTATACAAGGGGGTGTAGCTCAGTTGGTTAGAGCGCCGGCCTGTCACGCCGGAGGCCGCGGGTTCGAGTCCCGTCACTCCCGCCATTTTCCCATTTAGTTAAAATAATTAGCCTGAATTCGACGTGGCGGTTCCGTTTCGGAATTGCGGGCTTTTTTCACCACCGCAATATGTGCTAAACCGAATGCAAGAATCTTGCTGTCTCTTGCCGGGCAATCGGTCTAAGGTTCAGTGATAAGGGTCAACAAGAATGCGCAGCCGCCGTGTCTCCGGGGTGGCAAGCACAAAGGACCATCGATGGACCAGCTACTGCTAGAATATTTCCCGATCCTGATTTTCATCGCAATTGCCGTCGTTGTCGGGATCGGCGCCATGGGCGCGTCATACTTGGTCGTGCCTCAACATCCCGATGGCGAAAAAACATCGGCCTACGAGTGCGGTTTCGAGGCCTTCGACGATGCCCGCGGCAAGTTTGATGTGCGCTTCTATCTGGTCGCCATCCTGTTCATCATCTTTGATCTGGAAGTCGCCTTCCTGTTCCCATGGGCCATCTCGCTTGGCAAAATCGGCGTCTTCGGGTTTTGGTCGATGATGATTTTTCTAGGGGTCCTGACCATCGGTTTTGTCTACGAGTGGCGCCAGGGAGCTTTGGAATGGGAATAGATAAACCCCTGGCGCCGGGTGCCGACCAGGACGTGGTGCTGAACCGTGTTACCGGCGAGTTGCACGACCGCGGCTTCGTCGTCGCCAACCTGGACAAAGTGGTCAACTGGGCGCGAACGGGTTCGCTGTGGCCGATGTCATTCGGGCTGGCCTGCTGTGCCATCGAAATGATTCATGCCTACATGCCGCGCTATGACCTGGAACGCTTCGGCGTGGTGCCGAGGCCGAGTCCGCGGCAATCAGATTTAATCATCGTCGCCGGGACCCTGACCAACAAGATGGCGCCGGCTTTCCGCAAGGTTTATGACCAGATGTCCGAACCGCGCTATGTCATTTCCATGGGGTCTTGCGCCAACGGCGGCGGCTATTACCATTATTCATATTCGGTGGTTCGCGGCTGTGACCGGGTGGTTCCCGTCGATATTTATGTTCCAGGATGCCCGCCGACGGCCGAGGCGCTGATCTACGGCATTCTACAGTTGCAAAAGAAGATCAGGCGAACCGGCACGTTGTGGCGCTGACGGGACGTTGTATTTAAGCGGTTACTATAAGGTCGCGGCCTGAAAGGGGTCACGAGGGACGATGGATTTAGCGTTAAAAGACCTGGGCGATCTGCTTGCCGACACGCTATCGACAGAGGTAATCGCTACCGATGTTAAAAATGCGGAACTCGCCATCACCGTTCGCCCGGAAACCATCGTCAAGGTGCTCAAGTTCCTGCGCGACAACGTCAATTGCCAGTTCAAGGTATTGATGGATGTCTGTGGCGTCGATTATCCCGACCGCGAAGATCGCTTCGATGTCGTCTACAACCTGCTCAGCATGAGCCATAATTCCCGGATCAGGGTCAAACTCAGCGTCGCCGAAAATGTCCCGGTGCCGTCCGTCACTGGCGTTTTCAGTTCCGCCAACTGGTGGGAGCGCGAAGCCTGGGATTTGTTCGGTATTTATTTTTCCAGCCACCCGGATCTGCGCCGGATCATGACCGATTACGGCTTCGAAGGGCATCCGCTACGCAAGGATTTTCCGCTCACCGGGTATGTCGAGTTGCGCTACGACGACGAGGCCAAGCGTGTCGTCTACGAGCCGGTAAAGCTGACCCAGGATTTTCGAAATTTTGATTTTCTGAGCCCGTGGGAAGGCGCCGAAAAATTCCTGCCCGGTGATGAAAAGGCTGACCTGCCAGAAGATGCGCCGACCAAGGGGGATGGCTGATGGCCGAAACCCGGATCAAGAACATGAATCTCAACTTCGGGCCGCAGCATCCTTCGGCTCACGGTGTGTTGCGCCTGGTGCTTGAACTGGATGGCGAAATAATCGAACGCGCCGACCCGCATGTCGGATTGCTGCATCGAGGCACCGAAAAACTGATCGAACACAAGACCTATATCCAGGCGGTGCCGTATTTTGATCGCCTGGATTACGTCGCGCCGCAAAATCAGGAACATGCGTTTGTCTTGGCGGTCGAAAAACTGCTGCGGCTGGAAGTGCCGCCCCGGGGCCAGTATATCCGCGTCATGTACGCCGAAATCGGCCGTATCCTGAACCATCTTCTCAATATCACCTCCTATGCCATGGATGTCGGGGCGATGACGCCGATGCTGTGGGGCTTCGAGGAGCGTGAAATGCTGATGGAGTTCTGCGAGCGGGCGTCGGGCGCCCGCATGCACATGGCCTATTTCCGGCCGGGCGGCGTATCGGCGGATCTGCCCGATGGCCTGGTGGACGATATCGCCGCGTGGTGCGAGCATTTCCCGCAGATGATCGATGAGTTGGAGACCCTGCTGACGGAAAACCGCATCTTCAAGCAACGCACGGTCAATATCGGTATCATCAATCCCGAACAGGCCATGGACCGGGGCTTCAGCGGGCCCAATCTGCGGGCCTGCGGCGTGCCCTGGGACTTAAGGCGCGCCCAGCCCTATGACGCCTATGATAAAATCGACTTCGACGTCCCCGTCGGCAAACACGGCGACTGTTATGACCGCTACCTGGTGCGCATGGTTGAAATGCGGGAAAGCGTCAAGATCATCCAGCAGTGCCTGGAAAATATGCCGGCGGGTCATGTCAAATCGCAAGACCACAAGGTGACTCCACCATCCAGAGCCGCCATGAAGGGGTCCATGGAGGCCTTGATCCATCACTTCAAGGTCTTTACCGAAGGTTTCCACGTTCCCGCCGGAGAGACCTATACGGCGGTCGAGGCGCCGAAGGGAGAATTTGGCGTTTATCTGGTTTCCGATGGCTCCAACAAGCCCTATCGTTGCAAGATCAGGCCACCCGGATTCGCCCACCTGCAGGCGATGGATTTCCTGTCCAGGGGGCATATGCTGGCCGATATTCCCGCCAACATCGGATCCTTGGATATTGTTTTCGGCGAGATCGACCGATGAATACGGTAAACACCAATTTCGAGCAACCGGCCAGTTTCACCTTTTCCGGCGAAAACGAGACCAAGATCAAGGCGATTATCGCCAAGTATCCGGCCGGTCGTCAGCAAAGCGCGGTGATGCCGCTGCTTGATCTGGCGCAACGCCAGCATGACGGATGGCTGCCGCGCGCCGCCTTGGTTCACATCGCAAAACGGCTCGGCATGGCGGAAATCAGGGTGTTCGAAGTCGCGACCTTTTACACCATGTACAATCTGGCGCCCGTCGGTCGCCATCATGTTCAGGTCTGTACCAACCTGCCGTGCTGGTTGCGCGGCTCTGATGACATCGTTGACGCCTGCAAAAACCGGCTTGGCGTCGGTATCGGGGAAACCACCGCCGACGGAACCTTTACCCTGTCCGAGGCCGAATGCCTGGGGGCCTGCGTCAATGCCCCGATGATGCAAATCGGCGACGATTATTACGAAGACCTGGATGCCGCATCGACGGTTGCCGTCTTGGATGCCTTGGCCAATGGCGAGACCCCCAAACCGGGCCCGCAAAACGGCCGCAAGGGCTGTGAACCGGCGGGTGGCCTGACGTCTCTGACCGGTGAGAAGGAAGACGCCTGATGCTTAAAGACAGTGATCGCATCTTCCAGAACATTTACGGCCTCAGGGATACCTCGCTGGCCGGGGCCAAGGCCATCGGCGACTGGGACGGCACCGGCAAGCTGATCGCCAAGGGCCGGCAGTGGATCGTCGACGAAATCAAGAATTCCGGCCTGCGCGGACGCGGCGGCGCCGGCTTCGGAACCGGCATGAAGTGGTCGTTCATGCCCAAGGAAACCGGCGGGCGGCCGGTATTTCTGGTCATAAATGCCGATGAAGGCGAGCCGGGAACCTGCAAGGATCGTGAAATCTTGCGCAATGAACCTCATAAACTGGTTGAAGGCGCGTTACTGGCTTCCGTCGGCGTCGGCGCAAGCGCCGCCTATGTTTATGTACGCGGTGAATTTCACCGCGAGGCGGAAGCCCTGCAACGCGCCATCGACGAAGCCTACGAGGCCGGATTGATCGGCAAGGACGCCTGCGGATCGGGCTTTGATTTCGATATGTACGTACAGATGGGCGCCGGGGCCTATATCTGCGGCGAAGAGAGCGCCCTGCTGCAAAGCCTGGAAGGCAAGAAGGGGCAACCCCGCCTGAAGCCGCCGTTTCCCGCCAACGTCGGCCTCTATGGTTGCCCGACCACGGTCAACAATGTGGAATCCATCGCCGTCGCACCGGCCATCCTGCGCCGCGGCGCAAGCTGGTTTTCTTCTTTCGGTCGCGAAAACAACACCGGCACCAAGTTGTTCTGCATATCCGGTCATGTGAACACGCCGTGCACGGTCGAAGATTCCATGAGTATTACCCTAAAAGAGCTGATCGAAACTCATGCCGGCGGCGTCACCGGCGGCTGGGATAACCTGCAGGCGGTGATTCCGGGCGGATCATCCGTCCCCTTGCTGACCAAGGCCATGTGCGATACGGCGATCATGGATTTCGACGGCCTCCGCGAACTGGGCAGCGGGCTCGGCACCGCGGCCGTGATCGTCATGGACCAGTCGACCGATGTGGTCCGCGCCATAACCCGGTTGTCGCGTTTTTACATGCACGAAAGTTGTGGCCAGTGTACCCCGTGCCGTGAAGGAACCGGCTGGTTGTGGCGGATGATGGAACGCATGGCGACCGGCGACATGGACATCGACGAAATCGATCTGGTTGACGAGGTCACCCGGCAAATCGAAGGCCACACCATTTGCGCCCTTGGCGACGCCGCCGCGTGGCCGGTCCAGGGCCTGATCCGCCATTTCCGTCCCGAAATTGAACGCCGCATCATCGAGCGCCAAGGCTCGGACGACCGGCGCAACGGCTTGAGGAGCGCCTGAATGCCGAAACTGACCATCGATGGCAGGGAAATCGACGTCGCAGACGGCTTGACCGTTTTGCAGGCCTGCGAACAGGTCGGCATCGAGATTCCGCGTTTTTGCTATCACGAGCGGCTGACCATCGCCGGCAACTGCCGCATGTGCCTGGTCGAAATGGAACGGGCGCCGAAACCCGTGGCGTCGTGCGCCATGCCGGTCGGCGAGGGCATGGTCATCCGCACCAACACCCCGGAAGTGCAAAAAATGCGCCAGGGCGTGATGGAATTCCTGCTGATCAACCATCCGCTCGATTGCCCGATCTGTGACCAGGGCGGCGAATGCGATTTGCAGGATCAGGCCTTTTCCTACGGCATGGATCACAGCCGTTACAGGGAAAACAAACGCGCCGTCGAAGACAAGACGTTCGGCCCCCTGATCAAGGCGATCATGACGCGCTGTATTCACTGCACCCGCTGCATCCGGTTTTCCAGCGAGATCGCCGGCGTGCCGGAACTGGGGGCGACCGGGCGCGGCGAACATATGGAAGTAGGCACCTATATTGAAAAGGCGCTGACCTCGGAATTGTCGGGCAACATGATTGATCTGTGCCCGGTCGGCGCCCTGACATCCGGACCCTATGCCTATTCAACCCGTTCGTGGGAATTGAAAAAAACCGAAACCATAGACACCATGGATGCCGTCGGATCCAATATCCGGGTCGATGCCCGCGGCCCGGAAGTCATGCGGGTGCTGCCGCTGCTCAATGAAGATGTCAACGAGGAATGGATTTCCGACAAGACCCGTTTCGCCTGCGACGGTTTGATGCGCCAGCGCCTGGACACACCCTATGTGCGCCGGGACGGCAATCTGCAACCCGCCACCTGGGATCAGGCATTTGCCGCCATCGCCGAAAAACTGGCCGGGGTCGATGGCGCCAGGATCGCCGCTATTGCCGGTGATCAGGCCTGTGCCGAATCGATGACGGCGCTGAAAGACCTGATGACCGCACTGGGATCGGCCAATATGGATTGCCGTCAGGACGGCGCCAAGCTGGATCCCTCGGTGCGCGCCGGATATCTGTTCAACAGCACCATCGCCGGCATCGAAGATGCCGACGCCTGCCTGATCATCGGATCGAACCCCCGGCGGGAAGCGCCGATTATTAACGCCCGCATTCGCAAACGCTTCCTGATGGGTGGCTTTAAAGTCGGCCTGATCGGCGAGGCCGTCGATTTGTCCTATGCCTACGATCCCCTGGGCGGCGGGGCGGAAACCCTGAGCCAGATCCTGACCGGCGGCCACGCCTTCGCCAAAGTCCTGAAAAGCGCCAAACGGCCGATGCTGATCCTGGGTCAGGGGGCGCTGATGCGGCCCGACGGGGCGGCTATTCTGGCCATGGCGCGCGCCGTTGCGGAAAAATTCGGCATGATCGGCGACGACTGGAATGGCTTCAATGTGCTGCACACCGCCGCCGCCCGTGTCGGCGGGCTCGACCTTGGCTTCACGCCGGGTCCTGACGGGCGTGACGTGGCGGGTATTCTCGATGCCGCCGCGACCGGCGGTATGAGTGTCGTCTATCTTCTTGGCGCAGATGAGATCGACACTTCGAAGCTCGATCAGGCCTTCGTTATTTATCAGGGGCATCATGGCGATAATGGCGCCCATGTTGCCGACGTCATCCTGCCCGGTGCCGCCTATACGGAAAAGAATGCGACCTATGTCAACACCGAGGGACGGGTTCAACAGGCCCGAATGGCGGTTTTCCCGCCCGGTGATGCGCGCGAGGACTGGGCCATCATCCGTGCCCTTTCCGCCGTGACCGGGCATCAGTTGCCGTACGATAATCTCGCCCAGGTGCGCGAGCGCATGGCGGCAATAAATCCGGTATTCGATGGCGGCGACGGACTTGCCACCGCCGCCTGGGGCGACTTCGGCGCGGCGGCGGAACCGCAAGCCGGCGGCTTCGCCTCACCGATAGGCAATTTCTACATGACCGACCCGATCAGCCGGGCGTCCGTTACCATGGCGGCCTGCACGACGGCTTTGTTGAACCAGGACCAGGGGAAGACCGGCACCGATGGTTGAACTCTGGCCCATGTTGTGGAACGACTTTATCTGGCCGGTGGCGTGGATCGTCATCAAGATCGTCGTCATCCTGGTGCCGGTTATGCTTGGCGTCGCCTATTTTACCTATTATGAACGCAAGGTTATCGGCGCCATGCAGATGCGCCGGGGACCCAACGTGGTCGGCTGGTTCGGGCTGCTGCAGCCGATCGCCGATGGCCTCAAGCTGTTCCTCAAGGAAATCATCATCCCGTCCGGGGCCAACCGGGGCGTCTTTATTGCCGCACCGATGGTGACCTTCGGCCTGGCTCTGGTCGCCTGGGCGGTGATTCCCTTTGGCGACGGCCTGGTGCTGGCCGATATCAATGTCGGCGTCCTGTACCTGTTCGCCATTTCCTCGCTTGGTGTCTACGGCGTCCTGATGGCCGGGTGGGCGTCCAATTCGAAATACGCATTCCTGGGGGCGTTGCGCTCGGCGGCGCAGATGGTGTCCTATGAAGTATCCATGGGGTTCGTCATTGTTACCGTGTTGTTGTGCGTCGGATCGTTGAACCTGTCCGACATCGTGATGGCGCAAAAAGGCATGTGGTTCGTCATTCCGCTGTTCCCGATGGCGGTGATTTTCTTTATTTCGGCGCTGGCGGAAACCAATCGCCTGCCGTTTGACCTGCCGGAAGCCGAGGCCGAACTGGTCGCCGGTTACAACGTCGAATATTCCGGCATGGGCTTCGCGCTGCTGTTCCTGGGTGAAAACGTCAACATTATCCTGATGTCGGGGATGACGGCGGTGTTGTTCCTGGGCGGTTGGCTGCCGCCGTTCGACATGGCGCCGTTTACCTGGCTGCCGGGACCGTTATGGTTCGCGCTGAAAATATTTATCGTGCTGTTTTTCTTCCTGTGGGTGCGGGCGACGTTCCCGCGCTATCGGTACGACCAATTGATGCGCCTGGGCTGGAAAATCTTCCTGCCGATTTCTTTGGCCGCCGTCGCCATCGTCGCCGGCGTGCTGGTCGCCTTCGACCTGACCCCGATGGCGGGATAGGGAGGACGAGATGATATGAGCTTTATTTCACGCAGCATAAAAGCCTTCCTTCTGACCGAACTGCTGACAGGCATGTCGTTGACCCTGCGCTACATGTTCCGCCAGAAAGTGACGCTCGACTACCCCTATGAAAAAGGCCCGCTAAGCCCGCGCTTTCGCGGTGAACATGCGCTCAGGCGGTATCCCAACGGCGAAGAACGGTGCATCGCATGTAAATTGTGCGAGGCCGTTTGCCCGGCCCAGGCGATCACCATCGAGGCCGAACCCCGCGATGACGATTCCCGCCGGACCACCCGCTACGACATCGACATGACCAAGTGCATCTATTGCGGATACTGCGAAGAAGCCTGCCCGGTCGATGCCATCGTCGAGGGCCCGAATTTCGAATACGCGACGGAAACCCGTGAAGAACTGATGTACGACAAGAACAAATTGCTGGCCAATGGCGAGCGCTGGGAAATAGAGATTGCCGAACGGCTTTCGATGGACGCGCCGTACCGATGAGGACCACTCGATGATCATACAGGTGTTATCGTTTTATATGTTTGCGCTGATCGCCATCGCCTCGGGCGTGATGGTGATATCGGCCCGCAATCCGGTTCATTCGGTGTTGTTTTTGATCCTGGCGTTTTTTAATGGCGCCGGGTTGTTCGTGTTGCTGGGGGCGGAATTCCTGGCGATGATACTGGTCGTGGTTTATGTCGGCGCGGTCGCCGTGTTGTTCATGTTTGTGGTCATGATGCTGGACATCAACTTCGTCGAATTACGCCAGGGCTTCTTGCAGTACCTGCCGTTGGGTATTCTCATCGGCGTGGTTTTGGTGATTGAACTCGGTGTTATCGTCGGCGGCTGGCATTTCGCCCCCGAAGCGATGGCGCAAATTGCCCAGGCGGTCCCGGACGGGGTATCCAACACCCATGCGCTGGGCAATATTGTCTATACGGATTACATCTACTTGTTCCAGGCCGCCGGGATCGTGCTGCTGATCGCCATGATCGGCGCCATCGTACTGACCCACCGGACCCGTACCGGCGTTCACAAACAGCGCATTATCGATCAGGTGGGGCGCGGCCCCGGCGACACACTGGAAATCCGCAAGGTCGAGATCGGGAAGGGCATCTGATGTTTGAAATTGGCCTGACCCATTATTTGACTGTCGCGGCGATCCTGTTTTCGCTGGGTATTGTCGGCATATTCCTCAACCGCAAGAACGTCATCATCATTTTAATGTCGGTCGAGTTGATGCTGCTGGCGGTCAACATCAACCTTGTCGCATTTTCTTCCTACCTGGGAGATCTGGTCGGCCAGGTGTTTGCCATGTTTGTCCTCACCGTGGCCGCCGCCGAGGCCGCCATCGGCCTGGCCATTCTGGTCGTGTTCTTCCGCAACCGCGGCACCATCGCGGTCGAAGACATCAACGTGATGAAAGGGTAGGGGAGCGATGATCGCCACAGCCGTATTCCTGCCGCTTCTGGGGGCCTTCCTGACCGGATTTCTGGCCTTTTCAGATGTCCAGGGCGACAAGGAAAAGCAGGCCCGCGTGTTTCTTACGGCGCAATGGCTGACCTGCGGTTCGTTGGTGATTTCCGCCGTGCTGGCGATCCTGATCTTCATGGATGTGGCGCTCGGCGGTAATGCCCAGACGGTGGAATTGTTCACCTGGATCAATTCGGGACTGCTGGATGTGTCGTGGGCGTTGAAAGTCGATACCCTGACGGCGGTAATGCTGATCGTCGTTACCGTGGTTTCGGCGATGGTCCATATCTATTCCGTCGGCTACATGAGCCACGACCCCGACGTGCCCCGGTTCATGGCTTACCTGAGCCTGTTCACGTTCTTCATGCTGATGCTGGTAACGGCTGACAACCTGATCCAGATGTTCTTCGGTTGGGAAGGGGTCGGCCTGGCCTCGTACCTGCTGATCGGCTTCTGGTACAAGAAACCATCGGCGAATGCCGCCGCGATCAAGGCCTTCGTCGTCAACCGGGTCGGTGATTTCGGGTTCCTGCTGGGCATCTTCACGGTTTTCGTGATGTTCGATACGGTCAATCTGGACACCATTTTCGCCGCCGCGCCCGACAAGGCGAACGACACGATTCACGTCTTCGGTGGCGAATTCAACGGCCTGACGGTGGCCTGTCTGCTGCTGTTTGTCGGCGCCATGGGTAAATCGGCGCAGCTGGGCCTGCACACCTGGTTGCCCGACGCCATGGAAGGCCCGACCCCTGTGTCGGCCCTGATCCATGCCGCGACCATGGTCACGGCGGGCATCTTCATGGTCGCCCGGATGTCGCCCCTGTTCGAATTTTCCGATACCGCCCTGACGGTGGTCACCATCGTCGGCGCCTCGACTGCAATATTCGCCGCGACCATCGCCTGCACCCAGAACGATATCAAGCGGGTGATCGCCTATTCGACCTGTTCGCAGCTCGGCTACATGTTCTTCGCGCTCGGCGTTTCGGCCTATTCGGCGGGCATTTTCCACCTGATGACGCACGGATTTTTCAAGGCGTTGCTGTTCCTGGGCGCCGGATCGGTCATTCACGCCATGTCCGACGAGCAGGACATGCGCAAGATGGGCGGTATCTGGAAACACATCAAGGTCACCTATGCGTTGATGTGGATCGGTTCGTTGTCGCTGGCCGGTATTTTTCCATTCGCCGGTTTTTATTCCAAGGACATAATTCTCGAAGCCGCCTGGGGGGCCCATACGGGGGCCGGGAATTACGCTTTCTGGATGGGTATCACGGCGGCCTTCCTGACCGCATTTTATTCCTGGCGCTTGCTGATAATAACCTTCCACGGACAGTCCCGGGCGAACGAGAAGGTCCTGGCCCATGTTCACGAAAGCCCGAAAGTCATGCTGCTGCCCTTGATGGTGCTGGCGCTCGGTGCACTCGCCGCGGGTTGGGTCGGATATGAATCCTTCGTCGGCGGCAAGGCGGAAGAATTCTGGGGTGCATCCATTCTTGTTCTGGAAAATCATACGGCCCTGGAAACCGCCCATCACGCGCCGTTCTGGGTCAAGTACCTGCCGCTGTTCGTCGGCGTCGCCGGCATCGCGCTGGCTTACGTGTTCTATATGTTCGCACCCGGATTACCGGGAATGTTGGCCGACCGCATCCGTCCGGTCTACACATTCGTTTACAACAAATGGTATGTCGATGAATTGTACGATTATCTGTTCGTCAGGCCGGCGTTTTATCTGGGCCGAAATTTCTGGAAAACCGGTGATGGCTCGTTGATCGACGGCGTCGGCCCCAATGCCCTGGCCGCGGTAACCCTGAATATCGCCCGCCGTGTCACCGGCCTGCAAACGGGGTATCTGTATCATTACACCCTGGCCATGCTGGTCGGTGTCGTCGCCCTGATTTCCATGTACATATTGACGGGTGGTTAAGGCCGCCATGAACAATTTCCCCATCCTGTCTTTGCTGACCTTTATCCCGCTGATCGGCGCCATGTTTATCCTGACCATTCGCGGCGAGGCCGAGGTCGTCAACCGCAATGCCCGTTATGTGGCGTTGTGGACATCGACTGCCGTGTTCCTGTTGTCGCTGCTGATCTGGTTCAATTTCGATACCACCACGGCGGAATTTCAATTTGTCGAACACGCCGCCTGGATGCCGGAATTCAATATTTCCTATCATATGGGTGTGGATGGCATTTCCATGCTGTTCGTGCTGCTGTCGACCCTGCTGACGCCGATTTGCATCATCGCCAGTTGGGAATCGATCACCGAACGGGTCAAGGAATACATGATTTCCTTCCTGATTCTGGAAACCATCATGATCGGCATGTTCGCCGCCCTCGATTTGGTCGTCTTTTACATATTCTTCGAAGCCGTGCTGATCCCCATGTACCTGATCATCGGTGTCTGGGGCGGCCCCAACCGGGTCTACGCGGCGATCAAGTTCTTCCTGTATACGCTGTTGGGGTCGGTGCTGATGCTACTGGCCATGCTGGCCATGTACGCCGATTCCGGCACCACCGATATCACTACGTTGCTGACCTACAATTTCCCGGCCGGCATGCAGACATGGCTGTGGCTGGCGTTCTTCGCGTCGTTCGCCGTCAAGGTCCCCATGTGGCCGGTTCATACCTGGTTGCCCGATGCCCATGTCGAGGCGCCGACGGGGGGGTCGGTTATCCTGGCCGGTGTGCTGTTAAAATTCGGCGGCTATGGCTTTCTGCGCTTTTCCCTGCCCATGTTCCCCATCGCCTCGGCCGATTTTACGCCGCTGATCTATACCCTTAGCGTCATCGCCGTCATCTACACATCCCTGGTGGCGTTGGCCCAGGAGGACATGAAGAAACTGATCGCCTATTCCTCGGTCGCCCACATGGGGTTCGTCACAATCGGCACATTTACGCTGACGGTGCAGGGCGTCGAAGGGGCGATCTACCAGATGCTCAGCCATGGGGTGGTTTCCGCCGCCCTGTTCCTGATCGTCGGTATCGTTTACGACCGCACCCATTCACGGGAAATTTCCCACTATGGCGGGTTGGTGCATCGCATGCCGGCCTATGCCGTGGTGTTCATGGTGTTCATGCTGGCCTCGGTCGGCTTGCCCGGCACCGGTGGGTTTGTCGGCGAATTCCTGGTTCTGGTCGGCGCCTTCAAGGCCAACTCCTGGCTGGCGGCGTTTGCGGCGACCGGTGTTATCCTGGGTGCAGTTTACATGTTGTATCTGTACCGGCGGGTGGTGTTCGGCGAATTGACGAAGGAACATCTGCTGAAGATTACCGATTTGAACCGGCGCGAAGTCTTGATGTTCGCGCCGCTGATCGTGTTGGTCTTCTGGATGGGTATTTATCCGGTTTCATTTCTCGATGTGATGCATGTGTCGGTCGGTAATTTGATCGATCAGGTGGTAAGCTCGCAGGCGGCCGCGAGCGGCCTGGTCGCGGGACAGTGAAGGTAGAATGATGTCTCAAGTCCCCAATTTAGCCCCGGCGCTGCCGGAAATATTCCTGGCCTGTATCGCCATGGCATTGCTGATGATGGGCGTGTTCCAGAAGACCGGCGGCAAAGAAGCCGAAGTCCGCACCGCCCAATTGATCACGAAGCTGGGAATTGTCTCGCTGGTGCTGGTCTTCATGCTGGTCGCTACCGTGTCCGGTGGGGTGTTGTCGACCTTCGGCGGTTTGTTCATCAGCGACCCGTTCGCCGTTTACTTCAAGGTGCTGATCCTGATCGCGTCGGCCCTGGCCCTGGTGATGTCGCGGGATTACATGGAACACCAGGGCATTGCCCGCTTCGAATATGCGATACTGGTCTTGTTCGCGACGCTGGGCATGCTGATGATGGTATCGGCCAACAACCTGATGTCGCTTTATCTTGGCCTGGAAATGCAAAGCCTGTCGCTTTACGTGATCGCCTCGTTCCATCGCGACGATTCCCGCTCGACGGAAGCGGGGCTCAAGTATTTTGTCCTCGGCGCGGTCGCCTCGGGCATGCTGCTCTATGGCTCATCGCTGGTCTACGGATTTTCCGGAACCACCGACTTCACCGTTCTGGCGGCGATGTTTACCGGTGATAACGCCGGCACCCACGCGCCGGTCGGCCTGATCGTCGGCATCGTCTTCATCCTGGCCGGGTTGTCGTTCAAGGTTTCTGCCGTGCCGTTTCATATGTGGACGCCCGATGTGTACGAAGGCGCGCCGACCCCGGTCACGGCGTTCTTCTCGGTCGGCCCCAAGATCGCCGCCATGGCATTGTTCCTGCGCGTCATGATAGGCCCGTTTGGCGGCCTGATCGCGCAATGGCAACAGATCGTCATCGCGATTTCCATCGCATCCATGGTGCTGGGCGCTTTCGCGGCGATCAACCAGACAAATATAAAGCGCCTGATGGCCTACAGTTCCATCGGCCACGTCGGCTACGCCCTGATCGGGTTGGCAGTCGGTACCGAAGCCGGGGTGCGCGGCGTGCTGATCTATCTGGGGATTTATCTGTTCATGAACCTGGGCGCCTTTGCCTGCATTTTAACCATGCGACGGGGCGAACGGATGGTTGAAAACATCGACGATCTGGCGGGCCTCTCGAAGACTCATCCAATGGTCGCCGCGGCCCTGACAATCTTCATGTTTTCCATGGCCGGCATACCGCCGCTGGCCGGTTTCTTCGGCAAACTATATATCTTCCTGCCGGCCATCAAGGCCGGGTTTTACGGCCTTGCCACCATCGGCGTCCTGGCCAGCGTCGTCGGCGGGTTTTATTACATTCGCATTATCAAGGTGGTTTATTTCGATCCGCCCATCGATACCCTGGATCGCCCCATCAGTCGTGATTTGGCCGCCGTGCTTGTCGGTACCAGCATCATCGTGTTGCTGTTTTTCATCATCCCAGGCCCGCTACTCGATGCCGCCAGCATCGCCGCCGCATCACTTTTTAGCGGATGACTCGCCTCGTTAACTTGCCGAGCCCCTTCCGGGTGCTGGCATATGACAGTATCGACAGCACCAACGAAGAGGCCAAGCGTCTGGCGATGGCCGACGCCGAAGACGGCACGGTGGTCTGGGCGCGGCGGCAAACGGCCGGCAAGGGGCGGCGGGGCCGAACCTGGAAATCCGAAGAGGGCAATTTGTATTGTTCGATCTTGTTGCGCCCCCAATGCCATGCCAAACGCGCCCTGCAACTGAGCTTCGTCGCCGCCTTGGGCATGGCCGACGCGGTTTCGGCGGTGCTGCCCATGGGCACGTTTGTTCACTGCAAGTGGCCAAATGATGTCCTAGTCGAAGGCCGCAAGGTATCGGGTATTTTGCTCGAATCCCAGGCCGTGGCCCTTGGTGGCATGGATTGGCTGGTGATCGGCGCCGGGTTGAACATTGCCCATTTCCCAACCGACGTCGAATACCCGGCGACCTCGCTTATGGCCGAAGGGGCAATCGCCCTGAGCCCCGAAACCATGCTGGAATCCTTCACCCGACATTTCCTGGCGATCATGGTGACGTGGAAAAATATGGGGTTCGAACCGGTCCGCCGGGCCTGGATGCGGCGGGCGGCGGGCATCGGCAGTGAAATTACGGTGCGCCTGGAACGTGAAACCCTGACCGGTATTTTCAAAACCCTGGATAAGGACGGCGCCCTTATCTTGTTGCATGACGGGCTCGAGAAACGTATTACCGCCGGAGATATTTTTGTTCCAAAGGTTTCTATATTCGACCACAAGGAGCAACAGATACACCGGAAAACCCGGAAGGCTCGGGACATCCGGGAGAACAGAGGAATTTGGGATGTTACTGGCAATTGATTCCGGAAACACCAACACCGTCTTCGCCGTGTTCGCGGATGACGGCGAAATTGTCGGCGAATGGCGATCATCCAGCGATAGCCATCGTACAGCCGATGAATTCGGCGTCTGGCTGATCCAGCTTATGGCCATCGAAGATATCGATCGTGAGGCCATCGATGCCGCCATCGTCGCCACGGTGGTGCCGGATATCCTGTTTGATCTAAAAACACTGTGTCGAAAATATTTCAATACCGACCCCGTCATCATCGGCGATCCCGATGTAAAACTGGGCCTTGATGTGCTGATGGATCAACCGACCGAAGTCGGCGCCGACCGCCTGGTTAATGCCGTCGCCGCCGACGCCCGATATGGCGGCCCGTTGATTGTCGTCGATTTCGGCACCGCCACCACGTTCGATGTGGTCGATGGCGATGGCGCTTATTGTGGCGGTGTTATCGCGCCGGGCGTCAATCTCTCGATGGAAGCCTTGCACCTGGCTGCGGCGAAACTCCCCAGGGTCGCCATCGGCAAGCCTGACCGGGTCATCGGCAAGAGCACGATCAAGGGTATGCAATCGGGCATTTACTGGGGTTATGTGGGTTTGATTGAAGGCATTGTCGCGCGAATTGTCGAAGAATACGGCGAGCCGATGAAAGTCATTGCGACCGGCGGCCTGGCCTCGTTGTTCACGCAATCATCGGAAACCATCGACAATGCCGACCCTGAACTCACCCTGCGCGGGCTTTTCGCCATCTATTTATTGAACAAGTAGGATTTATGCCAGAACAAGACGAATTGCTTTTTGTACCGCTCGGCGGGGCCGGGGAAATCGGTATGAACCTGAACCTCTATGGTTTTGGGCCAAAAGACCGCGAACGCTGGATGATGATCGATTTGGGCATCACCTTTGGAAATTCCAGCATGCCCGGCGTCGATGTCATCATGCCCGACCCGAGCTTTATTGAGGAACGCCTGGATCAACTGGATGGCCTGGTGCTGACCCACGCCCATGAAGACCACCTGGGCGCCGTCGCCCATTTGTGGGAACGCCTGCAATGTCCCGTCTACGCGACGCCGTTCACGGCCAGTATCCTGGGCCATAAATTGCGTGAGGCCGGGCTGGAACGCCGGGTGCCGGTGACCATCGTGCCGCTCAAGGGCAAGTTTTCCGTCGGGCCGTTTGATCTGGAACTGATAACCCTGACCCATTCCATTCCGGAACCCAACGCCATTGTCATCAGGACCCCGCTGGGCATGGTGCTGCACACCGGCGACTGGAAATTTGATCCCGATCCGGTGGTCGGCGAGGTTTCCGATGAAGCGGCGCTCAACGCCCTGGGTGATGAAGGCACGCTGGCCATCGTTTGTGATTCGACCAATGTCTTTACCCAGGGGACGTCCGGGTCGGAGGGCGATTTGCTGGAAAGTCTTACGCAACTGATCGGAACCCTGAGCGGCCGGGTTGTCGTTACCTGTTTCGCCTCCAACGTCGCCCGGCTTGAAACCATCGCCGCGGCGGCGGCGGCCAATGACCGCGACGTCGTGTTGGCCGGACGATCGCTGTGGCGTTTCCAGGAAGTCGGACGGGAGCACGGCTGCCTCGCCGACACCGCTGCATTTCTCGATGAAGATGCCGCCGGCTATTTGCCGCGCGACAAGACGCTGATAATTTGCACCGGATCGCAGGGCGAACCGCGCGCCGCTCTGTCGCGCATCGCCGGCGGCAAGCATCCGAGGATTTCGCTGGAACAAGGCGACACGGTGATTTTCTCATCCCGGCAAATCCCCGGCAACGAAACCTCTATCGGCCAGGTCCAGAACCAGTTGGCCCGCACCGGTGTCAACGTGGTCACCGAAAAGGATCATTTCGTCCATGTTTCGGGCCACCCGGCGCGCGAGGAACTGATCCGCATGTATCAGCATGTGCATCCGAAAATCGCTATTCCCGTGCACGGCGAATTGCGCCATATGGCGGAACACGCCCGCCTGGCCACCCAGTGCCAGGTCGGCGCCACCCTGGTCGGCGAAAACGGCTCGGTCATGCGCATCGCGCCGGGTACGCCGGGTATCATCAATCATGTCACGTCGGGCCGGCTGGCGCTCGAAGGTAACCGGCTGGTGCCGCTGGACAGCGAGCTTAACCGGCAACGTAAACAGGCACTGTGGAATGGTGTCGCCATCATGTCGGTGGTCGTCGATGGTGAGGGCCGGCTGGTCGGCGAACCCGAACTGACGACGCTGGGCATCGTCGAGCATGATGATGATCCGTTGCTCGGTCACGCCATCGAGGCGGCCAGGCAGGTGCTCGACGATTTGCCCATGGGCGGACGCTTATCGGCCCATGCCGAATCCGAAGCCATCCGCATTGCCGTGCGCCGTACCTTTCGAAATGCTATAGATAAAAAGCCGATAACGCAGATACATGTGCACAGGAGCAAGTAATGATTGGCAAACTTAACCATGTCGCCATCGCGGTACCGGATCTGTATGCGGCGATCACGCAATATCGCGATGTCCTCGGCGGTCAGGTTTCCGACCCGGTCGATCAATCCGATCACGGGGTTACCGTGGTTTTCGTCAATTTGCCCAACACCAAGATCGAATTGCTCGCGCCGCTGGGTGAGGGCTCACCGATCTCGAAGTTTCTGGAAAAGAATCCCTCCGGCGGGATTCATCATTTTTGCATGGAAGTCGATGATATCCTGGCCACCCGGGACAAGCTTGTCGCCCAGGGGGCGAGGATTATCGGCGACGGCGAACCAAGAACCGGCGCGCACGGTAAACCGGTGCTGTTTCTGCACCCGAAAGATTTCTCCGGTTCGCTGATTGAACTCGAACAAGCCTGATTTTTCAGGATATCCCATAAAAATCCATAATGGCCATTGACTGACTAGTCAGTTTCGCATAACGTACGCCCCATGAAAGACAAGCGCACGATGATTCTGACCGCCGCAATTGACCTGTTCGCACGGGACGGTTTCTGGAACACCTCGACTGCCAGCATCGCCAAGCACGCCGGGGTGGCGACGGGGACGCTGTTTAACCACTTCGCGTCCAAGGATGCCCTGATCAACGAGTTGTATGCCGAATTGAAGCTCGATAGCCTGGCCGCCGTCAGCGAAGGCTTGTCGGAAATCGGTAACCTGAAGCGGTTCGTGGCCAAAGATCTGCGGATGTTTATGGCGGAAGCCTGGCGACGGCATGTGCGTTGGGCATTGGCCAATCCGGTGCGCAGTCAATTGCTGGAACAGTTGCGCCTGTCGGAACTGATATCGAGTGAAACAAAAACCGCAGTCGCCAAGGAATTTGCTTTCTTCGAAAATCTGATCGTCAACGCCATAGCCGATGGCAAACTGGTTGATCTGCCGGTGCCGCTGCACTTCGAAATCTTCAAGTCGCAAATCAACGGAACGGTCGGCTATCTGACTTCGGCAGAGGCTTCCGACGGCGAAAGGGATGCCATTATCGACCAGGCCTTCGCGGTCTATTGGAAGGGCGTTTCACCCTGATTTCTTTTATTTTCAACCACATTGACTGATTAATCAGTCGAAAGGAAATCGCCATGAGCGAGAATATGAACCCGTTTGGTCCGGGTGGCTGGACCCCATCCAATCTGCCCCGTCTTGAGGGTAAAACATTCGTCGTCACCGGGGCCAACAGCGGCCTCGGTCGGGAAACCACGAAATTTCTGGCCGCGCAGGGCGGACGGGTGCTGATGTTGTGCCGCAACCGGGTCAAGGGTGAGGCGGCAATTACCGGCCTCAAGGCGGCGCTGGGCGCCGACGTCGATTTGACCTTGATCGACCTGCAGCTGGATGATCTCGAGTCGGTCGAAACGGCGGCGCAGGCCGTGCGCGACCGGGTCGGTGTCATCGATGGCCTGATCGCCAACGCCGGTATCATGATGGTGCCCGATCGGAGGTTGACCAGACAGGGCCACGAATTTCAGTTCGGCGTCAACCACCTGGGTCATTTCGCCTTGTGTGCGCGGCTGGCCGACCTGGTAGAGCCGACGGCGGGACGTTTCGTCATCGTTTCTAGCATCGCCCACAACTGGGGCCTCAAACGGATCAATTTCGAAGACTTGAATTTTGACAAAGGTTACAGCCCCACCAAAGCCTACGGCCAAAGCAAACTGGCCAACCTGTTGTTCATGCGTATGCTCGATAAACGCCTGCGCGCGGCGGGCAGCGGCCAGAAGGCCATCGCCTGCCAGCCGGGATATTCGGCGACCAATTTGCAAACCACGGGACCGGGGATGGTCAGCGCGTTCTTTATGAAATGGCTGCTTAACCCGATCATGGCCCAGCCGGCCGAACACGGGTGCTGGTCCACCGTACTATCCGCCGTCGAACCAAAGGCGCTCAGTGGCGAATTCTACGGACCCATCGGTTTTATGAACATGGGGGGCATTGTCGGGCAATCCGCGATTGCGCCGCATGGCGAAGACGACGATGCCGCCGCCAGGCTTTGGGAATATTCGGAACAGGCGACCGGTGTCAGTTGGCCTTGAGCAAAATGTGCTCTAGAGTCGCCCCATGAACTGGTATTGCGACGCGGCCCCCGGCCACCCGTATCACGGGCCTTATCATGACGATGAATACGGCCTGCCGCGCGGCGGCGAGTCGGTATTGTTGGAATTGCTGGCGCTGGAAATTTTTCAGGCCGGGCTGTCCTGGGAATTGGTGTTGAAAAAGCGCGCCGATACCTTCAAGGCGTTCGACGGTTTCCATGTGGATACGGTCGCCGGTTACCGGGACAAGGATATCGAGCGGCTGCTGGGCGATGCCGGGATTATCCGTAATCGCCTGAAGGTTACCTCGATCATCGAAAACGCCAACCGCATCCGGGATATGCGCGCGAGCCACGGCGGCTTCGCCGAATTTATCGACTCCCACCACCCCCTGGTCAAATCCGACTGGGTCAAGCTGTTCAAGAAAACTTTCAAATTCACCGGCGGCGAAATCGTCAACGAATTTCTCATGAGTCTCGGCTATCTGCCCGGCGCCCACCGGGAAAGCTGCCCGGCCTATAAACATATCATCAAACAAAAACCTCCGTGGAGCCGGGTCGAAGACGGCTTTTATCAGGAATAAGAAGCGGTTATGGGCGTTAACCAAGATTTCAGAATGTTATTGGTAGCCTGATATCGATCATTTTTTCAGGAGTCAAAAGCCATGAGATATGGAATAGCTGCGGTCCTGTTCGCCGTTTCCTTAGCGTTGGTTGTCCCGGTCGGACCGGTGCTGGCGTCGAAAGCCAAAGTCTCCAGGAACGTCTGCAAAAAAATCGCCCCGGCCGATGGCGGTGCTTATGTGCCCGGGGTCGATGCGCGCGGCAAAAAGGTCACCGGCGCAGATGTCGCGGGCGGTGCTTCAAAGATCAAGCTGCCCAAGGATATCACCTTCAACTATGGCATCGACATGGACGCAAAATATGGCCTCGGCAGTTCCGGCACCTCGACCGGCGAGTCCGTCATGGGCAAAGTCACGGTCAGGGGCGGCAGGGTGTATTGGAATGGCGAGCCCATGGATGGCGGTGATCAGGCGGCCATCGCCGCCGAATGCGCGCGGGTGTACGGCAAAAAATAGCGGCGAAAGGGAGTGTAGCCCCATTGCGGTGGCGACAACCTTGGCATAAAGTCCGCCCCATCGCTGTCGCCCCAGAATCCAAGGCTTTTTGTTCATGAAACTGTCCGCCTATTTCCTGCCGACCCTGAAAGAAACCCCGTCAGAAGCCCAGATCGCGTCACACCGCTTGATGCTGCGCGCCGGCATGATCCGCCAATCCAGCGCCGGTATCTATTCGTGGCTGCCACTGGGCCTGAAGGTCTTGCGCAAGATCGAACAGATCGTCCGCGAGGAACAAAACGCCATCGGCTGCCATGAAATGCTGATGCCGACCATTCAGCCGGCCGACCTGTGGCGCAAAAGCGGCCGTTATGATGATTACGGGCCGGAAATGCTGCGCATCAAAGATCGCCATGACCGCGACATGCTGTACGGCCCGACCAACGAAGAACAGATCACCGAAATTTTCGCCGATGCGATCCGCAGCTACAAGGACGTGCCGCAACTGCTTTATCACATCCAGTGGAAGTTCCGCGACGAAGTGCGACCCCGGTTCGGGGTCATGCGGGGCCGTGAGTTCCTGATGAAAGACGCCTATTCGTTTGATCTAAGTTTCGAAGCGGCCAAGCGGTCCTATAACAAGATGTTCGTCTCCTACCTGCGGACCTATGCCCGCCTGGGGCTCAAGGCGATCCCCATGGCCGCCGATACCGGCCCCATCGGCGGCGATATGAGCCACGAATTCCTGATCCTTGCGGAAACCGGGGAAAGTGAAATCGCCTGCCATCGGGATTTCATCGATAACGACTGGCTGGGCGACGTCGACCCTGATGGCGACTTGCAGCCGACGGTCGACAGGTTCACCGAAAAATACGCGGCGACCGACGAAAAACGTGATGCGGCGGCGGAACAGGCCCTCGGCGATGCCCTTATTACCGCGCGTGGCATCGAAGTCGGCCATATCTTTCATTTCGGCACCAAGTATTCGGAAAAGCTGGGCGCCGTCGTCACCGGGCCGGAAGGCGAAGATATCATCGTCGAAATGGGATCCTACGGGATCGGCGTATCGCGCCTGGTCGGCGCCATTATCGAGGCCTCACACGATGACAACGGTATTATCTGGCCGGCCAGTGTGGCGCCCTATGATGTCGGCCTGATTAACCTGAAGGTCGGCGATGAAACCTGTGATCGGGCGTGCGACGAGTTGTATGGCAAACTTGGCCAGGCCGGATTCGATGTGCTTTATGACGACCGCGACCGCAAGGCCGGGGTCAAGTTCGCCGATATGGACCTGATCGGCCTGCCGTGGCAGATGGTTATCGGCCCCCGTGGCGTCCAAAACGGCGTCGTCGAGATGAAAAACCGCGAGAGCGGCGAAAAACAGGAACTGTCGCCCGACGCCGCGCTCGCCAGGTTGGCCGGGTAGGCGGCGGTGTTTTCCTCATTCGAATGGATGATGGCCATGCGCTATTTGCGGGCCCGTCGCCAGGAAGGTTTTATTTCCGTCATCGCCTGGTTTTCCCTGCTTGGCATCGCCCTTGGCGTTGCCACGCTGATCATCGTGATGTCGGTGATGAACGGGTTCCGCGCCGAGCTAATGGACCGTATTCTCGGGATCAACGGACACCTGAGCGTTTATGGCGAAAATGACCGCCTGGCCGATTTTGACGACCTCGCCGAAAAAATTCGCAAGGTGGCCGGGGTCAAATCGGTAACCCCGATCATCGAGGGCCAGGTTATGGCGACCAATAAGAATATCGCCAGTGGCGCCATTGTCCGTGGTTTTCGCAAGGAAGATTTAATGGCCAGGCCGATCATCGCCGACAAGATCGAAGCCGGCAGCCTGGAAAATTTCGATGGCAACAGCGTCGTCATCGGCGCCCGGCTGGCCCGCAAGCTCAGACTGGGGATCGGTCATAAAATCACCCTGATATCGCCCAAGGGCAATGTCACCGCCTTCGGTACGGTGCCGCGCATGCGATCCTACAAGGTCGTGGCGACGTTCGATATCGGCATGTATGAATACGATTCCGGGTTCATTTTCATGCCGCTGGAATCTGCCCAGGTCTATTTCCGAATGGCCGATGCAATCAGCAATCTGGAAGTCTTTGTCGATGACCCCGACGAGGCTTTGACGGTCGGCCGGATGATCCCGCCGCTACGGGAAAAACCCACGCGTGTTCATGACTGGCAAATGGCCAACGCCAGTTTCTTCAACGCCATTCAGGTCGAACGCAACGTCATGTTCATGATTCTGACGCTGATCATCGTCGTCGCCGCTTTTAACATAATTTCCTCGATGATCATGCTGGTCAAGGACAAGGGCCACGACATCGCCATCCTGCGCACCATGGGGGCGACCCGTGGCACGATCATGCGGATCTTTTTCCTGAGCGGCGCATCGGTCGGGGTGATCGGCACCTTCGGCGGTTTCGCGTTGGGCCTGGCGTTTACCCAGAACATCGAAGCCATCCGGCAATGGATTCAGGGGCTGACCGGGACCGAATTGTTCGCCGCCGAAATCTATTTCCTGTCCAAACTCCCCGCCGTCGTCGATCCCGGCGAAGTGGTCGCCGTGGTGTTGATGGGGTTGGGGCTGTCGTTTCTGGCGACCCTGTATCCGTCATGGCGGGCGGCCCGTATCGAACCGGCGGAGGCGCTCAGATATGAGTAACGCCGTCTTGGGATTAAGTAATATCGGCAGAACTTTCCGCCAGGGCAAAAGCAAGCTCGAGGTATTGCGCGGCGTCGATCTCAAGCTAAAGGAAGGCGAGATCGTTGCCCTGGTCGGCCCCAGCGGCGCCGGCAAGTCGACCCTGTTACACATCGCCGGCTTGCTGGAACAACCCGACAGCGGCAACGTTACCATCTGCAGTGAAATCTGCACCGGCCTGGATGACGACGGCCGGACCCGCCAGCGCCGTCACAACATCGGGTTCGTCTACCAGTACCACCATCTGCTACCGGAATTCAGCGCGACTGAGAACATCGCCATACCGCAAATTATCGCCGGCGCCTCTCGCGGCGAGGCCCGTGACCGCGCCTTGGAATTGCTCGACTGGCTGGGCTTGTCGGAACGCGCCAGCCATCGTCCGGCGCGCCTGTCGGGCGGCGAACAGCAACGGGTGGCCATTGGCCGGGCCCTGGCCAACGCGCCGAAACTGCTGCTGGCCGATGAACCGACCGGCAATCTGGATCCCCATACCGCCGACGATGTTTTCAATGTTTTGCTGAAACTTGCCAGGGGCGCCGGCCTGGCGGCCCTGGTCGCCACCCATAACCCGGTGCTGGCCAACCGCATGGACCGCATCGTCAAGCTGGAAGACGGTCACCTGGTCGAGGAAAAATAGGACTTATCGGATATCACGTCAGGGTACGACCCAGTCTGTCGGACCATCGGCGGCCCTGACCCGGACTTCAAACAATCGCCGCTTGGGGGCAAACAGGTCGGAGGTGTCTTCTCTGGGCACGGAATTCCAGGAATCCGTCCGTTCCAACCGAACGCCTTGCAGAAAATTAGCCATCTCGTCCATGCCCGGTTGCGGTCCGGTCTCATTGCAGTAGTACCCGGCAATGATCGAGCGTTCGCGGACCATATCGTCCGAATTGGAACGATTGAACAGCCGGTAGAACTGGAAGCACGGAACGCCGGCGATCGAAAAACGCTCGTACCGGATCTCGCCCACCGATGTCTGCAAGAAGTATTCATCACCGAATTTCAAATCAGTGTCCTTCAGTTCCGTCCATGTCCTCAGGAAAATCCGGGAGTGGTGCAGGGATTCGGAAATAACACTTAGTTCATCGGCTTCGATATGAACGATTATCGCACGATGCGGCGCCGTTCGGGCGGAAATAAATTGTAGCCGGCCAAAACCGTTTTTGCCGGCCCGCCGGGTCATGTCTTGTGGTTCGAACAGGGCGGATTGGAAAATCAGGGATTTAGGGAGCACGGGGGCAAATTGACAGGATGCCAGGATCATCGCGGCCATACCCAAGGTCAGGATGGCGACCAACTTGCGAATGCCTTTTTCCATGGACCTTTCTCCTCTGATCTTTGTACCTGATATAGGTACAGACAGGGGGTAAAGCGAGGCCGAACTTTATTTGGTTGCCGCCGACAATTCAATGGGCTGGCCATGAGGCGTGTTTAGATAAGCGCGCCGCCACTGGTCCGTGCGATGATCCAGATTTTCCGGGCTCACCAGTCGCTTTTCCAGGGAAAGCCGTTCCAGTGCCCGCATCCAGTGCTGGTAATAGGTATCGCCCAAATCCGCATCTCCGGCATCCATGGCGGCCTGAATTTCGCCGCCCAGGGTCTCGGCCCACTCTTTCCAGGTAAAATGGCCCTGCTCGGAAAGTTTGACGGCCAGGGCGAAGGCTTGCGCCTGCCAGGGTTCGGCAAACACCGGTCCGTCGTCATCGTGGGGTTGCAGGGGCAGGGGGGTGAAATTGGTCATGGCAACTCCAGATACGGCTCCCACAGGTCCATATAAACACCGCCTTTAGCCGTGGCATCGTTTCCCCACAGTTCCCGTGCCTCGAAGCGGACGCTGTACTGGGGTTGGCCTTCGCGTCGCCCCAGGGCACTTAAGTCGGCGAAAACATGGACACCGTTATAGTGATCGACGGTGCCGACCCGCCCCCGGGCGTAGCGGGGCATGCGGGTATGTCCCGTGGGATGGGCGTTGATGACACGGACTTTGTCGCCGATTTGAAAACGCGGGGTGATGGTCGATTCCATAAGCGTCGGGCCGCCCTTGGCCAGGATTTTGGCCGCCTGTTCGGGGTTTGGCGCGTGAATATCATTTGCCGGTAACGCCATTTTCCCCGTTTCCAGTTCTTCCGGCGTCACCAGATCGGCCTCGATCAGCAGCGTCTCTAACCCTGCCAGCCAGGTTTGATAGTAGGAATTGGCAAGATAATCCGCCGGCCTCTGGCGCTCCCTGGCATGGCGGGACATGTCTATATTCCATTTGCCGAGCATACCGGTGGCCAGGGTCAGGGCGAAGACCGGGCGTTCCCAATCGGCATGAAACACCGGTTCACTCCGCTCCGGTTCCGGATTGATCGGGCCAAACCCTTGCATGCCCCCCATGTCGTGTGCGCCGTTCATTTATTTGCGGGTTCCGCTGGAAGTCTGGCGCGTTCAACGCCGATCATGGAATTCCGCGACACCAGTTTTTCGAGCTGTTCCACCGGCCAGCCTTCCGTGCCCCGTGGGCGTTCGGGCAGGACCAGATAGCGCATTTCCGATGTTGAATCCCAGACCCGGACATCGACTCCGTCGTCCAGATCGGTGCCAAATTCCGCCAGCACGCCGCGCGGGTCGATGACGGCACGGGAGCGATAGGGGGCCGATTTGTACCATACGGGCGGAAGCCCCAGGACCGGCCACGGGTAACAGGAGCACAGTGTGCAGACGACCAGATTGTGGATGTCCGCGGTGTTCTCGACGACCCGCATGTGTTCGCCTTGACGTCCCTCGTAGCCCATTGCGACGATGGCTTCGGTGGCGTCTTCAAGCAAATGGGCCTTGAACTCCGGATCGCTCCAGGCCCGGGCGACGACGCGGGCGCCCCGTTGCGGGCCGACTTTTGTCTCATACGTTTCGACGATTTCGTCCAGGGCCGCCGGATCGACCAGACCTTTTTCGATCAACAGGCTTTCCAGCGCCTTGACCCGAAGCGCTATCTCGCCGGGGGGGTCGGTGTGATCGTGTCCGTCGTGTGGCATGGCAATTCCTTTTGAAGTCAGGCCGCCATGATGGCACATTTAGCTGTGGATAATCCACCCGGTACGGGTGACTCGGCGGCGGCAATGTGAAATCCTTGGGTCATGCCTGATTCCCCCCAAACGCCAGCCGGTTTCGTCCATCTGCGGGTCCATACCGCCTACTCCCTTTCCGAAGGTGCGGCGCGAATCGGTGATCTGGTGAAGATGTGCCGCGATCAATCGATGCCTGCCGTGGCCATTACCGATACCAACAACCTGTTCGGCGGCCTCGAATTTTCATCGGCCTGTTTCGGCGCCGGCGTGCAACCCATTATCGGCTGCCAGTTGAGCATTTCAAGGCAGGTGCGAGACGGCGTTCAGCCGGGTCATGTCGCCGAGGCGGAGCTCTCCGATCCCGTGGTCTTGCTGGTGCAGAACGACAAGGGCTATCGCAACCTGTTGAAATTGCTGGGAATTGCCTATCTGGGCCATGACGACAATGGCGACGACGGGCAGGCGCCGACGGCGCCGCAGGTGTCGATCGCGGATTTGATGGGGCATAACCAAGGCCTGCTACTGCTCAGCGGCGGACCGAACGGGCCGGTCGGTCATTTGCTGGGTGCGGGTCAGGACGAAGCGGCGGAAGCCTTGCTCATGGCCTTCAACGATGCGTTTCAGGGTCGTTTGTACGTCGAAATCATGCGCCATGGTCTTGATGGCGAAAAAAACACCGAGGCCCGGTTCATCGATCTGGCCTACAGCCACGAACTTCCCCTGGTCGCCACCAACGAGGCGTTTTACCTGACCCCGGAAATGTACGAGGCCCACGACGCCCTGATCTGCATCGCCGAAGGGGCCTATGTCTCGCAATCGGAACGCCGCCGCCTGACCCGTCAGCACTATTTCAAATCGGCCGCCGAAATGCGGGCCCTGTTCGCGGATTTGCCGGAAGCCATAGACAACACCCTGGTCATTGCCAAACGCACGGCCTACATGATCGAAAAAATTGATCCCATCCTGCCACCCTACGATTGCGGCGCGGGCATTACCGAACAAGACGAATTGCGCCGTCAAGCACGGGAAGGCCTGGACGTGCGGATAGCGCGCCAGGTTTACAAAGACGGCATGAGCGAAGCCGAAAAGGCCCATGTCGCCAAACCGTACTGGGAAAGGCTCGACTACGAGCTCGAAACCATTAACTCGATGGGATTTCCCGGTTATTTCCTGATCGTCGCCGATTTTATCCACTGGACACGGGGACAGGGCATTCCCATTGGCCCCGGGCGTGGCTCCGGCGCCGGATCGGTGGTCGCCTGGGCGCTGACCATCACCGATCTGGACCCCCTGCGGTGGGGACTGTTGTTCGAACGATTCCTCAACCCCGAGCGTATATCCATGCCGGATTTCGATATCGATTTCTGCCAGGACCGGCGCGACGAGGTGATCCGCTATGTCCAGCAAAAATATGGCCGCGACCATGTCGCCCAGATCATCACCTTTGGAAAATTACAGGCCCGCGCCGTGCTGCGGGATGTCGGCCGGGTACTGGAAATGCCTTATGGCCAGGTCGACCGCATCTGCAAGCTGGTGCCCAACAATCCAGCCAATCCGACGACCCTTGGCGAGGCGATCGCGAGCGAGCCGCAATTTCGCGTTGAAATCAATTCCGACGAGGCCGTCGAAAAGCTGATCGAAATCGGCCTGAAACTGGAAGGTTTGTACCGTCACGCCTCGACCCATGCCGCCGGTGTGGTGATCGGCGACCGGCCCCTGGATGAACTGATCCCGCTGTATCGCGATCCCCGGTCCGACATGCCGGTGACCGGTTTCAACATGAAATATGTCGAATCCGCAGGCCTGGTGAAATTTGATTTTCTTGGCCTGAAAACCCTGACTGTGCTTGATAAAACGGTCAAACTGATCGCCGAGCGGGGCATCGAAATCGAGCTTTCGACGCTGCCGCTGGATGACGAAAAAACCTACGAGATGATGGGCCGGGGCGAAACCACCGGGGTGTTCCAGTTGGAAAGTGCGGGCATGCGCGATGGCCTGCGCAAACTGAAACCCGACACCTTCGAAGACATCATCGCCATTGTCGCCTTGTACCGGCCAGGCCCCATGGAAAACATCCCAAGTTACATCGCCCGCAAGCACGGCCAGGAAGAACCCGATTACCTGTATCCGACCCTCGAAGGCATCCTCAAGGAAACCTTCGGCATCATGATATATCAGGAACAGGTGATGCAGGTGGCGCAGGAATTATCCGGCTACAGCCTTGGCAATGCCGATCTGTTGCGCCGGGCCATGGGCAAGAAGATCCAGTCGGAAATGGATGAACAGCGCCAGGTCTTCGTCGAAGGCGCCGTCGCCAAGGGTGTGCCCGAGACCAAGGCTTCACAAATTTTCGACCAGGTCAGCCTGTTCGCCGGTTACGGATTCAACAAATCCCACGCCGCCGCCTATGCCCTGGTGGCGTACCAGACGGGCTATTTCAAGGCCAACTATCCGCTTGAATTTCTCGCCGCCTTGATGACCCTGGACATCAACAACACCGACAAGTTGAACCAGTTCCGCCAGGAACTCGGGCGCCTGGGATTCCCCGTATACGGCCCCGACATCAATGCTTCAGAAGTCGAATTCAGGGTCGAAGGCGAGGCCGTGCGCTATGGCCTGGCGGCGATCAAGAATGTCGGCGACGGGGCCATGTGCGCGCTTGTCGCCGAACGCGGCAAAAATGGTCCCTTCGCCGATTTGGCCGATTTCGCCGAACGGGTCGAAAGCAAGGCGATCAACAAGCGCCAGTTGGAAAATCTGGTCCGGGCCGGGGCTTTTGATTCAATGATCGGCAATCGCCGCAAGGTCTTTTCAGGAGTCGAGGCAATTTTGCGCCACGCCAGCGCCGCCGCCCAGGATCGCAACAGCGACCAGATCGGCCTTTTCGGCGGCGATGCGGCGCCAAAAACGACCATCCCCCTGGACGATGTCGCCGACTGGTCGCCGACCGACCGCATGAAGGAGGAATTTGACGCCGTCGGGTTTTATCTTTCCGGCCACCCGCTGGAATCCTATGGCCAGAGCCTCAAGCGTATCAAGGCGCGACCGGCCGCCGAGATCATCAATGAAGGCCGTCCAGGCGCCGCCAAACTGGCCGGCACGGTGATCGGCAAGAAGGAGAAGACATCGGCCAAGGGCAACCGGTTCGCGTTTGTTCAATTGTCCGACACATCGGGCATATACGAAGTCATGGTTTTTTCGGAATTGCTGAGCAGCGCCCGGGAACTGCTGGAAGTGGGGCAATCGGTCTTTATCAAGGCCGCCGTTCAGTTCGAAGGCGAGACCCCGCGCATTACCGCCAACTCGTTCGAGCTTCTCGACAATGTGGCGGCCCGCTCGACCCCGGGGCTGAGGCTCTATATCGGGTCGGAAAAACCGTTGCAGATGCTTAGCGAGGCGTTAACCGGTGAACGGGGCCGTGGCGAAATCAGCGTCGTCGTCCGCACCGAAGACGATCTGGAGATCGAAATCGGCCTCGAAGACGGGTTCGTCATCACGCCGGAACTGCTGCGCACCATCCGGGAAATTCCCGGCATCGAGGAAATTCAGGAAATCTGATTGTCTGAGCCGTTTAGTTCTTGCATTGCGGGGCTTTGCGCTGTATCAAACCGCCTCGCAAGTACACTCCTTTCGGGGAGGTGCTATTTCACACGCGGGCTTGTGGCCCCGGCGCAAATTCGCCGGTAAGTCGCTCCGGTGTTTTTCACCCCTGATTCAAGGTGACGAACGGCGCCCGTGGAGGTTTAACCGGAAAAACAGGAGCAGCCCTTATGGCTATGCCCACATTTACCATGCGTCAGCTTTTGGAGGCCGGCGTTCACTTCGGACACAATACCCGCCGCTGGAACCCCAAGATGGGGCCCTATATCTTCGGCGTTCGCAACGGCATTCACATTATCGATCTTCAGCAGACGGCGCCCATGCTGCACCGGGCCATGATGGCCGTGCGCAATGCCGCCGCCGGCGGTGGCCGGGTGCTATTTGTCGGCACCAAACGCCAGGCTTCGGCCCGCGTATCGGAAGCCGCCAAGCGCTGTGGTCAATATTACGTCGATCACCGCTGGCTCGGCGGAATGCTGACCAACTGGCAGACCGTGTCGAAATCGATCAAGCGCCTGCGTGAACTGGAAGAAATCTTCGATGGCGATGTGGTCGGCCTGACCAAGAAGGAATTGCTGCAAATGACCCGCGAGCGCGACAAGCTCGACAGGGCCTTGGGCGGGATCAAGGAAATGGGTGGCAAGCCCGACGTGATGGTCGTCATCGACACCAACAAGGAAGCCATTGCCGTCGCCGAAGCCAACAAACTCGGCATTCCGGTGGTCGCCGTTATCGATTCCAACAGCTCACCCGACGGCATCGATTTCCCCATCCCCGGCAACGATGACGCGCTGCGCGCCATCAACCTGTACTGCGACCTGATGGCCAGTTCCGTCCTCGACGGCATTTCCCAGGAAGCGGCGGCATCGGGCGTCGATTTGGGCGCCGCCGAGATCGCCCCGACAGAAGACCTGAGCGTCGTCGAGGAAGCCGTGGCCGAAGCCGAGGTAGAGGTCCCAAAAGCCGCTAACGAAGCGGCCCCCGCCGAAGCCATCGCTGCCGAAGCCAACGCACCGGTCGAAGCCGTCCTTGCCGAAACCGAAGCCGAGGCGACGCCGGAAAGCACGGTCGAGGCCTGAACAATATTCAATTGATAATAATATAAATCAATTGGTTATGTATAATATTTAAGAAAGAGGTATAGCATGGCTGATATCACCGCCAGTCTTGTAAAGGAGCTGCGTGAGAAATCCGGCGCCGGCATGATGGACTGCAAAAAAGCGTTGTCCGAAACCGCTGGCAATCTTGATGAAGCCATCGATTGGTTGCGGACCAAGGGTCTGGCCGCGGCGGCCAAGAAATCCGGCCGTATCGCTTCGGAAGGGCTCGTCGGTATTGCCGTTGACGGCAAGGTTGGCGCCGTTGTCGAGGTCAATTCCGAGACCGATTTCGTCGCCCGAAACGACGAATTTCAGGGCTTCGTTGCAACCGTGACCTCGCTGGCCCTGAGCCACGGCGATATGGACAGCCTGAAAGCCGCCGCGTATGCGGATTCGGGTAAATCCGTCGAGGTGCAACTGACCGGGATGATTTCGACCATTGGCGAAAATATGAATATCCGTCGGGTCGAGACGGTTTCGGTCAATAGCGGCGTGGTGACATCGTACATGCACAACGCGCTGGCCGCCGGACTCGGCAAAATCGGCGTCCTGGTGGCGCTGGAATCCGCAGGTGACGGGGAAAAACTCAATGCGCTGGGCAAGCAAATCGCCATGCACATCGCGGCGGCCAACCCGCAATCGATCTCGCGGGATGATTTGGACCCGGATGCGATCAGTCGCGAACGGCAAATTCTCAGCGATCAGGCCCGCGAATCAGGCAAGCCCGAGGAAATCATTGATAAAATGGTCGAAGGCCGGCTGCGCAAATTTTACGAAGAAGTCTGCCTGCTCGATCAGGTCTTCGTCATCGACGGCGAAAGCCGGGTCTCGCAGGTCCTCGAAAATGCCGCCATGGACCTGGGTTCGCCCGTCGTCCTGAAGGCATTCGTTCGTTTCGCGCTAGGCGAGGGGATCGAGAAAAAGGAAGAAGATTTCGCCGCCGAAGTGGCCGCCGTTTCCGGGGTTTGAGCAAAAGTCATCACGAGACCCAAAAAGTCGCGAAAAAGCCAAATTAATCAAGACCCCGCCTCAAACGTTGGTGTATGATCGCCGGCAACCAGGGGCGGGGTCTTTATTGTCTGCCGTCCCGCGCCATACGGGCCATATGAACCGCGGAACGAACCACTATGACATCACAGCCTGAACCGGCATCAAAATATAAAAGGGTGCTGCTGAAACTATCGGGCGAAGCCCTTATGGGGCCAAAGGAATTTGGTCTGGATTCCGAAACCGTCGACCAGATTGCCGATCAGATCGCCGAAGTCCACAATATGGGTGTTCAGGTATGTCTGGTGATCGGGGCCGGCAATATTTTTCGCGGACTCTCGGGAGCCTCTGCCGGAATCGAGCGAACCAGTGCCGATTACATGGGCATGTTGGCCACGGTAATTAACGCCCTGGCCATGCAAAGCATTCTTGAAGGCAAGGATATTCAGACGCGGGTGATGTCGGCCATACCCATGTCAACGGTTTGCGAACCCTACATCCGGCGTCGCGCCGTCCGGCATATGGAACGGGGCCGCCTGGTGATCTTCGCCGCGGGCACCGGCAATCCTTTTTTCACGACCGATACGGCGGCATCCCTGCGCGCCGTGGAAATGGACTGCGATGCCCTTCTCAAGGGCACCCAGGTAGATGGTGTCTACGATGCCGACCCGGTCATCGTCGCCGATGCCAAACGTTACGAACAACTCAGCTATCAAGAAGTACTGACCCAGAATTTGCGGGTAATGGATACCTCGGCCATCGCCCTGGCACGGGAAAATAATGTACCCATCCTGATTTTTTCGATACACAAACCGGGTGCATTCGCCGATGTTGTCAATGGCCAGGGCACGTATACGATCATTTCCGAGCAACGGTCTTCGTCGGAATAAAGAAATCGGGAGGCTAGACAGTGAGCACAGATATCAGCGCCGACAAAAAAGACGTGGCCCGCCGTATGGAGGGCGCCGTTGACGTCTTGCACAAGGAATTCGGCGGCCTTCGAACCGGCCGCGCCTCGACCAGTTTGCTCGATCCATTGACCGTTTCCGCCTATGGATCGGAAATGCCGTTAAATCAGGTCGGCACGGTCAGCGTCCCCGAACCCCGCATGCTGAGCGTCCAGGTTTGGGACAAGGGATTGGTCAAGGCCGTTGAAAAGGCAATTATGGAATCAGGGCTCGGGCTTAATCCCAGCGCCGACGGCCAGCTTGTCCGCATACCCTTACCGGCATTGACCGAGGAACGACGGGTGGAACTTTCGAAAATCGCCGGAAAATATGCCGAAGATGCCCGTATCGCCATCAGGAATGTGCGTCGTCACGCCATGGACGAATTGAAACGGGCCGAAAAAGATGGTGAAATTTCGGAAGATGCACACCGCGATTACGCCCAGGAAATGCAGGAACTGACCGACCAGTACGTCAAAAAAATAGACGAAACCCTGACCAATAAAGAACAGGAAATAATGCAGGTCTGAATGAAATGACACCCGGGGAACCCATAGCCGCGGTCTACGACAAAATTGCCGACGGTGCCGCGCCGCCAAGCCATGTCGCCATCATCATGGACGGCAATGGCCGCTGGGCGAAAGCCCACAACCTGCCGCGCGTGGCGGGCCATCAGCGCGGCGCCCAGGTCGTCAAGACCGTGATCAAGGCCGCCATTGAAGCGGGTGTTTCCTATTTGACCCTGTACGGGTTTTCTTCGGAAAACTGGAAGCGCCCGCAAGACGAAGTCGAAGATTTGATGGGCCTGTTGCGGTTATATTTAAAAAGCGAAATCAAGACCCTGCATAAACAGGGCGTCAGGGTGCTGATCATCGGCGACCGAAAACGGCTGGACCCGGATATCACACGATTGATCGACCAGGCCGAATCATTGACCGGGGATAACCGCCGATTGACCGTGACCATCGCGCTCAGTTACGGCGGTCGCGACGAAATTACCCACGCCGCCAGATTACTGGCAGAAAAAGCCGCCAGCGGCGAAATATCGCCGGATGATATCGATGAAGACATGTTTGGCCGGCATCTATACACAGCCGGTACGCCCGACCCCGATATCCTGATCAGAACCAGCGGCGAACTGCGGGTCAGCAATTTCCTGCCCTGGCAATTGGCCTACACCGAATTCGTTTTTATCGATGTTCTGTGGCCGGATTTTTCGAAACAGGATTTTGATGCGGCCATTTCCGATTATCTTGGCCGCGACAGACGCTACGGCGCGACCCGTGGATAACCCGGACCCGGTTACCAAACGGGCTTCAGGGTACAGCCAGGTAACCGTACGGGTGGTTGCGGCGGTGGTGATGATCCCGCCGGTCCTGGCGTGTGTTTATTTTGGCTCTCCGGTGTTTGATATATTCGTCGCCGTTTTGGTCGCGCTGATGGCCTGGGAATGGCGACGCCTGGTCTATAACGGGGAACGTGGCAGGCGGCGGTTCTACTGGCTGGCCTTTGGCGTGTTCTACATCACCTTGCCGGCCCTGGCGCTGCTATGGCTGCGGGCGGACGGCACAGCGGGGCGTAACACCATCTTTTGGCTGTTTGCCCTGGTCTGGGCCGCCGATTCGGGAGCCTATGTGGCCGGACGGCTGATCGGCGGGCCAAAACTGGCGCCGGGCATCAGTCCCAACAAAACCTGGGCGGGACTGGCCGGTTGCGTCGCCTCGGCGGCACTGGTCGGGGTGGTGGTGGCTTATCTGGCAAAGTCGGGCGATTATGTGATGCTGGCGGCGCTTAGCGCCGTCATCGGCCTGGTCTCGCAAGGCGGCGATCTGGTTGAATCGGCCCTCAAACGGCATTTCGGGGTCAAGGATTCAGGCAGCCTGATACCGGGCCACGGCGGCGTCCTTGACCGGGTCGATGCCCTGTTGGCGGCAATCCTGTTCACGGCATTGATCAAATTTGCCTATGGGGGCAGTATTGTTCGATGGTCGTGACGGAAGCACATAAAAAAGTCGATACGGCGCCGCGCCGGGTGACAATCCTGGGTTCCACCGGATCGGTCGGGTCCAACACCGTCGATTTGATCGAACGATCGCCTGACAGTTACGTTATCGAGGCCCTGACCGCCAACCGCAACGTCGAAGAGCTGACCCGTCAGGCCTTGAAACTGAAGCCCCGGGTCGCCGTCGTCGCCGATCCTGCCTGCTACGGCGCCCTTAAGCAGGCCCTGTCCGGCAGTGGCGTCGAGGTCGCGGCCGGGCCCGAGGCAGTAGCCGACGCGGCCTCGCGCCCGGCGGAATGGGTGATGGCGTCAATTGTCGGCACGGCGGGCCTGGTGCCGACCCTGAAGGCCGTCGAACGGGGGGCGATTGTCGGCCTGGCCAACAAGGAATGCCTGGTTTCGGCCGGGGATCTGATGATGACTGAAATCAAGCGCTGCGGCGCCACCATGATCCCCGTTGATTCCGAACACAGCGCCATTTTCCAAATTTTTGATTTCGACGATCCCGATAAGGTCAAGCGTATCATCCTGACGGCCTCGGGCGGGCCGTTCCGGCAACTGACATCGCCGCAAATGGCGACGGTCACCCCGGAACAGGCGGTCGATCACCCCAATTGGGATATGGGGGCGAAAATTTCCATCGATTCGGCGACCATGATGAACAAGGGCCTGGAACTGATTGAGGCCTATCACCTGTTTGATATTGGCGAACATCAGATCGATATCCTGGTGCACCCGCAATCGGTGGTTCATAGCATGGTCGATTACGTCGACGGGTCGGTTCTGGCGCAATTGGGCACGCCCGATATGCGCACCCCGATTTCCTATGCGCTGGGTTGGCCGAAACGGCTGGAGACGCCTGCCGCGCGGCTGAATTTGGCGGAAATTGGATCGTTGACGTTTGAGGCCCCCGATCCTGTCCGTTTCCCGGCCCTGCGCGTGGCCCGGGAATGCCTGGTCGAGGGCGGCGGCGCGCCGACGGTTCTCAATGCGGCCAACGAAATCGCCGTCGCGGGATTTTTATCCGGCAAAATCGGCTTCCTGGATATCATCAGGATCGTCGAATTAACGCTTGGAAAATTCACCGGAACGATGATCGATACCCTGGACGATGTCCTTTCCGTCGATCTCGAGGCCCGGAAAATAGCCCGTGATTTCCTTGAATAATATAATAATTCGGACTACTTAAGGGCTCACGCCAGTTTCATTAATTTATTATAGGTCTCCTTACCGTGGATATGTTGGTCGATTACGTTCTCCCGTTTCTGGTCGTTTTAACCATTCTGGTTTTCGTCCATGAATTGGGTCATTTTTCCATTGCCCGCTATAACAAAGTCCGGGTCGAGGTGTTTTCCATCGGCTTTGGCAAGGAGTTGCTTGGATTTAATGACAAACATGGCACCCGCTGGAAATTTTGCGCCATTCCGTTCGGTGGTTACGTCAAAATGTTTGGCGAAGGCGATGAAATGGAAGACGAAAACGGCGACGGCGAAGAAACCCGTTTCCTGACCCCGGAAGAACAGGCGGTCTCCTTCCATCACAAAAGGTTAGGCCAGCGCGCGGCGATTGTCGTGGCCGGTCCGGCGGCTAATTTCATCTTCGCCATCGTCGTGCTTGGACTATTGTTCGGCATTGCCGGGTCACCTTCGCCGTTGGCCGGTATCGGCACCATTCAGGCCGGTAGCGCCGCCGAAAATGCCGGTTTTGAAGCCGGTGACCGGGTCGTTAAAATTAATGACCAGGACGTCAAATGGTTTGAAGATTTACGCAAGATCGTCAGTGTCAGTCCGGGTCTGGAACTGACGTTCGGTGTCGAACGTGGTAAACAGCTGATCCAGATCCGGGCGACGCCGAAAGTACACGTCGCCATCGACGCCGCCGGTGGGAAAACGGAAATCGGTTTGCTTGGCATCACGCCGGACCCGGAGATGGTCGAATACATCGATGTCGGTCCGCTCGAAGCGGCCTGGATGGGGGTCGATCGGTCTTATGGCCTGACCATGCAGATATTGAACGCTTTGGGCCAGATTATCAGCGGCTCGCGGACCGCCGATGAACTGGGTGGACCGCTTCGTATTGCGCAGCTTTCCGGGCAAATGGCGCAGGGCGGAATAATCAGCCTGACCTTCTTTTTAGCCGCCTTGTCGGTCAATCTGGGCCTGATTAATCTGTTTCCGGTACCCATGCTGGATGGCGGGCATCTGGTGTTTTATGGCGTCGAAGCCATAATGGGCCGCCCCGTTAAGGCAAAAACTCAAGAATACAGTTTCCGTTTCGGGCTGATTCTGGTATTGCTCCTGATGTTCTTTGCAACGTGGAACGACCTGGTGCAGCTCAAGGTTTTTGAGTCGATAAGAAATTTCATCACCTGATAACGTTTTGATTCCACGGGGGAGTTTTACGTGAGGCGCCTGAATCACGCCATTCGTCTGATCTGTTTACTGCTGCTGGGGGCGCTCGCCGTCGGGCAGGCGCCGGCGTTCGCCCAGGCCTCGGGGCAGGGCGGTATGGTCCGCGAGATTGCCGTCGTCGGTAATCAACGCATCGAAACGGGAACCATTCTTTCCTATATGCTGGTCAAGGAAGGCGACCCCTACGATAACGCCCGCGTCGATCGCTCTTTAAAAACCCTTTTCGGTACCGGGCTGTTCGCCGATGTCACGATCAGGCGTGAGGGCGAGGCATTGATCGTCACCGTCGTCGAAAACCCGGTGATCAACCGGATCGCCTTTGAAGGCAACAAGCGACTGGAAGACGATGATATCAAACATGAAATTTCCCTGCGTCCGCGCGTCATCTATACCCGCACCAAAGTCCAGAACGATGTCAAGAGGATCCTGACGCTATATCGTCGCAAGGGCCGCTTTGCCGCTACCGTCGAACCCAAGGTCATCCAGCAACCGCAAAACCGTGTCGACCTGGTGTTCGAAATAAACGAGGGTAAATGGACGGAAGTAAGGAACATCAGGTTTATCGGCAACCGTAAATACAGCGATTCCCGTTTGCGCGAAATTATTCGCACCGAGGAGTCCCGCTGGTATCGCTTTTTTTCTTCAGATGACAACTATGATCCGGACCGCCTGACGCTGGACCGCGAACTGCTCAGGCGGTTTTATCTGGGTGCCGGTTACGCCGACTTCAGGGTAGCATCCGCCATCGCCGAACTGACCCCGGATCGCAAAAATTTCTTTATTTCGTTCACCGTCGAAGAGGGCGACCGGTATTCATTTGGCGATGTCAAACTTGATATCAATTTGCGCGGCCTGAAAGAGGAAGATTTGGCCGACGTCGTCGAAATTAAAAAAGAAGACTGGTACGACATCGAACGGGTTGAAGAAACCATCGATGATCTGACCAACGCCATCGGCGGACTGGGGATTTCGTTTGTCGATGTTCGCCCGCGCATCAACCGTAACCGTGAAGAAAAGACCGTGTCGGTGACGTTTGAAATTAATGAAGGACCGCGTGTTTTTGTCGAAAGAATCGATATCGAAGGCAACGTCCGAACCGCAGACAACGTAATTCGCCGTGAATTCAGGCTGGTTGAAGGTGATGCTTTCAACCCGGCGAAGCTCAGGCGATCCCGGCAGCGTTTGCAAAACCTGGACTTTTTCGAAACCGTCAAAGTCGAACAGGTGCCGGGAGATGGCCCGGACAAGACCGCGGTGAAAGTCGAAGTCCAGGAGAAATCGACAGGATCCTTGTCTCTCGGATTTGGTTTCTCGACGACGGCCGGCGCGTTGGCGGATATTGGATTGACGGAACGGAATTTTCTCGGCCGCGGGCAATATGTCAGCATCAAGGGAACCCTGGCCGCGAGAAAGTCGGAAATAGATTTCAGTTTTACCGAGCCCTATTTCCTGGACCGGGATATTGCCGCAGGGTTTGACATTTTCAGGACGACCCGCGACCTGCAGGACGCAAGTTCGTACAATTCCAAGGATACCGGTTTCAATCTCCGGGCAGGATATCCAATTACCGAAAATCTCAGGCAAAGCTGGACCTATACGGCGAAACTGGTGGAAGTAAAAGACGTCAGCGACGGCGCGTCTCAGTTCATCAGGGACGAAGCAGGCGAACAAACGCTTTCCAAAATATCCCACAGTCTGGTTTATGACGTGCGTGACAACGCAAATATCCCGACCGAAGGTTACATCATCAAGTTGTCGAATGGCCTGGCCGGAATAGGCGGTGATCGTCGGTATTTAAGCAATGAACTCAGTACCGGCCGGTATTTTCCGCTATACGATCAGTGGATTCTTTCCGTCGGCGGCTCGGTCGGTTATATTGTCGGTCTTGGGCAGGATGTTAAATTGACGGACAGATTCTTTATCGGCGGCGATGATTTGCGTGGATTTGCCACATCCGGTGTCGGCCCCCGTGACAGTTCGACCAAAGATGCCCTTGGCGGTGAATGGAAGTACAGGGCATCGACTGAACTTAAATTTCCGATTGGCCTGCCCGAGGAATTAGGCGTGTCGGGCAAGTTTTTTGTTGATATGGGTAGTGTTGGTCAGATTTCACCCCAAAGTTCCGGGATTAATGATACGGGTACCGTGCGACTTTCGGTCGGCACCGGCATCGTCTGGGTTTCGCCGGTCGGGCCGGTTGGTATCGATTTTGGCGTCCCGGTTATTAAAGAAGATTTTGACGAAACAGAAAGCATTCGCGTAAATTTTGGAACAAGATTCTAGGAGATTGTCTTGAAAATATTTTCCGCTGCTCTGCTATTGGCCCTGTCGTTATTGATTTCCCCCAATGCCGCCTATGCACAGGAAAAGACCTCTGCGCTGAGTGTCGCCGTCATCAATATAAACGCGATCCGGCAAAACGCCCTGGCGGTGAAGTCCATTTCCGATCAGATACAAAATTATCGTACGGCGTTTCAGGCCGAAATCCAGAAAGAGGAAGAAGTTCTGCGGGGCGCCAATCAGGAACTTTCCCGTCAACGCACTTTGTTGTCGGCCGAAGCTTTCGCTGAAAAACGCCGCGAATTTGAACAACGGGTTTCCCAGGTGCAACGCATGGTGCAACAGCGCAAAAGCAATCTGGACAGGGTTCAGGCGGAATCCATGGGAAAAGTGCAGGACGCCCTTAATAAAATCGTCTCCGATATCGCTACCGAAAAAAGCTATAACCTGATTTTGCGACGCGATCAGACCGTTTTGGTGAGCAAGGAGCTGGATATTACCGAACCGGTTTTGGCTGCCTTGAACAAAAATCTCGTCAGCGTGGTTGTCAACGAACCGGCGAAATAGCGATCAGCTTGCACAGGCGATCCGACGATGACCGACAAGCGGTTTTTCAATGTCTCTGGACCTTTTTCCCTGGCCGACCTGGCCCGGATTGCCGGTGCCGAACTCCAAGGTAACGCCGACCCCTTATTGCAGTTTAGTGATGTCGCGCCCCTTGATGCCGCCGATGGGGATATGGTCAGCTTTTTAGACAACAAACGCTACATTAAGGCTTTTTCCAGCAGCCGGGCGGGGGCCTGTGTGGTGCATCCGAAGATGGCGCCCAAGGCGCCCAAGGGCATGGCGTTGCTGGTTTGCGATCAGCCTTATCACGGCTATGCCCGCATCGCCCGCGCCTTCTACCCGGCGCAACAGGCGGCGCAATTTCAAGCCGCGAACGTGTCCATAGATGCTTCGGCAAAACTGGGAGCCGATTGCCTGATAGAGCAAGGCGTGGTGATCGGGGCAAACGTGGATATCGGTGATCGTTGCCGAATTGGCGCCAATTCTGTTATCGGCGCCGGTGTCGTGATCGGCGATGATTGCGCCATCGGCGCCCTTTGCACACTCACCTGCTGCCTGATCGGCGACAAGGCGATCATCCACAGCGGCGTTCGCATAGGCCAGGATGGTTTCGGTTTCGCCTTAGGCCCGGATGGGCATCTCAAAGTGCCACAGCTTGGCCGGGTGTTGGTTGAGGATGATGTCGAGATCGGCGCCAATACCACCATTGACCGTGGCACCGGGCCCGATACGGTGATCGGGGCGGGCACAAAAATTGATAATCTGGTGCAAATCGGCCATAACGTACGCTTGGGTCGTAACTGCGTCGTCGTCTCCCAGGTCGGCATTTCCGGTTCCACCACCATTGGCGATTTTGTCATGATTGGCGGGCAAGGAGGCCTGGCCGGACATCTGAACATCGGCAGCGGCGTTCAGATCGCGGCGCAAAGTGGCGTGATGCGAGATATAGAACCGGGTCAAAAGGTTGGCGGGTCGCCGGCGACCCCGTTCAGGGACTGGATGCGCGGTATCTCCATGATCGAAAAAATGTCAAAAAAGAGAGGCCGATAATTTGGGCAATGAAGCTGAAACGGCGGCGATGGAAACCATAGATATCAATCGGATCATTGAAATGATTCCGCACCGCTATCCGTTCCTGATGATCGACCGGGTGGTTGATATCGTAGTCGATGAAAGCGCCGTCGGAATCAAGAACGTGACGATCAATGAGCCATTTTTCCAGGGACACTTTCCGGGCCATCCTGTCATGCCTGGCGTTCTGATTATCGAGGCAATGGCCCAAACGGCGGCGGTCCTGGTGGTCCGCACCATGGGCAAGCAATCCGAAGGCAAGCTGGTATATTTCATGTCCATTGATCAGGCCAGATTCCGCAAGCCCATCGGTCCCGGCGATTGCATCCGTATTGGCGTGGAAAAACAGCGCAGCCGGGGCAACGTCTGGAAATTCAGGGGCGAGGCCAGGGTCGATGATAATCTGATGGCGGAAGCGACCTTCGCCGCAATGATAGTGGACAATGCCTGATATGACACAAATCCATGCGAGTGCGCTCATAGCCGAAGGCGCCGAAATTGGCGATGACGTCAAGATCGGCCCGTATTGCACGGTCGGCCCGAACGTTCGTCTCGATGACGGCGTCGAACTGGTATCCCATGTGGTCGTCGATGGTATTACCTCCGTCGGCGCCAATACCAGGATTTTTCCGTTCGCCTCGATCGGCCTGCAACCCCAGGACCTTAAATACAACGGCGAGCCGTCGCGCCTTGAGATCGGTTGCAATAATGTTATTCGGGAACAGGTCACCATGAACCCCGGCACGGAAGGCGGCAGAATGTTGACGTCGGTCGGGAACAACTGCCTGTTTATGGTCGGCGCCCACGTCGCCCACGATTGTCAGGTCGCCGATCATGTCATTCTGGTCAATAACGCGACCCTTGGCGGCCATGTCAGAATTGACGAGTGGGCAATTCTGGGTGGCCTTTCCGCCGTTCACCAGTTTGTTCGTATCGGCCGCCACGCCATGATCGGCGGCATGTCGGGAATTGAAAGCGATGTCATTCCCTATGGCTCGGTCATCGGTAACCGGGCCCGACTGCAAGGCTTGAACGTGGTCGGGTTGAAGCGCCGGAATTTTGATCGCGAGACCATCCACGCGCTCAGAAATGCCTATCGACTGTTGTTCGCACGGGAAGGCACCATGGCGGAGCGACTCGAAGACGTCGCCGAAATGATGAAGGATATCGAGCCGGCGATGGAAATCGTCAATTTTATCCGTGCCGATTCTTCCCGCGCCATCTGCCAACCCGATATGGAAGATGCCGCCTAAACTGGGAATCCTGGCCGGTGGCGGTGACCTGCCGTCGCGTCTGATCGATTCCTGTTTGGCCAACGGGCGGGAATTTTTCGTTATCGCCTTCGACGGGCAGGCCGACCCCGAAATACTATTTCCAGACGGACGCCAGGAAGTTGCCCATGCCTGGGTGCGCCTGGGAGCCGCCGGAAAGACGCTCGAGCTATTGAAAAAATCAGGCGTCGGCGAACTGGTGATGGCGGGATCAATCAAACGCCCCGGCCTTCGTGACTTGAGGCCAGATATGTGGGCGACAAAATTTTTTGCCAAAACCGGGGCCGCCGCGCTTGGCGATGACGGTATTTTGACGGCGCTGGTCAAGGCCCTGGAAGGCGAGGGCTTTGGCATCGTCGGCATCGACGAATTACTGCCCGAAACACGGGCGCCTTCCGGCCCGTTCGGCGCCTGCCATCCCGGCAGCGCCGACCAGGCAGATATCGACGCGGCCCTGGCGGCGGCCCTTAGAATTGGTGAGCAGGATATAGGCCAGGGCGCGGTCGCCCGTGGCGGCGTGGTCATTGGCGAAGAAAATGCCGAGGGCACCGACGCCATGCTGGCGCGTCTCGCCCCGCTCTCGCCGGGCGAACGTTCCGGGGTCCTGGTCAAGGTATGTAAACCGGGCCAGGAAAAAAGGGCCGACCTTCCGGCCATCGGCGCCCATACGATCGCCGCGGCGGCGGCGGCGGGTTTGCGCGGGATCGCCGTGCAGGCGGGATCGGCGCTGGTAATCGGCTACGACGACGTGGTTGTTGCCGCCGACCGGAACGGCCTGTTCGTCATCGGGATCAACCCGGAACGCCACCCATGACCGGCGCGCCACTGGTTTATCTGATCGCCGGCGAGCCTTCGGGGGATATTCTCGGCGCCCGGCTGATGCAGGCGCTGACCGATAAGCTGGCCGATACCGGTGTCGAATTTGCCGGCATCGGCGGGCCGGAAATGACGTCTGGCGGATTGGCCAGCCTGTTTCCCATGGCCGAACTATCGGTTATGGGATTGGCCGAAATCCTTCCCCATTTGCCTCACTTCATGCGTCGTATCGGGCAAACCGTAAGCGATATCAAGGCGACCCGCCCGGCCGTTCTCGTGACCATCGATTCTCCGGGATTTTGTTTCAGGGTCGCCAGGCGGTTGCGGGGCCAGGGTATTCCGCTGGTCCATTATGTGGCGCCGTCGGTCTGGGCATGGCGACCCGGCAGGGCCAATAAGGTCGCCGGTTTTCTCGATCATCTTTTGGCGCTGCTGCCCTTCGAACCGCCGTATTTTGAACGCGTCGGCCTGGCCACCAGTTTCGTCGGCCACCCCGTCGTCGAAGGCGGCGCCGGTGACGGTGATGGCCCGGCATTCCGCCGCCGGCATGGTATCGGTGAGGAGGACCGCGTGTTGTGCGTTTTGCCGGGCAGCCGAAACAGCGAGATATCCAGATTACTGCCGGTATTTGGCGACACCGTTTCGCTCATGACCGCCGCGCTCCCGGGCCTGCGGATCGTCGTGCCGACGGTGGCGCCGCTGCGCGACAGGGTAATCGAGGCGACCAAGGCCTGGCCCGGCGGAGCTATTGTCGTCGAAGGGGCGACGGAAAAATTTGACGCCTTCGCCGCATCGGACGCGGCCCTGGCCGCTTCTGGCACGGTGGTGCTTGAACTCGCCATGGCGGGCACGCCCTCGGTCGTGGCCTACCGGGTCCATCCGTTGACAGCGTGGATCGCCGGCAAGTTGATCAGAACCCCTTACGTTAACCTGATCAATATCGTTCTCGACCGTGCGGTCGTGCCCGAATTGCTGCAACAGGATTGCCGGGCCGATGTGCTCATGAAAGCTCTCGGCGACTTGCTTACCGACCAAGACCTGGCGCATAAACAGATAGCCGCCGCCGGGCAAGCCCTGGACCAACTCGGCCGGGGCGGTGAATCGCCGTCGGAGCGGGCCGCAGATGTAATTCTCTCGATCATAAATCAACAAAAAGGACATAAATCATGACTGACGCGGCCGGAAAATTCCGCTTTTTACATACCATGCTCCGGGTATTGGACATGGATAAATCCGTCGATTTCTATACCCGTCATCTGGGCATGACGGAATTGCGCCGGATCGATTATCCGGAAGGAAAATTTACCCTGGCGTTCATCGGTTACGGCGAAGAATCCGATAACACGGTGATCGAACTGACCCATAACTGGGATCAGGACGTCGCCTATGAAATCGGCTCGGGATTCGGCCATTTAGCCGTCGCCGTTCCCGATATCTACGGGGCTTGCGAGAAAATGAAATCCGAAGGGGTGCCCGTTCCACGGGAACCGGGCCCCATGAAACACGGCACCACCGTGATCGCCTTCATCGAAGACCCGGACGGCTACAAGATCGAACTGATCGAACGAAAATAACCCATTGCCGTGAACGCGGCCTTATTTCCTGTCGCCCAGTGCGATAAAGTCACGCTGGGTCGCCCCCGTATATAACTGGCGCGGGCGGCCGATCTTCTGGGTCGGGTCCTCGATCATTTCATTCCATTGGGCGACCCAGCCGACGGTCCTGGCGACGGCGAACAGCACCGTGAACATGGATGTCGGAATCCCCATGGCGCGGAAAATGACGCCGGAATAGAAATCGACGTTCGGATAAAGTTTTTTGCTGACGAAATATTCGTCCTCAAGGGCGATCCGTTCCAGTTCCATGGACAAATCCAGCAAGGGATCGTTTTTGATGCCTAAATCGTTCAGGACTTCATGCGCCGTCTGGCGCATGACCTTGGCGCGGGGGTCGAAGTTTTTATAAACCCGGTGGCCGAAGCCCATCAGCCGGAACGGGTCGTCCTTGTCCTTGGCCTTTTTGATAAATTCCGGGATATTGTCCTTGCTGCCAATTTCTTCGAGCATGTTGAGCACGGCTTCGTTGGCGCCGCCGTGGGCCGGGCCCCAAAGCGAGGCGATACCGGCGGCGATGCAGGCAAATGGATTGGCGCCGGAGGATCCTGAAATACGCACCGTCGAGGTCGAGGCATTCTGCTCGTGATCGGCGTGCAGGATGAGGATGCGGTCCATGGCGCGCGCCAGCACCGGATTAACGACGTAGTCCTCGCACGGGTTGGAAAACATCATGTACAGGAAGTTTTCCGAAAAATTGAGATCGTTCTTCGGATACGTGAACGGCATACCCATGGAATACCGATAGGCGGATGCGGCGATGGTCGGCATCTTGGCGATCAGGCGGGTCGAGGCGATAAAACGGTGGGTCGGGTCGGCGATGTCGGTGCTGTCATGATAGAACGCCGAAAGCGCGCCGACGACGCCGCACATAATTGCCATGGGGTGTGAATCCCGGCGGAAGCCGCGGAAGAAATAGTTGATCTGCTCGTGCAGCATGGTGTGATAGGTGATGCGGGTCTTGAACTGTTCCAGTTTATCTTCGGTCGGCAGGTCGCCATATACCAGCAGGTAGCAGACTTCCATAAAATCAGAGCTTTCGGCCAATTGGTCGATGGGATAGCCCCGGTACAGCAATATGCCTTTTTCGCCGTCGATAAAGGTGATTTCCGATTCACAACTTCCTGTCGAGGTGAAACCGGGATCGTAGGTGAAATGCCCGGTTTCGGAATACAACTTGCGGACATCGATGACGTCGGGACCGACCGAGCCGTGCATGACGGGCAAGTCATAGCTCTTGCCTGTGGCGTTATTGGTCAGGGTGAATGCTTTCGGGTCACCGACTTTTATCTTGTTAGGCATATCCGCTCTCCTGTTGAAGCCCTGAATTACGCAGGGCGATTATAACTGTGCTTAACGATGATTATATCGACAAACTAATGTTTAGTCAGCGCGTCTTTCAGTCTGTTTATGGATTCTTCCTGTCCCAGCACTTCCATGACGTCGAAGATGCCGGGCGAGACCGTCGAACCGGTCAGGGCCGCCCGCAGGGGTTGCGCCAGTTTGCCCAGTTTCAGGTCCCTGGATTCGGCGAATTCGCGGGCCGCATTTTCGATTGCCGCGTGGCTCCATTCGCCAAGTTGGCCGAGCAATGTGGTAAATTCTCTGAGGCTATCGAGGCTTTCTCCGCGCAATAATTCCTGCGCTTTTTCGGTGGTTTCAAGGGGTCTTTTGGCTACATAAAAATATGAATTATCAGCAAGTTCCAAAATTGTTTTAGCACGTTCCTTTAAGCCCGACATACCGCTTAACAATCGCCCTGTCGCCGCCTCGGACAGCGCCTCTCCGGCCCGCGCGCTCAACATCGGCGACACCAGGTCGCAGAGTCTCCGGTCATCGGCCTGGCGCAGATAATGGGCGTTCAGGTTGGTCAGTTTGGCTAAATCGAAGCGGGACGGGGATTTGCCGATTCCGTCGATGTTGAACCATTCAATCGCCTGTTCCGTGGAAATAATTTCCTCATCGCCGTGGCTCCAGCCAAGGCGCAGCAGATAATTGCGAACAGCCTCTGGAACAAAGCCGTCATCGCGATAGCTCTCGACGCCCAGCGCGCCATGGCGTTTCGACAATTTCGCCCCGTCGGCGCCGTGAATCAGCGGAATATGGGCGAACCGGGGCGGTTGCCATCCAAGCGCCGTATAAAGCTGAAGCTGGCGGAAGGCGTTGGTCAGGTGATCGTCGCCGCGAATGACGTCGGTGATGCCCATGTCGTGGTCATCGACGACGACCGCCAGCATATAAGTGGGGGTGCCGTCGGCCCGCAGTAAAATCATGTCATCAAGCTGATCGTTGGCGACCCGGACATCGCCCTGGACCATATCGGCAATAAGCGTTTCGCCGGTTTGCGGCGCTTTCAGGCGGATCACCGGGGCGACGCCGGGCGGCGCGTCGGCCTCGGACCGGTCCCGCCAGTGACCGTCATAGCGCATGGGGCGACCCTCGGCGCGGGCATTTTCACGCATTTTCGTCAGTTCTTCGGGCGAACAGTAACAACGGTAGGCGTGACCTTCGGCGAGCAACCTTTCGGCGGCCTGACGGTGCTGTTCGACACGGGCGGCCTGCGATACCGGCTCATCGTCCCAATCGAGGCCCAACCATTCAAGGCCATCGTATATGGCCTGAACGGCTTCTTCCGAGGATCGCTTGCGGTCGGTATCTTCGATGCGCAACAGGAACTTGCCTCGATGATGGCGGGCGAACAGCCAGTTAAACAAGGCGGTGCGGGCGCCGCCAATATGCAGGAATCCGGTCGGTGAGGGGGCAAAACGGGTTACGACAGTCATCGAGGTTTTTCAGTACCGTTATCTGGAGTTTCGCGAGAGTATCTGGTTTGATGGTGGCGCATCGGGTCGGCGCTCTGCGGAATCATGGCCTGTGATGTAGCACATTCTGTTAGCAGTTGCAGCAAAAAAGCCGGGATCCATGCGCAGTTTTATTCCAGATATGGCGAATACCCTGTTGAAATACAGGGATATTTTCAAATCACTGCTGGTCGATCAATTGATCGCCGAACGTGATCGCTGGGTCCTGTGGCTGCCGGTCGCCCTAGCCGCCGGGATCGCCGGTTATTTCGCCTTGCCGGTCGAACCGCCCTGGTATCTGGGGGCGCTGGGTCTTCTGCTCGGCGGTACCGTCGCCTGGGTGGCCCGTTCGGCACGGTCTTTGGTCTGGCTGGTCGCCATTTCGGTGTTCGCCGTCAGCCTCGGATTTACCGCCGGCCAGTGGCGGACATATAGGGTCACCGCCCCGGTGATCGAAAAGGAGCTCCGCCCGGTCGGCATCGAGGGACGGATCGTCCAAATAGAAAACCGCGAAAAAGGCGTCAGGATCACCCTTGATCGCCTGCGGATTTCGACCCTCGGGCCGCGCCAGACGCCGGGGAAAGTCAGGGTCACACTGGCCGGCAAACAGCCGCCGCTAAGCCTGGGCGACTGGGTCAGCGGGCGCTTCGGGCTGTCGCCACCCTCGCCACCCGCCGCGCCGGGGGCCTATGATTTCCAGCGCCGGGCTTTTTTTCAGGGCATCGGCGGAGTCGGTTTTTCATTTGGCCCGGTGACGGTCACCACCCAGGCACAATCTGACGGCATGCCGGGGGTGTTGTCCGGCTTCGTCAATCTGCGCCGCCACATAGCGTTGCGGGTATCGAAATATTTCAGGGACCGGGGGCAAGCCCGGACCGGGTCGGTGGTGGTGGCGCTGATGACCGGAGAACGCGGCGGAATTCCGCCAAAAGCGATGGAATCGTTTCGCCGATCGGGTCTGGCGCACCTGTTGGCCATATCGGGCCTGCATATCGGCCTGATCGCCGGCATCGTGTTTTTCGGGGTGCGGGCGGTCCTGGCCCTGGCCGGCGCGACGGCGCTTAAGTTTCCGATCAAGAAGTGGGCGGCCCTGGCGGCCCTGGCGGGCGCCCTTGGTTACGCCCTGATTGCCGGGGCGACGGTGCCGACGATCCGGGCCTTTTTGATGATCGGGCTGGTCCTGGTGGCGGTGCTGTTTGACCGTCGCGGACTGTCCATGCGGCTGGTCGGTTTCGCCGCCACCGCAATATTGCTGGTCCAGCCGGAAGCCTTGCTGGGCGCCAGTTTTCAGCTATCCTTCGCCGCCGTCATCGCCCTGATTGCGGCCTACGAGTCGCTGTCGAAATGGCGTCAGGGCAGGGGCCGTCTTGGATTTCTCGCGCGCCCCGGCTGGCATCGGCCGCTGCTGTATCTGAGCGGCGTCGCCCTGACGACCCTGATCGCCGGCGGCGCCACGGCGCCGTTCGCGGCCTTTCATTTCAACCAGTTTCCCCACTACGGGATGGTCGCCAATGTGATCGCGGTGCCGCTGACGGCGTTGTGGGTCATGCCCTGGGCGATCATCGCTTTTGCCTTGATGCCCGTGGGACTGGAAGGTCTGGCGCTGACCGCCATGGGCTGGGGGATCGATATTGTGCTGAACGTGGCGGCCGCCATATCCCATTGGCCGGGCGCCGTGTCGTTGCTGCCGGCGATGCCGGTCTGGGCATTGGCGGCCCTGGCGTTGGGCGGGCTGTGGCTGTGTTTGTGGCGCACCCGGTGGCGCCTGTTCGGGGCCGGCGCCATGGCCATCGGTATCGCGACGCTGGGATTTGTCCAAATGCCCGACGTCCTGATCGATCATCGGGGCCGGCTGATGGCGGTGAAAGACGGCGTCGGTGGCCTGGCGGTTTCCTCAAGGCGCGCCGGCCGCTTTACCAGCAATATCTGGCTGCGGCGGGCGGCCCTCGAAAAGGCCTCTCCCTGGCCCGGACCAAAATCCATGGCGGCGGCGAAACATCAGGCCATAAGCCTGTCCTGCGACGGCCTGGGCTGCCTGTATTCGACCCAAGGCAAAACCATAGCCCTAGTGACCGATTTAGCCGCACTCGAGGAAGATTGCGCCATGGCGGCGGTGGTGATCAGCACCATTGCGGCACGGGGAAGATGCCTTGGCCCCGACCTGGTCATCGACAAATTCGATCTGTGGCGCGACGGCGCCCACGCCCTATGGATAGAAAATCAGCAAATCCGGGTGCGAAGCGTCAACGGCCAGCGCGGCGACCGACCCTGGGTGCTGCGACCGGGCAAGGCAAAAACGGTCAAGGGTGGAACCTGAAAGGGCGGAACACAAATTCAGTATTTACGGATCAAGCCGACCAGTTGGCCCTGAACCTTGACCCTGTCAGGGCCGAAGATGCGGGTCTCGTAATCCTTGTTGGCGGGTTCGAGGGCAATGGATTGGCCCTTGCGGCGCAGGCGTTTCAGGGTGACTTCTTCATTGTCGACGACGGCGACGACGATGGCGCCATTTTCGGCTTTTTCGGTATGCCGGATCAGCACCGTGTCGCCATCATGAATGCCGGCTTCAATCATCGAATCACCATCGACCTCAAGGGCGTAATGCTCACCACTGCCGAGCAGCGACGGCGGGATGCCGATGGTGTTGGACGGGTCGCGCATGGCTTCGATGGGGGTGCCGGCGGCAATTCGTCCATAAAGCGGAATATCCATGGTATCGGTGCGTTCCGGCGCTTCGTTGCCGGTCAGTTTGAAATCGCCGCGGATGATCTTGGGATCGAAGCCGCCGTCGGCGGCGGGGCGCCGGTCGCCGGCCAGGTCTTCCGGATGGCGCAGTATTTCCAGGGCCCGGGCGCGGTGCGGCAGGCGGCGAATAAAGCCGCGTTCCTCGAGGCCGGTGATCAAGCGATGAATGCCGGATTTGGAGGCCAGGCCCAGGGCGTCTTTCATTTCGTCGTAAGAAGGGGAAATCCCGTTTTTGTCCAGTCGCCGTTCAATAAAAACCAGAAGTTCGTGCTGTTTTTTGGTGAGCATGGCGAATCCTGTAAATTGAATTTCCATACGTTGTATGAGCCGGTAGCGGTCACCGCAAGATATGGAACAAAAGCAAAACGTCTGTTAATGTTCTACTTTGGTTCTTATGTGCCGTCAAGCCCGCATTTGCGCCTAAATTGAAAAGCAGGAGCCTTTTAGGGGTAAAATATCGACCGTATCGCCAATTTTCGCCGGCGGGGCGAAAGGCGGGCGGACGATCAGGCAATGGGCTTCGCTGAACCGGGCCAGCATGGCGCTGTCCTGTTTGCCAAGCGGCATCGCCAGCCGCTGGCCATCCGGGCCGGGATTAAGCGACGCCCGAAGATAATCCTGGCGCTGGTCGTTTTCCGGTAGCGCCTCGGCCAACGTGGCGCTTTCCAGTTCGCTCACCGTTTCCGGAATGCCGAGCAGGGCCGCCAGCGCCGGTTTCAGGAACAATACGGAACAGACTCCGGCGGAGACCGGATTGCCGGGCATGCCGAGCACCGGGAGTTCCCCAAAGCGGCCTTCGAGCACGCCAAACAACAGCGGTTTGCCAGGGCGCATGGCTATTTTATAGAAAATCTGGCGCAGCCCTAACTCGTTCAGGACCGTACCGACCAGATCGTAATCACCGACCGAGGCGCCGCCGATGGTGATCAGCAGGTCGCATCCCATGGCCCCGTCGATGGCCGACGTCAGGTGTTCGACCGTATCCCCGGCGATGCCCAGGTCGACCGGTTGACCGCCGAGGGCGCGGACGAAGGCGGCCAGCAGGAAGCTGTTCGACGAGACAATTTGCGATGACCCCATGGGCTGGCCGGGCATCACCACCTCGTCGCCGGTGGCCAGGACCGCCACTTTTGGTTTGCGGCGCACCAAAAGTTCCGGCGCATTCATGGCCGCCGCCAGGCCGATGTGGCGGGCGTTGAGCACGGTTCCGGCGCCGAGCAGCACGTCGCCGACCGAAAAATCCATGCCGGCGGGGCGGATGAACTTGCCTTCGGGAACGCTTTCTTGCATCCGCACACCATCTTCGGCTGCTGCGGTGTTTTCCTGCATGACCACGGCGTCGGCGCCCGCCGGCAGCGGCGCGCCGGTAAAGATGCGCACGGTTTCACCGGTCCCGACGGTGCCGTCAAAGCCGCCACCGGCCTGGGATTCACCGATCAGCTTCAGCACCCCCGGTGTATCGGCGGCCCGCACCGCATAGCCGTCCATGGAAGATACGGCGACAGGGGGATGGGACGTCGCCGAGGCCAGATCATCGGCCAGCACCCGGCCCAGGCAGTCGCCCAAGGCAACCGGTTCGGGTTCCAGCGGAGAAAATGTATCGGTGACATGGGTGAGGGCTTCGGCGACGGAAATCATTTTGGCGAGGACTCGATAATTATTAAGTGACGAATTGGTCTTGCACTCAATATCGATGGTTCCGGGCCATGTGTCACCTGTTTTGGTTTTCAAGGCGTCAGGCGGCGTCGTGCAGGGCCTTCGCCACATCGTCGGGCATCCTGGCGATGACCCGCAGGTAGCTTTGCGCCGCATTGTCGGGCTTGCGGCGGCCCTGTTCCCAATCCCGCAACGACGCCGCCGGAATGCCGTAGCGTTCGGCAAATGCGACTTGCGAGAGGCCGGTTTGGCATCATGTTTCATTCCCGTCCAATTCTCTGCGGGCCATGGCCTCTAGCGGGTCGAGCCGGTCACGTATAAATCCCCAAAGCAGGGCCGGCTGGATACTGTCATAGTCATGGCGAAGGGCGCGGCCGAATTTTCTGAGTGCGGGCAGGTGCAATTCTGGATAGCGTTCGTCATACCGCTCACCAAGTTTTCGGGCGGCTTCGGTGATACGCTCGAAGCACCGCTCGACTGCATCGAGGGTTTTGGTATCCCGCATAAACATCTCCTTATCCAATCCCTCCACATAGGCGCGAATGCGGGTGATATTTTCGATGATGTCATCAAGACGCTGGGCGGGATTCCTAGAAGGCATAGACAGCGTCAAGCTCGGCCTGTTTTCGAATATTCGGCTTCAGCATCGTCCGGTCGGCAACATCGATATTCATGCCCGGGTATCTGACGCGAATTTCGTCCTTGATGGTTTCGGTGAGTTCCACATAATTGAGAATATCGCCGACACGTTCGGCGTCAATTTCGATCAGAATATCGATATCACTGTCCGGTTTGTGATCGCCACGGGCGGCGCTTCCGAATACCCCGGCATGTTCGATACCTGCCTTTTTCAAGGTTGGCTGAATCGATTTCAGGGCATGTATCACATTTAACAAACGCCCGGCGTCAACAGGGGCATTCAGTCCGTCGCCGAGATTGCTGGCAAACCGCCGAACATGCACGGCCTGGTTTCGGGGAACCGCGACCGTGACGTCCACGTAGCCCTGCCGGCGCAGTCGTGCCCTGCGTTTTCTTTGACGTTCGGCGCTTGTGCTCATTTTGAACTCTGCTCCATTCAGGGCAGAATATACTGTTACATGAAGTTACGCAAGTGTTACATGTAACGGATCATGACTCAGTAGAACGTCATCAGTCGGCCTCGTACACGCCGGATTTGCCGCCGTCCTTGTGGGTCAGGCGGATGTCGGTGATGCGCATGGCTTTGTCGACGGCCTTGCACATATCGTAGACGGTCAGGGCGGCGACCGAGACGGCGGTCAGGGCCTCCATCTCGACGCCGGTGCGCCCGCTTAAGGAACAGGTCGCGGTGATATCGACGGCGTTGCGCTCGCTATCGCAGGCCAGTTCGACCTTGACCGACGTCAGGTTCAGCGGGTGACACAGCGGGATCAGGTCCGGCGTACGTTTGGCGCCCATGATTCCGGCCAGTTGGGCGATGGACAGGACGTCGCCTTTCTTGACGTCGCCGCCCTGGATCAAGGCCAGGGTGGCGGGCTGCATCACCACCGTGCCCTTGGCCGTGGCCGTGCGTTCGGTTTCATCCTTGGCCGAAACGTCGACCATGCGGGCGTTGCCATCCTTGTCGATATGGGTCAGGTCGGCCATCAGTCTGTTCCTAAAATCGTTCGGGTAGCGAGTTCTACATCAGTTTCGCGCATCAGGGATTCACCGATCAGGAAGCGTTTGGCGCCCGTGCGGGCCATGCGGCTCAGATCGGCCGGCGCATACAGGCCGCTTTCGCAGACCACCTGCCGGTCTTCCGGCACCATAGGGGAAAGCTTCTCCGTTGTCGCCAAGTCCACGTCCAGGGTCTTCAGGTTGCGGTTGTTGATGCCGATCAGCGGCGAGTCGAGCGCCAGGGCGCGGTCCAGTTCGACCGCGTCGTGAACCTCGATCAGCACCTCCATGCCTAAATCCACGGCCAAGGCTTCCAGTTCCTTGGCCTGGGCGTCTTCAAGCGCCGCCATGATCAGTAAAATGCAGTCGGCGCCCAGGGCCCGGGCCTCGAACACCTGATAGGGGTCGAGCATGAAATCCTTGCGCAGCACCGGCAACGATACGGCCTCGCGGGCCTGGATCAGAAATTCGTCGGCACCCTGAAAATAGGGGATGTCCGTCAACACCGACAGGCACGCCGCACCGCCCGCCTGATAGGCCCGGGCCAGGGCCGGCGGATCGAAATCGGCGCGGATCACCCCCTTGGACGGCGAGGCCTTCTTGATTTCGGCGATCAGGCCATAGCCGCCGTCGGCGACTTTGGCATTCAGGGCGTCGGCGAAGCCGCGGACAGGGGATGCGTTCGCCGCCGCCTGTTTGACATCACCCGGCGGCCTGGCCGCCTGGCAACTTGCAATATGGTCCCGCTTGTCGGCGCAGATTTTCGCCAGAATATCAGTCACTGGGAAGGTTCGTTGGTGATGGAGATCAACTTTTCAAGTGCCGCCATGGCGCCGCCATTGTCGATCGCCGCCATGGCCAGGGCGACGCCGTCCTTTAAATCACCGGCCTGGCCGGCGACCAGCAGGGCGGCGCCGGCGTTATAGACGACGATGTCGCGATAGGGGCCGGGTTGGCCGTCGAGCACGGCTTTCAAGGCTGCCGCATTGTGTTCCGGGGTGCCGCCTTTCAGGTCATCGGGATCGGCGCGCGGCAACCCGGCGTCTTCGGGGGAGACCTCGAAGGTGGTAATCTTGCCGCCTTTAAGCTCGGCGACGTAGCTCGGTCCCGTGGTCGTCAACTCATCCAGGCCGTCGCAGCCATGGACGACCCAGGCCTGTTCGCACCCCAGATTCCCCAGCACGCGGGCCATGGGTTCGATCCAGTCTTTTGCGAAGGCGCCGGTAAACTGGCGCTTGACGCTTGCCGGGTTGGTCAGCGGCCCGAGCAGGTTGAAAATGGTGCGGGTGCCCAGTTCGACCCGGGCCGGACCGACATGCTTCATGGCGCTGTGATACAGCGGCGCCATCAGGAAACCGATATGGGCCTGGGCGATGGCTTTTTCCACATGGGCCAGGTCGGCATCCAGATTGACGCCAAGCGCCGCGAGCACATCCGAGGCTCCGGATTTCGACGACAGCGCCCGGTTGCCGTGCTTGGCCACCGGCACGCCGCAGGCCGCCGTGACGATGGCGGCGGCCGTGGAAATGTTATAGCTGCCCGACCCGTCGCCGCCGGTGCCGACGATGTCGATGGCATTTTCCGGGGCAGAGACCTTCAGGGCCTTGGCCCGCATGGCCGTCGCCGCGCCGGTGATTTCATCGACCGTTTCGCCGCGGACCCTGAGCGCCAATAAAAAGCCGCCGATCTGGGCGTGGGTCGCCTCGCCGGACATGATGATATCAAACGCCTGGGTCGCCTCGTCCCGATCCAGGGAAGCGCCGGTCGCGACCTTGCCGATATAGGTCTTCAGGTTTGTCGCCGGATCGCTCATGCCGCGAGCCTTTTATGGGTCATATCGATGAAGTTTTTCAACAAGGGGTGGCCGTGTTCCGAGGCGATGCTTTCCGGGTGAAACTGGACGCCATGCACCGGGCGGGTCTTGTGGGACAGGCCCTGGATAACCCCGTCGGGGCTTTCCGCGGTGATTTCCAGGCAATCGGGCAGGCCGGCTTTCGGCACCGTCAGGGAATGATACCGGGTCGCCGTAAACGGGTCGGGGATGCCGGCGAACAGGCCCGTTCCGGTGTGGCTGATGGTGTCGGTCTTGCCGTGCATGGGTTTCGGCGCGCGCACAACGCTGCCGCCGAAAAACTGACCGATACACTGATGGCCCAGACAAACCCCCAGGATCGGCAAGGTCTCGGGTGCCTGGGCCAGGATATCCAGGCAGATCCCGGCCTTGTCGGGATCACAGGGGCCGGGCGACAGGACGATGGCTTGCGGCCCCAGCGCCAGGGCCTGTTCGGCGCTGAGGGAATCGTTGCGACGGACATCAACATCCACCCCCAGTTCGCCCAGATAATGGCGCAGGTTGTAGACGAAGCTGTCGTAATTATCGATTAGTAAAAACATATCAGTTACTTATCAAGATAAGCCATGGTGCTCAAGGGCCAAGTGTCGGCGCTTACTGCTGTTTTTTGCCTGAGCCACTTGACCTTCCAGTTGGGGGAAGGCTCATATATAGATTACATCTTACTGGAAGGTTTGAGACGCAATGGATACGACCCTGACCCCAAGCGCCCCCCTTAAGCCACATCTGATCCATGTGACACTGCCGGTGGAAGGCATGACGTGTGCCACCTGTGCGGCGCGGATCGAAAAGGTGGTCAACAAGTTGCCGGGCATCGAAAGCGCCAGCGTCAACCTGGCGACGGAAAAGGCCGATATTACCTTCGACGAAGCCTCCGTCGGCAGTGCGCAAATCGCCGAGGCGATCACCAGGGCCGGGTTCAGCGTGCCGCCGACGCGCCATCAACTGGCCATCACCGGCATGACCTGCGCCTCCTGTGTCGGGCGGGTCGAAAAGGCCCTGGGCAAGGTCGATGGCGTGGTCTCCGCGGTGGTCAATCTGGCGACGGAACGCGCCGTCGTTCAGGTCGAAACGGGCCGGGCGTCGTTGGCCGACCTGATCCGGGCCGTCGAAAAAACCGGCTATGGCGCGGAAGCCGTTACCCACGATGACGCCCAGTTCGAAGCGGAAGAACGCAAGGCCCGAAACAAGGCCCGTCACGATCTGCTGGTGGTCGCCGGGTCGGCCCTGCTGACCCTGCCGTTTTTCGTGCAACTGGTGATGATGCTGAGTCCGAGCACTTTCTCGCTACCGCCGATGCTGCAACTGGCATTGGCGACGCCTATACAATTTGCCGCCGGGGCGCGGTTCTACCGGCCGGCCTGGGCGGCGTTGAAAGCCGGCACCGGCAATATGGACCTGCTGGTGGTGATGGGTACTTTGGCGGCCTACGGATTAAGCATATATCTGGTCTTCACGGCGGAACCGGGGGTCGTGCCGCACTTGTATTTCGAAGCCGGCGCGGCGGTCATCACTCTGGTGCTGTTCGGCAAGTGGATGGAGGCCCGGGCCAAGCGGGGCGCCACCGATGCGATCCGGGCGCTGATGAACCTGCGCCCGGAAAAGGCCCGGGTATTCAGCGACGGCGCCGAAGTCGAGCTCCCCGTTGCCCTGGTCGCCAGCGGTGACCTGGTGATCATCCGGCCCGGCGAACGCATCGCCGTCGATGGCGTCGTCGCCGACGGCGCCTCGCAGGTCGATGAATCGCTGATTACCGGGGAAAGCATGCCGGTCGGCAAAACCGTCGGCGATACCGTGACCGGCGGCGCCATCAACGGCGCGGGCCTGCTTAAAGTCCGGGCGACCACGGTCGGGTCTGAATCGGCATTGGCCCGGATTATCTCGATGATCCAAAGCGCCCAGGCGACCAAGGCGCCGGTGCAAAAGATGGTCGATCAAATATCCGCCATTTTCGTGCCCATCGTCGTCCTCGTCGCCGTATCCTCCTTCCTGATTTGGTATTTTGTTATGGATGCGGGGGCATCATTGGCGATCATCAATGCCGTTACCGTGCTGGTCATCGCCTGCCCGTGCGCGCTGGGACTGGCGACGCCGACGGCGATCATGGCCGGCACCGGCACCGCCGCCCGTTATGGTATTTTGATCAAGGACGCCGAAGCCCTCGAACTGGCCCATAAAGTCAACGTCGTGGTCCTCGACAAGACCGGCACCCTGACCGAAGGCAAGCCGACGGTCGGCAGCCTTGTCGCCCTCGATGGCGATGAAGACGGCTTCATCAGGCTTGCCGCCTCGGCCCAGCAGGGCAGCGAACACCCCCTGGCCGTGGCCGTCCTGGCTCGCGCCAAAGATATGCGGCTGATTGAACTGGGCGGTTTCGTCAGTCATCCCGGTCGGGGGCTTGAGGCCGAAATCGGGAGCCGCACGGTGATGATCGGTAACCGGCGCTTGATGTCCGACGCCGGCATCGCCCAGGAGGCTTTGGAAGAGCGGGTCCAGTCCCTGGAAAATGAAGGCAAGACGGTCATGTGGGTGGCCGAAAGCAAACCCGTTCAACGCCTGTTGGGCATAATCGCCGTCGGCGACAAGGTCAAGGAAACCGCCGCCAGGGCGGTTCAGGGCCTGAAAGCCCAGGGTATCGAGACGGTCATGCTGACCGGCGACAATGCCAGGACGGCCGCCGGTGTCGCCGAGGCCGTCGGCGTCGACAGGGTCATCGCCGAGGTTCTGCCCGCAGACAAGGCCGCCGAAATCGACCGCCTGAAAGCCGAGGGCAAGGTCGTCGCCATGGTCGGCGACGGCGTCAACGACGCCCCGGCCCTGGCCGCCGCCCACGTCGGCATCGCCATGGGCACCGGCACCGATGTCGCCATGCACACCGCCGGCATCACCCTGATGCGCGGCGATACCATGTTGATCGCCGACGCCATCGCGGTTTCCCGCGCCACCCATAACAAGATTCGCCAGAACCTGTTCTGGGCCTTCATCTACAATATTATCGGCATACCGCTGGCGGCGGCGGGCCTGCTCAGCCCGGTGATCGCCGGCGCCGCCATGGCCATGAGCAGCGTCTCGGTAGTGTCGAACTCGCTGCTGCTGAAACGCTGGAAGCCGAAACAGTAAAATAATCCGGCAAATATGTTACCTTTTCGGGTCGAATCATTCCGGAGTTACGAACCATGACTTTCGCTCGGATCGTCGCATTTATCGCCCTGTCCATCGTCCTGTTATTCGCCGGGCAAGCCGTGGCCAACGGCAAGGTATTTTCAAACGGCGGAATGGCGATCAGGGGATATGATCCCGTGGCCTATTTCAATGAGGGCAAACCGGTTCACGGCGACGGCCAATTCTCGCTTCAATGGAACGGGACCAGGTGGCATTTCGCCAGTGCCGAAAACCGTGACGTGTTTAAATCCGCGCCCGAGAAATATGCACCCCAATACGGCGGATATTGTGCCTGGGCCGTGAGCAAGGGATCGACCGCGCCGACCGACCCGGAAATCTGGAAAATCGTCGATGGCAAACTTTACCTCAACTATTCGAAATCCGTGCAGTCCCAGTGGCTGAAAAGCATTCCTAAAAATATCGCCGCCGGTGACGCCAACTGGCCCGGTATCGAGGAGCGGTTAGGGAACTAGCCAGCGCGTCTGTTTTTCAGGCGATCTTTCAAACCGTACCAGCCAATGACATACGGAAGGAACCACGGCTTGCCGTTGTAAAAGGGGCGGGTCGGGAAGGGGGCTTCTGAAAACAGGGATTGGGCATCCTCCGTATTGCCAAGGATCATGTGAGCCGCTTTCCGCCCCAGCCACGGCGCCCATACCGCGCCGGAACCGCAAAACCCGGTGGCGTAGTGGATGCCGTCATGAACCCTGAGATGGGGCAGGAAATCAAAGGTATAGCCCGTATACCCCCACCAGGAATGGGTCAGGCGGACGCCTTGCAGTTCCGGGAAAACCTCGACTAGATTGCTATACAGGTGCAGGCATTTTTGCATATCGTCGTCCGTATCCGCGCCGCGCCGCCCGCCGAATATGATCCGCGTGCCATCGGGTGAGGGGCGGTAATAATTATAAAGATTGCGCGTATCGCCGACCATGCGACGCTTGGGCATGAGCCGGTCCATCAGGGCCGGGGCGAGTGTATCGGTGGCGATGATCTGGCTCGGGATCGGGATGATGCGGCGTCTGAGCCAGTCCGTCACTTTGTCGGTGTAGCCGTTGGTCGCGACGACGCACTGAGCCGCCTTCAGCGACTCGCGCGCCGTGGCCAACGTGAAGCCGCCCAGGTCTCGGGAGATGTTTGTCACCGCCGTCTGGTCAATCACCGTGACCCCGGCGCCGAGAGCCCGTTCATAAATACCCTGGTGCAGTTCCGCCGGTTGTACGCCGCCGATGTCCGGGCGAACCCGCCCGCCTTTGTAAAAGTCCGTACCCAGTTCCGCCCGTTGATCGCCTTGCGCCACCACGTAGGCGCCGAAATCGAGATGCTTGTTCAACAAATCCGTTTCCCGGCCCAACCGGTCGTAGTCACCGACGCTATTGGCGCCGTCGAAGCGCCCGACCATTTTGAAACCGCAGGAAATCTTCTCTTCTTCGATCATCGTGATCAGCGCCGTTCTCGCGGCTATTCCCTCGGCGAAGAAGGCCTTGGCCTTCTCGAGCCCGAATTTACCGATCAAGGCGGGGAAACTCAGCTTGATGTTGCCGCTGCAAATCCCGCCGTTTCGGCTGCTCGCCCCTTCGCCGGCGCGCATGGCGTCAAAGACAACGACACTACGCCCGGCCCGCGCCAGCGTCAGCGCCGCCGTCATTCCGGCAAACCCGGCCCCGATGATCGCCACATCGGCGGTGTCGGGAACAGGTGTGGCATCGACGACAGGGCGCGGCGCCGATTCCCACCAGTACGGCGTAAGTTTCAGATGATCGATATCCGGCGGCTTGGAAATGGCACGATCCTCCGGTATCAGAGTCCAGGGATTACTCTGGTCAGTAAACACAAAGTTGTCGATAATAAACCCGCGTCGATGGCGAGGATCTTAAAAATAATACAACGCTCGGGAAAAACGACATGCATGACCAGATGAATTCGACCCGCCGGGCCCTGGTCGGGGCCCTGCTGCTGATCGGCGGTATGACGCCCAATTTCCTGGGGCTGGTGCGAAACGCGCGGGCGATGTCGAAAATACCGATTGTCCCCGGCGTGCAGGAATTCACCGGCGATTTTCGAATTAACGGAGTCACCGCAAGAATTGGGCAAATCGTAAAGCCGGACGATGTCGCGACCACCGGCCCCAACGGCAGCGCCATCATCATTGTCGGACAACATGCGTTCATGTTGCGCGAGGACAGCGAGATCGAGTTTTATCCGGAATATTTTTCAGAGGATGAAGATGGCACCGTGTCGGGTACCCTGAAAGTGGTGAGCGGCGCCATGCTGGCCGTCTTCGGCAAGACCAATAACACCAAAATCACAACCCCCTTGGCGACCCTGGGAATACGCGGAACCGGGTGCTATGTGGAGTCCCGTCCCGAACGAACCTATGCCTGCGTGTGCTATGGCCGGGCCGAAATCATTTCTACCCAGACCGGTGATGTGCTGGAGACCGTGACTACCAACCATCACGATTCACCCCGCTATATCTATCCGTCAGGCGCTGCGACATTGATCGAAAAAGCGCCCGTAATCGACCATACGGATGTGGAATTGCGCCTTCTCGAATCGATTGTCCGACGTAAACCACCGTTCGATACAGGTGATGCACCAGAATCGGGGACCTATTGAAGACTGTTTAAGCCGCGGCGGTTTCTGCAAGGGCGCGAAATGTCGGTGCGTTGACGCAGAAGGTGTTTGGCCCCTCAATCTCTCCGGCCAGCCATCTTTCGCATAAGCCTTCATGTGGACACCTGCCGCACAGGCGCCGAGCCTCATTCATGGTCGCCATGATTTTCGGGTCTGTGTCGGTGACGATCCCAGGATTCAGGCGGATACGGGCCATCATGCCTTTCATGCGCGAAAGCGAGCCCGAAGCCTGGCTTCGAATAAACCAATCCAGGAGAATGACTGTCGCCGTGACCATGATAAAGGCGACGGTTACGTCGAACGATGATAGTTCCATAATGCTAACCTCCATGACGCACGGCGGTGGGCATTCGAGGCGGAAAAGGGCACCCACGACCGTGCCTGCCGACCCTGAAAATTACGGACCGGTTTGTTTTCCGAGGCAGGTATTCTACCCTTTGTCAGGCCGAATCGCAATGCCCGGTCGCGCCATCGTCACTTAACGGCCTCGACAATTTGCGCGAAAACCTTGTCCAGTTCTTCGGCCACGGGTTTTAAGTCCGGGGCATTGAAGACCGCCAGGGCCTGGCTCGGCAGGTGGTAGGTCAGGCGCGTTTTGCCGTCTTCAAGGCGGGTCAGGTAAAACCTGAGCGGCGCATCGCTGCCGGCGGCGGCCCCGGCCTGCATCATGCGCAGGGTCAGGTCCTGCCCATAGACGGAAATAATTTCAGTCTCGTCCGTCGGCACATCGATTGTCTTGATGCTGCATTTCCCGCAGGCGCCGTCGATAACCCGCAACCCGTTATCGGCGATGGCGGCGATCAGGCGGGCCCGCAACGCGTCGGGGGGAAGGCTGCTATCGATGGTCTTGATGCCCGCATCTGATGCCTGATTTACGTCATGGCGACAGGCGAAAAGACCGATAACCAGCAACAAGGAGACGAAGAAGCGTAAATAGGCCATGGGTCATATGAACCGAAGCATTCCTAAAAGAAAAGCCCCGGCGGCCTTAATTTGTTAATGCCGCGTCGGCCGTGATCCTGAATTCGGCTACCCGATAAAAATCGGCGAAAAATCTTTGATCGGATTGAGTGATGGCTTTTTTACCGTATCCTTTTCCCAGCCTGTTCAACAGGGAGGCCAGGTCGTCGTTCCAGAAACCACCCAGGAATGGCTCCAGCGTGGTGATCAACCAGCGGCTTGGGGGGAAGCGGTAAAGAATGTGTTTGCCAGGCCGGGGGGCGTACTCGGTAATCAGCAATATGCCGCCCGCCGGGATCACCCGCATGCATTCACAAAGAACATTGATGCGGGCTTCTTCCGGCATTTCATGGAGCAGGAAAAACAGCACCACGGTGGTAAAGCTGTCGTCCCGATAGGCCAGATGCTCGGCGTTCATGCGTGCCGCCAGAATGGCGTTTTCAGCAGGCGCCTTGCTTTTGGCAAGGTCGAGCTGAACCTTTGCCGCATCGATAATATGCAGCGGTTTTGGCGATATCGTCGCGATCAGTTTCGGCGTCAGTTCGCCGTAGACGCAGGTTAGTTGCAGGACACTTTCGTTGGGGGTGTTTTGCAGTATCGCCATATTCGCCCGCATCAGTTTTCTGTACTGGCCGAACAGGATGGCGTTGATGATGGGTTGGTGGTCGAAAAACCAGAGGGCCGGGCGCCACAAATAAGCCCACCAGTAGTGACGCGCCAGATAGAGCGGTATGCCATCGAGGAAATGCCGATAAAGATTGAGAGACGGGAGTTTCATGGCTCAGCCTGTTTGATGGATTGGTCGGAGGGGTACGTAAACCGGTCAATTTAATTAGTAATCGACAGGAGAACTTCCATCAATGCTCATCTTGCTCTAAAGCCCGGTCGTGTAAATTTGATAGGCCCCGCCGGTGAGTAACGATCCGACCACGGCGAGGGTGATGTACCACAGGAAAACCGGCTTGCGGACCAGGGCGAAGACGGCGATGGCCGCCGGGATCGAGGTGACCGCGCCGGCGGTCATAAACGCCAGCGCCGGGCCGGGCGCCATGCCGCTGTCCATCAGGCCGGCGACCAGCGGGATCGCCACGTAACCGTTCAGATAGGCAGGCACCCCGGTCAGCACGGCCAGCGGCAGCGCCCACGAACTGTCGCCGCCGAGCCAGCCACCGATCAGTTCCGGCGGTACATAGCGGACCATCAGGCTTTCCAGCAGGAACGCCAGCACCAGCCATTTGCCCAGCAACAGCAGGGTCCAGACCACGGTGGTCCTGAAATTTTCCAGCCGTTCGGTGATTTTCCAGAACGCCCAGTGAATCTTTTCACCGGCGATTTCGGGCCGGCAGGTCGCGCAAGATGAAACCTGTTGCCGTAACGGCTGGGATAATCCCCCGGCATACTGAACCAGCTGGGTACCCAGGCCGCCGAATACGCCGATCAGGAAGGCGGCGATGGTCTTGGCGATGGCGAATTCGAGGCCGATGGCGCCCGCCGTCAGCAAGAATATTTCCGGATCCATAATCGGTGAAGACAACCAGAACGCCATGACGGCGGGCAGGGGGACTCCGGCGGCCAGCAGCGCGGCGATGATCGGGATAACTCCACAGGAGCAAAAAGGCGACAGCGAACCGAACAGCGCCGCGGCGCCGATCACCACCAGCCAATGGCCCTGGAAAACCCGGCCGATGACTTTGTCTGCGCCGGCCGCCGTCAACCAGGCCGCGGCAACGGCGCTGGCGGCCAGAAAAGGCGCGATTGCCACCATGCTGGCGAAGGCGAATTCAAGACTTTCCCCGAGCGCATCAAGGGGCATCAACAGAAGCATGGCGAGCAACAGGGCGAAGATGACCAAAACCACCCGGTCAAAGCGCCCGATGACCTGGGTCAGGGACGTCGCGTAAAGGGCCAGTGCGGTCATGCTGTGGTATCCTTGTTGTCATTGTCGAGTAGCCCCCGACAGCATTCGGCGTTCAGATAATCGACCAGGCTTTCCATCAGGCCATAGTCGGCCTGACAGATCAGTTCCCGGCTTTTGCGTGATTGTTCGACCAGGCCGGCCTTGACCAGGCGTTGGATGTGATGGGTCAGGGTCGAGGCCGGAATGCCGACTTCGCGCTGCAGGGCGCCCATATTGGCGCCGCCTTTGCCGGCCTTGACCAGAGCCCGGAAAATCGCCAGCCGGGTCGGGTTGCCGAGCGCCTCAAGGCAGTTGGCCATGTCACGGGTGAGAATTTGATCGGGTGTGTCCATAGGGACGATTATAGCCGGTCAAATTTATTATTACAATAGTTTTAGAATTATCGAAATAATGGAATAAGCTGACAAACCTTACAGTTTACTGTATAGTTCCCGTTCGGCTTAAAATCGGGAACACAGACATGAACATCGGCACCGTTTCTGAAAAATCGGGCATTCCGTCCAAGACCATCCGCTATTACGAGGAAATCGGCTTGATCCCGCCGGTGCTGCGAACGGAAAATGGTTACCGCCACTATCAAAACCGCGACCTTGAACAATTGCGGTTCGTCCAGCGCGCCCGCAAGCTCGGTTTCACTCTTAAAGATGTCGGCAATCTTCTGACGCTTTGGAACGACAAAAACCGGGCCAGCGCCGACGTCAAGAAATTCGCCCTCGATCACATCACCGATATAGATGCCCGCATCGCCGAATTGAATTCCATCCGCGCGACCCTGACGGAATTGACCGATTCATGCCACGGCGACCACCGTCCCGATTGCCCGATTTTGGAAAATCTGGCCAGGGTTTAGGACATTCCCGGTTGCGAAAATTGCAGTTCGGCCAGGCGGGCGTAAAGCGGGCTGGATTTCAGTAGCTCCCCGTGGGTTCCAGAGGCGACGATCCGGCCCCCGTCGATAACCGCGATGCGCTGGGCGTTGACCACGGTCGCCAGCCGGTGGGCAATGATCAGGGTGGTGCGACCCTTCATCAGCCGTTCCAGCGCCTGCTGCACCAGACGCTCACTCAAGGCGTCGAGCGCGCTGGTCGCCTCGTCGAGCAATAACACGGCGGGGTTCCGCAGAATCGCCCGGGCGATGGAAATACGCTGACGCTGGCCGCCCGACAGGCGGGTGCCTTTTTCACCCAGAAATGTCCCGTAGCCGTCTGGCAATTGTTCAAGGAATTCATCCGCCGCGGCGTCCCTGGCGGCGGCGCGAACCGACTGCTCATCGGCGCCGGGATCGCCATAGCGAATATTTTCCATACCGTCGGTACCGAAGATGACCGGGTCTTGCGGCACCAGCGCCATGCGCCTGCGAAGATCTTGCGGGTCGGTCTCGCGGATATCGACGCCATCGATCAGGATACCGCCGTGCTCGGGATCATAGAAGCGCAGCATCAATTGGAAGACGGTGCTTTTGCCGGCCCCCGAGGGGCCGACCAGGGCTACCGTTTCGCCGGGTTCGATGGTCAGCGAGAAATCTACCAGCGCCGCATGATCGGGGCGGGATGGATAGTGGAAGGTGACGTTGTCAAATTCAACGCGCCCCGCCGCCGGGATCGGCAAAGGCGTTGGATTTTCCGGCGCGGTAATTTCGGATTCGGACTCAAGCAATTCCATCAATCGTTCCGTCGCCCCGGCGGCGCGCAGCAATTCGCCATAGACTTCCGATATAATGCCGACGGAAAAGGCGACGATGGTCGCGTAATAAACGAAAGCCGCCAGCTCTCCGCCGCTGATCTTGCCGCTAATGACGTCATTGCCGCCGACCCACAGGATTATGGCGACGGCGGTGAAGACGAGCAGGATCACCGTCGCCGACAAGAATCCGCGCAGGCGAATGCGCCGGACGGCGGTCTCAAACGCATTGGTGACTTCCCGGCCAAACCGATGTTGGTCTTCGGATTCGTGGGTGAAGGCCTGCAGGGTGCGAATGGCGTTGAAACTCTCCTCGGCGAAGGCGCCGACATCGGCGACCCGGTCCTGGCTGTCGCGCGACAATTTGCGCACCCGTCGCCCGATCAGCAGGATCGGCACCACCACCACCGGCACCACCAGCAAGACCAGTCCGGTCAATTTGGCATTGGTGATGAACAACATGATGACGCCGCCGATCAGCATCAGCGCATTGCGCAGCGCCATCGACGCGCTGGAACCGATAATGGATTGCAGCAGCGTCGTATCGGTGGTCAGGCGGGACAGGATTTCACCGGTTTTGGTAACCTCGAAAAATCCGGGATGCAGGGCCAGAACCCGTTCGAAAATCGCATTGCGCAGGTCGGCAACGACCCGCTCGCCAAGCCATGAAACAAAATAGAAACGGGCAAACGTGCCCATCGACATGACAACCGACAGGCCGATCAGAAGCGCCAGGGCCTGGTCCAGGGCCTCGGCATTGCCCTGGGCGAAACCGCCATCGATGATAAGCCGCAACCCCTGGCCCAGCCCCAGGCCGGCCATGGCCGTGATGACCAGGGCAATGGCGGCGATGATGACCCGCCGCCAATAGGGTTTGAGAAATCCCCAGGCCCGTCGCAAGGCGCGGATGTCCTTGCCCTTGGGACGGTCCGCCATTTCTGTTGTATTTCTCGCCAACCGTAGAATTCCGATACATCGCCACGGACATGCGCACGGATACGCCGTTCGCCTGACTCTTATTCAAAGTAGCGTGACACCTATTACTTCACGCGGGTGTATTCCCCGGTGATCAGTTTCAGGGGTTTGCCGTTGCGGATGCGGGAAAAACTCAACGACAATTTTTCGCCGTTCAGGGTACGCACGTATTCCTGCATTTCGTAGCCACCGTCGTCCAGAATCAACAGCGAATAGACAATCAGCGATTTTCCTTCAATCTTGCACCAAACGAAGGGATCACCCTTCAGCGGGTCCATGGGAGTCAACTTGCCGAAAAGATTGCGCCGCATGGCCGAAGAAAAAATTTGGTCTCGCCCGCTGGGGACGAATGAAACCTTATAGGATTTTGTTTTTCCCGTGCCCGAGATGAAAGTCGTCGTCGACCAGTCGATCTCGAAGCCCTTTTTTTTCAACGGTTGAATGGAAAGTTTCAACACCCTGCCCGAATTTCTATCCGATAGCGCGTTTCCTTCATACACACCAAAAAACGGCTCGATGGCGTGATCCGCGTATGCCGGACCGGCGTCAATGGACCAGGTCACCAGGGCGACCATAAAAATGACAATGGGTGATTTTTTCAGGCTCATGAAGTGCAACCGTTATTCCAGAAAATGAAAGTACAGACAGCTTTGATTTTGCAGATATTATATTCGTAATCGTCAAGGTTTGCGAATCATCACATTAGGACAGGTCGGGTGGCAAAGAATAGCCAAAAATCAGGAATGCCGTCTGGTCCGGGCAATGGAAAAAAAATCCGGCCCAATTTCGCCCGGCAGATGCTTTATGCAGGCATCGCCGTCGCCTCCATTGTCGGCGGATACTTTCTGATCAAACTGATGACGCCAAAGCCATCGGTTTCGAACAATCAGGCATCAAGCGTCCAGCCCTGGTACCAAAAGCAATCGCCGCCCCCCGGCCTGATCACCACACCGGATGAGCCGTTGTTCCCGGAACCCGATGATGAAGGTGTGGCGAGACAAAAAATCGATGCGGTGAAAACGGCGCGCGCCTACGAAGAAGCCCTGCCCAAGGAAATTTACGAGCCACCGACCCCGGCGCCCCTGAAGATCGAACCGGCCCGCCCGGCGCCCGAAAAAATAGAGACGTCTGCGCCTATCGACACCACCGCCGCCCCGCCGCCGTGGCTCAGGTACGCCATCGACTATCCGGCCGTGGGCGAAGGGCCGATGATTGCCATCGTTATCGACGATATGGGGGTCGACAAATTACGTTCCGCCCGGGCCATGAAAATGAAAGGCCCATTGACCCTTTCATTCCTCACCTACGCCGAAAATCTGGCCGGCCAAACCAGCCTGGCGCGATCGGGCGGCCATGAACTGTTGCTGCACGTTTCCATGGAGCCGGTCAGCAAGGCCGTCGATCCGGGACCTAATGCCCTGTTGACCGGGTTGGCTGACGATGAACTGAAACGTCGGCTGGATTGGGGATTTGCCCGGTTCAGCGGTTATGTCGGCATCAACAATCATATGGGTTCGAAATTCACCGCCGACGGTCACGCCATGCAATTGGTCATCGAAGCGGTCAAGCGCCGCGGCCTGTTGTTTCTCGATTCCCGTACCTCGGCGCGCACCGTCGGCGCGAAACTGGCACGGCAATTGGGCGTGCCACTGGCCGAGCGCAATATTTTTATCGATCACGTCAATACCCTGGACGAGGTCAATGACCGTCTTCAAGACGTCGAGAAATTTGCCCGCCGCAACGGTTTCGCCGTCGCCATCGGCCATCCCCGCCAGGCCACCATCGAGGCCCTGGAACCCTGGCTCGAAAGCATACAATCCAGGGGTTTTCACCTGGTGCCAATTTCCACAATTGTTAAAATGTACGGAGCCTCTTGACCTTCCAGTCACAGGAAGGGGGTTAATGGCACAGGACTTATTGTTTTGGAGTATTGAAAATGAGCAAGACATACAAGGTAAACGGCATGACCTGCCAGGGCTGCGCCAATTCCGTCACCAACGCCATCAAGGCGATCTCACCGCAATCGGAAATCAGTGTCGATCTCGACGCCAACCGGATTACCGTCGAGGGCGTGAATGACGACGCCATCGTCGCCAAGGCCGTCGACGACGCCGGTTTTGAATTTGGCGGGGTGGCCTGAACCGGTCTAGTTCTTCGAACTGGCGAACCTGACCGCTTCTTCCACGGCGCGGATCAACGCGCGGGCCTTGTTGCGGCTTTCCTGGTATTCCGCTTCCGGGTCGCTGTCGGCGACGATGCCGCCGCCGGCCTGGACATACATGGTGCCGTCCTTGACCACCGCGGTGCGCAGGGCGATGCAGGTATCCATGTCGCCGTTGGCGCCGAAGTAACCGATGCAGCCGGCGTATATGCCGCGTTTATCGCTCTCCAACTCGTCGATGATTTCCATGGCCCGGACTTTCGGCGCGCCCGACACCGTGCCCGCCGGGAAGCCCGCGAACAACGCCCGCATGGCGTCGTATTCCGGGTCCAGATCACCTTCGACGTTCGAGACGATGTGCATGACATGGGAATACTTCTCGATGGTCATTTGGGCGGTGACCCTGACCGAGCCGATCTTGGCGACCCGGCCGACATCGTTGCGGCCCAAATCCAGCAACATCAGGTGTTCGGCCAGCTCTTTCGGGTCGGCCAGCAGTTCGGCGGCCAGGGCGTCGTCGTCTTCAGGGCTGGCGCCGCGCGGCCGGGTGCCGGCAATGGGCCTGATCGTGACCTTGCCGTCGCGCACCCGGACCAGGATTTCCGGGCTCGACCCGACGATGGAAAAGTCGTCGAAGTCGAGGAAAAACAAAAACGGCGACGGGTTCAGGCGGCGCAAGGCCCGGTACAGGGAAAACGGCGGCAGGGTGAAGGGGACGGCGAAGCGTTGCGACACGACGACCTGAAAAATGTCGCCGGCCAAAATGTACTCCTTGGCCTTTTCGACCATGGCGTGGAAGCTTTCCCGCGACATATTGGATTGGGGTTCGGGAACCTCGATTTCCCCGTGCCGATGGTGTTGGGGCAGGCTTTTTTCGAACGCGCCGATAGCATCGGCAAGCCTGTCCGTCGCCGCTTCCCATGCCTGCGCGGCGCAGATGCCATCGACCGGCCTGACCGGGGTAATCAGCGATATCCTGTCTTCGATGGTGTCGAACACCGCGATCATCGTCGGCCGGACAAAAATGCCGTCCGGGGTGCCGATGACATCGGGGTTGACGTTTGGCAGGTGTTCGACCAGGCGGACCGTATCATAGGCCATATAACCGACCAGGCCCGCCGCCATGGGCGGTAAACCCCGCGGCAATTCAATAAAAGATTCCGCGACGACCGACCGCAGCGAGGCGATGGCGCCCATGGCGCAGGGCTCGAACGTGGTCGATGATTCAAGGGCCTGGCGGTTGATTTCGGCCTTGTCCCCGAAACAGCGCCAGATCAGGTCGGGTCGCAGGCCGATAAAGGAATACCGGCCCCGGATGGCGCCGCCCTCTACGGAATCCAGCAAGAAACTGTTGGGCCGATCCCCGGCCAGTTTCAAAAACGCCGAAACGGGGGTTTCCAGATCCGAGACCAGGCTTGTCCAGACCACCTGGGCCTCGCCCCGCCCATGGATTTCCTTGAATTTATCGGTTTCCGGGAAAATCTCCATGTTTTGCCCTGTCTGTGGTCGTTTAGAAAAGGGCGTCGAGAGATGCCGGATCGATCGAAACCGGATAACGCTGACGCAACCCGCCGGCAAGTTGGCCAAGCAAGTCGCCGCGCATGGCCGAGGTCAGTTGCTGGCCCAGGGCATCGAGTTTTTTCTTGTCGACGACCGGATTGGCGGCGATCACATTATTCAGGCGGGCGATGACATGGGTGCCATTTCCGGTGGCGTCGGATACCTCGCCGACGGCAACAGTGAACAAGGTCGCGATAAGACCGGGCGACAATCCCTTGACGCTTTCCCGGCGGCCGAACGGCTCGGTCCTGGTGACGGTCAATCCCAGAGTCCCGGCGAGTGTCTCCATCGAGGTTCCGGCCTTTATTTTTTCGATCAAACCCTCGGCCATTTTCTTGGCGTTCAGGGCCTGTTGGTCCTCCTGCCAGGCTTTGACAACGTCGTTCCTGATGCCGGCCAGCGGGCGCAGTTGCGGGAGAGTGACTGAGTCCACCCGAACGATGAAATAACCGTCGCTGCCGGCCTCGGTTAACGGGCTGTCCTGTCCTTCGGGGGTGTCAAAGGCAACATCGAGGAAGTTGCCCTTGGGCAAATCTTCTACCCGGGCGGCGTTGGCGTTGCCGCCGCGATCTATATCGGGGATCGTCCGGATCGGCAGGTTGAGCGTCCGGGCGGCTTCTTCGAGTGTCGCACCGCCGCCGAGTTCGTCTTCCAGACCGTTGGCCACCCGATACAGGGATTCGATGGCTTTTTCCGCAGCCATATCCTTGGCAATTTCTTTTCTGGTGTCTTCCAGGCTGCGCTGGGATTGAGGCCTGATGTCGACCAGGCCAAGAATGTGCCAGCCGAGAACGCTTTTCAGCGGTGCGGAAAAATCACCCGGTTGCATGGCAAACGCGGCTTCCGCCAATTCCGGCGGCAATTGCGCCTTGGTCATCGCGCCCAGGTCAAGCTGATCCGGATCCATGTCGGCGATATTTTTTGCGACGGTGGCAAATTCGGCCCCGCCCTTGAGCAGGGTGTGGGCCTTTTTTGCCGCCTCTTCATCACTGGTTCGAATCTGTCTCAGCACCCGGCTTTCCGGGGTCACGAATTCATCCTGGCGGGCGGCGTAGGCGGCGGCGATTTCATCGTCGGAAACCGCAATTTCCTTTGCCAGATCGCCGGCGGTCAGGCTGACGTACGTCAGTTTGCGGGATTCCGGTGCGGTAAATCTGGCCGCATTAGCCGTATGAAATTCCGCCAGTTGCGCATCGTCGGGTTCCGCTGAAACGGTAATCGAAGCATAGGGAATGGCGAGAACTTCGGCGACCCGCTTTTCGTTTTGGTAGGCGAAAAGAATTTCGGTCATGCGCCTGGGCGCCGCGGGAGAAGCGCCGATCATGCTCAGAAACTGGGCGCGGACGATGTCGCCACGGGTCAGGGCGACGTATCCGGCTTCGCTCAATCCGTTCTGCTGCAGGGTCTGCTGAAAACGCAAATTTTCAAAAACGCCGCCGGCATTTTGAAATTCACTTTGACCGCGGATACTCTGGCGCACCAGGCCGTCGCTGACGACGATACCCTGATCGCTGGCGGCAAGGCTGAAAAGGGTGCGGTCGATAATCCGGTTCAAGACGCTTTCGGCGACGCCCAGTGCGCGCGCCTGATCGGTGTCGATGCGGGTGCCCAACATGGCCGACAGCCGTTCGACCTCGCGCCCGAAATCACGCCTGATCTGATCGGGCGAGACTTCCGCATCCCCGACCGTGGCGATGGTTGATTTGACGCCGCCGGGCGAGAACACATCGGCGATGCCCCACATGGCGAAACTCAGGATCAGCATCGCCAACAGTATCTTGATGAGGATTCCGCTTGAACGGTTACGAATTGCTTCCAGCATGTAGGTGATCTTTTGTCCGGTTGTTGGTGTTTGCCCCGCCGGAGGATCATGCCGCTGATTTCGACACCCCCCGATGGAACGGCGGCATCATAGAAGCGCCGCCCGACGCCCGCAACCATGCTTTTACCCCACCCTTAGGAGTATTGGATAATCCGGGCCGCTGTGATAGGTAAGTGGCGCAATTTCAAGACTGTCGAACAACACAGGATTATACCCATCATGACCGCACACAGGCGCCCGTTGATCGCCGGAAACTGGAAGATGAATGGCTTGCAAGAAGATGGCGGGGCGCTGGCTTCCGCCGTTGCCGATTTCGTCAAATCGAAGGCCGGGGCAAATTTCGAGATGCTGGTCTGTCCACCGTATACTCTCATCGGCGTGGTCAACGAGGCCATCGCCGGCTCGGGGCTGATGCTGGGCGCCCAAGATTGTCATATGGCCCAAAAAGGCGCCCATACCGGTGACATCAGCGCCGATATGCTGGCCGATGCCGGATGTTCCCATGTTCTGGTCGGTCACTCGGAACGGCGCACCGATCATGGCGAAACCGATCAGCTGGTCAACGCCAAGGCGGTCGCGGCACAGGCTTCGGGCCTGATCGCCGTCATTTGCATCGGCGAGACCGAGGCCGAACGCGACGGCGGCAAGACCCTGGACGTGGTCAAGTCCCAGATCGCCGGATCCGTACCCGGATCGGCCACCGCGGCCAACACCGTGCTCGCCTACGAGCCGGTATGGGCCATCGGTACCGGGCGCACGCCAACGGCTGAAGAAGTCCAGGACGTGCACGCCTTTATCCGTTCCGAACTGGCCGGCATCCTGGGCCAGGATGTGGCCGACGGCATCCGCCTGCTGTATGGCGGATCGATGAATCCCGGTAACGCGGCGGAATTGCTTGCCCTGGCCGATGTCGATGGCGGCCTGATCGGCGGCGCCAGCCTGAAGCCCGAAGATTTCTCGGCGATTGCCATGAACTGTCCGTAAACAATTCTGGAAATTGATCGTTAGTCCAGATTATTGTCTTTTGTCCCATCCGGATTGGATACGGGAGTTGGAAGGCCATTCACGTCTCTGACGTGATAGTTTTCGTAACTTCCGCTTTCGATCTCCTGAACGAACTGGCGACGCGTCATGTCGTTGCCATTATAATTATCGTGAAATTTCTCATTTCTACCGCTGTCACTTTCCTGTGTGACCGTAACTCTCTTGCGTCCCATTTTACTGCCCTTTTCTACATATGGATGATATTTACGACTATATACAATATGTAGATATTAATCCAGAAAAAATTCAAATAACTTGAATAATTTGCAGAATATCGTCACATTTTTAATATTAAATAATAATTAGGCCAGAATATGCTCATTGAATTCAGTGTTGGAAATTACCGTTCCTTCTTAAAACGCAAGACGCTATCCATGGTTCCTGGTTCCTTAAAAGAAACCAGAGAAAGGCATGTTTTTGGCACGGGTTACCATTCTGTTCCGAAACTACTGCAATCATCGGCCGTATATGGTCCAAACGCATCTGGTAAATCAAATTTGGTGATGGCGATTGAATTTTTTCAAGATTTTATTCTTACTTCTGCGAACGATAGTCAGGAAGGAGATGAAATACCTGTCGTGCCTTTTAGGCTGACGAAAAAATCTTCTCAAAGTCCTTGTGAATTCGAAGCCATATTTATTATGAACAAAACACGTTTCCAATACGGCTTTTCCGTTGATCAAGATCGCGTTTGGGATGAATGGATGTTTGCAACGCCCGAAGGAGGCCGGTCTCAGCGTTGGTTCGAACGTATTTACGATAAGAAAACCGGTTTGTATGACTGGCATATCAATCCTGTCTTGAAGGGGCGACGTCAGGTTTGGAAGGAAAGTACCAGGAATAACGCACTGTTTTTCTCAACGGCAATTCAACTTAATTCTGAGACATTGCGAGAGCCGTTTTCTTGGGTTCAAGATTACCTTCGTGTCTTAACATCCATTACACGCCTTTCTCCAAGATTTACAGCTAGCGAATGCTTGGAAGAGGAAAATAAAGGAAAGGTTTTGAATTTTCTTAAGTCCGCTGATTTAGGAATCGATGATCTTCTTGTAAGAGAGGTAGAAATAAATTTAGAAAATATGCCCGATGAGATTCCTGAAGAATTGAAGGAAACTATTTTAAAAGATCTTAAAGAAAAAAAAATCTCTCAAGTCAGAACTGTACATCTTGATGATAATGGGGAGGCCATCTCGTTTTCGATGGATGATGAGTCGGATGGAACTCGTTCTATGTTTGCGATATCTGCTCCATGGCTTGAGGTCCTTGAGTTTGGATCCGTTCTTGTCGTCGATGAACTACATCGGAGTTTGCATCCAAAATTGCTAAATTTTCTGGTCAACCTATTCCACAATAAGGAGACAAATAAAAATAAGGCGCAACTAATATTTACCGCTCACGATACCTCGTTGATGGACCCGAAAGTGATGGATCGTGATCAGTTTTGGTTTGTGGACAAGGATGATAAAAAGGCATCCCAACTCTATCCTTTAAGCGATTTCAATCCGCGTATCGGCGAGGCGCTTGAAAGAGGATATTTAGGAGGTCGTTATGGCGCTTTGCCGAAAACCAAAGAATTTGCCTGATGCGTTCCGGTAATCGTTCTCAGAAACGAAGGCCAAAAGGACTTTTTCGAAGGCCCAAAGCATCTAAGATGGGAAAAGAAAGAATCCTATTGGTTTGCGAAGATGAAAAAACAGAGCCTAACTATTTGAAAGAGCTTTGTGGGGTGCTTGGTCTAACCAGTGCTGACGTTGTTGTTTGCGGGCGTGAGTGCGGTTCGGATCCAAAAAGCATTCTAGATTACGCACTTGAGCTATATGAGCAAGACCGCGGAATAGATTGGGTTTACTGCGTCTTTGATAAAGATTGCCATCCTTCCTACGAAGACACGGTTAAGCGTATAGAAAACAATAAGTTGGATAAAGGGTCAAATTTAAAAGTCATCCGATCCGTACCATGCTTCGAATATTGGGTGCTATTGCATTTCAAGGAAACGACTAAACCGTACGTGAAAGGAAGGCGTAACCCATGTGATGCTTTGATTAAGGATTTGAAAATTGATTTCCCCGAATATTCAAAAGCCATGAGGGGGCTGTATGCTCAAATTGGAGATAAAACGAACATTGCAGTTTCTAATGCAAAAAGAACCATGAAAGCGGCGCAAAAAACTGGAACTGACAATCCTACCACAGAAATGCATTTACTCATTGAGCACCTCTGCAAATTGGCGGAAGATTGAGAAGATTTTCATTCCCATTCAATTTTCCCCTAGCCAAGTGGGCAAACAGGGACTAAAACGCCGCAACGATTTTTTCTCCCACAATATATAGTACAGCCCCATGATCACGGTCATCCTAGTTATCCATCTGCTTGTCGCCATCGCGCTTGTCGGCACGGTGCTGCTGCAGCGTAGCGAAGGCGGTGGATTGGGCATGGGCGGCGGCAGTGGCGGCGGCGGCGGTTTCATGTCGGGCCGCGAAACGGCGAACCTGCTGACCCGGGCGACCGGGGTGCTGGCGGCGATCTTCATGTCGACCAGCCTGATCCTGGGAATTCTGGCGAGCGGTCCGGGCAAGACCGGATCGATCATGGATGAGCCGGTGAAGACCGAACAGCCCATGCAAAATCCGGTCGAACCGGAACAACCGAAGGCACCCATCGCCAACTAGAGCATTTCCGGGTTAATATGAACCACTCCGACCATGTTATTTTGTTTCGTGACGAGGAACGCATCGCAACGCGATGCGGTGTATCGGGTAAGATTCGTGACGACGATCACGAAGCAAAAGAACATGGCCTTCGGTGGGGCATATCGGCCCGTCGGGGGCGTTGCGACCCTTGCCCGATGCGACGGCATCGCGCGGCGGGCCGCGCCTACCCGAACAAGCCGATCTGCCCCATCAGAGTGATTCATATTAACCCGGAAGTGCTCTAGAAAAAGCGTCAACCGAAAATGGCAAGAATGAAGCAAATTGAATACGTAGCGGCAGGGGCGGCAAAACAGCCGCCTCTTTTTTTGCACTTTTTTAACCGAACGACGTTTCTTTCCTTTCCGAGTTCAATCCGAATCCTTTACAGTGTACGTCCATGACGCGGTTTATATTTATCACCGGCGGTGTGGTCTCCTCGCTTGGAAAAGGATTGGCATCGGCGGCGCTCGGCGCCGTCCTGCAGGCGCGCGGGTTCAAGGTCCGCTTGCGCAAGCTTGATCCCTATATCAATGTCGATCCGGGCACCATGTCGCCCTATCAGCACGGCGAGGTGTTCGTCACCGACGACGGCGCCGAAACCGACCTGGATTTAGGCCACTACGAGCGCTTTACCGGCGTTCATGCCCGCCAAAGCGACAACATCACGACCGGGCGGATTTATTCAGACGTCATCGCCCGGGAACGCCGGGGCGATTATCTGGGCGCGACCATTCAGGTCATTCCCCACATTACCGACGCCATCAAGAATTTCGTCCTCTCGAACATCGATGACGAGGATTTTATCCTGTGTGAAATCGGCGGCACCGTCGGCGATATCGAAGGACTGCCGTTCCTCGAGGCAATCCGCCAAATTCGCAACGATCTGGGCCGTGAGCGGACCATGTATATCCACCTGACCCTGCTGCCCTATATCCCGACGGCGGGGGAACTGAAGACCAAGCCGACACAGCATTCGGTGAAGGAAATGCTCAGCGTCGGTATCCAGCCCGACCTTTTGATGTGCCGCGCCGACCGTGAGATTCCGGCCGGCGAAAAACGCAAGATCGCGCTGTTCTGCAACGTCCAGGAAGAAGCCGTCATCTCGGCGCTCGACGTCGCCAGCATTTACCAGGTTCCGATCAGCTATCACAACGAAGGGCTGGACCGCCAGGTCTGCCGTCATTTCAATCTTCAGACGCCGGAACCCAATCTGGAGCGCTGGTCGAAAATCCTCGAACGGGTCCTGAAACCCGAGGGTGAAGTCTCCATCGCCGTCGTCGGCAAATATACCGGCCTGCTGGAGGCTTATAAATCCCTGTCCGAGGCGCTGACCCACGGCGGTATCGCCAACAACGTCAAGGTCAACCTGAACTGGATCGATTCCGAAGTGTTCGAAAGCGAGGACACGGTACACCATCTGGATGGCGTCAACGGCATTCTGGTTCCCGGCGGCTTCGGTGAGCGCGGCATCGAAGGCAAGATCGCGGCGGCGAAATTTGCCCGCGAACGCTGTATCCCCTATTTCGGCATATGCCTGGGCATGCAGATGGCGGTGGTCGAGACGGCGCGAAATCTGGCCGGTATCGCCGGCGCCGGATCGACGGAATTTGGCCCCTGCGACGACCCCATCGTCGGCCTGCTGACCGAATGGGAACGCGACGGGGTCAGGGAAACCAGGACCGAAGAAAGCGACAAGGGCGGCTCCATGCGGCTGGGCGCCTACGAGGCCCATTTACAGGCCAACAGCCACATTCGCCGGATTTACGGTACCGACACCATCAGCGAGCGGCATCGTCACCGCTATGAAGTCAACAAGTCTTATGAACAGGCACTGGCCAGGGCCGGGATGGTGGTTTCGGCAAAATCGCCCGATGGCGTGTTGCCGGAAATTATCGAAATACCCGATCATCCGTGGTTCATCGGCGTCCAGTTCCACCCGGAACTGAAATCGAAACCGTTCGAGCCGCATCCCCTGTTCAGCTCGTTTATAGAGGCCGCGGTCGAGCGGTCGCGGCTGGTGTAGCGCCATGACCGCACCCCGCCAGGTTTCAGCAGGTTCCGTCACTTTCGGCAACGCGTTGCCGCTGGCCCTGATCGCCGGACCGTGCGCCATGGAAAGCCGGAGCCATGCCCTGGACATGGCCGGCGCGCTGAAAGAGCTATGCGGCAAACTGGGCATCGGGCTGGTCTTCAAGACATCGTTCGACAAGGCCAACCGGACCAGCGCCGAAAGCCCGCGGGGCGTCGGCATGGATGAAGCGCTCGCCGCCTTCGCCGAAATCCGCGACAGCCTGTCCGTCCCCGTGCTCACCGATGTGCACACGGCCGACCAATGCGCCGCCCTCGGTGATTCCGGCGCCGTCGATGTCCTGCAAATTCCGGCGTTTCTGTGCCGCCAGACCGACCTTCTGCTCGCCGCCGGCAAGACCGGCCTGGCGATCAACGTCAAGAAAGGCCAGTTCCTGGCCCCCTGGGATATGGCCAATGTGGTCGCCAAGATTTTGGCCACCGGCAACGAGCGGGTCATGGTTTGCGAACGCGGCGCCAGCTTCGGCTACAATACCCTGGTGTCCGACATGCGGGCGCTGCCGGTCCTGGCCGCCACCGGTTGTCCGGTTATTTTCGACGTCACCCATTCCGTCCAGCAGCCGGGCGGGCAGGGCGCGACATCCGGCGGCGAGCGTAAATTCGCCCCTGTGTTGGCCCGCGCCGCCGTCGCCGTCGGCGTCGCCGGGGTCTTCATCGAAACCCACGCGAGCCCTGAAAACGCCATCAGCGACGGGCCCAATATGATTCCCCTGGCCGAGTTGTCGGGGGTCCTGGAGACCCTGATGGAATTTGACCGGATCGCCAAAGCGCGACCGGTATCCGTATAATTGGAAGGCACCAAATCATGACCGCCATTAGCGATATTTACGCCCGCGAAATTCTCGACAGCCGGGGCAATCCGACCATCGAGGTCGATGTGTTGCTCGATACCGGCGCCTTTGGCCGGGCCGCGGTTCCGTCCGGGGCGTCGACGGGTGAACACGAGGCGGTGGAATTGCGCGACACCGATACCGGCCGCTACGGCGGCAAGGGCGTGCTGACCGCGTGTGGCTCGGTCAATGGTGAAATTTTCGATGCCCTGTCGGGGCTCGACGCCGAAGATCAGTTGATGATCGATAAAACCATGATCGAACTGGACGGCACCGAAAACAAGGGCCGGCTTGGCGCCAACGCCATTTTGGGGGTCAGCCTGGCGGTCGCCAAGGCCGCCGCCGAACAGGCGGCGCTGCCGCTTTATGCCTACATCGGTGGCGTCGGCGCGCATCTGTTACCGGTGCCGATGATGAACATCATCAATGGCGGAGCGCACGCCGATAATCCCATCGATATCCAGGAATTCATGATCGTGCCCGAAGGCGCCGACAGCATTGCCGAGGCCGTGCGCATGGGGGCCGAGGTGTTTCATACCCTGCGCAAGGGTCTGCAGGACGCAGGACACAATACCAATGTCGGCGATGAAGGCGGTTTCGCGCCGGGACTGTCGAGCACCGATGAGGCCCTGGGCTTCATCATGAAGGCCATCGAAGGCGCCGGCTACAAGCCGGGCGAGGATATCTCGCTGGCTTTGGATGCGGCGTCGAGCGAGTTCTACAAGAATGGTAAATATGAGCTCGCCGGCGAGGGCAAGAGCCTGGATGCCGCCGGCATGTGCGACTATTACGAAGACCTGATCGGGCGGTTCCCCATAGTCTCCGTCGAGGACGGCCTGGACGAAAATGACTGGGACGGCTGGAAGGCGCTGACCGACGCCATCGGATCAAAAGTGCAACTGGTCGGTGATGACCTGTTCGTGACCAATCCGGTACGCCTGCGCGACGGTATCGCCCGCGGCGTCGCTAACTCGATTCTGATCAAGGTCAATCAGATCGGCACCCTGTCGGAAACCCTTGAGGCCGTGGAAACGGCCCACAAGGCCGGATACGCCACGGTGATTTCGCACCGTTCCGGCGAGACCGAAGACGCTACCATCGCCGATATCGCGGTCGCGATAAATGCCGGTCAAATCAAGACCGGATCGCTCAGCCGGTCCGACCGCATGGCCAAATACAACCAGTTGATCCGTATCGAAGAAGAACTCGGCCCCGTCGCCCGCTACGGAAAGTCCTGAAATAAACCACTTATTAAACCTTTGGCCTGTTTAATAAAAATGGGTAAGGGGACTGTGGGTGCTCTCACCACTAACTAAAATGGCACTTGGTTCCAATGGGTCTTTTTTCTGAGTTACGGTTACGCGCCCGGTATGTGGTCGGCCCGGTCATTGGTGTTTGCGCCATTGGTTATTTCGCCTATCACGCCATCAGTGGCCAGCGCGGCTTGCTGGCGCTGCGCCAGTTGTCGCAGCAAGTGGCGGTCGCCAGCGCCGAATATGATTCCGTTCGTGCCGAACGTTTAGCGCTGGAACACAATGTCAAATTACTGCATCCCGAAAGCCTTGATCCCGATATGCTGGACGAACGGGCGCGCCTGATGCTAGGCTACGGATACCCCGACGATATTGTCGTGCTGCCCGATGTAAAAGTGATCCTGCCCGAATAACGGAAGGCCGACGTCGTGACCCTGCCCGCAAACCCGCCGGAACCGCCTTATTATGCCGTGATCTTTTCCAGCCTGAGAAACCAGGGTGATGACGAAGCTTATTCGCTGATGGCCGACCGCATGGTCGAACTCGCCACCGTGCAACCGGGATTTCTCGGGGTCGATTCCGCCCGTGGCGACGACCGTTTTGGCATCACGGTTTCCTACTGGCAAAGCCTGGAGGCCATCGCCGCCTGGAAAGCCAACGGCGAACATTTGGCGGCGCAAAACAAGGGCAGGGAGGACTGGTACGAGGCCTTCACCCTGCATATCGCGCGGGTCGAACGGTCCTATGACGGTCCTTGAAAAGACTGAAAATATTGCATTTATAAAAATAACTAAAAACAAGTTAAAATTAATTAATAGAATAAAAACAATAACTTATAAAATATTTAATCCCTTGAAATAGCTTCTCGCCGGTATTAAATTGATACCCAGCTTTTGTGTATCAACAGGAAAAAGCTTGGGGAATCCGATGGCGAAAAATCCAAAACGTCCTGCTGCTCCGAAAAAACCGGTGACCAAGGCGCGCACAAGGCCGGGCAAATCCAAGCCCACGGGTAATGCTGCTGAATTGCTGGAATACTACCGCGAGATGCTGATGATCCGGCGCTTCGAAGAAAAGGCCGGGCAATTGTATGGCATGGGCTTGATCGGTGGTTTTTGCCATCTGTATATCGGCCAGGAAGCGGTCGTCGTCGGCATGCAAGCGGCATCCCGGGACGGTGACACCGTCATCACCAGTTATCGCGATCACGGCCACATGCTGGTCTGCGGCATGAACCCCAAGGGGGTCATGGCCGAACTGACCGGGCGCGCCGATGGATATTCCAAGGGCAAAGGCGGCTCCATGCACATGTTCAGCCGCGAGAAAAATTTCTTCGGCGGTCACGGCATTGTCGCCGCCCAGGTGCCGCTGGGCACCGGATTGGCGTTTGGCCACAAATACAAGAAGGACGGCGGCGTCTGCATGGCCTATTTCGGCGATGGCGCCATCAATCAGGGCCAGGTTTATGAATCTTTCAACATGGCGGCCCTGTGGAAACTGCCCATTGTTTATGTAATTGAAAATAACAAGTACGGCATGGGAACGTCTATCGAGCGCGCCTCGTCGACGACAAATCTTTCCGAGCGGGGTGCCGCCCATGGCATTCCCGGTGTCCAGGTCGATGGCATGGATGTCATGAAAGTTAAAGAGGCGGCGGAAAAAGCGTTGCTCAACTGCCGCTCGGGCAAGGGGCCTTTTATCCTTGAAATGAAAACCTACAGGTACCGGGGCCATTCCATGTCGGACCCGGCAAAATACCGATCCAAGGAAGAAGTCTCGAAGGTTCGCAAGGAAAGCGATCCCATCGATAACCTGCGGCAAGTCTTGCTGGACGGCAAGATGACCAGTGAAGAGGCGTTGAAAGAATTCGACCGCGAGATCA
>FLOH01000383.1_pt1 | contig 103080 bp, 99 predicted proteins | sample 756751 | NCBI WGS metagenome assembly FLOH01 (sample SAMEA4026879, study PRJEB14308) | marine metagenome | biome: coastal water; material: water | depth 74 m
CCCGGCCACACCCGCGGACATATCGCCTACTGGTTCGAGGATTCGGACGCGTTGTTCTGCGGCGATACGCTGTTCGTCATGGGCTGCGGTCGGCTATTCGAAGGCACACCGGCACAGATGGTCCATTCCCTGGCGAAATTCGATGCCCTGCCCGGCCAAACCCGGGTTTACTGCGCGCATGAATACACCCAGAGCAACGGCCGCTTTGCGCTGACCGTCGAGCCTGGTAACAACGATCTGCAAAACCTGATGAAGGATGTCGACGCCAAGCGCGCCAAAGGCATTCCGACGGTGCCCTCGACCTTGGCCCAGGAACGCGCCACCAATCCGTTCCTGCGCCCGTCGAGCAAAGGCCTACAGGCGACCATCGGCATGTCGGGCGCCGACATCGTCGACGTCTTTGCCGAAGTCCGGCGGCGCAAGGATCATTTCTGAGCCGCGTTCTGAAACAAACCGAGTCACCCTGAATTAAATTCAGGATGACGGTTGAAGTTTGCTACGTCAGCTTTACGACAACGGGGCTTCCGAGGCGCCGCGTCTGGCGGCTCGGTGTGCGGTTTCGTCAACCTCGTCCTTGAGGCGGCTTTCCGTCAGCTCACCGGCGCGATCAAGGATGGCATAGGCGACCGACGTCAGATGGCCGTTGATCCGTTTGAGATCGCGCAGCACGTCATTGTGCAGCGCACTGGTCTCGATGGAATCGGCCCGACCGGCACCAATTCTGGCGTAGTGGGTTTCGGCGTAGTTGCGCTCGAGATCGCGGACCGAGACTTTCTGGCGGATCAGCGTGCGCGCCATGCCGACATCGCCGGACATGAAGACGTTCATCGCCAGATCGAAGTTTTCGAGAATCTGTGCGTGGAAGCTCTGCAGTTCCTGCAGACCGGCAGCCGAGAAGCTGGCCCGCTTCTTGATCTTTTTCGCCGCCAGTTCCATCAGGTTCTTGTCGATGATATCGCCGATATGTTCGAGGTTCGTGGTAAAGCTCAGCACTTCGATGTTGCGTGCACTTTCTTCGCCGTCGAGCTCCTCCTTGTTGATCCGCGTCAGATACAGCTTGATCGCTTCGTGCAGCTTGTCGACGGCATCGTCCGAGTGTTCAATTTCGCGCATCAGTTCGGTGTCGTTGGTGCGAAACACGTCGAGACTTCTGGCCAGCATATGGCGCACCAGATCGCCCATCGCCAGCGTTTCCCGGGCAGCACAGGCGAGCGCCACCGGCGGTGAATCCAGCGATGACAGATCAAGGTAGCGCGGCGCACCCGGTGTTTCGGCCAGCGGCGGCGAGGTGATGATGCGCTCGCTCAGCCGGTGCACGATTTTTACGAACGGCAGGAATGACACCGCCAGCGCAATGTTGAAGATGGTATGGAAATTCGCAACCATGCGGGCCGGTGCGTCGCTCAGCATGGACAGATACGGCTGCACCCACGGCAGGACCGATACCGTCAGGATGACGCCGGTGGCGCGCATCAGGAAGTTGCCGATGGCAACCCGCCGTCCGGCCGGCTGTTCGGCGACCGTGGCGACAATCGGGATCACCGCACCGCCGAGGTTGGCGCCCAGAACCATGGCCAGCGCCAGATGCATGTTGAGGACCTGCAACGATGCCAGCGACATGACGAACAGAATCACGGCAACACTGGAATGCGCCAGCCAGGTGAGGATCGCCGTCAGCAGAACCGCCAGTAAAATCTCATCGGTCAGCGGCCGCAGTATCAAAGCCAGAGTCTCGTTGGTGCGGAGCGGTACCGACGCCTGACCGATCAGTTGCAAGGCCAGCAGGATCAGGCCGAGGCCGATCGCCGTTCTGGCCAGGTTCTTGCGTTTGCTGACTTCGGTGGACAGGAAAAGGATCACCCCGCAGCCGATCAGCAATGGCGACAGCCACGTCAGATCAAACGACAGCACCTGAACCACAACCGTGGTCCCGACATCGGCGCCGAGAATAATCGCCAGCGCCGCACTGCCGGTAATCAGACCGCGCCCGGCGAAGGACGACAGGATCAGCGTCGTCGCGGTACTGCTTTGCAAAACCGTGGTGACCAGGAAGCCGACACCGAAACCCTTGATCGGCTTGCCGGCCGACATTGAAAGAATTCGTCTGAGCTCGGCACCGAATGACCGCATGACCCCGGTCCGGACCATGCGGATGCCCCACAGCATCAACGCAACGCCACCAAAGATTTCGATAAGTAAATGCACGGGTATGACTGTCCTTAGCTACGAGGGGGTACACAGGGTTAGCGGCACGCGGTGACTGCTTTTGTGTTTTGTTGCCCGAAAGCCTGTTATTTGTACGCACTTATTGCGTATTTTGCAATATCTATGCGGCTCCAGGAAATGTTGCGTTTGCGGATCCATCGGCATGTCAGGGACGCGCCCGGCCACGACGATAAATCAGCCAATAGACCAGGGCCACGAAAACACTGCCGCCGACGATATTGCCCGCCGTCACCGGCACCAGATTATGTATCATGCCGCCGACCGTAACCCCGGTGGCACCTGCCAGATAGCCGATCGGAATCAGATAGGCATTGGCGATCGAATGTTCGAAGCCCAGCGCCACGAACGCGGAAATCGGAAAGATGATGGCGAGGATCTTGCCGCTTACCGACTGCGCGGAAAAGCACAGCCATACCGCCAGGCAAACAAGCGCGTTACACAACAGCCCGCGAAAGAACGCCTCAACCGGCGGGATTGCTACTTTGCCCGATGCGATGGCCATCGCCGTCTTGGCAACCGCACCGTCGCCGAAAGCAAGCGTGCCGGATAGGATCACCAGAACCGCCATGCCGATCGAGCCAACGACATTACCGATAAATACGATACCCCAGTTACGCAGCAAAAGACGCGTTGTAACCCGCCCGTCGGCCCATGCCATGACGATCAGATTGTTACCGGTGAACAGTTCCGCACCGGCAACCACGACGAGGATCAGCCCCAGTGAAAAGGCCACCCCTCCGAGCAGCCGGCCGGGCCCGAAGCCAAGCCCGCTGTTGGTCATTACCAGCGTGTACAGCATGCCGCCAAAGGCGATGAAGGCCCCCGCCAGCAGGGCCAGAACAAAGGTCTGCAGGAACGGCATCGATGCCTTGGCGACGCCGGCGTTCTCGACACGGGCAGCAATTTCAGCGGGGCTGTAGGCGTCGAAATTACCTTTGTGTTCCGGCTGCGGCTCATTCATTACAAACGCTCCTGACGACCATGTCTGAGTTGAAATCTAGGCTGGCGCTCAACATCATACAATCGCATCCCTCAATCGCCTTGTGACAGGTTCGTGACAGCACGCCGGGACGCCGCATGCTGACGGCGTTCGGACATCACCATGCGCAACACCTGCAGGCCGCCAAAGACGGCAAGCGCGCCGATCAACGCGCCGACGATCATATCCGGAATACCGCTGGCCGTCGCCCAGACGCCGGAGGCGGCAAGCATCACGGCAATATTCGACAATGCATCATTGCGCGAGCAGATCCAGACGGACGCCATGTTCGCATCCTGCCCACGGAAACGGAACAGCACCAACGCCGTGACGATATTGGCCAGCATCGCAACGAAAGCAATGCCGCCCATGACCGGGGCCACGGGTATCGTTCCGGCAAGCCAATGCAGCACGATCACCAGCCACACCCAGCAACCGAAGCCGAACATTGCCAGCCCCTTGAGCAGCGCGACACGGGTATGCCAGACGGCACTAAAGCCCAGCACCGCCAATGACAGCGCGTAATTGATGCTGTCACCGAAAAAGTCCACGGCGGCGGCTAGCAGCCCGACGGAATCGGCCAGCGCACCGCCGGTGATTTCGACAAAGAACATGCTCAGATTGATGATCAGGGCGATCCACAGCGCTTTTCTGGCAAGCGGAACGCCGTCTTTGGCACCGTGATCATGGCTATGACAACCGGCACTCATGACAGGTCGCCTTCAACCGCTTCGGCGGCATGTTCGGCCATATCCGTCAGCACCCGGATGACGTGATCGTCAGCCGCCAGATAATAGATGTTCTTGCCGCGTCGTTCCGCCCGCACCAGACGGGCGGCGCGCAGCAATCGCAAATGATGACTGGCCAATGAAGCCGAAATACCCAGAAGGGCGGCGATATCACCGGCAGCCATCGGTGCCCGCAGGCAGGCGTAAACGACACCCAGCCGGGTCGGGTCACCGAGAATCCGGAACAGATCGGCAATTTCGCGCCGGGTATCGGGCTCGGGAGACGCGCTGAAGGGGATTATTTTCTTTGATGCATTCATACCAAACAATTAATCAACTGTTCAATTGTTGTAAATACTATTTTGACCGCTCGCTGGGCGGTTCATGCATGCCTGCCTGAGCGGTACCGTATATCCGGCTCAGCAGTTCGGTCGAGTTCTCGGCCAGCGCAATGACGTCGCTTAACATGGCGAGTATCTTCATGTTGTTGGCCATTACCATGCCGATCTCGGGTCGGCCGTCTTCCATGGCATGCGTGCACCGGACCAGAATATCGTTACGGATTTCCCGCGCGATATCTTCAAGCCGAAAACCATCCGGCTTGCTTTCGGATACAAGGAATGAAGTGCTGTTGCGTTGTGCCATCGCCGGTTCCTCCGTTTATGGTTGGGAGGCACCGGCGATAACGGGAGACCGCCTAGGCCGCTGCCTCGTTTGCCGTCTTGCCGACGACTTGATCATAATCTTCCATCAGCTGATGGGAAATGTCACCCGGCGTAAAGGTGTATTTATCGATACTGCCGACGGGCGTCACTTCGGCGGCGGTGCCGGTCAGAAAGCATTCCGTCGCCTTGGCCATTTCTTCGGGCATGATCGCCCGTTCCACCACGTCGATACCGCGTTTCTTGGCCAGACCGATCACGGTGCGTCGGGTAATGCCGTCCAGGAAGCAATCCGGCTTCGGCGTATGCAGTTTGCCGTCAGGCATCACGAAGAAGACGTTGGCACCGGTCGCTTCGGCAATCTGGCCGCGCCAGTCGAGCATCAGCGCATCCTGGAAACCGGCCCCTTCTGCGGCGTGCTTGGAGAGCGTGCAGATCATGTAAAGGCCAGCGGCCTTGGCGTGTACCGGTTCGGTTTCCGGGCTCGGCCGTTTCCATTTGGAAATTTGCAGCCGGATGCCTTTGGTTCGCAATTCCGGCGAAAAATACGATGGCCATTCCCAGGCGGCGATAGCGACATTGATCTTGTTCGACTGCGCAGACACACCCATCATTTCACTGCCGCGCCAGGCGATCGGGCGGATGTAGCCGTTGACGATGCCGTTGACTTCGCACACCTGGTTGCAGGCTGCATCAATCTCTTCGACGCTGAAGGGGATTTTAAAGCCAAGCTCGCCGGCCGAATAAAACAGCCGCTCGGTATGTTCACGTAATTTGAAAATGCTGCCGCTGTACATGCGCTCGCCTTCGAACACCGACGACGCATAATGCAGACCATGGGTCAGCACATGAACCTTGGCGTCGCGCCATTCGACCAGGGCGCCGTTGAACCAGATTTTTCCGTCACGATCGGCAAAATTAGGACCAGACATTGTAATTTTCTTTCGTGTCTTGAGTTTTGTTAACTTGGATATTGCGTGAACTATCAGTTTCCAGCATATATGTCAATAACACTGACCAATTATCGTTGACACTTACAAGTGACTCCGGGAAAGTCCGTTATGTCCGATCAACAATCACGCGGTCGCTCCAGGGCCAATCCGTTGTTCCTGAGAGATGAAGATCTTCGCGAAGCCATCGAGCTGTTATTCTTTGCGTATCGCGATTTCACCGGCGAAGCCGACGCCGTTCTCGAGTCCTATGGATTTGGTCGCGCGCATCACCGGATTATTTATTTCGTCGGTGCCAATGCCGGCATCTCGGTCGGCGAGTTGCTGAATATACTTAAAATCACCAAGCAAAGCCTGTCCAGAGTTTTAAGCCAACTGGTCGAAGAAGGTTTCATCAATCAGGAAACAGATGCCGATGATCGTCGCCGTCGCCGCCTGTATCTGACCGACAAGGGACGCGCCCTCGAAGGCGAGCTGACGCTCAGACAAAGCCGCCACATCGCCGAAGCCTATCGCCATTCCGGTGCCGAGGCGGTTGCCGGTTTCCGGACCGTCCTGCGCGGTCTGATCAACGAACAGGACCGCAGCCGGGTTGCCGGCAGGGACAGCGAAACAGGCTGATACCCGCTTCGACAATCGCCGAATGACCGAACGTTATCTGCACGCTAGAATGAGGCTATGACGAGCGAGAACCTCGAGGAAAAGCCACACATCCTGGTCGTTGATGACGACAACAGGCTCCGCACACTTTTGGCCAAGTATCTGGGTGATAACGGTTTTATGGTGACCGCCGCGGCCAGTGCCGACGAAGCGCGGCGCCGGATGCAGGGGCTGGCATTTGATCTGATCGTGCTTGATCTGATGATGCCGGGCGAAAGCGGCCTTGAGTTCGCCGGCAAACTGCGCCAGACCGACGATCTGCCGATCCTCATGCTGACGGCGATGAGCGAATCCGAAGACCGTATCCGCGGCCTTGAAAATGGCGGCGACGATTATCTGACCAAACCGTTCGAGCCGCGTGAACTTGTTTTGCGCATTCACTCCATCCTGAAACGGGCCCGCCCCGAACCGGTGGCCAGCCGCGAGCTGTATTTCGGCGACGCCGTGTTTTCCATGGATCGCGGCGAAATGCGTCGACGCGGTCGACGCGTCCACCTGACCGAGGTTGAGATATCCCTGCTCAGGGCTCTCGGCGCAACCGCCGGCCAGACGATGACCCGCGAAAATCTGATTTTATCGACCGATGCCGGTGGTGAAGGCCGCGCAATTGACGTACAGGTGACGCGGCTCAGACGTAAGATCGAAAAAGACCCGCGTGAGCCACGCTATCTGAAAACCGTACGTGGCAAAGGATATGTGCTTTGGCCCGACAATCATTGAGCCTTTTGATCAAACGCTTTCTGCCGAAATCCCTGCTCGGCCGCTCGCTGCTGATCATCGTCACGCCTCTGGTTTTGCTGCAAATCGTCTCGGCGATTATCTTTTTCGGTGCGCACTGGGACAAGGTAACGCTGCGCCTGGCCAAAACCGTGGCCGGCGACACCGCCACCGTGGTCACGCTGATGCGCCGGTTCCCTGGCCCCGAAAACCGGGAATGGATCTTCTACCTGGCCGCCCAGCATATGGAATTCAACGCCGCGTTCGAGGAAGGCAGGATTCTCCCCAACAAGCAGCCCGTACCCGACGGCGTCCTCGAAGTGATGCTGATCGAATCGATCAAGTCCTTCGTCAACAAACCGTTCCTGATCGACACCACGTCGCTGGAACGTGATGTGCAAATCGAAATACAGCTCGCCGATGGCGTGCTGAAAATTCTCACCACCCGCAAGCGGCTGTTCAGTTCGACGACATACGTCTTCGTCATCTGGATGGTTGGTACTTCACTGATCCTGTTTGCCGTCGCCATGATCTTCATGCGCAATCAGGTCAAGCCGATCCGCCGCCTTGCCATGGCCGCCGACGATTTCGGCAAGGGCCGTACTGCCGAGCCCTTCAAACTTGAAGGTGCCACCGAGGTTCGTCAGGCGGCCACGGCATTCCTCGCCATGCGGGATCGCATTCGCCGCCAGATTGCCCAGCGGACCGACATGCTGTCCGGGGTCTCGCACGATCTCAGGACGCCGCTGACGCGCATGAAGCTGCAACTGGAAATGCTCAAGCCCAGCGACGACACCGAGGCCCTCAAGGAAGACATCGGTGAAATGGAAAGGATGCTTGAAGGCTACCTCGCGTTTGCCCGGGGCGAAGGTGGCGAGAAGCCGGAGATGACCGATCTTTCCGCTTTACTGCACGATGTCGCGGCGCAGGCACGACGCCACGACGCAAGGATCGATCTGCACACCGAAGGACGTCTTGATGTCACCATCAGACCGAACGGCTTTCGCCGCTGCATCACCAATCTGGTGGAAAACGCCATGCGCTATGCCGAACATATTTCGATCCGCGCCGGGGTCCGCGGCGATGCCATTGAAATCGTCATTGATGATGATGGGCCCGGTATCCCCAAAGATCAGCGCAACGAGGTGTTTCGACCATTCTACCGGCTTGAGACGTCACGCAACCAGGGCACCGGCGGTGTCGGCCTTGGCCTGTCAATTGCGCGCGATGCGATCCAGGGACACGGCGGTGAAATCAGGCTGGATGCGTCGCCCATGGGCGGATTGAGAGTCTGGATCCGCTTGCCTTTATAAATATGAACGCAAGGCTTCAAAAAGATACTTGCCGACTTTCTCCGCACCCTTGTCACTGTTATGAATCCGGTCATAGAAATCGCCGTCTTCAAACGTGACATCTGCGGCAAGATCGAGACAGATACCCCCGAGATCCAGGCACGTACGCATGGCGACATGATTGAAGGCATTCAAAACAAGAAATTGGTTTTTGGCATCGTCATGTTTGTCACCGGCAGGAAGCAAAATCCAGTTTCCCCTGAAACGGTAGTCCGCAGACGGCTGCGTTACAAAAATGGGCTTGGCACCAAATTTATGAATTTCTTCGTTCAGATGGATAATCCGTGATTTGTAGGCCTCAAGGTGTTCTGAAAGATCGCCGGGGATCTCCAGCGGCTCGTCGCGCCGATGCCATGGCTGCCAGTCGAGACCGGCGCGCGGGCCACTGCCATACACCACTTTCGCCATCCGCGCGGCCAATATCCCTTTGACGATTTTATACATCTCATAAAGCGCGCTTTTGTTTTTGATAGAATCGGCGAATCTGCGTTTCGGATCCGGCGATTTCATATTGTCGTATTTCTCGGCGCCTTTGATCGCGACATCGTTAATGCCCGCATACACCAGCACATAGCGCGAGGAGAGCCCTTCAATCAACGGAAACCAACGTTGGAAAACCGCTATATGTCCGCGTGTCGATTGCCCGTCAACACCGGCATTGACGACACTGATCCGCTTGCCGACGGCATCGAATTTACGCCTGAGAACTTCATGCCAGGTTTTGGCATCATCGACATAGAGCTGATTGGTGGTACTACCGCCGAGGGTCAGAATATCAATCGACGAGACATCGTCATAAAGACCGCGAAACCCGTTTTTATCACGGCTATAGGTAATGTTGCCGCCGTGGTACAGCTTATCGACGTTAAAAACCCGCGTTGTGTTGCGAGGGATATTCATTTCCCGATAATCGGGACCGAAAAACCAGTTGCCGAAGATTGCCTCGCAAATCAGCACGCCGGCAATAAGCAGGCCAACGTTGATGCCGAGGATTTTCAGTACCAGCTTCATTACATCGGTTTACCAGGGTCGTTCTTCGTTGATGGTCCAGGGATCGGCATCGATCGGCCACACCGGGCGGGCGATCTTCGCGTGCGAGACTTTGGTCATGTCCCATTCGAGGGTCCCGGGTGCCGCGCAGTAGATGATCTTTTTGGCGATCTTCGAATACTCGGCATGGAAATGCTGCATCGATTTGACAATCAGGATGCGTTGTTTTTTCGGATCGATTCCGAGCGCTTCAAAGAAATCCGGATCGGTATTCTGGGTTCTGGCCGAATGCACGACAAAGTCGATCCCTTCGGCGTGCAGCCACACCGCATCACCGAGATAGCGCAGCGAGCCGCTGAGACTTTTGACATAGGCGTCGCGGAGTATGTTCTTGACCTCGACATTGAGATCAAGCGGCGTGCCGGATACCGCACCGGTCTTGCCGCCGAGACGCAACGGGAATTTGGCCCCGATCCCGGCGCCGACACAGATGCCGGTTGCGACCGGATCCCAGATGCCGCCGACCGCCGCCATGCCGATGCCGCGTTCAAGCATGCGGCGGATGATGAAGGTGCTGTCGCCCGGACCGCCGCCGCCCGGATTGTCGGCCATATCGGCGATCACCACCGGCCCTTCTTTTTCGGACAACGCATCGGTCAGTGCCGTTTCGATATCGACGTAGCGCGGCGTGATTTCGTCGCGCATCGCCCACAGTTCGCGGCCGAGCTTTTCTGCAAGTTCGTCACCGTACGCCTTGTTGTCATCGGTGACGACGATGACCCGTGTGCCTTCCGCCGGCACGTCGCCCCACGGGAAGCCGTGGCCGAGCGATACCGAGAGCACGCCGTCCTTGCCTTCAAGCGCGCTCATCCGGTCGACGAACGAACGCATCGGCTCGCGCGTCGTGTGATAGCAACCGATCATGCGGCAATCGAAGCTGCTGATGACCGGCTTCAGCTTGCCGTCAAAACAGGCTTCCATAATCAGCCACAGTTCCTCGGCCCGCTCGCGGGAATCGGTATGCGGATATTCCTTGAAGATGACAAGCGCATCGACCTCTTCGGTGAAGCGCCGGGTGATATGGCAATGCAGATCGAACTCGACACCAAGCGGCAGATCGGGGCCGACGATCTCACGGATACGATGCACCAGATCGTCTTCGCAGTCGTCATAACCTTCGGCAACCATCGCGCCGTGCAGGCTCAGCATCACCCCATCAACCGGCATCGCCGCCTTGAGATCGCCCAGAATTTCATCGCGCAGATCTTCATAGACCTTGCGCACCGTAATGCCGGACGGCGTCGCGAAGGCCGACAGGCTTTCCGCCACCTCCCAGCCCCGGGCACGGGCGTGCTCGCGCCAGATCACCAGAGGAGCGCCGAACATGTGCGGCACCTTGGCGTGCGCCCCGCCGCGCACCAGATGCGAGTTTTCGAAGGCTGCCAGATCGGTCGGCAGCGGTGCGGTGGTGTGGGTTTCCGTGCCGAGGCACGCCGTGAACAGTTTCATGACGTTGAACTCCCTCAGGCGCTGCGCAGTTTATCCAGATCGGGTATCGGCCGCGCCGTTTTCGGATTGGCCGCCATCACGTGTTCCAGTGCAGCCGCCACTTCGAGTACATGCCGGTCCATCCCGGGGGCACCGAGAATCTGAATGCCGAACGGCATCCCCTGATCGTCGACGCCGCACGGCAACACACAGCCGCAGGCCATCGCCATGGTCGGCGCATAGGACAGCGACAGCCAGCGCATGTAGGTCGGCATCTCCACGCCGTCGATTGCCGAGACATACCATTCGGCGTGCGGGAACGGCGTCACCGAAGCGGCCGGACAGATTACCACATCGACCTCTTGCAGCAGCGCCAGCCAGTTGCGGGCGATCCGCGACTGCATCAGGTGCGCCCTGGCCACATCTTCCAGAGAATACAGAAGCCCGCGGTCGACGTTATCGACGACGTTCGGGCTGATTTTATCGCGATGATTCTTGACCCGCTCGCCATGCGCGCCGACGAACACCACGCCGCGCAGCACTTCGAAGCATTCATGCACGTCGGTGAAATCGGGATCGCGATCCTGCGCTTCATCAAACACGTGGCGGAAGCTGTCGGTGCGTTCCTTGAAAATCTTGCGGTAGGCCTTGCTGACCGGAGACTGGCCGAGATCGGCGGAGATCGCGACCCTGACCGAGCTCAGATCGGCACCGCGCATCGGCTCGAACAGTGCCGGGTCAAGTGCCCGCGAATACGGATCGCGCGGATCGACCGAGGCCTGTGCCGACAACAGCAAGGCGACATCGTCGACACTGCGGCCCATCGGCCCCAGTACCGAGAACGGCAAAAGACCGGCGGGCCGGACTTCCGACGGCACCACGCCCGGGCTTGGCCGGAATCCGACGACGCCGCAGTATGCCGCAGGCGTTCTCAGCGAGCCGCCATAATCTGAGCCGCTGGCAATCGGCACCATCCCGGCGGCCAGCGCCACGGCCGAACCACCGGACGAACCGGCGCAGGTCTTGCTGGGATCGAACGGGTTGCCGGTCGCACCGAACACCAGATTGCGGGTGTTGGCGCCGGCGCCGAATTCGGGGGTGTTGGTCTTGCCGACGACAATCGCCCCTTCGTCGCGGATGTTGGCGACCGAAACCTGATCGGCGGCCGGCACGTTATCGGCGTACAGATTGGAGCCGTAGGTGGTGCGCACGCCTTCGGTCGCTTCAAGATCCTTGATGCCGACCGGCAGACCATGCAGCAGACCGAGAAATTCACCGTCCATAACCGCCTGCTCGGCGGCCCTGGCTTCATCCTGCGCCCGATCAAAGCATTTCGTGACCATCGCATTGAGCGTACCGTCGACCGCTTCGATGCGGCTGATGCAGCTGTCCAGCAGCTCCACCGGTGAAAGGTCCTTGTTGCCGATACGGCGGCGCAATTCGACAGCGGACAGATCGCAAAGCTCGGTCATCGATTGTTTCCTTTAAGCCGCTTTCGTCAGCGGTGTGTTACCGGCACCCAAATCCCACCACAGCCCGGTCATGATCCTGAGCGCACTCTGGCAAACCGGCGCCAGCACATGCTCGTTGGGGGCATGCTGCGAACAGCCGGCATAGGAATGCGGCACCCAGATGGTCGGCAGACCGAGAATTTCGGCGAACACGTCATTGGGCAGCGTGCCGCCGAGATTGGGCAGCACGGCGACTTCCTGCTTGGACGTCGCACCGATTGAGGCGATTGCCCACTGCGCCCACGGATGATCGGGATCAAGCCGGGTCGCATTCATGTAATCGCGCTCAGCCTCAAGACGGATATCGTGAAAGCCCCGTTCGTCGAGATGCTTTCTGAGCGACGGCAGGAAATTTTTCGGATCGGTGCCGACGACGTAGCGGATATGCCCGTGCGCAATCGCTCTGGGCGGAATCGCATTGACCGGATTGCGCGGATTGCCGCATTCGAAAGCGCGGATTTCAAAGGTGTTCGAACCGTAGACCTTTTCTTCCGGGGTCAGTCCCGGCTCACCCCATTCGGGATCAATTTCCGGCATGCCTTCACCGCCGCCGACCTTCAGTTTCGAGATCGCACGGCGCACCGAATTGGACATCGGTTCGGGCCGCCAGGCTTCGATCAGCAATTTGCCCTTGGCATCGGTAATGGTTGCCAGCGCGTGCGCCATCATCACGCCGGGGTTCGACAGAAGTCCGCCCCAGTTGCCGGAATGATGGCCCCCTTCCCTGAGCGTGAGGGTCATCGTGAAATTGAAGACCCCGCGCGAGCCCATGAACACGGTCGGCGTATAGGGCTGCATTCTGGGGCCGTCGGAGGCGATGAAGACATCGGCCTTGAACAGATCCTTGTGCGCCGCACAGAATTCATTCAGTCCCGGCGAGCCGGCTTCCTCGCCGGTTTCGATCAGGGCGACGACGTTGAAGCCGAGATGGCCGCGCGCTTCCAAAACCGTTTTCATGGCCGCCAGATTGATCGTGTGCTGACCCTTGTTGTCGGCGGTGCCGCGCCCGTACCAGCGATCACCTTCTTCGGTGATCAGCCACGGATTCAATCCTTCGCGCCACTGATCGTCATAGCCGCGCACCACGTCACCGTGACCGTATGTCATCACCGTCGGCAGATCATCGCCTTCATGGCGCGTCGCGACCAGGAACGGCATCTTGCCGTCGATGGGGTTTTCATAAAGCGCGCAGCTGAAGCCGAATGCTTCCAGATACGGTGTCATTTCCTCGTTCAGATAGCGGTACAGTTCCGGGCGCTGCTTCGGTTCCGGGCTTTCCGTATGATAGGCGACCCGGCGCGCCAGATCCGCCTTGAAGGCACCGCTGTCAAAATAGCCGTCGATATCGTTGAGGGCCTGTTCTTTGGAACTCATGATGCCGCCCTGCCGCGTCCTTCGTTTTCGTCATAGCGGTGACATTCAACGAAGCCGCCCGGACGCAGGATGGTTTTCGGCGCCATCTGGGAGCAATGATCCATGGCCCGCACGCAGCGCGGATGGAAGGTACAGCCGCTGGGCGGGTTGACCGGGTTCGGATAGGCCGCACCCAGTTGTGTATCGGGCACGCTCATCGACGGATCGGGCGTCAGCACGGATTCCAGAAGCGCCTTGGTGTAGGGATGCTCGGGATTGGCAAACAGGCTCTCGACGTCTTTTTCCTCGACGATGCGACCCAGATACATGACCGCAACGCGGGTCGCGATGTGTTCAACCACGGCCAGATTATGGCTGATCACGACATACGTCAGATTAAGCTCGCGGCGCAGATCCTGCAGCAGGTTGAGGATTTGCGACTGCACCGAAACATCCAGCGCCGAGGTCGGCTCGTCACAGATCACCACTTCCGGATTGTTGATCAGGGCACGGGCAATGGCGACGCGCTGACGCTGGCCGCCCGAAAGCTGGTTCGGATAATTGTTGTAAAGGCGCGGTGCCAGACCGACCAGTTCCATCATCTGTTCGGCACGTTTGCGCCATGTCGAGGGATCGGGATCCTGTTGCACCAGCAACGGCAGCGTGATGATCGAGCCGATGGTTTTTCTCGGATTGAGCGACGAATACGGATCCTGAAAAATCGGCTGCACCAGCGAGGCCAGCTTCAGCCGCTCGATCTCTGCGACCGGGGTGCCGGAAAACTCGATCGTGCCGTTTGATGCCGGCAGCAGACCCAGCAGCATTTTCGCCAGCGTAGTCTTGCCGCAACCGGATTCCCCGACCAGCGCCAGCACGTCGCCGCGTTCCACCTGCAACGACACGCCGTTGACCGCGTGCAGGGGCTTCTTGCCGCGAAACGCGCCGGCGGAAATCATGAACGTCTTGAAAACGTCCCGGGCATTGATGACGACGTCGCTCATGCGACCCCCTTTGCTTCGGCATTGATCCGGCAGGCTTCGGCATCAAGAAGACAGCGATAGGCGTGGCCCGGTTCGGGTGCCTGGCGCATGTCGATATTGGCTTTAACGCAGTCGTTCATGATGAACGGGCAACGTTCGGCAAAATGACAGGCATTGAATTCACCGATCAGCGACGGCACGATTCCGGGGATCGAGCCGAGCGGTTTGCCACGATCGGTTTTGCCGGGGATCGGAATACATTCCAGAAGTCCCTGGGTATAGGGATGGGTCGGCTGGTTGAAGACCTGCATGGCCGTGCCCTGCTCGACGATCTGGCCGGCATACATCACCGCAACCCGGTCGGCGATCCGGGCGACGACGCCGAGATCGTGGGTGATCAGGATCAGGCCCATCTCGAATTCGCGTTGCAGTTCGGCCAGCAACAGCAGGATCTGCGCCTGAATGGTGACGTCGAGCGCGGTTGTCGGCTCGTCGGCGATGATCAGGTTCGGCCCGCACATCAGCGTCATGGCAATCATGACGCGCTGTCTGAGACCGCCGGAAAGCTGGTGCGGATACTGACCGAGGCGGGATTCCGCCGCCGTGATGCCGACTTTTTCCAGCAGATAAATCGCCCGCTCGCGAGCTTCACGGGTACCTGTATTGCGATGCCGCTTGAGCGCTTCTTCCAGCTGATTGCCGATGGTGTAGGCCGGATTGAGGCTGGTCATCGGTTCCTGGAAAATCATCCCCATGGTGTTGCCGCGAATATCGGACATGCGCCGTTCACCGGCTTTCAGCATATCCTCGCCGCTGAGTTTCAGAACGTCGGCACCGCGCAGCGCCTTTTTCGGCAGCAGGTCCATGACCGCGAGCGACGTCAGCGACTTGCCGCAGCCGGACTCGCCGACGATGCACAGCGTTTCGCCGCGATCGACATGAAACGAAATGCCCTGCACGGCATGCAGCATGCCGCCACCGACCGGGATATCGACAGTTAGGTTTTCGACCTCGAGAATGCGTTCGCCCATCGTCGCCTCCTAGTTCCGGTTTTCCGGCGCCGTCACGTCACGGATACCGTCACCGAGCAGATTGATCGACAGGATCAGGATAAACAGCGCCGTACCGGGAATGCCGACCAGCCACGGATCGAACAGCATGTGGTTCTTGCCTTCGGAAATCATCAGCCCCCAGCTTGGCGCCGGCGGCTGCACACCGAGACCGAGGAACGACAGCGCCGCTTCAAGGATGATGGCGTGCGCCATTTCAATGGTCGCGATGACGATCAGATTGTTGACGATATTCGGCATGATCTCGGCAAAGATGATGCGCGACGTCGAGCAGCCGATGGCTTGCGCCGCGGCGACGTAATCAAGATTGCGCACCTGCTGGACGGTCGAGCGCATGACCACCGCAAAGCGGTCCCAGATCAGCAGACCGAGCACGCAGATGACGATGCCGAGCGAATTGCCGATCAGCGAAACCACGGCCAATGCCACCAGCACCACCGGCAGCGACAAGCGCGTGGTGATGATAAAGTTGACGACCATATCGACGCGGCCACCGAAGTAGCCGGCAGCGACACCGAGCGCGGTGCCGATAACGCCGGAAATCAGCATTGCCGCAAAACCGATCAGCAATGAAATCTGCGAGCCGTAGATCAGCCTGGACAGATAATCCCGGCCGAACTGATCGGTACCGAGCGGAAATTCCCAGCTTGCCTTGGGGCTGTTATGCCAGACCGGCGGGATCAGCTTGCGCGCCAGCTGTTGATCAAACGGATCGTGCGGCGCAATCATAGGCGCCAGCAGGGCAATGGCGAAAATAGCGGCGAGAATGACGGCGCCGATCATGAAGCCGTAATGTCCGAAGATCCGTTTGCGCAGGCGCTGACCCGGCGAGGGTTCGGTGACGATGCGCTCGGGAATGACCGGTCGCGACGCCTTGGTTTGGGAAGACGTATTCATGTCAGCTTACCCGAATTCTAGGATCAAGGAAGGCGTTGAGGACATCGGCCAGGAACGTCAGCACGATATAAAGACAAGACAACACCAGAACGATTGCCTGCATCATCGGCAGATCGGCGCGCAGGATGGATTCCCATGCCAGTTGTCCCAAGCCGTTGATCGCGAAGATCGTCTCGATGACGATCGAGCCACCGAGCATGAAACCGAATTGAACCGCAGACAGCGACACCACCGGAATGATGGCATTGCGGAGTGCGTGCTTGAACAGCACCACGCCGGGCCGGAGCCCCTTGGCCTTGGCGGTCCGGATGTAATCGCTGGACAGCACCTCAATCATCCCGGCGCGGGTCAGCCGCATCACCGCCGGCGTTACGTAATAGCCGAGCGCAATCGACGGCATGATAAAGTTTTTCCACGACGCACTGCCGGTAATCGGCAGCCAGCGCAGACTGACGCCGAAAAAGAAAATCATGATCAGGGCAAACCAGAAGCTCGGCAGCGCCTGACCGATAACGGCGACCGACAGGGCAAACCGGTCGATCAGCGTGTTCGGTCGCATCGCCGCCAGAACTCCCAGCGGGATCGACAGGATCAGGGCAAAGGATAGGGCCGAAGCACCCAGAATCATGGTCACCGGCAAGCGTTGGAAGATAACGCTCGAGACATCGGTTTTGAGATAATGGGAATGGCCGAGATCGCCGCTCAGTGCGTTACCGAGCCACATGCCGTATTGCACGACGATCGGTTTATCATAGCCGTAGGTCTGGCGGATACTTTCAATATCTGCCTGCGTGGCGGTTTCCCCGGCCAACGCCATTGCCGGGTCACCCGACAGATAGATCATCGAAAATGTGATCAGTGAAACAGTCAATGCGACAAGGATCGCAACGCTGAGCCGCTTCAGTGCATATTTAAGCATTCATTTTAAACTTGTTGGCCGATGAGGGCCGGCCCCGGAAAATCTCCGGGACCGGCACCACAACATCGAGCTTATTTCCATTTCGCCGTGAAGAACCGCGGAATTTCATCCGAGGTCGGCGTGAAGTTGAGATCACCCGAGTACGCATAGTATTTGGCGTACGTGAACATCGGCAACCAGTACAACTCACCGGAAATCCGTGACAGGGCATCTTTGTATTTGGCCTTGCGCACCTTGTCGTCAACCGACGTGTCGGCTTCTTTCAGCGCGGCGACGACGCTCGTATCCTTGGCCGGATCATCGTGTCCGCCCGAGAAAAAGTGACCGACACTTGCCGAAGCGTCAGGGATCGAGTTCGAGCCCCAGGTCATGTGGTGGAGCGGCGTCGTGCCTTTCCAGACCAGATCGCGAAGCGCGCGATACTGCATGAACTTGAGGTTCGCCTTGATGCCGACATTGGCCAGATCGCCGATCACCGCTTCGGTGAATTCGCGCTCACGATAGGCATAGATGTCCGTCGTGAACCCGTTCGGATAGCCGGCTTCCTTCAGCAAGGCTTTGGCTTTGGCCGGGTCGTAATTCCATTTCGGTACGTCCTGGGTGCAGCCGAACTGATCGGGATGGCATGCAGCATCAAGAACCACGGAAGGAGCACCGACCAGGTTGTCGACAATCGATTTACGGTTGATGGCATGGGCAACGGCTTCACGGACGCGCTTGTCCATGAAATACTTTTCACCACTGCTGCCGGTGACGTCGAACGAAAGATAGCTGAAACGCATGGTCTTGGCGTTGGTCACCGTGACGGCACCGCTGGCACCAAGCTTTTCAGCCTGATCTTTCGGCACGTCCCAGATCCAGTCGAGACCACCGGTCAGCAACTCGGCAACCTGCGTGTTCATTTCCTTGATCGAACGGAAGGTCAGGTTCTTGATCGACGCCGTACCCTTCGGGCCACCCTTGAAGTATTTGTCGTTGCGGACCATTTCGATGCGATCACCGGCAATGACTTTGGTGATCATGTATGGGCCGGTACCGACCGGCTTGACGGCGGCATAGTCTTTTTTGCCATCAGCGCCGGCAGGAGCCTTTCCATAGTGGCCTTCCGGCATGATGAAGATGGCCTGTGCAAAATACGCAAGTGCTGCCGGGAACGGCTCCTTCAATTTGATGCGGACGCTGTTCGGGCCGGTCTGCGTGGCGGAATCCAGGAACTTCACGTTGGCCTGGGTGAGAACGCCATTTTCTTCCTTGGAGACGAAATTGACCGTGTACACGACATCTTCCGGGCCGAACGTCGAGCCGTCATGGAAGACCACATCCTTGCGCAGATCAAAATCGATGGTCGTCGTGTCGATCCACTTGTAAGACGTCGCCAGCAGCGGCTTGTAGTCGCCGGATTTGAGATCGCGGAACAGCAGACCGTCCCAGACGGTGTTGCCCATGATCACAAGTTCACGCGTGTTATTGTAATACGGATCTGCGACGGCGACTTCGCGGTTTGTCGCCCATACCAACGTATCGTTGGCTTTGCCTGCGTAGGCTGCAGGCATGACAGTCAGCGTAACCGCTGCCGCCAAAGCTGTGCTTGCTAATACTTTGCGGAACATTTTGCTCTCGCCTCCCTGTTTAACTGTGACATTGCGCATGCCAGAAGCGGGGGCACTCTCGACGCACCCCGATTAACACAATTGTTCGATGATTTCGCCGCCGAGTCCATGACGAACAGAGATCGCGCAACGATTTGTCAAAATCCCTTTCCACTTCCCTGTCTGAACCGGAACACGTTGACGTGTTATATTATTATTCAATACACTGTAGTGTATAGTAATATAGTATGGACGACGACGATTAAGCGTCAAGTATGAATATGAAAAAGCCAGCCCCAGGACAGCAGCGTCCGAACACCAGCGAAGCGAGTGCCCTGTACGTCGGCTCGCTTGAAAAGGGATTTCGCGTGCTGGCCGCGTTCGACGAGGATCACCCGACCCTGGGTGTGACCGACATTGCGCTCCGCTCCGGTCTCGACAAAAGCGCAGCGCAGCGCTTTTCCAACACCCTGCACCAACTCGGCTTCCTCGAAAAAGATCCGAAGACGCGGCGCTATAAACCGGCCCGCCGACTGATGGAACTGTCCTTTTCGTATCTGCGCCACAGTGCGCTGGGCGCCGTCGCCATGCCGCGCCTGATCGAAGCCGGCACTGTTTACCGGACAACCGTCAATCTGGCCGAATGGGTGGATACGACCATGATCTATACTTTTCGTATTCCGCACCAGAAAGCCGCCTATGTCTCGACCGTGCCCGGACGCCAGGTGCCGGTCTACTGTTCGTCATCCGGACTGGCGATCATGTCGCGGCTGGGTGACGCCGAGATCGACGATATCCTTGCACGCTCGACCCTGGACAAGATCACGCCCTACACGGTCAACGAGCCGGATAAAATTCTCAAGACCATCCAGCAAACCCGTCAGCGCGGTTTTGCCATTACCTATCAGCAGCTGATGCTGCGTGAAATCGCCGTCTCGGCACCGATCGTCGATTACCGCGGCTATCCCATCGCGGCGGTTCAAATCCCGGTGTCCCCGCCTGGCTGGACGCTGACCGATGCGCGCCAGAAACTGGGCCCCCTTGCCGTTGAAACCGCAGCGGCGATTTCCGGCGCGCTGATCACCTCAGAACATCCGGAGTCCTGACCATGTTGCCAGCCGACGCCCTGACTGCCCTGCTTGACAGCTGCGACGTCGACAGCCGTCCCGGCGTCGACTTCATTGGTCATGAGCCGGCCTTGCCGTCGCCGATCATGCTGACCACAGCAGGCGCGGTTTCGCTGGCTGCGGTCGGCACGGCACTGTCCAATCTGTGGCAGCTTCGCGGCGGCCCGGCGCAGCGCATCGGCATTTCCCTGAAAGCCGCCGCCGCATATGTCCGCAGTTACGAGTTTCTTTCCCGGGACGGCGTCCTGGTCACCGACAACTGGCGCGGCCTGTCCGGGTTTTATGTCTGCCGGGACGCCCGATGGATTCGCTTTCACTGCAATTTTCCGCATCATGAAGCCGCAGTCCGCCTGGTCCTTGATTGTCAAGGCGACGACGATGCGGTCATCGCGGCGGTCCGCACCTGGGACGCCGAAGCGCTGGAAAACGCGATTCTCGACGCCGGCGGCTGTGCCTACATGATCCGCAGCGGCGCCGAATGGCACAGCCATCCGCAAGCGCTGGCACTGAATACCCTGCCGGTGATGGAGATCATCAAGATCGGCGAGGCGCCGGCGCAACCGCTGCCGCACGGGTTGCGTCCGTTAAGCGGCATCCGCGCCCTTGACCTGACCCGCGTCATCGCCGGCCCGGTGATCGGCTGCACGCTGGCGGCGCACGGTGCCGAGGTGATGCGGATCGCCTCGCCTGACCTTCCGTTCATTGAGCCGCTGGTGATCGACACCGGGCACGGCAAGCTGTCTGCGCACATTGATCTGAACACCGACGACGGGCGGCAAACGCTCCGGCACCTGCTCAGGGATGCCGACATCTTCACGCAAGGCTACCGGCCCGGCACCATCGCCGGTAAGGGTTTTGCCGCCGAAGACATTGCCCGGGATTTTCCGGGCACGGTCTACGTGTCGCTTTCGGCCTGGAGCCACAAAGGCCCCTGGGCGCATCGCCGCGGCTTTGACAGTCTGGTGCAATGCGCGACCGGCTGGGCGGACGAACTGGGCGGTGCCGCGTCGCCGAAACTGCAACCGGCGCAGGCCATCGATTATGTCAGCGGCTATCTCGGCGCATTTGGCGCGATGGAAGCCTTGCGCCGCCGCGCCACCATCGGCGGCACCTGGATGGTCCGCATCAGCCTGGCCCAGACCGGTCACTGGATCGACAGTCTTGGCCGCAACGATATCAACGCCGCAAACGCCACGGCAAAACCAGACGCCAGCGCCTACGCCGACATGATCATGTCCAGCGAGACCCCGTTCGGACGGATCGGTCATCTCAAGCCGACCCCGGATCTTTCGCTGACGCCGCCGAAGTGGGCACGTACAACAGTTCCGCTAGGGACCCATAAACCAGAATGGCCAGGGGCCAGACCAACAGGAGAAACCGCATGACATTCCGCGTTCTGACAGGCTTGTTCGGCCACGAAAGCAACGCCTTTTCGGCGCTGCCGACCCGTCTCGCCAATTTCGAAAATTACCTGCTGGCCTTCGGCGATGCGGTGCCTGCGGCGATCAAGGGGGCTTCGATCGAGCCCAGCGGCGTCGAGCAGGCGGCCGGGATTTACGGCTGGGACCTGGTTCGCAGCGTGGTTGCCTGGGCAACCCCTTCCGGGCCGGTCGCCAGAGATGCCTGGGACGCCTGCACCGGGGCAATCTTTGACGCGGCCCGCACACAGGGACCGTTCGACGGGATTCTCATCAATCTGCACGGGGCCATGGCCAGCGTCGATTACAATGACGCCGAAGGTGTTCTTCTGCGCGAACTGCGCGCCATTGTCGGTCCCGATGTACCGCTCGCCATCACGCTTGATCTGCACGCCAACGTAACGACTCTGATGACCGAACACGCCGACATCATCTGCGCCTATCGGACCTATCCGCACATCGACCAGATTGCCACATCGCTTCGTGCCGCGGCGGTTCTGGATCGCACCATGAAGGGCGAGGTCAAGCCGTTCGTCGTCACCGCCCGGCGCGCCATGATCGAAGGTCTCGATGACGGTCGCACCACCACCGACAATCCGATGACGAAACTGCTGGCCCGGGCCGAAGCGCTGGAACAATCGGACCCCGGCGTTCTGCTGGTCAGTATTCAGGCGGGCTTTACCCCGGCCGATCTGGATCAGGCTGGCCCCACGGTTTGCGTGACCGGCGACGGCAACGATCCACGCTACATGGCCATTGCCGAAGACTACATGGATTACGCCTGGGAGACCCGGCACTTCGATTCCAATACCTATCTGAGCGTACCGGAAATGCTGGCAAGCGTGCAGCAGATCCTTGCCGACGGCACCGGCAAGGGCCCGATCGTCGTCGCCGATTTTTCCGACAATCCGGGATCGGGTGCGTATGGCGATTCCACATTCATGCTGGATGGCATGATCAGGGCCGGCCTGCAAAACGCCTGCTTCGGCACCATCTGCGATGCCGAAGCGGCGGCGATCCTGGTCGCCGCCGGCGAAGGGGCCGAGGTCAGCCTCAGGCTCGGCGGCAAGATCGATCCGAGCTTCGGCGCCCCGCTCGAACTGACCGGCACCGTCAGCAAAGTGACCAACGGCACCTACGTCGCCATGGGGCCGCGCTGGAAAGGTGTGACCCACAACATGGGGCCGACGGCGGTGTTCAAGGTCGGCGGCATCGAGATCGTGGTCGCCTCCAACCGGTTGCAACTGACCGAGGTCGAAGCCTTTACCCACGCCGGGATCGACCCCCGCGCCAAGGATGTGGTTGCCGTCAAATCGATGCAGCATTTCCGTGCCGCGTTTCAGCCCTTGGCGCGCGACATCCTGATCTGCGATGCTGGTGCTCTCTCCAGCAAGGATATTGCGAAACTGCCGTTCACCAAATTGCGCCGCCCGATCTTCCCGTTGGACCTCGATTAAGCCGTGCCCGATCCGGCCAGCCTGATCAAGACCGCCATTACCCGGCCCCCGCGCGTCAACAGACCGCTCGAAGGGGCGCTGTGGATGATTGCGTCGTGCGCCTTTCTGGCGGGTCTGTCGGCACTGGGCCGGAACCTGTCGCATGCCGGGATCGATCCGCTGCAGATCGTTTTCTGCCGGCTGGTGTTTGCCTGGATGTGCATGCTGCCGTGGATGATGAAGCGCGGCATCGGTTCGATCCGGACCACACAGCTCAAACTCTATCTGTTGCGCGCCGTCATCAGCATGTGCGCCATGACGACGTGGTTTTACGCGCTGTCGATGATGCCGATCGGTGAAGTCACGGCGCTGAGCTTTCTGGCCCCCCTGTTTACCACCGTCGGCGCAGCCCTGGTGCTGGGCGAAGTGGTCAGGCTGAGGCGCTGGACGGCGACCATCATCGGCTTTTGCGGTGCCCTGATCATCGTCCGCCCGGGCATGGTGGCGATGGAGCTGGGCAGCTGGTTTGCCCTGGCATCGGCGGTCTTCATGGGCACTTCCGCCCTGATCATCAAAACCCTGACGCGTGGGGACGACCCGTGGACGGTGGTGTTTTTCTCGCATCTGCTGATGATGCCGATGGCGCTGATTCCGGCGCTTTACGTCTGGACCTGGCCGGACCTGCATGTCTGGCTTTTGCTGTTGGCGACCGGGCCGCTGGCGGTTCTCGGCCACATCATGCTGACCAAGGCCTTTTCGCTGACCGATGCGTCGATCGTTGCCGCCGTCGATTTTTTCAGACTGCCGTTCGCCGTGCTGATCGGCTGGATCGTGTTCGGCGAGCTGAGCGATATCTGGACCTGGGTCGGCGCGCTGGTGATCTTTACATCGTCACTTTATATCGTGCGCCGCGAGCAGTCGGTTCAGACCACGCTGGCCAACGCTTCAGCCCTCGACGACGGGTCGCGCCGTCGGGATTGACCGTTTACGAACGGATTCCCGGTAGGTGATGTAAATCGTCGACAGGAAGATCACGGTCCCGCCGACCCAGGTCCAGACATCCGGAAACTCACCGAAGACCAGATAGCCGACACCGGCGGCCCACAGCATGCGGGTATAATCGACCGGCGCCACCACCGTTGCATCGGCAGAGCGCAACGCCTGCGCCATGCACAGATGGCCAAGCGTCGCCATCACCCCGACCACGACCATCAGGACTGCCTGCAACGGCGTCGGCCAGGTCCAGAAGAACATTGCCGGGACGAACGAGAAAATCATGAAATAGACGTTGGCGTAAAACACCATGGTGACCGAGCTGTCGGTCCTCGAAAGCACCTTGACGCACAGCATCGCCGCCGCCCAGAACATCGTCGAAACCAGCGCCACCAGCGCCCCGGTTCCGAACAGTGCCGAGCCCGGGCGGACGATGATCAGGGTGCCGATGAAGCCGACGATAATCGCCAGCCAGCGGCGGATGCCGACTTTTTCGCCGAGAAACAGGGCCGCACCAATGGTGATGTAGAGCACGGTCACGAAGCTGATCGCCGTCGCGTCGGCGACCGGCAGCATGCTGAGACAGGTGAACCAGCTCATCAGCGCAATCGATCCGATAATCGCCCGGATCAGCTGCAGTTTGGGCTGTTTGCTTTTCCACAACGACCGGTCCTGGCGCAGCAGAAACGGGGCCAGCATCAGCAGCCCGGTGACGTTCCTGAAAAAGGCGATCTCGATCGGGTGAACGTTTTGCGAAATATCACGCACCAGAACGTGCATCACCGATACCAGCAATCCCGCCAGCGCCATATATGCAACGCCGCGCAATGCGGACTTTTCCGTCGGCAATGTATGCGGCACCTCCACAGAGATCGGTTGTTCACCCATGCCGTTGCCGTCTCCGGAAAAAATGTTACGGTCACGTCTGAACAGACGCGGCGATAGTTCGCACTCACTTGAGGTAAGCGACGTCCGTACGTCAAACAAGAATATTTTAGGAGAAGTGCACAATGATTCGCTGTGGTGTTGCCGGTCTCGGCCGTTGGGGACGCGTACTGATCGATTCCGTCCAGGGAAAATCCGATAAGCTGAAAATCACCGCTGCGGTGACCGGCCGCAAGGCACTGGCGCAGGATTACTGCACCGACAAAGGCATCGATCTCAGGGACGATCTGAGCCAGCTGTTAGGCGATCCCGAGATTGACGCGATCATTCTGGCGACCCCGCACACCCAGCATGTCGATCAGATCATCGCCGCCGCCAAAGCCGGCAAGCCGGTCTTCTGTGACAAGCCGCTGACGCTGACGGCGGACGATGCCCGGCGCGCTGCCGCGGCCATGAAAGCCGCCGGCCTGCCGCTCTGCGTCGGCTTCAACCGTCGCTTTCTGCCAGCCATGATCAAGCTCAAGGACGCGGTTCAGTCCGGCACCCTCGGCACGATATTGCATATCGAGGGCAATATCTCCGGCAATGGCGGGCTTCGCTACACGGCCGAGCACTGGCGGGCGACGGAAACCGAAAGCCCGGCCGGCGGCATGACGGCGATGGGCGTGCACATGATGGATGCGATGATCTCGGTCATGGGGCCGGTCGCCAGCCTGCGCGCGGTCAGTGAACGCCACGCCATCCAGGTGCCGATCGACGACACCACCTTCGCCAGCCTGAAATTCAAGAACGGCGTCACCGGCGTGCTGACGACCATATTCGCAACTCATATGTTGTGGCGCATTCAGGTCTTCGGCAGCCTCGGCTGGGCCGAAGTCCATGGGCAGGAAAATTTCGAAATGTGCCTGCTCGACGGCACCAAGACGGTGGATGCATTCCCTGGTGTCGACATCGAACGCGCCGAGCTTGAGGCCTTCGCCGACACCGTCTCCAAGGGCGCCGTTTTTCCGGTGCCGCTGGCCGACGCCATCCACGGCATCGAGATTCTCGACGCCGTGGTCGCCGCATCAAAGCAGGGGATCGAGGTCAAGCTGCCCTAGCGTCAGCAGCCCGGCAAAAGCACAGCGCCGTCGTCCAAAGGCTTTAACCTTTGGTGGCGGCGTCGATTTTTTTATCGGTGTTGTACTGGCTCAATGCATAGACCGACCAGATCGCGGCCGGGATCCAGCCGATCAGGCTGAGTTGCAGGATCAGGCAGATGATGCCCTGAATGGGTTTGCCGATGGTGAAGAAGTTCAGCCACGGTAAAAGCAGGGCAAGAATTAGGCGGAGCATAGCGGTCCTCGTCTACAGTGGGCGGCCATCCGGGTTCCCGGAATAGGCCAATATGTACAATCTTTAAGTTCCACGATTGTCGCATCGCCCGCAAGTCTATAAAACCCCCGCTCATGGACGTATCGCTTTTCGATTTCACCCTGCCCGGCGCGCTGATTGCCCAGCAACCAGCGCGACCGCGTGACAGCGCCCGGCTTTTGCATATTCCCGCCGACGGCGGCGACTTTGCCGATCTCGCGGTCAGCGATCTGCCTAGCCTGCTCCGGCAGGGCGATCTGATGGTCTTCAACGACACCCGGGTCATTCCGGCACGGCTGACCGGGATTCGCGGCGACGCCACCAACCACGGCAAGCCGGAGGGCGGATCAAAGGTCGAAGTGACCCTGCATCAGCCGGTCGATGCCTATACCTGGCGCGTTTTTGCCAAACCGGCGCGCAAGCTGAACCCGCGCGATTACATCGTCTTCGCGCCCGGCTTTGCCGCCGACTGCGTTGCCGCCGGTGACATGGGCGAGCGGCAGTTGCGCTTCAACGTCGCCGGACGCGAACTGATCAGCATGCTGCAACGCCACGGCGTGATGCCGCTGCCACCCTATATCAAACGTCCCGATGAAGGCGATGACGCCGACCGCGACAGCTATCAGACCATGTTCGCAGAAAAGGACGGCGCCGTTGCCGCACCGACCGCAGCCCTGCATTTCACCCCGGAGCTGATCGAGGCGATCCATGCCAAGGGCGTCAGCGACATGCGCGTGACGCTGCACGTCGGTGCCGGCACCTTCCTGCCGGTGCGCGTCGAAGATACCGACGATCACATCATGCATACCGAACGCGCGGTTCTTTCCGAGGAAGGCGCCGCCCGACTGAATGCGCAGCGCGCCGGCGGCGGGCGGATCATCGCCTGCGGCACCACCGCGCTCAGAACTCTTGAAAGTTCGTGTGACGAGACAGGGGTTTTTCATCCGATCAATGCCAACACGGATCTGTTCATCACGCCCGGCTATCGTTTCCGGGCGGTCGATGCCCTGATGACCAATTTCCATCTGCCGTGTTCGACCCTGTTCATGCTGGTTTCGGCACTGGCCGGACTGGACCGCATGCAAAGCGCCTATGCCCATGCCATCGACAAAGCCTACCGTTTCTATTCCTATGGCGATGCGTGTTTTATCGAACGCGTAAAGCCCGATGCCGGGTGACATCCTTCGAGACGCGCGCCATCGTGCGCTCCTCAGGATGAGGGCAAATAAACTATAACCTCACCCTGAGGAGCCGGAACGGCGTCTCGAAGGGTGAGACCGGGAGAATTTTTGTATGAGCAAGTTCGGATTTAATTTGTTGGCCCGTGACGGAAGAGCCAGGCGCGGTCGCGTTTCAACCGCGCACGGCAGTTTTGAGACGCCCGCCTTCATGCCGGTCGGCACCGCCGCGACGGTCAAGGCGATGACGCCGGACTGGGTTCGCGAAACCGGCGCCGAATGCATTCTCGGCAACACCTATCATCTGATGCTGCGACCGACGGCGGAACGTATTGCTGCACTTGGCGGTCTGCACACCTTCATGCACTGGCCCGGCCCGATCCTCACTGACAGCGGCGGCTTTCAGGTGATGTCGCTGGCCGGTCTTCGCAAACTCGGCGAGGACGGCGTGCAGTTCCGCTCACACATTGACGGCAGCTTGCATGATCTCAGTCCGGAACGCTCGATGGAGATCCAGCAGTTGCTGGATGCCGACATCACCATGGCGTTCGACGAATGCACGCCGTTCCCGTGCACCAAGGAAGACGCGGCGAAAAGCATGGCGCTGTCGATGCGCTGGGCCAGACGCTCGAAGGATGCCTTCAGCGAACGACCGGGCTATGGCCTGTTCGGCATCGTCCAGGGCAGCGTCTTTGAGGACCTGCGCGCCGAAAGTATTGCCGCTCTCCACGACATCGGTTTCGACGGCTATGCGATCGGCGGCCTTGCCGTCGGTGAAGGGCACGACACCATGCTCAGCGTGCTTGATTTCACCACCCCCCAACTCCCCGAAGACCGGCCCCGCTATCTGATGGGTGTCGGCAAACCGGACGATCTGGTTGCCGCCGTGGCCCGCGGTGTCGACATGTTCGACTGCGTGCTGCCGACCCGGTCGGGACGCACCAATCAGGCGTTCACCCGGACGGGTACCGTCAACATGCGCAACGCCCGACACAAGGATGACCCGGCGCCGCTTGATCCGGTCTGCACGTGTTACTGCTGTGCAAATTTCAGCCGCGCCTATCTGCATCATCTGGTGATGGCCAAGGAAATTCTCGGCATGATGATGCTGACCCGCCACAACCTGCATTATTATCAGGAACTGATGGCCGGCATGCGCACCGCCATCGAAGCCGGCAGTTTCGCCGATTTCCAGAAAGCCTTCAGCGAACAGTACAGCGGCGGCGACCCCGAGACTTTATAAGCTCTTTCGTCACAATCTCCGTCGTCACCCTGAACCTGATTGGCGGTCCATACATAAAAACCGAAGAATATTTACGTGTCATTATGGATCCCAAATCAAGTTTGGGATGACGATTCAGTGTGATCATTCTTTAGATTTTTTTACCTCGGAAATTGTCATATTTCTCCGTTACGCGAAAAAAGGCTTTTGCATTACAGTACGCACATATTGCGACTTTTGGAGATGCCCGTGTTGCGTATGATTTTAGCCTTCTGCCTGCTCGCCACCGCATTGCCGGCCAGCGCCGACGACAATGACGCTTTGAAGGGCCGGGGCTACTGGCCTATGATGCCGCCATGAGTGACACAACATACGAATCCCTGAGCCAGCTCGGCACCGCCAGCGAGGCCCCCGAAAGCCCGGCAGCGGCGACCCTCGAGTGCGTCGCCAATCCGCATCCGGGGACCCGTTATCTGATCCGCTTTGCCGTGCCCGAGTTCACTTCGGTCTGCCCGGTCACCGGCCAGCCGGACTTTGCGCATCTGGTGATCGACTACATCCCCGAAAAAAACATCGTCGAGAGCAAGTCGCTGAAACTCTATCTGTCCAGCTTCCGCAACCATCCGGGGTTCCACGAACAGTGCACCCTTGATATCGCGCAAAAAATAATTTCTTCCGCCGAGCCGCACTGGCTCAGGATCGGCGGCTACTGGTATCCGCGCGGCGGCATTCCGATTGATATATTTTTCCAGACCGGCGAGCCGCCGAAGGGTGTGTGGCTGCCCGATCAGGGTGTTGCACCGTATCGCGGCCGGGGCTGAATTAGCCCCGGTAGGTGCAGCCCGCGGTGCAGGTTTCCCACAACTTCACTTCCGAGAGCTGCGGCAGAGACGGTTTCAGTTGCCCCCAGATCCATTTCGCGATCACTTCCGAGGTCGGGTTTTCAAGCCCCGGCAGATCGTTCAGATAATGATGATCGAGCTTATCCCAGACCGGCATGAAGGCCGCCTTGATCTCGGCAAAGTCCATGACCCAGCCGGTCACGGGATCGACGTCACCGGCAACCGCAATCGAGACCCGAAAGCTGTGCCCGTGCAGACGGCGACACTTGTGGCCTTCGGGCGTGTTCGGCAGATCGTGCGCCGCTTCGAAGGTGAATTCCTTGAAAATTTCCATAACCGGTCCTGTCGTTGGCAAGGCCATCCCCTTATGGGATGCCGAGCATTTTATGGGTTTGCAGGCTGAGCCGCCACGCCGGATGTTGCCGGCAGAAATCGACGCAGGCCAGGGTATTGGCGGCGGCGTCCGGACCATCCATCGGCTGCAGCATGAAATAGCTGAAATCGAGACCTTCAAAACGTTCCGGTCGGGCCAGTGATTGCGGATAGACCAGCTTCAGCTCGTCGCCGCTGAGCTGCTTCAGGGGCGCGTCGGCTTTCGGGCTGACGCAGATCCAGTCGATGCCGTCCGGCGCTTCGATGGTGCCGTTGGTCTCGACGGCTATCTCGAAGTCCTGATCATGCAGCGCCGCTAGCAACGCCGCATCGACCTGCAGCAACGGCTCGCCACCGGTCATGACGACGAACCGCGTGCCCGTGTCAGCGTCCGGCCAGTGTGCCGCAACCGCGCCCGCCAGCGCTTCGGCATCGCGGAAGCTGCCGCCGCCGGTACCGTCGGTGCCGACGAAATCCGTGTCGCAGAACGTGCAGACAGCCGTGGCGCGGTCCTTCTCGCGGCCGCTCCACAGGTTGCAGCCGGCAAAGCGCAGGAACACCGCCGGCCGTCCGGCCTGCTGTCCTTCCCCTTGCAGGGTGTAGAAAATTTCTTTGACCTGATATGTCATGGGGCGGGTTTTACGCCGATTGGCCCGCCGCTTCAACTGACTCGAGATTACCAGTCCGGAATCACCAGTCCGGCCGGGGCTCGCCCCGGGCCTGCATCTCTGCCTCGGTATAGAACGCATCGGCAAAGATATCGTGCTTCGGCACGGACTTCAGTTTCAACATATGCGCGCTCGCATTGACCATCACCGGCGGCCCAGCCAGATAGCACTGATGGCCGTACAACAGTTGGAAATCGGCGGCAACGGCATCACTGACCAGCCCGGTGCGACGACCGGAATTTTCCGTCGGCTCGGAAATCACCGTGACGAAGCGGAAGTTCGGATGACGGTGCATCAGCTCGATGAAATATCGTTCAAGGTACAATTCGCTTTCGTTCCGGACCCCGAAATAAAGATGCATGTCGAGCTTGAAGTCGTCCGCGAGGGCCGCTTCGACGATGGCCTTCATCGGCGCCAGACCGGTACCCCCGGCAATCGCCAGCAATGCCCCCTTGTGGCTGGAGCGCAGATAGGCGCCGCCGAAAGCACCCTGCACCGTCACCGTATCGCCGACCTTGAGGGCGTCGCAGATATAATCACTGACACCCCCGGCCCCGGATCGGCGGATGTGCACCTCGATGAAGTCGTCCCCCGGCGCATTGGCGATGGAATAGTCTCTGGCCGCCTGATCGGCGAAACGGAAGCTGGCGTATTGTCCGGCACGCCATTTGAACAGTGCGCCGTTAAGCGCCTCAAGCCGGACGATCCGAACTTCCGGCGAAGCAGCCTCGACGGTGCGGACACGGCACGCTGTGACCTCACCGATCAGCGCCTCGCTCACGGCTCGTCATCCATGCTGCGGTTGAAGCTCTGCGGCCGGTCCGGTATCGGGTTCAGTGCGCGCTTGCGTTTCGGCTCGGCGACGATGGTCTGCGCATACATCTGCTTGACCGCTTCGGTGATATTGACCCCGGCGGCGGCGGGAAAAAATTTGCCGCCGACTTTTTCCCAGGCCCCGGCAGCACCCTGCAGAATACCCAGATCGATTGGTGGCACGAACAGCGCACGGGTGGTTTCAAGCGGCATGAACATGTTGTCGCGCAACAGACGGGACAGCTGACCCTTGGAATACGGGCGGCCGGTGCCCAGCGGTGTTGATTCGAATCGCGCCCAAAGACCACGGCGGTTCGGCACGACGATGATCAGCCGACCGGAATCCGCCAGCACACGCCACGCTTCGCGCAGCAACGGCCTGACCTGTTCGCTGCATTCCAGCGCGTGCACGATCAGCACCCGGTCCATGCTCAGATCCGGCAGGGGCAGTTCGGTTTCGTCGACCAGCATGGTCAGGCTGCGTTCCCTGAGCGGCCAGTGCATCACCCCCTGGCCGGCCGGCATCGCCGCCAGCACGCGTTCCGCTTCGCCCCGGAACATGCTCAGATACGGCGTCGCAAAGCCGAGCCCCAGCACCCGCAGGCCGCTGGTATCGGGCCACATCTGGCGCAGCTTGCCACGCACCATGCGCTGCGCCGTACGCCCGAGCCGGCGCGCGTAAAATTCCCGAAGATCAACAACATCAGACCACATGCTTTGACATTAGTGTGTTTCCGCTGCCGGGTCAGCCCCCGGAAATCGTCAATCGCCATCAACGATCATGCCTGATCTTTCCGGCTCCAATCTGTCACTATGGCGCGGATTGTTGATGACATTTCCGCAATCGTCCCCATATTGCCTTTAGAAACATCCAAACCCCGGGAGCATATTCATGAAGTTGCGTTATTCACCGACATCGCCTTACGTCCGCAAAGTCTCAATCACCGCCATCGAAACCGGTCTTGCCGACAAGATCGAACGCATTGCGACCGATCCGTGGTCCGCTGAAACCGATCTGCGCAAGACGAACCCGATGAGCAAAGTCCCGTGCCTCGTTACCGATGCCGGTGATTCGATCTATGACAGCCCGGTGATCTGCGAATATCTGGACAGCCTGAACACTGGCAAGAAACTGTTTCCGGTCGAAAGAGACGCCCGCTTCAAGGCGCTGACTCTGGCCGCCGCCGGGGACGGCATGACCGACGCCGGTATTCTGCTGCTGCTTGAAACGGTGCGCCGTCCGAAGGAACTGAAATGGGACTGGTGGGCCGACCGTCAGGCCGAGACCATGAAAACCTGCATGGCCGTCGCCGATGCGGCAGCCGACAGCATGGGCACCGACGGGGCCATCACCATTGCCGAGATTACCATCGGCAGCGGCCTCGGCTGGGTCGATCTGCGCTATCCGGATTTCGGCTGGCGCAAGGATTGCCCGGCGCTTGCCGACTGGTTCGAGAAAATCTCCGACCGGCCTTCGTTCGCCGCGACGGCGCCGAAACCGGCTTAATCGCCGAGCATGCATTGAGCGGTGCCCCGATGTTACGGGGCACCGCTCAAACGCGTCTGCCCCGTCGCAACAATGCCTGCGACGCCAGCACCGCGCCACCGACAATCAGCAGACATCCGGCGAACGCAATCCACGTCGCTTCGCCCTTGCCGAAGGCGATCAGCAGCACCGTCGAGATCAGCGGTGCGGCATAGGAAAATGCCCCCAGCACCTGAATGTCGCCGTGCTTGGTACCGTAATCCCAGGTGAAAAACGCAATCCCGACCGGCCCCAGTCCAAGCCCGATGACGCCCAGCCATTCCAGGACACCCTCCGGCCAAAGGGTCGTCTCGAAGATCAGATGGCAGAGCAGCGCCAGCACCGCCGTCGCCGCACAAAAGCCGCCGACGGTATCGGTCGGCACCCGGGCGAAGCGGCGGTTGAGGATCGAATAGCCCGACCACGTCAGCGCACAGACCCCCGCCATCGCATAGCCGAAACCGTATTCCGACCTGAACCCGGCCAGCCCCCGGCCACCGGTAATCAGCAGACCGGCCCCGGCCAGTCCGGCCAGAGCGCCGACAACATGCCACCAGCGCAGCCGTTCGCTCGGCAACAGCGCCGAGCCGACGACGATCAGCAGCGGCCACATGTAGGCGATCAGACCGGCTTCGACCGGCGGCGCGTTCTTCAGCGCCATGAAATAGAAGAAGTGATAGCCGAACAGACCCGTCGTCCCGAGCATCCAGGCGCCGACCGGCTGGCGCAGATGGCCGGTGATATCCTCGCGCCGGAGCAGCCACTTGCTGATGACGAAAGCGGTGGCGATCCCGAAGGCCATGGCGGCCAGCTGGAACGGCGGAATTTTTCCGGTCAGCGTCGTGAACAGCGCCAGCAATCCCCACAGCAGGATGGCCGTACCGCCGATCAGGGTCGCTTTTATTTTCCTTGCGTCATCCGCAGCCATTGCCATCCGTTCCTTCATCCTTCGAGACGCGCTCCGCGCTCCTCAGGATGTGGATATATGTATCGCCTCATGCTGAGGAGGGCACAACATTTGTTGGGTCCGTCTCGAAGTGTGATGGATTTACCGATTTGCCGCTGTGGGATCAACTTACAAACCCTGACAATGAAACGGCAGGCACCAGCAAAAAGGCGGCGCCCGAAAGCGCCGCCGATTCTGTTTCCTGTCCGGGTCAGGCAAAGGCCTGCGCCGGATCAGTGCATATGCTGGCCGCCGTTGACCGTCAGCGTCGAGCCGGTGATGAACCCGGCGTCGTCGGACGCAAGAAAGCTGACGCAGCGGGCGATTTCATGGGCTTCGCCCAATCGACCGACCGGAATATGCGGAATGATCTTGGTATCGAGAACGTCTTTCGGCACCGCCATCACCATCTCGGTGGCGATGTAGCCCGGCGCCACGGCGTTGACCGTAATGCCCTTGGCTGCGGTTTCAAGCGCCAGCGCCTTGGTAAAGCCGATCAGGCCGGCTTTGGCGGCGGAATAGTTGGTCTGGCCGAACTGACCCTTCTGACCGTTGATCGACGAGATCGAGATGATCCGTCCGAAGTTGCGCTCGCGCATGCTGTCGATGACCGAACGCGACAGATTGAACAGGCTGTCGAGGTTGGTCGAAATCACCGCATCCCAGTGCGCTTTTTCCATCTTGTGAAGCGGTTTGTCACGGGTAATGCCGGCGTTGTTGACCAGCACGTCGACCGGCCCATGCGATGCGGTAATCGACGCAACCGCCGCCTGGCAGGATTCAAAGTCGCCGACGTCAAACTTGATGACATCAATGCCGGTTTCTTTTTTGAAGGCGTTGGCCGCCTCATCATTGCCGGCGTAATTTGCAACAACCGTATAGCCGTGATTTTTAAGTTCTTCGGAAATCGCCCGGCCGATACCGCGCGTTCCCCCTGTGACCAGTGCAACTTTGGACATCGTGAATTCCTCCGAGAAATGCCGCATTTAATGCGGTCGTTTTAGGATCGGTACCGGGTACGGATTTCCGTCCGCACCCGGCCGAAGCTTCAGCTTAGTCGCGTTCAATGCACATGGCGATGCCCATTCCGCCGCCGATGCACAGCGTCGTCAGGCCTTTTTTGGCGTCGCGTTTCTGCATTTCGTGCAGCAACGTCACCAGAACGCGGGCGCCGGAGGCACCGATCGGATGGCCAAGGGCGATGGCACCACCGTTGACGTTCACCTTGTCGGTATCCCAGCCCATGTCCTTGTTGACCGCACAGGCCTGTGCGGCAAAGGCTTCGTTGGCTTCGATCAGATCAAGATCATCGACCGTCCAGCCGGCCTTTTCGAGCGCCAGACGCGACGCCGGGATCGGCCCTGTGCCCATGATCGACGGATCGACACCTGCTGTTGCCCACGATTTGATGCGGGCAAGGATCGGTGCGCCGCGCTTCTTGGCGTTCTCGGCGCTCATCAGGACCAGTGCCGCAGCACCGTCATTGATGCCTGATGCATTGCCGGCCGTGACCGTGCCTTCCTTGTCGAAAGCCGGACGCAGCTTGCCCAGGCTTTCAATGGTCGTGCCGTGCTTCGGATATTCGTCGGCATCGACCACGGTGTCGCCCTTGCGGGACTTGATGACGACCGGAATGATTTCGTCGACAAACTTGCCGGCCTTCTGTGCGGCTTCGGCCTTGTTCTGCGAAGCCAGTGCGAAAGCGTCCTGCTCGTCACGGGTCAGCTGCCATTTTTGCGCAACATTTTCCGCCGTCGTTCCCATGTGATAACCGTTGAAGGCATCCCACAGACCGTCTTTGATCATGGTGTCGACGAGCTCGCCCGAGCCCATCTTGACGCCATTGCGCAGGTGCATGGTGTGCGGCGACTGGCTCATGCTTTCATGGCCGCCGGCAACGACGATCTCGCTGTCACCCATCATGATCGCCTGATAGCCGAGAGCGACCGTGCGCAGGCCGGAACCGCAAAGCTGGTTGATCCCGTAGGCGGTTTTTTCTACCGGAATGCCGGCACCGATGGCGGCCTGACGCGCCGGGTTCTGACCCGTACCGGCGGAAAGAATCTGGCCCATGATGACTTCTGAAACTTCTTCGGGGCTGACGCCGGCGCGTTCCATTGCCGCCTTGATGGCAATTTCGCCGAGCGCCGATGCTGACAGGGAACTCAGGCTGCCAAGAAACGAGCCCACGGGGGTCCGTGCGGCACCGGTGATTACTACTTCGGTCATTTATGTCTCTCCTCTGTATATTATTTTTTGCAAACGACATTAATTCGGGGTTCGTCAGCGATTCCCCGCCCCTTTGGATCAAGACTTAGGCCAAATTCAGGGCTTTTTCAACTCAGGCTTCGCCTGCGCCCAGCCAGTCAGCAAGCGGCCCGTAAAGCCGATCAACGGCTTTCGAGCCGGCCATCATGCCGATATGCCCGGCGTTCAGTTCGATCAGGCGGGCGTTCGGCAGCAGCCCGGCCAGCGGCAACGCCGATGCCGGCGGCACAATGGTATCGCGGCTGGGCACGATCAGCAGCGACGGCAGCGCAATACTCCGCGGATCGACGGGCCGCCCGGCGATTTCCCAGCGCCCCGTCATCGGCCGGTTTTCCAGATACCAGTCCTCCAGACATTCCAGCGCCACCGCGCGAACCAGCGCCACCCCGTCGTTCAGCCAGTCTTCCAGTTCGATGAAGGACTGTGCCGCTTCGCTTTCTGGATCTAGGCCGGCAAACTGCCGGAACTTGCGGATCGCACCGCTCGGATCACGGCTTGAAAACATCGCCTGCATGACGTCGACCGGCAGTTCGCCGAAAACCTCGATGACGTGGCGCAACGCCGGCATCATCGCCGCCAGCATCCGCGTAGGCACTTCGGCCATGGCATGAAAATCCCAGGGCGTCGCCAGCAGGGCCAGTCTCGCGATTTTTGCCGTATCCAGATGCGCCAGCGCCAGCGCCAGATTGCCGCCCATGCAGTAGCCGACAAGCATCGGCTTTTGCCCGGTCGCCTTTATGACGTGATCGCGGATGCGGGCCAGTCGCTGCACATAGTCGTCGATCCGGAAGGTCTTTTCCGTCTCGCCCGGCGCATCCCAGTCGACGAGGTAGGTATCCAGTCCCCGCTCGGCCAGATAGCGCAGCAAACTCCGCTCATGACTGAGATCAAGAATGTACGCGCGATTGATCAGCGACGGGATCAGGATCACCGGCGCGCCGGCGGACTCGGCATGGACGACGCGGGTCGTGCCCTCGTCCCAGACCACCGGCAATTGCGGCAGCGACGGCCGGCGCCGGGCCTTGGCAAAGCGGTTTATGCCTGCAGCAAAAGCGCTGAGACGGCTCTGGAATTCCTTGCCGACGGCTTCGGCGAATAAACCGGGATCAACGTTTTCGAGGCTTTCGCGGAGCGCTTTTGCCTGCCGGTCGAGCGGCGCCTTCCAGTGCAGCGAGCCGTCTTTCAAGCTCGGTAATGCGATCAGCGAGCTGACGAACATCAGGTTCTGTATCGCCAGGTGCAGCGCCAGCGGACGCGGCGCCACGACCACCTTTTCGCTCGCCTGCAGCATTTCCCGCATCGTTGCCGGCACCGTTGCTGGATCCATCACCGCCACCCATTCCGTGTTGTGCAGCATTACCCCCTGCTGCATGTGCAGCATTTTCCTCTGCTGCGGCTTTTTGCAGCATTGCGGCAACGTTTGCCGCACCTGCGTTCATAAGCTCCATGGTCTGCGCCATGGTGCGCGCCAAAGTCTCGTCGCTCGACAATGCCTTGATCTGCTTTTCCCACAGATCGACATACTGTTTTGCCAAATGCTGCATCTGTTCATGGCCGGGATCGATTTTTTCGTCGTCACGCATGGCTTTGCTTCGGCTCGCTAATTTCACACCGGAGCGACAGTATATCGCGCCTGACTATAACGGCAAATGTTGACGTTAGAGGGATGCTTTTGCTGCACATTAAAGCTTATGCTGCACCTGCCCCATGGGGCCAGAATTTTCGTTGCGGCGCACAAGTTTCGGCGTTAGGGTCTGCCTCTATGGGAAATTGGAGCATACTATGGCGAAACAGCCTACCGATAGCACAACACCCAACGGCGAAGAGCCCCCGATCACCATCAAGAAGTATGCGAACCGGCGTCTCTACAATACCGAGACCTCGAGCTATGTGACGCTCGATACGCTTTCGCAGATGGTCAAGGACGCCAAGGAATTTTGCGTTTTCGACGCCAAGACCGGCGAGGACATCACCCGCCAGGTGCTGACCCATATCATCGTCGAAGAGGAATCCAAGGGCCAGAACCTGCTGCCGATAAGCTTTCTGCGTCACCTGATCAGCTTTTACGGCGACAGCCTGCAGGCGGTGGTGCCGAACTATCTCGATCATTCGATGAGCTCGTTCGCCCGCAATCAGGAACAGATGCGCAATTACCTCGACGATACCTTCGGCGGTCTGACGCCGTTCATGAAAATGGAAGAAATTTCCAAAAAGAACATGTCGATGTTCGAAAACGCCATGAAGATGTTCACGCCGTTCTACAATCCGAACGACGCCGCCCACAACGGTGGCGAGGCGCAGACGCCTGCCGCAGCACCGAAGGGCGACAACGACATCACCGATCTGCGCACGCAGATGCTGGAAATGCAGAAAAAGCTGGATCAGCTGTCCGACAAGAAGTAGTTCCCGCAACGACACCGCAACATCCTGGGTAAATCCTCCGCTTCATCCTTCGAGACGGCTTCCAGCCTCCTCAGGATGAGGGGTGGGATTGGCCTCATCCTGAGGAACACGCAATTGCGCGTGTCTCGAAGGATGAAGGATCAGCGACAGGATTTAAGGCAGTTCGCGGATCAGCCGAAAGCTGAGCCAGTAGCTTTTCACTTCGCCGGGATTTTTCTGGCGGTTGGAAGCCCGCGACATTCTTGAATAGTAATACCACGATCCGCCGCGAATGACTCGAAACTGGCACTTGTCCTCGACCCAGGCTTCCACGCCCTTCGGGGCGCCTTCGTAGGTATCGTGCCAGCAATCCTCGACCCACTCGAAGGCGTTGCCGTTCATGTCATAAAGCCCCCACGGGTTCGGATCGAAACTGCCGACCGGGGCATTGCCGATGCCCGACCAGGGCGAGCCGCATTTACGGCAGTTGACCTTGTTCTCGCCGATCAGGTCGCCGAACCAGTAATTGGCGTTGGTCCCGGCCTTGGCGGCATATTCCCATTCGGCTTCGCTCGGCAGCCGGTATTTGTGCCCCGTCGTCTTGCTCAGCCAGGCGGCGAAGCCGTGCACCATCTCGTGACTGACGTTCATCACCGGCATGCGGTTCTTGCCCCATTTGTGATCATCGGGCTTGTGCGTGCAGCCACCGGCATCGACGCACGCCTGCCATTCGCTGTGCAGCGTCTCGAAGCGGCCGATGGCGAACGGTTTCTTGAAGCGCATGATGCGCACCGGCATCTCGCTTTTGTCCTGCTTCGAGCCCATCTGGTACAAGCCGCCCGGCACCACGACCATTTCCGGACAGCTTGCGCAGTCGCGGAACATGTCGCCCGGCTTCAGAACCTGACCGGGCTTGAGCACCGGTGCCGGCGCAATCACCTTGGGCGCAATTTGCGGATAGGTGCCCTGCGCCGATGCATCGGCAAATGGCAATGCCAGGACAACAGCGACAACGGCAAGAGTGAGGGCGCGATAAACCATCCGGGAAAGGTGTCGCCAGAACGCCGTTCGGTCAAGCATCACGAAGTTTCCGCTGTGCATGCCGTGCCGCATGGGCGACCAGCGGCGAGACATCGTCACAGAGCGTCTCTGCAACATCGGCCAGTGCCGGGTCTTTGGAATTGCCGATGGCGATGGCGACATTGCGAACAAAGCGGTCGCGACCGGTCCGCTTGATCGGCGAGCCTGCGAACAGCGCCCGGAACCCGGCATCATCAAGCCTCGCCAGATCGGCCAGCCGGGGCGCGGTCAGCTCGATCTTCGGATGAAACGCCGGCTCGCTTGCCGGCGTCGTGAACTTGGTCCACGGGCAGGCCGCCAGACAGTCGTCGCAGCCGTAAATGTGATTGCCCATGGCGTCCATCAGTTCGTCGGCGATATCGCCCTGATGCTCGATCGTCAGATACGAAATGCAGCGGGTTGCATCAAGCTGATAGGGTGCGGGAAAGGCATCGGTCGGACAGACCCTGAGACAGCGGTCGCACGATCCGCAATGATCGGCTTCGCGTCGGTCGGGTGGCAACGCGAGCGCACAGAAAATCTCGCCCAGAAATAACCATGAGCCATGTGCACGGCTGACCACGTTGGTGTGCTTGCCCTGCCAGCCGACCCCGGCCCGTTCGGCGAGCGGTTTTTCCATCACCGGCGCGGTGTCGACGAAGACCTTGATCTCGGCGCCGTAGCTCTGAACGATCCAGTGGCCGAGCTGCTTCAGGCGTTTCTTGACGATATCGTGATAATCGCGGCCCTGCGCATAGACGCTGATGGCACCGCGCTCGGTGTGTTTGGCGATCGCCATCGGATCGCTGCCCGGCCCGTAATTCATGCCGAGCACGATGATGCTACGCGCCGACTGCATCAACGCCTTGGGGTCACCGCGCCGGCCGTCATCGCGGGCCATCCACTGCATATCGCCGTGATAGCCGGATTTGACGAACGCGGCCAACCGGCTGCGGTCCACGGGGTCGGCGTCGGCCGCAGCAAAGCCGACCGCGTCAAAACCGAGGCTCAACGCCTCGTCGCGGATTTCCGCTTTTATAATACGCGGGTCCGTTGCGGTTTTTGCGGTACTCGTCATTTGATTACCTTTATGCTAATGAGCCGCCCAATCAATACAGATACACGAGACAATGACGATGCGTGCAGAAAAACCAGCAGTGGTGCTGTTGAGCGGGGGCCTGGATTCCGCCACCGTTCTGGCGATCGCCCTTGAGCAGGGCTACAAGCCGGTGACCCTCAGTTTTCGCTATGGCCAGCGCCATGCCGCCGAGATTGCGGTGGCGGCCAGAATCGCCAAGGCATCCGGCATCGCCCGCCACGTGGTCGCCGATATTGATCTGCGCGCCTTTGGCGGCTCGGCACTAACCGCCGATATCGACGTGCCGAAGCATCGCAGCGACGCGGAAATCGGCGACGGCATTCCGATCACCTATGTGCCGGCGCGCAACACCGTGTTTCTGTCGTTTGCGCTGGCGCTGGCTGAGACCACGCAATCCTTCGATGTCTTCATCGGCGTCAATGCGCTGGATTATTCGGGCTATCCCGATTGCCGTCCGGCCTATGTCAAAGCCTTCGAAAACGTCATGAATCTGGCGACCAGGGCCGGTGTCGAGGGGCGCAATCCGTTCACCCTGCACACGCCGCTGATCGACATGAGCAAGGCCGACATCGTCAGGCGCGGCACGGCGCTCGGTGTCAATTATGCCGACACGCTGAGCTGCTATGATCCGACCCCTGAAGGGTTGCACTGCGGCAGCTGCGATGCCTGTCATTTACGCCAGAAAGGCTTCAGGGAAGCGGGCATTCCCGATCCAACCAACTATGCGGGTGAATAAGGACATTATCATGCGCGCTTACACAATTCTTGCCGTTCTTGCCGCCGTTCTGGTCTCGACCCAGGTTTCCGCGGAAACGGCCGAAGGCAAACGCGACGGCATCTATCAGATCGTCAAGGCGACCGAAAGCCGGGTCTGGCGACTGAACACGCAAACCGGCGAGATTGCGGTCTGCGAACTTTCCGGCCAGAACCTTGTCTGCACATCGTCGTCAAGTGCCGCCGAAGTGCCGAAAAAATCCTATGCCGAGATCGAAGCGGCCAAAAAGGCGGCGGACGCCGAACAGCAGGCAAAGCGTGATCAGGAGCTGAAATTCCTCGATAAAATCCTCGCCCTGTTCCGGGAATTGCTGCAAACCGCGCTCGGCAAGTCCCAGGGCAGCTGAGGCGGCCGCAGCCGTCCCGCAGCTTTGCTTTGATTTCCAGAGCCTTAGACATTATCACTAGCCGGCTTGGATTTCTTATTTTGAAGGCGTTGAGCGGACTTTGAGATCATGACCGACAAGAAGAAGCAATTATCAGCGGTGCGCGAGGAACTCGACTCCATTGATAACCAGATTCAGGATTTGCTGATCCGGCGCACCGAAGTCGTCGAGAAAGTGCGCGCCATCAAGGAAGGCGATTCCGTCAAGATCAGGCCAAACCGAGAAGCCGAAATGATGTACCGCCTGACGGCGCGTCACAGCGGCAATTTTCCGAAGCGCGAGCTGTGCCGTATCTGGCGCGAGATCATCGTCGCGACACTGGCCTTCGAAGGCCCGTTCTCGGTCGCCGTCAAGGACATCGAAAACGAACCCGGTTACTGGGACATCGCGCGCGATCACTTCGGCACCTTCACCAAGATGGTCCGCCACAGTTCCGGTCGCGCCGTCGTTGAAGCCGTGCGCAGTCAGGAAGCCTCGGTCGGCATCCTGCCGTGGCCGACCCGTGACGATCCCGATCCGTGGTGGCGATACATGGTCTCGAACAGCCCGGACACGCCCAAGATTATTGCACGGCTGCCGTTCATACCGGGATCGAACGCAAGGGGCAACGGCCTCGACGCAGCCGTCATCTGCCCCATAGAACAGGAATCGACAGGCCGCGACCGCTCGCTGCTGGCCATCGAATCCGATACCGAAATCGGAGTCCGCAGGATCGAGGATGCGCTGAATGCGGTCGGCATCAATTCTACCTTCATTCAGAACTGGCACGATCCGAACCGGCCGCCCGGCTGGATCTATCTGGTCGAGGCCTTCGGCTTCATCGACCCGGCCGGCAAGCAGTTCCCGCGCTTTATCGACAGCATCGGCAAATCGGCACAGCGTATCATGCACGTCGGCGGCTATGGCACGCCATTGGGCGAACGCGACGTTGTGACGGAGACGACTTCATGAGCAACAGACCCGAAGCCCGCCCGGGCATTATGGACATCGCCGCCTATGTCGGTGGCGAGTCGCACATCCCCGGTGTCGACCGCATCATCAAACTGTCGTCGAACGAAGGCCCTTTCGGACCGAGCCCGCTGGCCAGCAAGGCGCACGAAGCCGAAGCCGCCAACCTGCACCGCTATCCGGACGGTGGCGCTGCCGTGCTCAGAAATGCCATTGCCGCCCGTTACGGCCTTGATGCCGAACGGATCGTCTGCGGTGCCGGTTCCGACGAGCTGATTTCCCTGCTCTGCAAGGCCTACGCCGGGATCGGCGACGAAGTGCTGTATTCCAAACACGGTTTTCTGATGTACCCGATTACCGCGCGCTCGGTCGGCGCGACCCCGGTAACGGCGGAAGAAATCAACAAGACGGCAAGCGTCGACAATCTTTTGGCGGCGGTCACGGACAAGACCAAAATCGTCTTTCTGGCCAATCCCAACAACCCGACCGGCACTTACCTGCCGAGCGCCGAGGTCACGCGGCTGCGCGAAGGATTGCGCGATGACATCCTTCTGGTGATTGACGCCGCCTATGCGGAATATGTCACCGTCGACGATTACACGCCCGGTATCGAGCTGGTCGAGTCCACCGACAACACCGTCATGACGCGGACCTTCTCGAAGATCTTTGCGCTGGGCGGGGTTCGCCTCGGCTGGGCTTATGCCCCGGCACACATCGTCGATGTGCTGAACCGCATCCGCGGTCCGTTCAACGTCGGCGCGGCCGCCATGGCGGCCGGTGTTGCGGCCATCGGCGACAAGGCCTTCGAAGAGATGAGCCGCACCCACAATACCAGGTGGCTGGCATGGACCACCGAGCAGCTTACGAAACTCGGCCTCGAAGTGACCGAGAGTATCGGCAACTTCGTGCTGGTCTGTTTCGACAATGCCGCCGACCTCAGCGCCGAAGGCGCTGACAAATTTTTGAAATCGCGCGGCATCGTTGTCAGGCGCATGGTCGGCTACGGATTTCCCAATTGTCTGCGCATCACCATCGGCCTTGAAGACGAAATGCGCGCCGTCGTCGACGCCCTCGCCACTTACCTCGGCCGTAATGACCGGGAGCAGGACGCATGAGTGAAGCGCCGCTGTTTCAACGCGTCACCCTGATCGGTATCGGCCTGATCGGCTCGTCGCTGGCCCGTGTCATGCGTGAGCAGAATCTGGCCGGCGAAATCGTCGTCACGACACGCCGCGAAGAGACCCTTGACCGCGCCATCGCGCTTGGCCTTTGTGACCGCGGCACACTCGATATGGGCGATGCCGTCGACGGTGCCGATCTTGTCATCGTCTGCACACCGATGGGCAGCTATGCCGATGTTGGTGCCACCATCGCCGGCCACCTGAAACCCGGCGCCATCGTCAGCGATGTCGGCTCGGTCAAGGAACCGGTCTTCAAAACGCTCGGCAAGGACTTGCCGAAAAATGTCCATCTGGTGCCCGGCCATCCGATTGCCGGGACCGAGCATTCCGGCCCCGACGCCGGTTTCGCGACCCTGTTCAAGAACCGCTGGACCCTGCTGACGCCGGCCAAAGGCACCGATCAGACGGCCGTCGACAAGGTTGCCGAGCTGTGGAAACGCGCCGGTGCGATGGTCGAAGTGATGGACGCACATCATCACGATCAGGTTCTCGCCATCACCTCGCATCTGCCGCACCTGATCGCCTATACCATCGTCGGCACGGCGACCGATCTCGGTGAAGACCTGAAGCAGGAAGTGATCCAGTTTTCCGCATCCGGCTTTCGTGACTTCACGCGCATTGCCGCGTCCGACCCGACCATGTGGCGCGACATCTTCCTGACCAACAAGGACGCGGTGCTGGAAGTGCTTGGCCGCTTTGACGAGGATTTGACGGAACTGAAACGGGCCATCCGCAAAGGTGACGGCGAAAAGCTGTTCGAGCATTTCACCCGCACCCGCGCCATTCGCCGCTCCATCATCGACGCCGATCAGGCTTGATTGCCGGTCTGATTTTCGGCCGGGTCATTGCCATACGATGATCGGCAGCCGCACCAGCGGCAACGGCCCGACGGAAAGCCTGCGATCCTGCAGCGTCAGCGGCAGCGATATCTGCAAAGGCCCGCCACCCTTCGGCACCTTTGCCATCACGCCGAGCACGACCTTTGCCAGCTTGCCGTCATCGGCGCGTACCATGCCGGCCGCAACCAGCTGATCTATGGCCGCCTGAAAACCGGCGATCCTGGCCGTGAAGGCGCCGATCGGCTGCAATTCATTATCCAGCGCCAGCGTGCCTTCGCCGTTCAGGCCAAGCACGCCATGCACCAGATCCAGACTCTGGATATCAATCGCCCCGCCGTCGTTGCTCCAGGCTCGGACAGCCGCGGCATCGGGTCCGGACGGGAACGCCTCACCGTTCAGCTGCAACCGGGCCAGCAGCCGTTCAAGGTGCTGGCCGAAGGCATTATGCCAGCGCGCCGGATAGTCGAGATCACGGATCGCCAGATCGACGGTGCCGAGCACCGGTGCCTTGCCGCGTTTCAGGGTCGCCGTCAGCGAGGCAATGTCGAGCGCATCGCCATGCCCTTCATCGGCGACATGCAGCGCATCGAGCGTCAGTATCATTTGCCCGCCGTCCTGGGCATCGAGATGCAGGGCATTTGATTTTGCATGAAGTGTGTAGCGTCCGGGCAGCACCCCCTTGTCGAGCTGCATCGACACCGGATCGGCAATATGTCCGTCGATGCTGCCGGGGGCCCAGGGCGTCAGCACGGCCTGCAGCGACGGGACGGCAAATTTCCAGCCGCCTTCGGGGTCATCGGCGCGCAGATTCGCAAGCACGACCTGCATCCGGCCCGGAAAGCCGCCGATGACGAGGCTGCCATAGCCGACGCTGCGGCCCGATGTATTTTGCCGCGCCACCCAGCCGTCGATCTGGCTGCGGGTCGCGCCGGCAAGCCACCACCACCAGCCTGAATACAGCCCTGTCGCCCCCAACAGCAGACAACCGGCAAGGATCAGCCCGCGGCGACGGATACCCGCAAATTCCATGATTTTCATAAACACAATCTAGACCGTTGCCCCGGCTTTCGGAAGGGCATAGCTTCTCGGGATGTGATAATAATCCTGTCTGCGATATCCATGCCCCTTTCCCCGACATCGAGAAAATTCATCAACGCCGCCGTGCCGATCCTGTTCGTGCTGCTGTGGTCGACCGGATTTATCGGTGCCAAGATGGGCATGCCGCACGCCGAACCGTTCACCTTTCTCGGTGTCCGCTTCACCCTGGCCTCATCGGTATTCTTTGTGCTGCTGATTGCGATGCGGGTGCCATGGCCCAAAAATCCATACATCTGGCTGCATGCCGCAACCGTCGGTTTTCTGATGCACGGGGTTTATCTGGGGGGCGTGTTTTTTGCCGTTTATCACGGCACCTCGGCCGGGATCTCGGCACTGATCGTCGGCGTGCAGCCGATCCTGACGGCGATTTTTGCCGGGCTTTTGCTGAACGAACGCCTGAGCGCCAAAGCCTGGCTCGGGCTTGTACTCGGCTTCGTCGGTATTTCGCTGGTGGTCTGGCGGCAAGCCGGGGACAGCGGCGGCTGGCTTGGCATAAGCGCCTGCATCGCCAGCCTGATCGGCATCACCGTCGCGACACTGTACCAGAAACGCTTTGCCACCGGCATCGATCTGCGTGTCGGCTCGGCTATCCAGTTCGGTGCGGCCGCCTGCATGATGTGGGTGCTGGCTCTTGCGACGGAGACCATGGTCATCGAGTGGACCGGCGAAGCGATCTTCGCCATGGCCTGGCTGGTCATTGTGCTGTCGTTCGGCGCGATTACGCTTTTGTATATCCTGATCCGCCAGGGCGCCGCCTCGAAGGTGGTCAGCCTGTTCTATCTGGTGCCGCCGGTGGTCGCGGTCGAGGGCTATTTCCTGTTTGCCGAAACCCTCAGCCCGATGGCGCTGATCGGCATGGCCATCGCCGTGATCGGCGTCGCCCTGGTCACGCGGAGCTAGGCGCGTGACGACATCCCCCCGCTTCATGCCGCCAAACGGGGCCTTCTGGGTGTTCGCATATGGCTCGCTGATGTGGAAGCCGGATTTCCCGTTTACGGAAAAGCATCATGCGACGTTGTACGGCTATCACCGCGCACTGTGTGTCTATTCGTGGGTCTACCGCGGTACCGAGGCCAGGCCCGGCCTGGTGTTCGGCCTCGATCACGGCGGCGCCGTGCAGGGCATCGCCTTTCGCATCGCTGCCAAAAATGCCGCACACGTATTTGCCAAAATATTCGAGCGTGAAATGATTACCGACGTCTACGTGCCGCGCTGGGCCAGCTGCCGTCTGACGGGTGCCGAGACCGAGCCGGTCAGGGCACTGGCCTTTATCGCAAACCGCGCCAACAAACAATATGCCGGCAGACTGGATGAGGCCGAGACTTTGCGCCTGATCCGTGCCGGCCACGGCTCCGCCGGCCCCTGCACCGAATACGTCACCAACACCGCCTGCCACCTCCGCGACATCGGCATCCGAGATCATATGCTTGAAAGGCTGGCACGGCATTTAGTGCCCTAACCCCCCCTCATCGTGCCTTACCCCCCCTCACCTGTCCTCTCCCTCACTGCGTAGGGGAGAGGGTTACGATCCGGGACCCAAGGCGAGATCAGCGTGATGTCTGGATGGGTTCCCGCTTTCGCGGGGATGACGGTCTATTATTAATCGGGCAGCGCGATCGCCCCATCAGCGGCAAGCGGAAAGAACGGGTTCCAGGCAACCTCCCAGAGGTGCCCGTCGGGATCGGCGAAGTAGCCGGAATAGCCGCCCCAGAATACATCATGCGCCGCCTTGATCAGTGTGCCGCCGGCGGCGACGGCTTCTGACAGCACCGCATCGACCCCGGCCTTGTCGCGTGCGTTATAGGCCAGTGCGATCCCGGAAAAGCCCTGACGCGGGGTATTGGTGACGCCGGCATCTGCGGCCAGTGCGGCGCGCCCGTACAGGCCGACGATCATGCCGCCGGCCTGAAAAAACGTCACATCATCATTGGAGGGGCCGCCCGCCTGCCAGCCCAGCGCCTCGTAAAACGAGCGCGCCCTGACCATGTCATCAACGCCGAGAGTCACAAGGCTGAGGCGTTGGTCCATATCCTAGCCGCGCCTGATCAGCCGCATTTGGAATGGCCGCAAGACGTGCAGGTGTCGCAGCCTTCCTGGCGGATCAACGACGGCTGACCGCATTTCGGGCACTGCTTGAACATGCTTGAGCGGGCCGGGGCGTCCTCTGAGGCACTGCCCCTGCCGGTCCCGGCCGAAGCGACCACCGCCAGCGGCATCGCCAGATGATTATTTTGCGCTTCAAGCGCCGGATCGATCTTCGCCGCCGGATTGGCCATGAAGCCGGTGTCGATCATGTGTGCTTCGATGACGCCGCCGATTGCTGCCAGCAGCGACGGCACGTACTTGCCGCCGACCCAGTAGCCGCCCCGCGGATCGAACACCGCCTTCAGTTCCTCGACCACGAACGAGACGTCGCCGCCACGACGGAACACCGCCGAGATCATGCGTGTCAGCGCCACCGTCCAGGCATAGTGCTCGGTGTTCTTGGAGTTGATGAAAATCTCGAACGGACGACGACGGCGCTGATCGTCGATGATGTCATTGAGCGTGATATAGATCGCGTGATCGCTTTCCGGCCAGCGCACCTTGTAGGTCTTGCCGGGCAGCTCGCCGGGCCGGTCGAGCGGCTGGAACATGCGCACCACGGAACCGGAATCCCCCTCGTCCTTGGGCAGGGTCTTCTTGGCCGGAGAATCGAACGGCAGTTCCGGCTCGGCCACGGTCTTGGATTTTTTCGGACCGACTTCGAGCACCGCACCGGTGACGTCGTTCGGTCGGTACGTGGTGCAGCCCTTGCAGCCAAGCTCGTAGGCCTGCGAATAGATGCTCTTGAAATCCTCGAACGAGGCGTCTTCGGGGACGTTGATGGTTTTCGAGATCGAGCTGTCGATATACTTCTGCACCACCGCCTGCATCACCAGATGATCTTCCGGCGCCAGCGACTGGGCATCGACGAACGCCTGCGTCAGCGGCGCGTCGGCACCCTTGAGGCGGCGATACAGACGATAGGCGTAATCGGACACGTCCTCTTCGCTGCGCGTGCCGTCGGGCTGCAGCACATGACGGCGATAGGTGAAACTGAACACCGGCTCGAGACCTGACGAGATGTTGTCGGCGAACAGCGAGATCGTGCCGGTTGGTGCCACCGAGGTCAGCAGCGCATTGCGGATACCGTGTTCGGCGATGCCGTCACGCACGTCCTGATCCATTTCGCGGATGGTTTCGCCGGCCAGGTACTGGTCCTTGTCGAACAGCGGGAACGCACCTTTTTCACGCGCCAGATCAACCGACGCCAGATAGGCCGAGCGCTGCAATGCCTTGAGCCAGATTTCGGTCAGCTGCACCGCCTCGTGCGAGCCATAGCGCGCACCGCACATGATCAGCGCATCGGCCAGACCGGTGATGCCGAGACCGATGCGGCGTTTGGCGCGGGCTTCGTGGGCCTGCGCTTCGAGCGGAAAGCCCGAGACATCGACGACGTTGTCCATCATCCGCACAGCGGTGCGGGTCAGATCATCGAGCGCCGGCAGATCAAGCGCTGCGTCGGCTTCGAACGGCCCCTTCACCAGCCGTGCCAGATTGATCGAGCCCAGCAGGCACGCGCCATAGGGCGGCAGCGGCTGTTCGCCGCACGGGTTGGTGGCGTGAATGGTCTCGCAGTAATGCAGGTTGTTGCGGTTGTTGATGCGGTCGATGAAGATCACGCCCGGTTCCGCATAGGCGTAGGTCGCGTGCATGATCTTGTCCCACAGACCGCGCGCCGAAACGGAACGGTAGACGGTGCCGTAGAACAGCAGATCCCACGACGCGTCATCCTTGACCGCCTGCATGAACGGATCGGTGACAAGCACCGACAGATTGAACATGCGCAACCGGCCCGGTTCCTGCTTGGCATCGACGAAGGCTTCGATATCCGGATGATCGCAGCGCAACGTCGCCATCATGGCACCGCGTCTGGAACCCGCCGACATGATGGTCCGGCACATGGAATCCCAGACATCCATGAACGACAGCGGCCCCGAGGCATCGGCGCCGACGCCCTTGACCGGCGCACCCTTGGGCCGCAGCGTCGAGAAATCGTAACCGATACCGCCACCCTGCTGCATGGTCAGCGCGGCTTCTTTTAGGTTCTCGAAAATCCCCGCCATGTCGTCGGGGATGTCGCCCATGACGAAACAGTTGAACAGCGTGACCCGGCGATCCGTTCCGGCGCCGGACAGAATCCGCCCGGCCGGCAGGAACTTGAAGTCTTCCATCGCCTGATAGAAGCGTTCCTGCCAATGTTCGGCATCGGCCTCGCCCGCCGCCAGCGCACCCGCGACACGACGCCAGGAATCCGTCACCGTCTTGTCGACGGGGCGGCCTTCGGCATCCTTCAGGCGGTATTTCATGTCCCAGATCTGCTGGGAAATCGGTGCGACATCAATCATGGTACGTCTTTCAGTTGGGCGGTCCGTCAGAGCCCGAACCATAGGCACAGCATACGCCGGCAGCAAGCAGATGTTCTTGAAATGTTTCCACCGATTTTACCAGATTTATCCCCCGGCGCAATCAGGAAAGTTTCAGCATAATCAATATATAAGGAGGTTTTCCCCGGGTTTCACGGGGTGATCGGGGATTATTTTCCCGAATTTGCCCCCGGGCCTTACGGGGTCGTCAGCAGGCGTGTCGACGCGGCCTCGATACCATCTTCCAGTTGTTGCATGAAGGCCTTGCGCGGCAGACCGGGCGGAATCGGGTCGAGCACTTCCAGGGTAATCGTACCGGGTTTGATGCCGAACTTGCGGCGGCCCCAGTAGACCCCGGAATTCAGTGCGATCGGCAGCACCGGCACGCCGTCCGGCAGTTGCTGATAGATCGCCATGACGCCCGGATGGTAGCGCTGCATCTCACCCGGCGCAGTGCGTGTGCCCTGCGGGAAAATGATCACCTGGCGGCCCTTCGACAGTCGGTCGACGCATTCATCGACCATGTCGCGAAGCGCTTTCGCACCGGCTTCCCGGTCGACGGCAATATGCTCGCTTTTCTGCGCCGCCCAGCCCCAGAACGGGATTTTCATCAGTTCCTTTTTCAGCACGTACTGCGGATCGTCGAGGATCACGTACATGATGAAGGTGTCCCAGATCGACTGATGCTTGGATGCGACCAGCAGCGGCCCCGGCGGAATTTTGTCGAGTCCGACAAAGCGCGCATCAATGCCGCCACTGACGCGCATCAGCCAGACGGCAATCTTGCCCCAGGTGCGGAACATCCGCTGCATGACCATCCTCGGGAACGGAATCAGCAACCATGAGAACAGGATCAGGATGACGATCCAGGCAAAAATCACGCCATTGAAGGCCAGCGACCGCAACCAGTTGATCATTCGTCCGTTCCCTTGATCGCCGGCGCGCTGCCCAGCTCCAGTGCATTGATCTTGTGGCGCAGCCAGGCCACCAGATATTTATTATATTCCGTCGCCGTCAGAGCCATCGTGCCCGGCCATGCCCACCAGAATTCCTGTTTGACGTGTTCGGGAAAGACCGGATGCGGTTCGATGCGGATATCCGGCATGGCATCCTGAAATTCAAGCAGACTGCGCGGCATGTGATAGGCCGCAGTCACCAGCCTGAGCGAGGTAAAGCCCTGCTGATGCATCCACGCCTTGGTTTCCAGCGCATTTTCGATGGTATCGACGGCATTGCCGATGCTGATCCGGTTTTCCACCTGATCGGGGCTTTGCTTCAGCAGCGCCAGCAGCTGCGTGACGTCAACGCCGCGGTAGACGCCGGAGACGAACAGCCGCTTGGCGCGTCCGGCCAGCAACAGATCAAGCCCGGTGCGCAGCCGACCGCTGCCGCCGGTCAAAACCACGATGGCATCGGTATCGGTGGTTGATTCCGAGCCATGCTCGGGAATCCCTTCGGCAAAGGAAATCAGTCCGCCGGTCCAGACCACCAGCACCACCAATGAAACGAAACTGATCGTTCCGAACCACGGCGAGCGCCGCCCCCGATGGCGCGAACGCATCCTACAGCATCCTTGCCAGGGACCGCAGCACGGTCCGGCGCGCGGTCATCGTCGCCAGGGCCGCAACGCTGATCGGGATCGCCGCGAACAGAACCCATTCAAAAATACCGAACGTCAAATTCGGCAGCGCCGCATCCTGCAGACTTTCCGCCAGATAGCCGACGCCGAGCAGCGCCGGAAGGCCAAGTGCAATGCCGATCAGCCCGCCCTTGAGACCCAGCATCATGGCGCGACCGGCAAACTGTCCGGCGATATAACTGTCCTGTGCACCGATCAGGTGCAGAACCTCGATCGCTTCCTTGTGCACGGCGAGGCCGGTACGGGTCGTAAAGACCACCGTGCCGATGGTCGCCAGGGCAATGAAAATCAGAATGGCCATGGCGATCAGCTGCACGGTGCGGATCAGGTTGACCAGTTTCTGCAGCCAGATCCGGTGATCGTCGACGGTCGCTTCCGGGACCTTGAGCTGCAGCGCCCGGGTGAACGCCTTGAGATCGAACTTCGTCTCGTTGGCCAGCCCGACATCAATCAGTTTCGGCAGCGGCAGGTCGCCGGCTTCCGCCGTCGGTCCCAGCCACGGCGACAGCAGCGCCATCATGCGGGCTTCGTCTATGACCAGATAACGCTCGATCCCCGACGTCGCCGCCATCACGTTGAGGACTTCCTGCAAATTGCGCTGGTCGGTCTTGGCGTCTTCGGTAGCCGCGATCTGCACGGTCAGCGTGCCGCCGACGCCCTGATCCCAGCGCGATGCGGTGGCGTTCATGACCAGAATGCCGCCGATTGCCAGCACCGCCAGAAAAACCATAAAGGCAATCAGCCACGGCAGAAAACGGCTGTGCGCATCCTGATCCAGCGGCAGGTCGGAACGTTTCACGCCAAGCATGTCAGTGCGCTCTCAAAGGAAGTTCTCGATGCCGGGCGGGTCGGTATCACCGTCCTCACCCTCGTCACGAACCCGCTCGCGCCGGGCTCGCGCCTGCACCTGGGCTTTGACCTGGGCATTTGCCGATTCGCGCGAATCACGCCATTCCCTGGCCGGCGACTTGTTGCCGCTGCCGGCGCGCACCGACATCGAGCCGGCATCCAGACGCATCACCGGATGTCCGAGACTGTCGACCAGCGCCATATTATGGGTCGCGACGACGATCGTCGTGCCCAGCCTGTTGAGCTCTTCAAACAGATGCATCAGCCTGAGTGCCATGCGGTCATCGACGTTGCCGGTCGGCTCATCGGCGAGCAGCAGTTTCGGCCGGGCGATCACGGCGCGGGCTATCGATACCCGCTGCTGCTGTCCGCCCGACAGGGTCGGCGGTCTGGACTTCATATGATCCTTGAGACCGACCCACTCGAGCAGTTCCGTGACGTGCCGGGTGACGTCTTTTTCGGAAACCCCGGCAACGCGCAACGGCAACGCCACGTTGTCAAAGGTGCTGAGATGCTCAAGCAGCCTAAACTCTTGAAAAACAACGCCTATTTGACGCCTGAGGGCGGGCAGCTGAGGCCTCGGCGTGGTTGCGATGTCATGACCGAAGAGTGAAATCAGCCCCCTCGACGGCTTCAGCGCCAGATACATCAGCTTCAGCAGGGACGATTTGCCGGCACCGCTCTCGCCGACCAGAAAATGAAACGAACCGGCGTCCAGCGAAAATGTCACGTCGCGCAGCACTTCCGGACCCAGCCCGTAGCGCAAGCCGACGTTTTCAAATCGTGTAATGGTTCCTTTAGACAACCCTGACACCTGCGGTCCTTCCAGGGGCAACAGCCAACGATAACGGTATGAAAACCGCAACGCTGCCCCGGCAATGCCCAGACAATGACATGGCTGGACGCCTTCCGTCCAGTATCGCCATCCACAGCCACCCAGATGCTTAATCATCTTAGTTTTGCCGCCCCGCTTGCGCCCGGAATCGCCAGCGCTTATAAACGTAATAGTCCTAACTGGCTGGTTGCTTATGTTTATTTCCTGCCCGACCTGTACGACGCGATATAATGTCTCAGCAGCCCAGATCGGGGCGGCGGGCAAATCCGTCAAATGTTCTAACTGTGGCAACACCTGGCATCAGCGCCCGGTTGCAGATCAACCGCAGCCGGCCCGGCCCAGAGGCATGGCTCCGGCCCACGCGGCACCGCATCAACAGCCTGCCGCCTATCCCTATCCGCCGCCGGGGTATCCGCCACCGGGCTATCCGCCCTATCCGTATCCGCCGCAGGGGTATCCGGCTCCGGGTTATCCGCCAGCCGGCTATCCGGCACCGGGCTATCCCGTGCCCGGGCAGCCGATGGCTGACCCGTCGATGCCGGCCCAGCCCGCAGCAGCTCCGGCAAAACCGGCACCCGAACCGGAGCCCGAGCCCGAGGAGCTGGATATTGCGCTGCCGGACATGGACGACGACGAAGATCCGATGGCCGCGTTCGCCGACGACGACGATGACGATACCGATGATGATTCGCTTTCTTCCGATGACATTGAAAAAATGTTCGGTGATGACGATGTCCCGGCACCGCTCGGATCGATGGTCGACGACAACGATGACGATGATGACGACGAGGAAATCAGTGGTTTCGACGATCTCGATGAACCCGAGCCGATCCCGCAGGTCTTTACCGCCGACGAAACCGGTGACGACGAATTCGAAGACGACGATGAAGACGATGAGCCGCACAGCAAGGGATCACTGCTGAAGATCATCCTCGCCGTCGTTCTTGCCGTGTTTGTTCTCGCGGCCGGTGCCATCTTCATCTTCAAGGATGCCATCATTGAAGCGGTGCCTGCCACCGAAGGCGTGCTTTCAATGCTCAACTTCGGTCACGAATCCCTGGGCGACGGACTGTCGATCAACGACGTCAAGAGTGCCCGCGAATCGATCGGCGGCAAGGACGTGCTGGTGGTCCGGGGCGTGATCGTCAACGTCGCCAAAAAAGAACGCCCGGTGCCGATGCTGGAGCTTCGCTTGTCCGATCTTGACGGCAAGCTGGTGCAGTCGGCCAGCACCGCGCCGCTGAAAACGCATCTCGCGGTCGGCGGTCAGATCGGCTTCAAGATTCAGGTCGAAAATCCGAGCGCTCTGGCACGTCGCCTTGAAGTGACCTTTACCGAGGGTGCCGCCAAGGACGAGCAAGGCGGCGAAGCCCCGAAAAAGGCACACTGAACCTGCGTGCGGCATTGCCGTGAGTCGCACGACCTGTTTGCCTGCTCAATCACCTTCGTCACCCTGAACTTGATTGGGGGTCCATGGGGTCCCTTACAGATCGTGCCCGCCGTTTATGGATCCCGGATCACGTCCGGGATGACGATTGTTGGTGTGTCGCACCACCCTCTCCCTGTCGAGAGGATGGTGCGCGCAGCGCGCCGGGTGGAAGGATTCTGGTTGCCGATGACCGGTGACGCGAAACCTCAGAACATATCGAGCAGTCGGTCGATGTAATCGAGTTCCAGTTTCGGCCGGGTCTTTTCGCCCGCCCGCTTGCGCAGTTCGTCCATGATCTCGCGCGCCTTACGCAGTTCCATGCGGTTCGGCAGCGTCACGTCGGCGTCTTCCACCGCCGAGCCCTGACCGTTTTCATTGGCGTTGCGCCGGCCGAACGGATCAAACTGTCCCTGCTGGCCGGGGCTCGGGCGATTGCCGTTGGCCAGCCCCATCTGCGCACCGAACTGCTGGGCCATCGACTGCGACATCTGATCGGTCGCCTTGCGCATCTCTTCGAGTGCCTGGGTCTGGTTGCGGGCGGCATCGCTGAGCTCGCCCTTGCCGAGATTCTTGCCCGACTGCTCCATCTGCTGTTCGGCACGGCCAAGGTTGCCGGGAATCTGTCCGAGCAGTTCATCCATTTTCAGCATCAGCTCGCCCAGCCGTTTGCGCAGCGCATCCTGCTCGGCGGCACTGGGCGGCCCGTTTTCACCGGCCTGCTGGCCCGGTTGCTGGCCCGGTTGCTGGCCTTGTTGTTGACCTTGTTGTTGGCCCTGTTGCTGGCCCTGTTGCTGGCCCTGTTGCTGGCCCTGTTGCTGGCCCTGCTGTTCGCCTTGTTGCGGGTTCTGCATGATCCGCGGGCGGCCGCCGCGCATCCCTTCCTGGAAGGTCCTATCGAGCAGTTTCTGCTGCTCGTCGCTGAGCGAACGCAGACCATCCATCAGCTTTTTGGCCTCGGCCATCGCCGGGTTCGAATTCTGCATCTTCATGCCCTGACGCAGCTGTTCCAGCATCTGCTGCATCTGCGCCAGCATCTGCTGGGCGGCGTCGCGGTTGCCGGCCTGCGCCATGTCCTTGATGCGATCCATCATCTCCTGAATGTCCTGGGTCTGGATCTGCGACTGGTCGGGCATCGGCGGCAGCTGGTCCATGCCCATTTCCTGCAGCTTTTCGACCAACGCCTGCATGTAGCGGTCCATCGCCTGCTGCAATTCGCGCATCACCTGATCCAGTTCCTCGCCGGTCTTGCCGTCGTGCAGCGCTTTCATGGCTTCGTCCTGCTTGCGCATCAGATCGGATTCCGCCAGCGCGAATTCGCCGTCCTCGATCCTGAGGGCGGTTTCCCACAGCAGCTTTTGCACACCCGGCACATCGCCCGTATTTTCGCCGAACAAAAGCCGGTTGGCGGCAACGCGGATCGACAGGAAAACCACCAGATCGTCGAAGAACCGCTTCGGATACAAGGACAGATCGAGCACAGTCAGACCGACCTTTTCCATCACTGCCGGACCCGGGTCGTTCAGCGTCTTGCGGGCTTCGGCAAGGGCGCGCGCCACCGGATGATTGAAGATGCGTTCCGGCAGCACCACTTCGATCTGTTCGGTTTTGCCGGTCTGTCCGGCGGTATCCTCGGCGATCAGCTGCAGCCGCACCGGCAGCCCGGCCCACGGATGCGCCGACAAATCCCGCTGCGTGCTGGCTTTCATGTTGCGGCGGTCACCCGACAGCGGCAGGTCAATGCTGAGCACCGCTTCGCCGCCCGGCACCGGCTGCCCGTTCGGCCGTTGCATGGTCAGGGTGACGGTCTTGACCCCGTAGTCATCGGTCGCCAGATAGCTCACCTCGATCTGGGTATCGTGCTTTCTCGACGGCGCGCGCTCGAACTCGACCTTGGGCGCGGTATCGGGCGCAACGACGAGCGGCCAGCCGGCATAGATGCGATTGCCGAACGACAGTTCCAGACGGTTGGCGCCAATCGACTTGGCATCAACATCCAGCTGCAGCTTGTAGGTTGTGCTGGCCTTGTCGCCAAGCCGTTGCAGGGGAAACGCCTGCGCGCCCAGCTTCAGGGACGGCGGATGGGGCGCATCGGTGGCGTGGACCAGTATTTGCGAGCCGACCGGAACTATCAGCGTCGGTCGCACGGCGTTGGCTGACGGGCCATCGCCGTTGCCGTCCTTGACCTGGGCCAGCTCACCGTCGGCGGCAATCTTGCTGAAGACGCTGGGGGCCAGTCCGGTATAGGCCGGCGGCGTCACCCACATGTCGATTTGCACCAGCGCGCCGTCGTGCGCACTGCCGATCGGCGTCAGCGCACGGCCGATGCGCTCCAGCGGATTGCCGTGCCCCATCAGCACGCCGACGAAAAGCACCAGCACCGAGAGGAAACGCAAGCCCCGCAAATCAAGTGCGGCAACGCCCGGCTTCGGCAGCGGCGAGACCAGACGTTCGGTCTGGCGCAGCGCCCGCATGATGTGCGTCTGCCATAATAGCTTGCCGTCAGCCGTCAGTTTGTCGGAGGCCGGATTGTCGAAAAGTGCGGTCAGGGGACGGTGCTTCAGGCCCGATGCGGTCTCAACCCGGCGCGCCACCTCGTCGGCGCCGACCGGCCTCAGGCCATCGCTCAGGCCGCAGACGGCATAGCCGAACAGCACCGCCAGCAGGGCCAGCGCCATGCCGTGCAGCAGATCGGGCAGAAGCGGAAGAACATCGCTGAGCGCAACGCCGAAGAAAAGCACCAGAACCGCAACCGGCGCCCACAAGACGCGCCACAGCCGCTCCCAGCGAATCGTCAGCCGGGTGAGCTGGATTGCTGTGCTCAACCGTTCTGTATGATCGCCGGGGTCCGGAGCTTCATTCATCCATGCGCCTCTTTTGCCAGGGGGACATGCAACCAGTCGGGAATGTGTTCGCGCTGCAACGCATCCTCGATCGTGTAGCGATCGGCAACCACCGCATAGCTGTCGCCGTTGACCAGCACTTCGGGGACCAGATCGCGACCGTTATAGGTCGACGACATCACCGCACCGTATGCACCAGCCGAACGGAATGCGACCAGATCGCCGGGATCGAGTTTCGGCATCATCCGCGCCTTGGCAAAGGTATCACCGCTTTCGCAGATCGGGCCGACGATATCGACCGGCGCCATGTTGTCGCCGATCGCCGGTTCCCTGAGCGACACCACGGTATGATGCGCGTCGTACATCGCCGGGCGGATCAGATTGTTCATTGCCGCATCGACGATCAGGAACGAACGGTCGATCCCCTGCTTGAGATAAACCACGCGGCTGACCAGCACCCCGGCATTGCCGCAGATCATGCGACCGGGCTCGAAGCCGAGACGGCAGTTCATGTCGCCCATCACGTCCTTGACCATCGCCCCGTACTCGGCGGGGCTGGGCGGATTTTCCGCATCATAGGGAATGCCGAGGCCGCCCCCGAGATCAATGACGCGGACGTCTGTGCCGCTGGCGCGCAGCCGGCCGACCAGTTCGCGAACCTTTGTATAGGCGTCCCGATACGGCTTCAGATCCGTCAGCTGCGAGCCGATATGCACGGCAACGCCGACGACATCGATCCCCTGCAGCGTCGCCGCGTGCGCGAACACCGCTTCCGCCTGTTCCCAGGCAATGCCGAATTTGTTTTCGCTCAGCCCGGTGGTGATTTTCTTGTGCGTCTTGGCATCGACGTCGGGATTGACGCGAATGGCAACCGGTGCCAGCGCGCCCATCGCCGTGGCGATATCCGAGAGCAGTTCTAGTTCCGGCAGGGATTCCACATTGATCTGGTGCACCCCGACGCGCAGCGCCTCGTGCAGTTCGTCGGCGGTTTTGCCGACGCCCGAAAAAACGATTCGTGACGGCGGAATGCCAGCGGCAACGGCCTTGCGCAATTCGCCGATGGAAACGATGTCGGCACCGGCGCCGAGATCGGCAAGCGTCGCCAGGATGCCGATATTGCTGTTCGCCTTGACGGCAAAGAAGACGTGCGCGTCCAGCCCGGCCAGCGCTTCGGTAAAGACCGTATAGTGCCGCACCAGTGTCGCAGTGGAATAGCAGTAAAACGGGGTCCCGACCGTATCGGCCAGGTCTGCCAGGGACACACCCTCGGCATACAGATCGCCACCCCGGTATTCAAAATGATCCACGTCGTCTCCTCAGTCTTCAATCGGTCGCGTCTCGAACAGCGACCATACAATCATAGAGTATAAGTGTTGTCTGGCGCTTTATTTTACCAGTGTTTCCGTCGCCGGCGGCGGCGGCGTGTAATAGCCCGACGAATCGACCCGGTTGTTGCGGACGTAGCCGCCGGCATAAGGAGCCGCTTTGCTGCTGCTCGCCGCCGGTTTGATGGTCAACGATTCCGCTGCCGGATAGACGCGCGGATATGACGAGCCTTCGGGATGTTTGGGGGACGATTTGACCCCGCACGCCGACAGCGCGGCGATCATCGCCACCGCCAGCACAGCCGTATAAATCCTCTGTCGAAGCATGTTCATGCCATCCATATTAGCGCTGTTCTGGGGCTAGAGCCATCGTGCTCTCGCAATCTTGATCGAGGCCCGCACATTGCCCGGTGCGGTGCCGCCGAAGCTGGTCCGGCTGGCGACCGAATTGTCGACGCCGAGCACCGAGAAGACCGCCTCGGTGATGCCGGCATGGACCGACTGCATCTCGGCCAGGCTGAGCCCTTCCAGACCGACCGATTTCTGCTCGGCCATCTTGACCAGGGCGCCGGTGACGTGATGGGCATCGCGGAACGGCATCGCCAGCGTTCTGACCAGCCAGTCGGCAAGATCGGTCGCGGTCGAAAAGCCCTTGCCGGAATCCGCGCGCATCCGCGCCTGATTGAACACCGCCCCCTGCATCATGCCGGTCATCGCCGCCAGCGACAGCGCCAGCGTGTCGGCGACCTCGAAGGCCGGTTCCTTGTCGTCCTGCATGTCCTTGCCGTAGGTCATCGGCAGACCCTTCATGACGATCATCAGCGAATTCATCGCACCGATCACCCTTCCGGCCTTGGCCCGCACCAGTTCAGCGGCGTCGGGATTGCGCTTTTGCGGCATGATCGAACTGCCCGAGGAAAATTCGTCGGCCAGCCGCACGTAGCCGAACTGATCGGAGCACCACAGCACGATTTCCTCGGCAAGGCGCGACAGATGCACGGCGATGATGGCCCCCGTGGCCATGTATTCCATGGCGAAATCCCGGTCCGATACCGCATCCAGCGAATTCGCCGACGGCCGGTCGAAGCCCAGTGCCTTGGCGGTCTGCTCGCGGTTGATCGGGAACGAGGTACCGGCCAGCGCGGCGGCACCCAGCGGGCATTCGTTCATGCGCATTCTGGCGTCGATGACCCGTGTGCGGTCGCGACCCAGCATCTCGACATAGGCCATCAGATGATGGCCGAGCGTCACCGGCTGCGCCGTCTGCATGTGCGTGAAGCCCGGCATCACGCTTGCCGCGTGGCTTTCCGCCTGATCCAGCAGCGCCGACTGCAGCGCCTGCAGATCGCCGTCCAGCTGATCCAGCGCATCGCGCACCCAGAGCTTGAAATCGGTCGCCACCTGATCGTTGCGGGACCGTGCCGTGTGCAGACGTCCGGCGGCATCGCCGATCAGTTCCCTGAGCCGGGATTCGATATTCATATGAATGTCTTCGAGCGCCGCCTTGAAGACGAAATCACCGGCTTCGATTTCGGCCAGAATCCGGTCCAGCCCGTCAAGGATGGCATCGGCATCAGCGGCGGTGATGATCCCCTGGTCGGCCAGCATCCGCGCATGCGCTTTGGAGCCGGTAATGTCCTGGCGATACATTTTCTTGTCGAAGTCGATCGAGGCGTTGATGGCTTCCATAACCGCCGACGGACCGGCGCTGAAACGCCCGCCCCACATCGCGCTGGTCCCGGCGCTTGCATTGTCCCGGTCATTGCGTTTTTTATCGGTCATGGCATTCGCGCCTTTATCTGCCTAAATAAGAACAACCCCGCCGAAGAGGATAGCACATGAACCTGCCCCGGATGTCTCCGAAAATATGGTTTCCGCTGACGGCGTTGCTGTTTGTCGGCGTGATTTTCCTTATATATCGGACGCTTGCAAGTGATGATCAGGCCCGCTGCGTGCTTGATGATCCGTCGCTGAAGGCGATCATCTTGGCAAAAACCCCGACAGCCGTACCGGAAATCCGCCTGACCAAAGACGACGACAGCCATATTCAGCTGGCCGATTTCGAGGGCCATGGCGTTATTCTGAACTTCTGGGCGACATGGTGTGCGCCGTGTGTGCGCGAAATGCCGGAACTTGATGCCCTGAAAAAGACCCTTAAAAATGACGGCATCGAAGTGTTAACCGTCTCCACCGACCGTGAGGGCATTCCGGCAATCAGGGAATTCTTCGCCCGCAACGCCATCAGCAATCTGCAGCCGCTCAGCGATGCCAAAGGTGAAGCCGCCAGGGCGCTCGGGATTCGCGGTCTGCCGACAACCCTGATCATCAATGCCGACGGCCTTGAAGTGGCCCGCATCGTCGGCATTCACGATTACGCATCGGCCGCCAGCGCCGCCTATTTCCGCCGCTGCATCGGCAAAGAAAAATCATGAGCCATTTCCCGTCCCTGAAGGCCGGCACTTTGCTGTTCGCTGCCCTGCTGGCCGCTGTTGCGACCGCCGGCTGTGCGCAGAAACGTTCGCCGGCAAACTGGCAGAACCCCGACGTGCCCAAGGAATCTTGGAGCGAAGACACCGGCGAATGTCGCCGCTATGCGAAACGGGAAATGGAGCGCGAAGCCGGCATCTCGACAGGCGGTGCCGTTGAAGACAACCTCGGTGGCGGTCTGTCGAGTTATCAGCAGTCGATGAGCCGCTACGATCTGGCCCGACTTCAACAGAAGGCCTTCGACACCTGCATGCGCCGGCTCGGCTATACGCCGATTGTCGGCAAATAGACGATCGGGGACGGCTCGCCCTGAACGCCCAGATCAAGCAACCTGACAAGACAAAACAAAACGGCGGCCCGTAAGGGTCGCCGTTCTTCTTGGGGCCGTACGTGGGGGGGGACGTACGGCAGGGGATTTTCTGACGAGGATCAGGCTGCCAGCGGCAGTTCTGCCTGATGATCGTCGTTTTTCTTGGTTTCGGCCTGGCCGAGAACCGTTACCGTCGCCGGGGTCACCGGAATATAGGTGCCGGCAGCAAGAGCGCGGCTGATCGACGGGATCTGATGGCGTTCGATACCGATGTCGGCCAGAACGGCATCGCTGAGTTGGTCCAGCGTGCGGGCCGTACGAACGGTACGGAAATATGATTTTACGGCTTTGCCGATTCCGTTGAACATGTCTGCAAACGCTTGTGAGCGCAGGACACTGGCGTGGGCAATAACGGCCTCAACGTCGAGGGTGTTCATATGGGCAGTTTGCTCGAAAAGCGGTAAACCTGCGGTATTCATCGTGTTGGTTTTCATTTAACCTGTTCCTTCTTTCTGGAAGTCCAGGCTGGCGCAGCTCATTCCGCGTCGCCCTTGTTTCTCTGAGGCCCTTATACGCCCGCATGTTGCACTGCAAAAAGTGCCATTTTCGCGCATCAGCCCTAACATTTTTGCATAGCTTAAGGACATGATTCCGCCTCAGCTATGCAAAACGAGATTGTTCTTGCGCAGACCCGTTCTAAACCCTAGCTTTTCTTCGCAATGACGGATCGACGCGAGCTAGACCGGGATCTTGACCGCCTGTTACGTGACAGTGGCGCTAGGGTTGATATGGTCAGTGCACGTGAAATTTTACGCGGCATTCTCGCCGCCCCAAATGTCAGCAAAGATCAATGGCTTACCCTGATTGCCCCCGATGCCAAACCCGGCGTCGTCGAGGCCCTTGACGATCTCTGCACACGAATCCGTGCCTCGCTGATCGATGACGGACTGGACCGGCGCAGCACCGACCCGGAACGCCTGCAACTTTTGCGTCAGGAACTGAAGCGCCGCGATATCGACGCGTTCATCGTGCCGAAAGCCGACGAGCATCAGGGCGAATTCGTGGCCAGACGCGCGGAACGCCTGCAATGGCTGACCGCCTTTACCGGCTCGTCCGGATCGTGCGTCGTGATGGCCCGCAAGGCCGCCGTTTTCGTCGATGGCCGCTACACCCTGCAGGTCAAGAAACAGGTCAGCGCCAAACTGTTCGAATCTCACCATGCCGTAGTGACGTCACATCTCACCTGGCTCGCCGATCAGCTGACCAGCGGCATGCGGGTTGGCTTCGACCCGTGGCTGATCACCGACACCGAACGCAAGCGGCTGGAAAAAGTCTGCGAGAAGGCCGGCGCCTATCTGGTTGCCCTGCCCGACAATCCGATTGATTCGGTCTGGGCCGGACAGCCGGCGGCACCGATTTCACCGATGCTGCCGCATCCGCTGAAATATTCGGGAGAGGCATCTGCCAAAAAACGCAAGCGTCTGATCCAGGCCATGGAAGAAGCACGCTTAAGCGCGGTCGTCCTCAGTGCGCCGGATGCCATCGCCTGGCTGCTCAACATTCGCGGCGGCGATGTCCCCTGCACACCGGTGTCGCTGGCTTTTGCCGTGGTTCACGCCAGCGGCGGCATCGAGCTGTTTACCGATCCCCGGAAAATGACCCCGGGCCTCGAAGCCCACCTCGGTCCGGAAGTGGTGGTCATGGAAACCGACGCGCTGAGCGCCGAGCTTGCACACCTCGGCAAGCGGAGTCTCAGGATCGGTGTTGATACCAATAATGCACCGGCAAAAATTCCCATGACGCTGCGTAACGCCGGTGCCGAACTGGTCAACACGCCCGATCTGACGATGGCCATGAAAGCCGTCAAGAACACCGCCGAACGCGACGGCATGCGCAATGCGCATCTGCGCGACGGCATCGCGCTGGTCCGCTTCCTGGCCTGGCTTGAGCGCACCGGCTCGAAGGGCAAGACCACCGAATGGGACGTCGGCCTTAAAATTGATGCGTTGCGACGGGAACTGGATCTGCACCAGGGGCCAAGTTTCCAGACCATTGCCGGATACGGCGCAAACGGTGCCATCGTGCATTACCGCGCTGCCGAGAAAACCAGTGCGATCGTGAAAAAAGGCTCGCTTTTGCTGATCGACAGCGGCGGCCAGTTCCTCGACGGCACCACCGACGTGACGCGGACCGTTGCCATCGGCAAGCCTAGTCCTGAAATGCGCGACCGCTATACCCGCGTGCTGAAGGGGCATATCGCGCTTGGCCGTGCCCGCTTCCCGGAAGGAACCAGCGGCGCGCAACTGGACATTCTGGCCCGCAAGCCGTTATGGGAGGTCGGTCTCGATTACGAACACGGCACCGGCCACGGCGTCGGCAGCTATCTCGGCGTGCACGAAGGACCGCAGCGCATTTCCAAGCACCCGAGCACGGTGGCCCTCGAGCCCGGCATGGTGGTGTCGAACGAGCCCGGCTATTACAAAACAGGCGGCTATGGCATCCGCATTGAGAATCTCGTCATGGTCACCACCATGAAGGCGGAAAAGGGCTGGGAACGCAAACTGCTTGGCTTTGATACGCTGACCTGTGCGCCTTATGATCTCAATCTGATTGAGCCAAAACTGCTGAGTGCCGCCGAGCTCGACTGGCTCAACGACTATCATGCCTGGGTTCTGGCGACGCTGGGCAAGCAACTCGACAAGGCCGACAAGGCGTGGCTGACCGGCGCCACCAAAAAACTCAAAGCCGGCTCGAAATAACCTGCGGCCTGCGCCCTCGCCTTTGAAATTCGGACCACAGCCGATTATACTGTCGTACTCTGTTCAGAGGGGTGCTTATGGACGATCTCGTTCTCGACCTTTTGCAGTGGCTGAAGCCATCCCCCAAACCCTACACGGATGTCATGGACGCATGGCGCACATCGTGCCCGCGACTGACGGTGTGGGAAGATGCGATTGATGCCGGCTATATCGAAAAGCGGATATCGGACGGCGTGCTGATGGTTGCCATCACACAGGCCGGGCGCCACCATCTTGCCCGGCAGCGACCCTCGGCCGCGTAAACGACGACTTAGCTCAGCGTCTTGCTCAACCCGCTGTAGAGAATTTTCAGCGCCAGCACCGTGATGACCACCTTGAGGCCGATCCGGAAGGCGCGCTCGGGCAGCGCGTTCAGCATATGCTTGCCGACCCAGGTGCCGACAAAACCGAACAGCAACAATCCGATCAGCAGCGGCACATATGGGCCGAAGGCAAAGCCCAGAAACCCGAAGGCAATAATCTTGAAGCCGTGCTGGATGGTCATCATGGCGGCGTGGGTGGCCACCACTTCCTGACGCTTGTCCGTTGCCGCCGCAGCAAAAGGAGCCACCAGCGGGCCGGTCGCGCCGACGAACATGGTCACCAGTTCGCCGATCAGGCCGATGCCGAAAAACGACTTGTTGCCGGGCCGGCTGGCCTTCAGTTTCGGCCCCCAGACCGCATACAGCACAAACAGGCCAAGCACGATCTGCAGAACCGCTGTCGGCAAACTGATCACCAGATTGCCGCCGATCACGGCGCCGATGATCGAGCCGATCAAAAACGGCGGGATCACGGCCTTGAGAATATGTCCGCGCAGCATCCACGCCCGACCGGTGTTGGAACCCAGCTGGACGATGCCATGCAGCGGGATCAGCACCGTCGGCGGCAGCAACGAGGCCATCGTCGCCATCACCAGCAGCCCGCCGCCCAGTCCCAGCGCACCGGCGATAAAGCTGCCGGCGAACGACACCGCGCACATGATCGCAAAGCCCCAGATATCGACGCCCGTATCGCCCAGCAGTATCGTCAGAAATGCGTCCACGTTTTCCCCCTGATCGTCGCCCCTGATCCCATAGCAAAAGCCCGGGCTCATGGCACGTCGGAAAAGTTATCGCACAGCCCCCAGCATGTGCGTGAGAAACCGTTCCGCCACCCGCGACAGTGCAGAGCGCTCGCGCACCCCGATCAGAAATTGTCTGGCCGCCCACGGCTCGTCGATGCTGATCGCTTTCAGCCCGTCGCTGATCGCATAAGGCTCGGTCACCCCGGCCGGCAGAATGCCGATGCCGAGGCCGCTCGCCACCATGCGCCGGACGCCGTCAAAACTGCGCACGCTGACAACGACGTCGAGCGGATGACCCAGTTGCCGGGCGCGCCGCTCGGCATCGGCATAAACCGAGCTGCCGTCTTCAAGGGCAACGTGCGGATAGCCGACGATCTCGGCAAAGCGAATGTCCCGTCGCCCGGACAGCGGATGACCTTCGGGCACGATCACACACAGCCGGTCCGACAGATAGGCATAGGTTTCAAGGGCGTCGTGCGCCACCGAAGCCGAAAAAATCCCGACGTCGACCAGCCCGTCCGTGACATTGCGGACGATCACATCCGAAACCGCTTCCTTGAGAACGATCCGTACATGTGGATTTTCCGCGCGAAACCCCATCAGCACACTGGGCAGAAACTGCGCAATCGCCGACGGGTTGGCGGCCAGCCGTACCTGACCGCGGCTGCCTTCGGCAAAATCGGTCATGTCGTCGGCGGCACGGTCGGCCAGCCGCAGCAGGTTTTCCGCATGTCTGAGCAGAACCGTCCCGGCCGGGGTCGGCTCGACCCCCCGACCCTTGCGGTACAGCACCGCCGTCCCCAACCGGTGCTCGAGATCGCTGAGCCGGCGGCTGACCGCGGAAACGGCAATATTCTGCTCAACCGCCGCCGCCGAGATCGAACCCAGCCGGACCGAGGCCTCCAGCAACCTGAGCGTGATCAGATCGAAGTCTATGTCATTGCCTCCTGCCCCCTCCCCCGGGCGCTTCGCGCCACCCTCTCCCCGGGGAGAGGGCCGGGGTAAGGGGTCTTGGCATGCTCACGCCGCGCTGAGCACACGCTTGCGGGGCACCATGCGGATGTGGCCACCGGTATCGGTATCGGGCAGCGATGCAACACGCTCGGCAACGTCGAGAAGTTTCGCCAGATCGATACCGGTATCGACGCCCATGTTCTCGAACGTGAAGACCAGATCCTCGCTCGCCGTGTTGCCGGTCGCCCCGGGCGCAAACGGGCAGCCGCCAAGCCCGGCGACCGAAGCGTCAAACACGCGGACCCCGGCATCGAACGCATAAAGCGCGTTGGCGACGCCAAGCCCGAAAGTGTCATGACCGTGGAAGGCCCAGCCGATGCCGTCGCCCTTGAATCGCTTGAGCGCCCCCGCCGAAACCCCGGCGACGTGATCGGGCAGGGCGCGGCCGGTGGTGTCGCAAAGACCGAATTCGACCGGATGGTCAAACGCCAGTACCTGTTCGATGGCAGCATAGACGGCGTCTTCATCGACACGGCCCTCAAACGGGCAGTCGAACACGGTGGCAATGTTGCAGCGCAGATTGAAGCCCGATTGGTCGCGGCCGATGCGGATGACCTCGCCCAGCTCGGCAATGGAGTCTGCAACCGAACGGCGGACGTTCGACTGGTTGTGACTTTCCGACGCCGAGAAGACATAGACGAGATCGGCGATACCTTCGGCAAATGCGTTTTCCGCGCCGCGCAAATTCGGCACCAGCGTCGTCAGGCGAACGGTGTCGCCGACCCGGGCGCGTTCATGTACTTCGGCCGTATCGGCCATCTGCGGCACGTGTTTCGGACTGACGAAAGCGCCGGTTTCGATGCGTCGCATGCCGGCCCCGGCCAGACCTTCAACGATGGCGATCTTGATCTCGGTCGGAATCCAGGTTTTGACCACCTGAAAGCCGTCTCTCGGTGCCACGTCACAAATCTCGATGCTGGTTTTGGCCGTCATATGATGCCCTCCTGTTTCAGCCTGGTGATCTCGGCTTCGTTCAGGCCAAGCAGATCGCCAAGAACTTCGTTGTTATGTTCACCGATACCCGGTCCGGCCCAGCGGATACCGCCCGCCGATCCGCCCGCCATCATCGGCACCACGCCCGGGTGCAGTACCTCGCCGAGCCTTGAATCGCTGACCGGTCGGACCATGCCGCGATCGAGAAACTGCGGATCGGCGGCAACATCCGACATGTCGTAAATCCGCGTCGACGGAATATCGACATCGGCGATCATCTTTTCCAGTTCTTCGAGGCTGAACTGACGGGTCCAGGCGCCGATCTCGGCATCCAGCGCCGGCATGTTCTTGACCCGGCTCGGGTTGTCCTTGTAGCGCGGATCGCTGAGCAGATCGGGACGCTGCATCACCGCGCACAGTCTGGCGTAAAGCGTTTCCGAGTTGGCGCCGATCAGGAACCAGCGGCCATCGCTGGACGGATAGGCGCTCGACGGCGCTGCGGTCGGGATCGTCGAGCCTTGCGGCTGGCGGATCTTGTCCAGATAGCCATATTCCGGCAGACAGCCTTCCAGCATGCTGAGAATGCTCTCCGTCAGCGCCACATCGACCCTGCGCCCGGGCTTGCCGCGTCCGGCATTGCGCTCGCACAGTGCCGCCAGCAGACCGATCGCCCCGTAAAGTCCGGCGATGCTGTCGCCGATCGACACCCCGGTGCGCACCGGCGGCAGATCGCTCTGATCTTTCGGATAGCCGGTCAGATGCCTGAGCCCGCCGACCGCTTCGCCGATCATGCCGAAGGCGGCGCGCTTGTGATAAGGCCCGGTCTGTCCATAGCCGGAAATCTGCACCAGAATGGCCTCGGAATTGGCGGCGGCGATATCGTCGGGGCCGAGACCCCATTTCGCCAGTTGCCCCGGCTTGAAGTTTTCGACCACCGCATCGGCGTGGGCGATCATCTTCCTGACCAGGGCGATGCCTTCGGGCTTTTTCAGATCAACCGTGACCGAGCGTTTGTTGCGGGCATGCACCGACCACCACACCGAGCTGTCATCGCCTTCCGGCATGGCGCCCCAGGTACGGACCGGATCGCCGCGCCCCGGCGGCTCGACCTTGATCACGTCGGCACCGAGGTCAGCCAGAATGCGCGTACAGAACGGGGCGGCGATGAAGTGCCCGAGCTCGAGAATGCGAAGCCCGCTGAGCGGGCCAATGTCTGCAACGTCGTCGGCCATGCGTTAATCAACCTCAATATTGTTATACGTCGACACTTCAACCAGATTGCCGTCGGGATCGCGGAAATAGACCGATGTAATCGGCCCGACGGCGCCGGTGCGCAGGCTCGGCATCAGCTCGATGCTCACGCCGACCGATTCAAGGTGCGCCACCACAGCATCAATCGGGGTTTTCGTGATCAGGCAGAAATCGCCGCCACCCGGCATCGGATGCGTCGCCTTCGGTTCCAGCTCCTTGCCGGCGACATGCAGATTGATTTTCTGCCGGCCGAATTTCAGTGCGCAGCGGTTGTCCCCGAAGACCTCGGAGCGCATGCCGAGGGCACGCTGGTAAAATTCACACGTCACCGCAACGTCGCGTACGGTCAGGACGAAATGGTCGATATGGTCTATAATCACGTCAGCAGTCATGGCAATCGGGCCTCCCGATTTGGACCCTAGCGCAGAAACAGGTTTTCGCAAAATCGTAATTTGCGAACCCTCTCTTCGCAAAACGCGAAATCTGTGCCAAAGTAATCTTATTTTATCTTTTTTGGTTTAAGCCGGGAAATGCGTGCTGACGCTTGTGAATAAGTGCATAAGCTACCGTTAGGGTTGTCACTTTAGTGAGGGACATTGAGCGTGCTCGGATTTTTCAAAAAGAAACTGCCTGCCAAAGCCTACAGCGGCCCGCCGCTGGACCCTGAATGGGTCCGCAATGCACGCGGCAAGTTCAACCGTCTGATCCATCTGGATACCAACGTCGAAGGACTCAGAGGCGCCAGCGGTGTGTTTGTGATCTGGCATTCCGGCGTCAAGCCGCAGTGGGTCTATGTCGGTGCGTCCGAAAATCTGGCCGCCGCCATTGATGCTGCCAGAGACGATGACGACATCAATTCCTACGAGGTCAACGGCGGACTGTACGTGACATGGTCACCGGTTCTGCGTGACAAACAAAAGGGCGTCGTCCGCTTTCTTAGCGAAGCGATGCAACCGGTCGTCGAAAACCCGGCCGCACAAAACATCAAGGACGGCCCGATCAACGTTGTAGTGCCGAAGCGCCAGGGCAGTTAACCCCCTCACCCTCCCACATGCTGACGCACGCGGGCCCCGCCCTCTCCCTAGGGAGAGGGAATGCCGATCTGCCCCTCTCCCTTGGGAGAGGGTGGCGCGAAGCGCCGGGTGAGGGGTTTGGGTTTAAGCTGCCGCCTTGTTGGCCGCTTCGACAATACCGACGATGCTGTCGAGAATCCGCGTGATGTCGAAGTCCTTCGGCGTATAGACCGCGGCGACACCGCTTTTGATCAGCAAAGCCGCATCGTCCGGCGGAATGATGCCGCCGACCACCACCGGCACATCGCTGAGCCCGACCGCCTTCATCTTGCCGACGATATCGGCAACCAGCGTCACGTGCGAGCCCGACAGGATCGACAGGCCGATCACATGCACGCCTTCCTGCAGGGCGGCCTGAACAATTTCATCGGGCGTCAGGCGGATGCCTTCGTAGACCACCTCGACCCCGGCGTCGCGGGCGCGCACGGCAATCTGTTCGGCACCATTGGAATGGCCGTCCAGCCCCGGCTTGCCGACCAGCATCTTGAGCCGCGTACCGAGCACGCTTTCCAGTCCTTCAACGCGGGCCCTGATCTTGGCCATGTCGTCATAGGCCACCGAGGCCGCCCCGCCGACCCCGGTCGGGGCGCGGTATTCGCCGAACACGTCGCGGAGCACGCCGGCCCATTCGCCGGTGGTGACCCCGGCATGGGCGCAGGCAATGGAGGGTTCCATGATGTTGTCGCCGCCCTTGGCCGCCGTCCTGAGACCGGCCAGCGCCTTCGCCACCGCTTCCGCATCGCGGCTTTTGCGCCACGCCTTGAGACCGGCAATCTGTTCGCGTTCCGCCGACGCATCGACGGTCAGGATCGAGCCGTCTCCGGCGGTCAGCGGTGACGGCTCGCCTTCGGTGAAGCGGTTGACGCCGATCACCGGCAGATCGCCGCGTTCGATTGCGCTCAAGCGGATCGCATTGCTTTCGACCAGACGGCGCTTCATGTAGGAATTTTCGACCGCCGCCACGGCACCACCCATCTTGTCGATCTCGGCCAGTTCGCGAAGTGCGCCGGCCTTCAGCTCGGCGACCTTGGCATCGATCACCGGCGAGCCGTCGAACAGATCGCCGTATTCGAGCAGATCGGTCTCATAGGCGACGATCTGCTGCAGACGCAGCGACCACTGCTGGTCCCACGGGCGCGGCAGACCCAAAGCCTCGTTCCACGCCGGCAGCTGCACGGCGCGGGCGCGGGCATTTTTCGACAGCGTCACGGCGAGCATTTCCAGCAAGATACGATAGACGTTGTTTTCCGGCTGCTGCTCGGTCAGGCCCAGCGAGTTGACCTGCACACCGTAACGAAAGCGCCGGAGCTTTTCATCTTCGACGCCATAACGATCACGGCAGATCTCGTCCCACAGCTCGGTGAAGGCGCGCATCTTGCACATTTCGGTGACGAAGCGGACCCCGGCGTTGACGAAGAAACTGATGCGCCCGACAACGGTCGGAAATTCTCCGGCCGGTACCAGCGGGCGGACCTGATCGAGGACCTCGACGGCGATGGCCAGGGCAAAGGCCAGTTCCTGCACCGGCGTCGCACCGGCTTCCTGCAGGTGATACGAACAGACGTTGGTCGGATTCCACTTGGGGATTTCGCGGTAGGTGAAGCTGACGACATCGGCAATCAGCCGCATGCTCGGCGCCGGCGGAAAGATGTAGGTGCCGCGCGACAGGTATTCCTTGATGATGTCGTTCTGCACGGTGCCGGAAAGCTGGTCACGGGCGACACCCTGACGCTCCGCCGTCGCCACATACAGCGCCAGCAGCCATGCCGCCGGGGCGTTGATGGTCATCGAGGTGTTCATCTTGTCCAAGGGTATGCCGTCGAGCAGCGCTTCCATGTCGCCGAGATGCGAGATCGGCACGCCGACCTTGCCGACTTCACCGCGGGCCAGCGCATCGTCGCTGTCATAACCGGTCTGCGTCGGCAGATCGAAGGCGATGGACAGGCCGGTCTGACCCTGTTCCAGGTTGGCGCGATACAGCTTGTTCGATTCGCGGGGCGATGAATGCCCCGAATAGGTGCGGAAAAGCCATGGCCGGTCTGCTTTTCCGGATTTTGCTGCGCCAGCGTCTCCGGATGAAGGGGCCGGATCACGTGTGTAATTTTCTGCCATTTTACCTCACCTGGACGCAGTAAATATGCGCTACAAATCAAAAATCGTAATTATATTTCAAATTATCCTTATTTTTTTAAAAAGCTAGCAAATTGTGCATTGCGAAGAAAGCAGATTCCGTTTAATCCTGTTATTGCATTGCAACAAATTCGCAACGGGCGAGGCAATGCGCAAGTCGCCAGCAGGTTGGGAGGCGTGCGGTGGCTGGGGTAATAAACGCAAGGGGATGCGCCATGACTGAAGCCGCCGAAATCATCGATTTGTACCCGGATCTGCCGAAAAAAGATCTTTACGAGATGGGCGAGATTCCGCCCCTCGGTCACGTGCCGAAGCAGATGTATGCCTGGGCCATCCGCAAGGAACGCCATGGCGAGCCGGAAACCGCGATGCTGTGTGAAGTCGTCGACGTGCCGGACCTCGGCAGTCACGACGTGCTGATCATGGTGATGGCCGCCGGCGTCAACTACAACGGTGTGTGGGCCGCGCTTGGTCAGCCGATCTCGCCGTTTGATTATCATAAAGCTCAATACCATATCGCCGGCTCCGATGCGTCTGGCATCGTCTGGGCGGTTGGCGACAAGGTCACCCGTTTCAAGGTCGGTGACGAAGTTGTCGTGCACTGTAACCAGGATGACGGCGACGACGAGGAATGCAACGGCGGTGATCCGATGTTCTCGACCTCGCAGCGGATCTGGGGCTACGAGACGCCGGACGGCTCGTTCGCGCAGTTCACCCGGGTCCAGGCGCAGCAGTGCATGGCCCGTCCCAAACATCTGACGTGGGAAGAAAGTGCGTGTTACGTGCTGACACTGGCGACCGCGTACCGGATGCTGTTCGGACATCGTCCGCACATCCTGCGCCCGGGTCACAACGTTCTGGTGTGGGGCGCTTCGGGCGGTCTGGGTTCGATGGCCGTACAGCTGATCGCTGTCGCCGGTGCCAACGCCATCGGCGTCATCTCCGAAGAAGACAAGCGCGATTTCGTCATGGGCCTCGGCGCCAAGGGCGTCATCAACCGCAAGGACTTCAACTGCTGGGGCCAGCTGCCGCCGGTCAACGGCGAAGGCTTCAAGGAATACATGGGCGAGACCCGCAAGTTCGGTAAAGCCATCTGGGACATCACCGGCAAGGGCAACGATGTCGACTTCGTCTTCGAGCATCCCGGCGAAGCCACCTTCCCGGTCAGCTGCAATGTCGTCAAACGCGGCGGCATGGTCGTCTTCTGCGCCGGCACCACCGGCTTCAATCTGACCATGGACGCGCGGTTCGTGTGGATGCGCCAGAAGCGGATTCAGGGCAGCCACTTCGCCAACCTGATGCAGGCCAGCCAGGCCAACCAGCTGGTCATCGAACGCCGCATCGATCCGTGCATGTCGGAAGTCTTCTCGTGGGAAGATATTCCGTCGGCGCACATGAAGATGCTGCGCAACCAGCACAAGCCGGGCAACATGGCGGTGCTGGTACAGGCCAAGAAGCCGGGCCGTCGCACCATCGAGGACTGCATCGAAGAGTAGCACCACCGCCGCAGACGGGGTACAAAGGCCGCTCAATAATAAGCCTTTATCCGGATTCAGGGGGCGACGGGGAGAGATGGGGAAGACAAAGATGGACTCAGGGGTACATCCTGAAACGCAAGCCGGCGCGACGGTGCTCGAAGGCCTGATCGACCTCGCTCAGGCTGCCCTGCCGTCGGCCGAGATGCTGCTTGCGGAAACCCGCAACCGGCTCGGCCAGATGGTGATCAAGGACGGCCGTGTTTCCGGTCCGCTGGTCGAAAAATATCAGACCGAAGTGCACGGTCTTGCCTGGATCGCGACCTATGTCGAAGGGCTGCGCCAGATGCTCGGCTGGGGCCGGCGGCTCGACGCCGAAAGCCGCTTCGGCGAGCTTGAGCAGCTGATGGTGCAGGCGGCGTACGGCGAGTACCTGTCGCAGCTGGTCGGCGGCATCGCCATCAGTCAGCTGGAAACGATCCGTCCGGGCGACATCGGCATCGGTGCTGCGGTTATCGACGCCTATCACAGCGACGCCGTCAAAACCCTGCAGGCGCACGGCAACACCGGCGCCGTCCGCGCCCGCATCGCCGAACTGATCGAAGACAGCCATTTCGGCGCGCTTGGTCTTGACGACGAGACCCTCGACATGGTGCGCGACCAGTTCCGCCGCTTTGCCGCCGAACAGGTGCAGCCTTTCGCCCATGAATGGCATCTCAAGGACCAGCTGATCCCGATCGAGGTTGTCGAGCAGATGGCCGAGCTTGGTGTGTTCGGCCTGACCGTGCCGGAAGAATACGGCGGCCTCGGCCTCGGCAAGATGGCGATGTGTATTGTCACCGAAGAGTTGAGCCGCGCCTATATCGGCGTCGGCTCGCTGGGCACGCGCTCGGAAATCGCTGCCGAACTGATCCGCCTCGGCGGTACCGAACAGCAAAAGCATCAGTATCTGCCGCTGATCGCCGCCGGCACCATTCTGCCGACCGCGGTGTTTACCGAACCCGGCACCGGGTCGGACCTCGCCTCGCTGAAAACCCGCGCCATCCGGGACGGCGACAGCTACAAGGTGACCGGCAACAAGACCTGGATCACCCACGCCAGCCGTTCCGACATGATGACGCTGCTGGTCCGCACCAATCCCGATGAGGCTGGCTACAAGGGCCTGTCGATGCTGCTGGTCGAAAAGCCGCGCGGCAACGCCGACGATCCGTTCCCCAAGCCCGGCATGACCGGTGGCGAGATTGAAGTGCTCGGCTACCGGGGCATGAAGGAATACGAGCTTGGCTTCGACGGCATGGACGTGCCGGTCGAACAGCTGCTCGGCGGCGAAGAAGGCCAGGGCTTCAAGCAGTTGATGGCGACCTTCGAAAGTGCCCGCATCCAGACCGCGGCGCGCGCCGTCGGCGTGGCGCAGAACGCCATGGAACTGGGCCTTGAATACGCCAGAGGCCGGGTCCAGTTCGGCAAGCCGATCTATGCCTTCCCGCGCGTCCACGGCAAGATCGCCTGGATGGCCGTCGAGACCATGATCGCCCGCCAGATCACCTATTTCTCGGGCCGTGAAAAAGACTCCGAGCGGCGCTGCGATATCGAAGCCGGCATGGCCAAACTGCTGGCGGCGCGCGTTGCCTGGTCCAACGCCGACGGTGCGCTGCAGATTCACGGCGGCAACGGCTATGCGCTGGAATATCCGATTTCCCGGGTGCTGTGCGATGCCCGCATCCTCAACATCTTCGAGGGGGCTGCGGAAATTCAGGCGCAGGTCATTGCCCGCGGCCTGCTGGAGGGGCGCAATTGAGCACCGCCCTGGCCCGCATTGAAGACGACGACATCGCGGCGCGCGTTGCCGACGTCATCGTCCGCGAAGCCACCGATGCCGATGCCGGACAGATCATCGATCTGATCGAAGACGTGTATGCGGAATTTCAGGGCTGCGTGTTGCTGGTTGACGAGGAAGAACCGGAACTGCGCGCCCCGAAAAGTGCCTACGGTAAAATCGGCGGTCGCTTCTGGGTCGCCGAATGTGACGGCCGGGTCTGCGGCACCATCGCGCTGACGCCGACCGATGCCCCCCGCATTGCCAGATTGCACAAGCTGTTTGTCTCGAGCGCCGCGCGCGGTCGCGGTCTCGGCAAGACGCTGTGTCAGCTCGCCGAAGACGCCGCCCGTCAAACCCTGTCGGCGGAAATGATCATGATGTATACCGATTCCCGCTTTCTCAATGCACACCGGCTTTACGAGCGTCTTAAATACACGCGCCTGCCCGGTCTGATGCAGCGCGCCGACGCCTCGAATTCGGTCGAGTACGTCTATACCAAGAAGCTTTGATCTCGGCCGATCCCGCATCCTTCGAGACGCGCTTTGCGCTCCTCAGGATGAAGCGCCAATTTTTTTCCTGATCCTGAGGAGAGCCGCAGGCTCGTCTCGAAAGATGCAGACCTAGCGCGTGCCCAGCAAATCGCTGGTGATCTTCCTGCCGAACACCTTTTCGGCATTCCCGTAAGCGAAGCCCTCGGCCAATGCGCGGGGAAACTGCGCCAGCCATTTGCGGTTCATGGCAATCAACTCGTCGTAACGCGACCACTGCTCGTTGACCCAGGTGTCGGTGCCGACCATGAAGCGGTCCGGATGCTTCTCCAGCAGCGCCCGCCAGGCCGGATCAAGCGTGCCGCCAGCACCTTTGAGAATCTCCCATTCGCGATACGACAGATCGGCATAGAGATGCGGGTGTTTGTCCATCATCGGCGTGATGACGTCAGGCGGCTCCGACATGCCGGCGTGCGCCCACAGGATCGTCAGATCGGGATCAAGGCTGTACATGAAAAGCACCGGCTCGGCACCGGAATGAATATGCAGCAGGGCACCGCGTGCTTTTGCCAGCTTTGCGATTTCGCTCAGCAATCCCCGGTCGGCATTGTCGATGCCGTGCAGGTGAAACTCGCCAATACCGACATGCGGATATCTGTCCATACGGTCCTTGATGTACGCGAACATGCCCGGGAATGTGGTCCAGTTCGACGACCCGTAGCCGCCGTGATAGGGCCGGACCTCGGGCACAATGCGAGCGGGAGCATATTCGTAAAGCGTGATGGTTCCGGCGTCCGGCGTTGACGACACCAGCGCCATGGCGACCCCTGACTTGTCCATCATCTCGATCACGGTGCCGGGCGGATATGGACCCCATGCCGGTTCTTTATAATGCATGTGCGCATCAAAGATCGGCAGATCCTGTGCCGCCGCACCGATCGGTGCGTCATCCGCGACGGCCCCGCGGGCGATCAGCAAAGCACCGAATATCATGAGCAGCAGACATTTTTTCATGATGCCATCATCCCGCTGATCATGCGTCCGGACAAGAGGGATCGGGATCACGTTCCCTTGAACGGCACAGCGCCGGCTGAGGAGCATTGACAGTCTCCCCGTTCGGTGAATTTGATATCGGATCGCAGCCCTTGATCCGGATGTCGCCATGCCCATCGATCCGCACCTTTACGCCACGTTCTTTCTCGCCACGACGCTGTTGATTCTGATGCCGGGGCCGATCGTCACGCTGGTGATCGCCAATTCCCTGAAGCACGGCACCCGGACCGGGCTGACCACGGTGATCGGCGCCAACTCGGGCTCGACGATCCTGATGACGGCGGGGGCACTCGGCCTGTCCACCGTGCTGGCCGTGGCGGCGGATATTTTCGAGTGGATCCGCTGGGCCGGCGTTCTCTATCTGGTCTATCTCGGCGTTCGCGAATGGCGCAATGTGTTCCGCAAGCAGCCCGACGAGAACACCGTTCTGCCGCCCGACGAGAAACCGAAAGGGGTCTTCTGGCATGGCTTCGTCGTCGCCATCACCAACCCGAAAACGATTTTCTTTTTCGTCGCTTTCTTTCCGCAGTTCATCAATCCGGATCAGCCCTACGCGCCGCAGATCACCCTGCTCTGCGTCACTTTCATCGTGCTGGCCTGTCTGCTCGACGGCATGTACGCGGTGATTGCCGGACGTGCGCGCTTCTGGCTCGCCGGGGCGAAAAGGGCGCGTCTCAGGCACGGCATTACCGGCACACTGCTGCTCGGCACCAGTCTCGGCCTGGCGATTGCCAGAAAAGGGTCGTAACAGCGTACTCTGCGAATCGGTTCAGCGCTCGGCGGTTTCCGTCAGCGCCTGATCCAGCAGCGGCATCAGGTCCAGACCGCTCATCGCTTCGATGGTCCTGAGCGGCACCTTGGCCGCATCCAGTATCCGCGCCGCGTCCTTGTGTGCCACGAGGCGGTCATCGTGCCGGAGCAGCCACGCCGAAATGCGCGGTCGCGGCCCCGCCGTTTCAACCACGACTTTATAGAAATGACTGGCGATCGCCGGATGCACGCGGCCGTCGCGACTGTGCGTCAGCGGTGCCGAAGCCGTCGCATCGGGTTTGCCGTCTGCATCATAATCGAAGATCGCCCCCGAGATCACATACAGGCCCCCCTTTTTGCGGGCCATTGTCCGGACCCTCGTTTCCAGCTCGCGCCAGATGCTGCGGTTGAAGCCGGCGTACTGCGGCGCGATGTTGGAAAAGACGTAGGTGTTGACCATCGCCTGTTCGGAACGGGTCATGTCGGCGCTCGGCACCATGTGGCCGCGGTCCATGCCGCTATGGCGGAAACTGGCGCAGTCGCTGCCGCCGACAACCGTGCTCAAACGCGGGTCCGACCGGAAGCACTGGGTGCGATGACGGCGGCTCGCAAGGTCGTCCGCCGACAATCGGTAGATGACCCAGACCGGCATATGCAGACGGGAATCAAATCCGGTGATCCAGTTCGGTTGCACCAGCACCTGTACGTCATCGGCATGCGCGGCCATTGCAACCGGCAAACCCCAGGGCGCATGGCGGATGATCCCCTGCCCCGTCGGGATCGCCAGCAACGCCTGATCATAGCGCGCAACGGCCGACGGCGGCACATCACAGCCGCAGGTTTCCCCGCCCCGGGCACTGCCGGCGAGCAGCAATAGAGCGAAACACATAAAAATACTTATACGTGTTATTTTCATAATTATATATTTTAACGTGTTTACGTTAAAGAGTCCCACTGAATGTTTGCCCTGCATCATCGCCCGCCGGATTGAAGATTTGGTGAACACCACCCCTTGACCGCATCACCGAACATGCTTAGGTTTTTGCCATGATGTTGAAACTGAACCGCGCACAGCTACTGCTTCTTACAACCCCGGGGTCCTGAAGGGACGCCGGGTCACTGCTGCGCCGTTGGTTTTTTACTACCGAGTTTGACATCATGATTTCATCCGTTTCCGTCTCTCCGCGTCCCTCTGTCCGCATGGCGGCTGCCGTTCTTGTTGCGCGTCGACTTATCAGCGACCGCCGGTAACACCACGACTGCCCGGCGGTCGCTTTCGAAGTCGTTTCACCCAATCAGAAATTACCCTCGATGAGGGTCCAAAGCGGTCACATGACCCGGACCCGGGAGCGCTAAAATGAAAACGCAGACACAAAAACAGATGATGAATCCCGGCGACAAATACGTCGCCTTCAAACCGGTCGATTTGCCCGACCGGACATGGCCGTCAAAGACCATCACCCGGGCGCCGGTCTGGTGCTCGGTCGATTTGCGCGACGGCAATCAGGCACTGATCGAACCGATGGGCCCGGATCGCAAACGCCGCATGTTCGAAAAGCTGGTCGACATCGGCTTCAAGGAAATCGAGGTCGGATTCCCCGCCGCCTCGCAGACCGATTTCGATTTCTGCCGCCAGCTGATCGATGACGACATGATTCCGGACGACGTCACCATTCAGGTGCTGACCCAGGCGCGAGGGCCGTTGATCGAGCGTACCTTCGAAGCGATTAGCGGTGCCAGACGCGCCATCGTGCATCTGTACAACTCGACCTCGACGACGCAGCGCCGCGTCGTCTTCAATCAGGACATGGACGGCATCAAGCAGATCGCCGTCGACGGCACCAGGCGGGTCCGCGAACTGGCCGATCAGGTCAGCGACGGCGAAATCGTTTTCCAGTATTCGCCGGAAAGCTTCACCGGGACCGAGCTGGATTACGCCAAGGAAGTCTGCGATGCGGTGATGGATGTCTGGGGACCGACGCCCGACAACAAAGCCATCATCAATCTGCCGGCCACCGTCGAGATGTCGAGCGCCAACATCTACGCCGATCAGATCGAATGGATGCATCGCAATCTGGCGAGGCGCGACAGCATCGTGCTGAGCCTGCATCCACACAACGACCGCGGCACCGGCGTCGCAGCGGCCGAGCTGGGTGTGATGGCCGGGGCCGACCGCATCGAAGGGACGCTGTTCGGCAACGGCGAGCGGACCGGCAATGTCGACGTGGTGACGCTGGCGTTGAACATGTTCACCCAGGGCGTCGAGCCGGATCTGGATTTCTCCGACATCAATTCGGTCATGCAGGTCGCCGAATACTGCAACCAGTTGCCGGTGCATCCACGCCATCCGTATGTCGGCGATCTGGTCTTCACGGCTTTTTCCGGATCGCATCAGGACGCCATCAAGAAAGGCCTGAGCGCGCTGAAGACCGCCAATTCACCGGTCTGGGACGTGCCCTACCTGCCGATTGATCCGATGGATGTCGGGCGCAGTTACGAAGCGGTGATCCGCATCAACTCGCAATCGGGCAAGGGCGGTGTCGCCTACGTCATGGAAACCGACTACGGCTTCGAGTTGCCGAGGCGTCTGCAGATCGAATTTTCCGGCGTCGTTCAGGTCCAGGCCGACACCTCGGGCAAGGAGCTGACCGGCAAGGAAATCTGGTCGATCTTCGAGAAGGAATACATGACGCAACCGGTCGGCCGTTTCAAATTCGTCGACCATCGTTCAGTCCCCGACAGCCATGCCAGTGAGGTCCGCGAAGTCACCGCCAACATTACCGACGGCGGCGTCGACGTGGTGCTCAAGGGCAAGGGCTCGGGCCCGATCGATGCCTTCGTCACCGCCATCAACGGGCACATGGGCGAAGACGTCAAACTGGTCAGCTACCACGAGCACGCGGTCGGTGTCGGATCCGGTACCGATGCCGTCGCCTACGTTGAAGTGCAGCGCAGCGACGGCCCGGTGGTGTTCGGTGTCGGCCGTCACGCCAACATCACCAAGGCGTCATTGAACGCCGTGGTCAGTGCCATCAACCGGGCACTGGCAGCCTGATCCTGCGAGTCCCCTCACCCTGTCCCTCTCCCAAGGGAGAGGGGACTCCCGGCGCACGATCCTTCTCCCTCGGGAGAAGGTGGCGCAAAGCGCCGGCTGAGGGGTCTAGCCAATTGGTGTGCCGTCGTCGCGCGTTACCGCAATCACGCACGAGCGCGGCACGCTGTCGCCACCGCCCGGAAAGTGCGAGCCGCCCTTTTCGCCCGGATGCTGGATGCCAACGAACATCGTCCTGTTGTCGGCGGACCAGCACAGCCCGGTGATCTCGCATTCCTTCGGGCCGACCATGAAGCGGCGGATTTCACCGCTCAGCGGGTCGCCGACCAGCATCTGGTTGTTGCCCATGCCGGCAAAGTCCTTCTTGTCGGAATAGTTGCCGTCGGTCTGGATCCACAGACGGCCGCGACTGTCGAAGGCAAGACCGTCCGGCGAATTGAACATGTTTTCCGGATCGACGTTCTTTGATCCTGCGTAGGCATCGCTGTGCTGCGTCGGATTGCCGGCCATCACGAACAGATCCCACCTGAAGTGCTCAGCCGTATGATCGCCGCCGACGGGGCGCCAGCGCACGATCTGCCCATACTGGTTTTCGGGCCTTGGGTTGGGGCCGGCCGCCGGTGTCGCATCACCCCCGGCATTGGGTTTCAGGCCGCGGTTCTTGTTGTTGGTCAGCGAGCAGTACAGCTCCGCCTTGCCGGGATTCCGGGCAATCCATTCCGGCCGGTCCATGGTCGTCGCATGAACCGCAGACGCCGCCTGACGGGTGTGGATGCAGATGTCCGCCAGCGCCGCCATGCCGGTGCTTTGCGGTGTCAGCACCAGCCATTGGCCTGATAAGTCATCGTTGAATTTCGCCACATATAGCGTGCCGTTGCTGAGCAGATCGCCGCCGCCCTGACCCGGTTTCCAGGTGCCGTGGCTGACATAGCGGTATATGAATTCGCCCCGCTCGTCATCGCCCATGTAGACGACGACGTGGCCGCTTTTATCCAGCACCACTTCGCAGTTTTCATGCTTGAAGCGACCGAGCGCGGTGCGCTTGTTCGGCATCGAGGTCGGATCCATCGGATCGATCTCGACGACGTAGCCGAAGCGGTTCGGTTCATGCGGATGCTTCGAGATATCAAACCGCTCAACCGCACCGGCCCAGCCGTAACCGCTGTCCTTGTTGCCGATGCCGTAGCGCCTGAGGGCATCGGACGGCTGATAAGCCTCATCCGAAGACGAGAAGTAGCCGTTGAAGTTTTCCTCGCACGTCAGATACGTGCCCCACGGCGTGCGCCCGGAACCGCAGTTGTTGAAGGTCCCCAGCACCCGGGTGCCGTCGGGGTCGGCGGTGGTCTGCAGCAGCGCATGACCGGCCGCAGGGCCGTCGATCCTGATCGGTGTGTCGGCGGTGATGCGGCGCGTCAGCGCAGCACCGGACTGCACAGTCCAGCTGCCGCCGTCACGCTGAAGCTGCACCACAGACACACCGTGGCCCGACATTCCTTTGCGGATATCGTCGGGGTTTTCCGGCAGTTTGCTCGACCGGTTGCCATAGATGATGTCCCGGTTGATGTATTCGTTGTTGACCACGAGCACGGTGCGGGTGCCGTCATCGAACAGTTCCATGCCGTCGTTGTTGTCGCCGAAGGCCTGTGCCTGACTGGCCGCAGTGCCCCGCGTCGCTTCGTCAAAGTCTTGCGCCCCCGGCCACAACGGATCACCCCAGCGGGCAATGATGCGCCAGCTGTAACCCCTGGGCAGGGTCACGGTATCCAGCGAATTGGCCGGCACCTGGGTGAAATCGAAAACCTTGCCGCTGGCGGCGGCACCGGGGATATAGCCGCCGGCGCCTAGCACGAATGCACCGGCACCGAAAGCGACCGCACCGCCGAGAAAACCCCGGCGATCAAGTACCCGGTCCAGCACCGCCTCAAAATCGGTGATCGATGGCGCCGGACGGCGGTCATCGTCAAAGCGGTCGAAATCTATCAGCGGGTTTTTATCGTCTCGGGACATGGATACCTCGGGTTTGCATCGGATTTGCACAGGTTTCGTCGTATTTCTCAGGGCGCACCCTAACCGGCGGAGATTGCCGGGACGTGACATGACTTTGATGATTTCAAGACATCGCAGCGGAATTATCCTCGCAGAACGCTGCCCGGGCGACTATATATGCTTCATGAGCGCTTTTTTACCGTTTTTACTCGGCTTTGCGATGCTGGCGACCCTGCTGATCCTGGTCGTCGGTCTGGTCGGATTCGCCCGCAACGGGCCGTTTTATAAAAAGCACGCCAACAATCTGATGCGCGCACGGGTCATCGGCCAGGGCATTGCCCTGCTTATCTTTGCCCTGATCATGTTCCTCGCGGCGAAATAGACGGCGCACCGGAACGGAAGGGGCTTTCATGGTTACACTGACAAAAATCTATACCCGCGGCGGTGACGCCGGTGAAACCTCGCTCGGCAGCGGCGACCGCGTCAAAAAGCACGCCGTCCGGGTTGCCGCCTACGGCACCGCCGATGAAGCCAATGCCGTGATCGGTCTGGCGCGTCTGCACACGTCGGGCGAAACCGATGCCATGCTGGCCAGAATCCAGAACGATCTGTTCGATCTCGGCGCCGATCTGTGCACGCCTGAAGACGGCAAACGTTCGGATGGGGCATTGCGAATCATCGAAGCCCAGGTGCTGCGACTCGAGCACGAAATCGACGCCATGAATGACGATCTCAAGCCGTTGTCCTCGTTTATTCTGCCCGGCGGCACGCCGGCCGCCAGTTATCTGCATCTGGCGCGCACCGTGAGCCGGCGCTGCGAACGGCTGATGACCGAACTGGCCGAGCATGAGCCGGTCAACCCGGAAGCCATCAAGTACATCAACCGGTTGTCGGATCACCTGTTTCAGCTGTCACGCAAGCTGAATGACAATGGTGCCCAGGATGTGCTCTGGGTGCCGGGCGGCAGCCGCTAATCCTCTCCTCGCCCCTGACCAGACCGTCACCCCAAACTTGATTGGGGTCCATATATTTCGATGCATGGTAACCGCTGATGCGCATGGGTCCTGAATCAAGTTCAGGACGACGATATGAACTTATCGATGCATCCCTTTCCCCCGAAATGCCGATGTATCCTTTCTACGCGAAAACCGGCGGAAACCTGTCGTTTCCCTTAATCATTTAGTCGCAAAGTTGGCTTGACCCCCTAACTGGCAAGGCCTAATGTTGCGCCTGCGAAAAGAACAGTGCACTGCACTCTGAGCCGTTTCGTGCACCGACACTGAAAATGAATTTTCGCGGGGGTCGCAAGCCAAGTAGTCGCAGTCGCGACATGAGGAGTACTTATGAAGGCACTGGTCGCTGTTAAGCGGGTTGTTGATTACAACGTCAAGATCCGCGTCAAGCCTGACAATTCGGGCGTAGAGCTTCAGAACGTGAAAATGTCGATGAACCCGTTTGATGAAATCGCCGTCGAAGAGGGCGTGCGTCTCAAGGAAGCCGGCAAGATCGAGGAATTGATCGCCGTTTCCATCGGACCGGCACAGGCCCAGGAAACCATCCGCACGGCGCTTGCCATGGGTGCCGACCGCGGCATTCTGGTCGAAGTCGACAGCGACGTTCAGCCGCTGGCCGTTGCCAAAATTCTCAAAGCCATCATCGACAAGGAAAGCCCCGATCTGGTGATCGTCGGCAAACAGGCGATTGATGATGATTCCAACCAGACCGCACAGATGCTGGCGGCCTTGCTCGACTGGCCGCAGGCGACGTTCGCCTCGAAGCTGGAACTGGGCGACGGCAGTGCTTCTGTGACCCGTGAAGTCGACGGCGGCCTCGAGACCATCAGGGTCAAGCTGCCGATGGTCATGAGCACCGATCTGCGCCTCAACGAGCCGCGCTATGCGTCGCTGCCGAACATCATGAAGGCCAAGAAGAAAACCATCGACACCACAAACGCCGCCGATCTTGGCGTCGATGTCACGCCGCGTCTGAAAACCCTGAAGGTTGAAGAGCCGGCCAAACGTCAGGGTGGCGTCAAAGTCGCCGACGTCGCCGAACTGGTCAACAAACTGAAAAACGAAGCGAAGGTGATCTGACATGGCCAACGTACTTCTGATTGCCGATCACGATAATGCGGCACTGCGTGCCGTCACCCTGAACGCCGTCACCGCAGCGGCGCAACTCGGCACCGTCACGGCGCTGGTCGCCGGCAAGAACTGCGCCGGCGTTGCCGCCGAACTGTCCAAGGTTGCCGGGATCGCCAAGGTTCTGCATGCCGAAGGTGATCACTATGCCAACGCGCTGGCCGAAAGCGTCACCGATCTGGTGATCGGCATTGCCGCCGATTACGACGTGATCATTTCGCCGGCGTCGACGTCGGGCAAGAACATCACGCCGCGCGTCGCCGCCAAACTTGATGTGCAGCAGATTTCCGAAATCACCGCCATCGTCAGCGAAGATACCTTCGTGCGGCCGATCTATGCCGGCAATGCGCTGGCCACGGTGCAGTCGTCGGACGCCAAAAAGGTCATCACGGTTCGCGCCACGGCCTTTGATGCGGCTGCCGCCGAAGGCGGCTCGGCAAGCGTCGAGGTCATTAGCGCCGCTGCCGCCAGCGGCCATTCCGAATTCGTCAGCCAGAACCTGACCAAGTCAGAGCGTCCGGACCTGACCAGCGCCGGGATCGTCATTTCCGGCGGTCGCGGCATGCAGTCCGGTGACAATTTTGCGATGCTCGAAGAAATCGCCGACAAGCTCGGTGCTGCCGTCGGCGCATCTCGCGCCGCCGTCGATGCCGGGTTTGTACCGAACGACTATCAGGTCGGCCAGACCGGCAAGGTCGTGGCCCCCGATCTTTACATTGCCGTCGGCATTTCCGGTGCGATCCAGCATCTCGCCGGGATGAAGGACAGCAAAGTGATTGTAGCCATCAATAAAGATGAAGAAGCCCCGATTTTTCAGGTCGCCGATTACGGACTTGTTGCCGACCTGTTTGAAGCGGTGCCCGCCCTTTCCGCCGAACTCGATAAATAACAAGAACAGGAACTGAGTGTATAATGGACAAACATGTAACCGCTGCTTTCGATAGCGAGGAGAAGACCATGGCGATTGACATAAAAAAGATCGGTGTCATCGGTGCCGGACAGATGGGCAGCGGGATTGCACAGGTTTGTGCCCAGGCCGGTTTTGACGTGCACATGCTCGACATGACCGATGACGCACTCGCCGCCGGTCTTGGCAAAATCAAAAAAGGCATGGCCCGCCTGATCACCCGTGGCGACATCACCGAAGCCGACTCTGCCGCCGCCATGGCCCACATCACCACCAGCACAGACTATGCCACGTTCGGCGATTGCGACTTCGTCGTCGAAGCCGCCAGTGAAGACGAAGACATCAAGAAGGCCATTCTCAAAAAGCTCTGTCCGGTTCTCAAGCCGGAAGCGCTGATCGCCTCGAACACGTCGTCGATTTCGATCACCCGGCTTGGCGCACAGACCGACCGTCCCGGCAAGTTCCTCGGCATGCACTTCATGAACCCGGTGCCGCGCATGGAACTGGTCGAGCTGATCCGTGGTATCGCCACCGACGAAGACACCTACTCGATCATCCGTGAGCTGGCCGCCAAGCTCGGCAAGCGTTCGGTCAACGCCGAGGATTTCCCGGCGTTTATCGTCAACCGCATCCTTTTGCCGATGATCAACGAAGCCATCTATACGCTGTATGAAGGCGTCGGTTCGGTCGACGCCATCGATACCGCAATGAAGCTTGGCACCAACCATCCGATGGGTCCGCTCGAGCTGGCCGACTTTATCGGTCTGGACACCTGCCTGGCCGTGATGCACGTGCTGCACGACGGCCTTGCCGACACCAAGTATCGTCCCTGCCCGCTTTTGGTTAAGTACGTCGAAGCCGGTTGGCTCGGTCGCAAAACCGGTCGCGGCTTTTATGATTATTCCGGCGACGTTCCGGTGCCGACCCGCTGAGCACCGGCGTTTCCTGCCGACCCTGATGCGAGCGGGGCCTTCGGGCCCCGTTTTGCTTTAACAAACTGAAACAATTTCTTACCCGCTTTTACGCCTGCGTCATATTGCCATGACACGGGCCTGCGATCCTGAACCCTCAGATAACACCGACGGGGTGAGGGACAGATGAGCAATGCATTAAAAGCATACGATTTTTCCGATATTTCCGTGCTGGTCGCCGAGCACAACATGTACATGCGCCAGACCATTCGCAGCATCCTGCGCACCTTCAACATCGGCACCATCGAGGAAGCCCGCTCCCCCGCACATGCCTGGGATGGTTTCTGCATCCACAAACCCGATGTCGTGTTCACCGACTGGGCCCCCGGTTTTGACGGCATGGGACTTCTGAAAAAGATCCGCCGCGACGCGGAAAGCCCCAATCCGTTCGTGCCGGTGGTCGTCGTCACATCGATGTCGGACAAGGAACACGTACTGACGGCGCGCGATCTCGGCATGACCGAGTTCATCGCCAAACCGTTCTCGCCACGGATGATTTATCTGCGCCTGCAGATGATCGCCGAACAGCCCCGTTCGTTCGTCCGTACCAGTACTTTCTTCGGCCCGGACCGGCGCCGCCGGCAAGTCCCCATCGAGCAAGACCGCCGCAATGCCGGCAACGACAGCAAGGACAAAGGCGACTCGAAAAGCCTCAACCTTACCGCATAGTCGCCCCCCGCCAGACCGTTTTCCGGTAAAACCGGTGCGAATCGGCGAATACGCAGGACCTCAGTCCGATCCTTTATTTTTTCAGATTACAAAATAATGACGCTTTGATTTCAAGCATGTTTACTTTGTAACAGCCGTCTATTTCGGATCATTGTAAATACGCATTAATTCTGTCTTTTGGTTCATATAACTGAAACCAAACTGGCATTTAAGCTTTATTTGAATTCTGTCATTCGCTCTGCCACTTGTTCAGGGATGGAAGACGCGTCTTTGCGCGTTAGCCGTGTTAACCCTGCCCGAGACGACCTCGGGAAAGGAGAGGCCATGAAAGACATTATCTCAAGCGGCGACCTTCTGGTTTATCTAGCCGATAACGCAATCGAGATCGAGGCCGCGCAGCGGCTCCGCTACAAGGTGTTTTACCAGGAGATGGGTGCCGTGCCCTCGCTGCACGCCAGACGCGCCCGGCTTGACGAAGACCCGTTCGACAGCCTCTGCGATCATCTGCTGGTGGTCGACAAGTCGCGCTCCAACGGCAAGCCGTTCGTCGTCGGCACCTACCGGCTGCTGCGTCGAAGCGTTGCCGAAAAAGCCCAGGGGTTCTATTCCAGGAACGAGTTTGACCTGACCTCGCTGCTCGCCTATCCGGGCGAAATCGTCGAGCTGGGTCGTTCGTGCGTACACGAGGATTACCGTTCCGGTGCCGTCATGCAGCTGTTGTGGCGCGGCATATCGGCTTACCTTGATGCCTACGGCATCGAGATGATGTTCGGCTGTGCCAGTTTTCCGGGCACCGATCCCGAAGCGATCAAGGTCGGACTTTCGTATCTGCATCACTACCACCTGGCCCCCGAAGAAATCCGCCCGCGTGCCCAGCAGACCCGTTTTGTCGACATGGGCAAGATTGCGCCGGACTGGCTCGATCGCCGCTCGGCGCTCAGTGAACTTCCGCCCCTGATCAAGGGCTATCTTCGCGTCGGCGGGGTGGTCGGCGAAGGCGCCGTCATCGACCGTCAGTTTAACACTACGGACATATGTGTGATTGTAGAATGTACGAAAATTACCGAGAGATACCGTCGCCACTACAAACCATCTGGAACATCCTAGACGATTACGCGGCGACCAAGACCTCGCCGTTTCGGCTGGTGCTGCGGACGACCGGTTTCTCGCTGCTGACGCTGGCCCTGATCGGACCCTACGCGGTTTCGGATCTTGTTTTCCCGAAAGCCAAACGGCCGATAGCGCAATTATGGTTCAGATCCTGCCTGAAGCTTTGCGGGCTCGACGTGCACGTCAGCGGCGTCGCCAACACCGGCACACCGACCCTGTTTGCCGCCAACCATGTTTCGTATCTGGATATTCTGGTGCTCGGCAGCCTGGCCGATGCCCGCTTCGTCGCCAAGCGCGACGTCGCGTCCTGGCCGCTGTTCGGCGTCCTCGCCAAACTGGCCAACACCATTTTCGTAACCCGCGACCGCAAGCGTGCGGTCTGCGATTGCGCCGGACTCATCCAGGCCTTCGCCGAGGGGCAGAGCCTGATCCTGTTTCCGGAAGGCACCTCGTCGAACGGCCATGCCGTGCTGCCGTTCCGTTCGACCCTGTTTGCCGCCGTCGATCCGAAACAGGTCGCAACCGACATCATGATGCAGCCGGTCTCGATTGCCTATACGCGCTATGCCGACGGCCGCAAGCTCAAGGGTGCGCTGAGCGATCTGTACGCCTGGTACGGCGACATGACGCTGGCCGATCATCTGCTATCGGTGTTCGGTCTGAAGGGTGCGGTCGTCGAGATCACTTTCATGCCGCCGATCCATCCGGCCGCATTCCAGAACCGCAAAACCCTGGCCAGGGCCGCCGAAACCGCAGTGCGGGGCAGCCTCGAGCGTTCACACCAGCAGGCGTGAAGCGGCCCGAAACGATCCCCGGAACCGGTTTATCTTTTTTGGAACAGGTGATACAGCGCGCCTGAAATTTCGCCTTCCAGCGGAAACGACAGCATCCCCATGACGTCGTAGCCAAGCAGCCACGGCATCAGATAAAAGCGCGTCATGTAAAAGAACCAGGCGACATACAGCGGCACCAGCGGCTCCAGAATGAAGCTCGGCGTGATGACCCGGAACAGCCGCAACAACGGGTCCGTCAGCTTGACGAAAATCTTCATGAAAGCAAAATTGGAATCGATCGGTAAAAACAGGTTCATCGCGACCCGTCCGATCAGGGTCCACATGATGGTCCCCAGAATGTAGTCGATGACGAGGACCCAGACCGGGAATGCGGCGAATTCATCTTGCATGATTTAACAACAATTCTTCTGCTTGACCGGTTAAAGAAAATCACAGCCAGGACACAAAAACAATGGGGGGCGGAAATGATCCGCCCCCCAAGGCTTTGTCTCGACAGTCGTGATTAGTGCGAGTTGTCGAGAATTGAATTGCCCGACGGTACGCGGACTTCGTCCACCATCGCCTGGGTTTCTGCGTCCGGTTCCGGAGTCATCAAGGTCACCACAACCATGGCAATCAAGCTGGCGCCGGCACCGATGATGCCAAACCGCAGATGGTCAATGCCCATCCACGGCGTACCACCGTTGTAGACGTAATACAGATAGGCGGATCCGACACCGAAGCCGACGACCATACCGGCAATTGCGCCGGCGCGGTTTGCCCGTTTCCACCAGATACCAAGGACAAGCGGGAAGAACAGCCCGGACATGGCGAAGTCAAACGCCCATGCCACAGCACCGAGAATCCCGGTCAGCCTCAACGTCGCCACCGCAGCACCTGCTGCCCCGATACCGAGCAGCAGAACCCGTGCAACGATAAGACGATGACGGACGTCAGCTTTCGGATCGATGATCTTGTAGTACAGATCGTGGCTCAGTGCGTTGGCGATGGCCAGAAGCAGACCATCTGCCGTCGACATGGCAGCTGCCATACCGCCGGCTGCGACAAGACCGGAAATCACGTACGGAAGACCGGCAATTTCAGGGGTCGCAAGGACGACGATGTCAGCCCGCATGAAGAACTCGTTGAGCTGCAGGATGCCATCCTTGTTACTATCAACAAGATAAAGCATCTGGACGCTTTCCCAGTTCTTCACCCACGCCAGACTTTTCACCGCTTCAAACGATTTGCCGATGATGCTGGTTGCCAGGTTCGGGTCAATCAGCTGCAGTTTCGTCAGCGTGGCCAGAGCCGGCGCCGTGAAGTACAGCAGGAAGATGAACAACAGCGACCATGCCACCGACCGCCGTGCATCACGCACGGAAGGGGTGGTGAAGTAACGCATCAGGATATGCGGCAGTGATGCCGTACCCATCATCATACAAGCGGCCAGCGTAACGAACTTCCAGCTGTCCATGGCGCCACCAGGTGCGAAGTGTGGCGTCTTGAGAGTGGCGACCCCGCCGAATGGCGGTTTGTCGACAGCTGCGACCCCGAGACCGATCAACGGTTCCAGTTCCTGGATTCGTGCCACGGCATCCCCGTACGTAATGTGCGGGAACAAACCGAAGCCCTGTTTGCTGGACATCCAGAAAACCGGCACCAGATAGGCGACGATCAGCACGATGTATTGTGCCACCTGGGTCCAGGTAACAGCCCGCATCCCGCCGAGCATCGAGCACAGCAGAATACCGAGAAGGCCGAACCAGACACCCGCTTCAAACGGAATGTGCAGTGCCCGTGCGGCAATCGTTCCCGATGCGTTGATCTGCGCGGTCACATATGTGAACGACGCGACCACCAGAACGACGACAGCACAGAAGCGTGCGACGTTTCCGCCGTAACGCGTGCCGATGAAATCCGGCACCGTGTAACAGCCGAATTTGCGCAGGTACGGTGCCATCAACGAGTTGACCAGCACGTAGCCGCCGGTCCAGCCGATGATGAAGGCAAGATAGCCGTAGCCGCCGAAGTAAATACCACCGGCCAACGCCACGAACGAAGCACCGGACATCCAGTCCGCCGCAGTCGCCATACCGTTATAGACCGCTGGCACTTCGCGTCCCGCAACATAATAGGCGTCAACCTGCATGGTCCGCGAAAGCCAGCCGATAATGGCATAGATGAAGATCGTGAAAGCCACGAACAGGATACCGATGGTGTCGGCACCGACTCCCATCTGTTCGAGGACGGCCATGATCAGAACGAAGACAAGAAAACCGCCGGTATACATGCCGTACACGCGACCGAGATTGTCGATAAAGCTACCCTTCATGATCCTACTCCCTATTCGCCACTGAGACCGGCTTCGTCATCAATTTTGTCCTGCTTCCAGTTCTGGAAGAAAATCAGTAAGACAAAAATGATCAACGAGCCTTGAACACAGAAGTAGTAACCTAACGGAAAGCCCATGAACGACATACTGTCCAGCGGCTTTGCATTCCACGGCACCACAAAGGCAAAAACAAACCAGATTGCCAAAACGAGCCAATTCAGGTTTCGCGTTTTTATCCAGTGCTGCTGACGGATCTCTCTCGAATTATCAGCCATAATATTTAATTCCCCTCAGACATTTCATCCCCAAACGATGCGCATTTATGCTAATGCGACTCCGCTAATAGTGCATTATTATGGATTCTGTGCAACTGGTTACAGAATGACAACCGGATTAAGACTTGACAAATAGCCTGTTAATAGACGGGCAATGACGAATCGGGGATGGACGCATGCTGAATTTCGAGATTTCCAAAATCGGTGACTACTGGCGTCTGTTCGCCTCGGGATTCAATCTGAGACGCCATGTCGGCAGGTTGGATACGCTTGAAAAAATTGAAGAATTTGCCATTTCACGCAGTGCCTTCATCGCCCAGAAATCGCTTTATGGCTACGTCAAAACGCGGATGGGCACGCGATACCCCGATATGTTTAAAGACGACAATATTATTCGCTCGTTGAATATTGCCAAAATGCATGTCTATGCGGCGTGTCTTTCCGATCTGACGATCTGGGCCGTTGCCGTTGCCTTTACGCGGATTGATCTGCCGGATTCGGCACGCGTGTCGCTAGCCGGGCGCATCTTCAGGAACGGACTTGAACAGAATCACGACGCCTCCGTCAGCGAATTTTCCGCCATCGATGCGATCGCTGCTTTCGACCAGCGCCTGCGAACAGTGGACTGGCACGGCACCGCGAAGACCCGCGACAGCTTCACCGAAAGCCCGGCCGGCGTCATCAAATGGGCACCGATTGCCGACAGCCTTAAAAAGCATGATATCGAGTCCGTCGAAAACTCCGTAAAATTCTCCTGGAACAATATCCGCGAGCAGTTCAACAAGCGGCTCGATGTGGAAGCCATTGTCGAACAGACCCGGTCCGGCGCAGCGACACATCTGGCCGGCGATATGTTACCGGGCTGAACCGACAGAACGCTCCGTCATCATCAGGCAGGTCCAGAACCATGAGCTTCCAAACGTCCAAAAGCGGTCTCTCGGCACTGCCGCTGCATTCGCTGCCGGCGATCGTCATGGATACCGAGACGACCGGGCTGGATACGCAGAACGACCGCATCATCGAGATTGCTGCCGTACGTGTCCGGGGCCGGCAAGTGCTCGATGAAAACTTTGCCGAACTGGTCAACCCGGGCCGACCGATCCCGGTAAAGTCGACAGCCATTCACGGCATTCACGATGTCGACGTCGCCGCTGCGGCGCCCTTCGCCGACGTCATGCCCCGGTTCGCCGCATGGGCCGGCCGTGATGTCGTGATCGGCTATTCGCTTGGCTTTGATCTGACCATTATGGATAACGAACACAAACGGGGCAGACTGAAGTGGTCTCCGCCACGCTGTCTGGACGTGCGCCATCTGGTGCATCTTCTGGCGCCGCAACTGCCCGGTGAATCTCTGGAACTTACCGCCGAATGGCTCGGCATCGAAATCACCGTCCGGCACCGCGCCCTTGGCGATGCCCTCGTCACCGCCGACATTTTCACCGCCCTTATTCCCAGGCTGAATGCCCGCGGCATCGGCACCCTGGCGCAGGCGGAACGGGCCTGCCGCTCGCTCAGTTCCCATCTCGAGGCCGAGACGCAAGCCGGCTGGCATGCCGTCGTCAGCCGCGACCCCAAGACCATCGACGACACCGCCATCTTGGCCCGGATCGACAGCTTCCCCTACCGGCACCGGGTCTGCGACGTGATGCACGCGCCGCCGATCAGCGTCCGGGCCGAACTGACGCTCGCCAAGGCGCTGTCGGTGATGATCGAAAAACGCATCAGCTCCGTCTTCGTCAGCCCTGCCAGCGAGGGCCTGCCATGGGGCATTCTGACCGAGCGCGATGTGCTGCGCGCCGTCAACGAGTCCGGCGGCGGCGCCCTAGCCAAGCGGGTCGGCGATCTTGCCGCACAGCCGCTGATCACCATTCCCGAGAACGAATTCGTCTACCGGGCGATCACCCGGATGTCGGGCGGCAATTTCCGCCATCTCGGCGTCACCGATGCCGCCGGTGCCGTCTGTGGCGCCCTGAGCCCGCGCGATCTGCTGAAGCAGCGTGCCGGCGATGCGATGTCGCTCGGCGACACCATCGACGCCGCCGCCTCGCCGGCCGAGCTTGGCCGCATCTGGGAAACCCTGATCGTCGTCGCCAGGGCCCTCGATCTTGAGGACGTCGATCCGCGCAACATTGCCGCGATCATTTCCCAGGAGTTGCGGGCGCTGACGCGGCGCGCCGCCGAACTGGCCGCCGAACAGATGCAGGCCGAAGGACGGGGGCCTGCACCGATGCGGTTTTCAATGCTGGTGCTGGGCTCCGGCGGTCGCGGTGAAAGCCTTCTGGCGATGGATCAGGACAACGCCATCGTTTACGAAAAAGGCGTGCACGGCGATGCCGCCGATCAATGGTTCGCCAGACTGGGCGAAATCACCGCCGACACCCTCGACGGCGTCGGCGTCTGTTATTGCAAGGGCGGCATCATGGCCAAAAATCCGCAGTGGCGGATGGACGTGGCGCACTGGAAAGAAGAAGTCGCGTCGTGGATCGGCAAGGCCCGGGCCGAAGACATCCTCAACAGCGATATCTTCTTTGATGCCATGACCGTCTATGGCGACGAAGCGCTCGGCAATGATCTGCGGATGGATGCAATCCGCGCCGCCGGTCAGAACAAGCAATTCCTGCAGCACATGTCGATCAAGGCCGCCGACTTCAATACACCGATCGGCTGGTTCAACCGCATCAAAACCGAAAACGGACGGCTCGACCTGAAGAAAAGCGGCATCATGCCGATCTTCTCGGCCGCCCGCGTGCTGGCCCTGAAGCTGGGCGTTGCCGCCCGCTCGACACCGGATCGCCTGATTGCGGCGCGCGAGCAGGACATTCCAGGCGCGCATCTGATCAATGGCCTTGTCGAAGCACACCACATCATGCTGGGCACCATCCTGCGCCAGCAGCTGCGCGATATCGAAGCCGGCGTGCCGCTGTCCAACAAGGTCGCCCTCGCCGATCTCGACCAGCACGAAAAGCAGCAGCTGGTGTGGGCGCTTGAACAATCACCCGGGATCGCCGATCTGCTCGACACCCAGGGCCGGGTTTAAAACGGATCCGGTTCACGCGATACATTGTATACCCGGCGTGTATTCCCCAGATTAACTTTCATCAGGCATTGCCTGACACAGATAAAAACGAGCCAACAGGGAGAGACTATATGAAGCCGCGTATTGTCAGAGCCAACGAAAGCACAACCAAGCTGGCACCGGACGATCTGTTCGTCGGCCAGGTGCTGCAGGATCAGGTGTTCGTGCCCGAAGACCCGTCCCGCATGCGCGTGACGCGCGTCACCTTCACGCCGGGCGGCCGCACCAACTGGCACGCGCACGCCGTCGGTCAGGTCCTGTATGTGCTGTCGGGCGTCGGCCGCTATCAGATGGAAGGCGGCCCGGTCGAGGAAATCTGCCCCGGCGATACCGTGATCATTCCCCCCAACACCCGGCACTGGCACGGCGCCGCGCCCAATCAGATGATGTGCCATCTGGCGCTTTCGGAATCCGACGATCAGGGCAACGCGACGCACTGGCAGGAAGCGGTCAGCGAAGGCGATTACACCGCCAGCCCGGCCTGAGCGCCGGCGCCGGGGGGCGCGCCACAGGGCCTTGACGGCGAGAATATCGTCGGCTGAATTTTCGCCGTCGGGTTTATTCAGGCGGGCTTACTTGTGCGACGCCGCCAGCGGCATTTCTGTCGGCCCTTCCAGGGTCGCCAGCAACACCCGGTCGGTCAGTCCGGCGCCAAGCCACATGCAGAACAGCGCCACCCAGGCGGTCAGCGACAAAACCGAGCCGCCGGTCACCCCAGCGCCGACGGCACAGCCGCCAGCCAGCATGCCGCCGAAGCCCATCAGCGCGGCACCGATCAGATAGCGCAGCATGCCGGTCTGCTGATCGAACGCCTGCATCTCGAATTCGCGGCGCAGCAGCGACGCCAGGAACGAGCCTGCGAACACCCCCGGCACCAGCCCGATGGAAAAATCCAGCGGCAGGCTGGGCTCGGTGATCAGCGCCATCAGGGTATTCGCGGAGGGGCCGGTGAAACTGACGCTGCCGACCGTGATCGGCGCAAACGAAACCCGGGACAGGGCCGCCGTGAAGGCCCAGCCGGCGGCGACCGTGGCGCCCAGACCGAGCGCCAGAACAATCCGCTGCCAGCCCGGCCAGGCGCGCAATGCCAGAAACAGGGCCAGTGCCAGAATCGCGATGCCGAGCACGATGCCCGTGTAATCGGGCACCATCTGCATCAGGTTTCTGGTTTCCGGGCCGACCATCCAGAGTCGGGACAAGCCATTGCGCAACGGCGACAGCACCCCCGACAGGGACGCCTGCGCGACCACGGTGATGACCAGACCGGCGACCAGGGCACGCAGATTGCCGGTCGCCGAAAGCACCAGCAAGCGGCTGGCACAGCCGCGCGCCAGTATCATGCCGACACCGAACATCAGCCCGCCGATCACAGCACCCGACATGGTACCGACCGCCGTCAGCTGACGCACCTCGGTGGCGACCAGACCGCCGCTGACGAACAGCAGTTGCGCGCCGACCAGCGCCGCTCCGAACACCATCAGCCAGATGACGACGTTTTGCTGCAGCCGACCGCGCCAGAATTCCATGCACGCACTGCGCAGGCAAAAGCGGCTGGATTGCGCGAGCGCGCCGAACAGCAGCCCGATGACGAGACCGCCCAGGGCGGCTTTGGCCGGGTCCGAAATCAGATCGTTGGCAAGCCAGGATTCCATTCGGCATCTTTCCTGTGGGCGTTACGAAGGAAGGCGGGATTATATTCCATGAATTGAATATGTAAACACGACCGCCCTTTTCCCTAGACGGCGGACGAGTGACGGGCCTTGCCCTGGCCGAGATAGGCATCGAACGCGGCGGCGATGTTGCGGACCCAGACCCGCCCGTTTTCATGCACCGTGACACGCCGCCCGGTGATTTCGAGCAGACCGTCATCGATCATCGGCTGCAGGTTTTCCAGTGCCTGATCAAGCGACGCCACCGCCATGCCGTGGCGCTGGCACGCCTGACCGACATCGACGGCCATGTCGCACATGATTTTCTCGATGACGAAACGCCTGAGCCTGTCGTCGGCACTGAGCGCGATGCCGCGCGCAATCGGCAGCCGGCCGCTTGTCACGGCGGCGGCATAGCTCGGCATCGAGGCGGCATTCTGCGCATAGCCCTGCTGCAGCGCGCTGATCGCAGAGGCACCGAAGCCGATCAGGTTTTCCGCAGTGTCGGTGGTATAGCCCTGGAAGTTTCGGGCGACGCTGCTGTCCGCCTGTGCGGCAATCGGGTCGTCGGGCAGCGCAAAGTGATCAAAACCAATCCGCACATAGCCGGCGGCAACGAGGATTTCGGCGGCGCGGGCGGCCTGCTGCCAGCGTGCCTCAATGCCCGGCAGATCGGCGTCCGGGATCATTTTCTGGTGTGTCTTCATCCACGGCACATGGGCATAGCCGAACAGCGCGATGCGGGTCGGCCTGAAACCAAGCGCCTTGATGGTCATGTCCTCGACATGGCCCAGCGTCTGCATCGGCAGGCCGTACATCAGATCGAGGTTGAGGTTCTTGATGCCGGCATTGCCGATCATGTCGACGACGCGGGCGGTGACGTCATAGGGCTGCAGTCGGTTAATCGCGCGCTGGATGGTTTCGTCAAATTCCTGCACGCCGATGCTGACCCGGTTGACGCCGAGACGCGCCAGCACGTCGACATAGTCCTGCGTCGTCGTGCGCGGGTCCATCTCGACGGCGATGTCGGCGTCATCCGGAATATCGAAATGTCGTTGCAGGTGCTCGAAGATGCGCTGCCAGTCGACGGCTTTCAGAATTGTCGGGCTGCCGCCGCCCCAGTGTATGAAGCGGGCGTTGGTGCGCCCGCCGAGATGACCGGCGACCAGGTCGATTTCACCGATCAGGTGATCGACGTAGCCGGCGATCGGCGCATAGCGATTGGTGATCTTGGTGAAGCAGCCGCAGTACCAGCACATTTCCTTGCAGAACGGAATATGCAGATACAGCGACAGGTCCGCACCCGGCCCGATTTCCGACAGCCATGCAGCATATTGTGAATCGGTCAACCCGGGCGAGAAATGCGGCGCCGTCGGATAGCTGGTGTAGCGCGGCACCGAGCCGCCATAGCGCGTCGCCAGGGAATCCAGCGCGGATGCCGATCGCGGCGAAGCTTCGGGAACGCTTGTGCGCAGGGAACTGGTTGTCATCCGCCGGACCTTTGCTCATGACTCTCGACAAGGCGCAACGATTGACGCAGCGCTGCCCGTTGTCGTGTTTGATTAAACTACAGCGTCCGGCAGCGTCGCGAATTGACACAGATCAAGCGCAAGTCCTGCAGATCGGCTTATCATTGGAAACATTGGCTATTGCGGTGATATGTTTGTATCAACGACCGACTGGAAGTAAACTAAACAGTATACCATTTTAGCGGCAAGTTAACCGGAGTCCGTATGTCCGTACCCATGTCTGTCAGTGCCACCAAGCGTCGCCAGATCGTCGACGCGGCGATTGCCGAGTTTCAGGAAAACGGTTTTGCCGGAACCAGCATGGACCGCATCACCGAGCGTGCCTGCGTTTCCAAGCGTACCGTCTATAACCACTTTGAAAACAAGGAAGCGCTGTTCCGCGCCATCGTCGAGATGATCTTTGATCATCTGATCGAAACAGTAACCGTGCGCTACAAAGCCGGTGCGCCGCTGCGCCCGCAACTGATCGCGCTGGCCCGGGCCGAAGGCCGGTTGATGATGTCGGAAAGTTTCATGCGGCTGGTTCGCATGGCGATGGGCGAAACCATGCGTGATCCGGTGCTGGCGTCGGAACTGACGGCGCGCGCGGAATCCTGTTCGGTGTTCAGCAATTTCATGACCGAAGCCTGCGAAGCCGGCGCAATCACCGACGCCGATCAGCTCGAGGCCAGCGAACAGTTCCAGGGGTTGATCAAATCCCGCGCCTTCTGGCCGCACGTCATCGCCGGCACCACCGTCGATGCCGAAACCATGGAAGCGATCGTGCAAAGCTCGGTCGAGACCTTCATGATCCGCTTCGCCCCCGACGCCGAATAGTCTCTCTTCAGTTCGGCTACAACCCCTCACCCGGCGCTTCGCGCCACCCTCTCCCGAGGGAGAGGGCAATCGCCATCACACACAGCCGTCATCCTGAACTTGATTCAGGGTGACGAAGAAATTAACTGCGAAGATCCCCGCCTGCGCGGGGATGACGGCTACGAAAGAATCAGTGCAGCTCGGCACGGAGTTTCTGGCGTAATACGTCGATCGGCACGGTGCCGCCTTCAACGTCGATGCACCAGAAGGTCCAGCCGTTGCAGGCCGGCAGGTTCTGCACGTGGGCGCCGACCTGATGGATCGAGCCTTTGAAATCCGACGAGATCAGCGTGCCGTCGGCACGGACGCGTGCCTTGTGGCGGCGTTTGTCATCGGTCAGCACGGTGCCGGGTTCCAGCATGCCGCGTTCGACCAGCCAGCCGAACGGGATGCGCGGCTCGTCGCGCTTCGAGGGTGAATTGAGCATCTCGTCGGTGGCCAGTTTCTTGACCTCGGCAATGCGCTGTTCTGCGTAAGCCACGTAACTTTTCTCCCGTTCCATTCCGATAAAATTGCGCCCCAGCCGTTTCGCCACGGCGCCGGTCGTGCCGGTGCCGAAGAACGGATCAAGGATGGTGTCGCCGACCTCGGTCGAGGCCATGATGACCCGGTGCAGAAGCGATTCCGGCTTTTGCGTCGGGTGTGCTTTCTTGCCTTCCTTGTCCTTCAGGCGTTCGCCGCCCGAGCAGATCGGCAGATACCAGTCCGAACGCATCTGCAGATCGTCGTTCATCGCCTTCATGGACTCGTAATTGAAGCGATATTTGCTGTCTTCCGAACGCGAGCACCAGATCAACGTCTCGTGCGCATTGGTGAATCGGCGGCCGCGAAAATTCGGCATCGGGTTGGCCTTGCGCCAGACCACATCGTTGAGGATCCAGTAGCCGAGATCCTGCAACTGCGTGCCGACGCGGAAAATATTGTGATAACTGCCGATCACCCACAGCGTGCCGTCCGGCTTGAGGGCGCGCCGGGCGGCGGTCAACCAGTCGCGGGTCAGATCGTCATAGGCCTTGAAGGTCTCGAACTGGTCCCAGGCGTCGTCGACACCGGCAACAAGTTTCTGCGTTTCGGGGCGTTTCAGCTCGCCCGACAACTGCAGATTATACGGCGGATCGGCAAAAACCATGTCGACGCTGCCTTCCGGCAGAGCCTTCATCAATTCGATACAATCGCCGACGTGGATCTTGTTTACCCAGGATTTCATGTACTCTGCCCTCTTGCGGCGCATCCTGAGTCACCGGGGATTCGCCGTCAACAAGTAAATGGATTCAAATACTTAGAAGATTTCCGAAAGCCCACATATGGGAGTCCGGCGGACTCTGGAGTCAACATCTAGACCTGTCCTGCGCCTCTCTCCCGGCGCGCGATGCGCGCCCCCCGCCCGGAGAGAGGAGACGTATCCGGCAATTGCCACAAACACATCTGCCGACCCGATAGGGTTAGAGCTTTACGCCGATTCGTGACAATATATGCATGGCTTTAAATTTGAAGCCTGCCTGGTGCAAAATGGTTCACATACAGTCGCCGATGATAAATGAGGCCGGGACTGCTGACGATTGCCGCTCTCCTGTTACTAACATGCTTATTGAATATTGGCGCGGCAGGATGCCGGTTGATCCTGGCTTGCCGAGGTGGACCGACATTGACCTGATGGACTTGTACAAGATTGCATCAAACATTGCCGTGAAAGACGTGATTTCAGACGGCGCCGATTATGTTAACCGCTTTTGGGGAACGCACCTTACGGCCGTGCTTGGATTTGAAGGCACCGGCATGTTGGTCAGCAATTATCAACCCGTCAGCATGCGTCATGCGGTTCAAAAGCGTTATTTGCACATTGTCAAAACGGGCCAAACCATAATGGTGCGCGGAAATATTTCAACAATGCCCGAGAAGCGGTTTGTATCATTCGAACTTGTCCACCTGCCGCTGTGGGGAAATGCCGATAAGATCGAGCATATTATCTCCGTATATCATTTCGGTTTTCAGATGCCGTCCCGTACATCGGTGTGATCGTTCAATCGCATTGAAGCGCGTCCCCCGCCCCGTTCTGGCCCACGTCAAATGGGATGGCGATGGCGCGGGGTTCGATACTGTTCCTCTCTCCTGCAAGGGGAGAGGTCAGATGAGGGGGTTCTTTTTTGCCTCAAGCACATTCCTGACCGGTGCGAAACTCTTGCGGTGATGCGGCGTGGCACCGAGCCGTTGCAGCGCCGCCATGTGTTCGGCGGTGCCATACCCGGCGTTGCGCTCCCAGCCGTAGCCCGGAAACTCAGTGGCGAGTTGCTGCATGATGCGGTCGCGGGTCACCTTGGCGATCACCGAGGCGGCGGCAATCGACAGGCTTCGGGCATCGCCCTTGACGAAACTCTCGGCGGCGCAGGTCAGCACCGGCAACCGGTTGCCGTCGATCAGCGCCAGACCGGGGGCCGGATCGAGCCGGCCGACGGCCAGCGCCATCGCCCGCAGGGTGGCACCGAGAATATTCAGAAGATCAATATCGTCGACGTCACAGATGCCGACACCGACGTCGGCGGTGGCCATGATCTCGCCGAACAGAAGATCGCGGGCACCCGCCGTCATTTTTTTGGAATCGTCGAGCTTTTGCCAGAGCGGTTTTTCGAGCTGGCCTGGATCAAGAATGACCGCTGCCGCGACCACCGGTCCGGCCAGCGGTCCGCGCCCGGCTTCATCGACACCGCAGATGCGGATATGTCCGGCGTCCCGTGCCGTCCGCTCGATGGCGAAATCAGGCATCGTCTTTCGGGGATGTCTTGGCGGCTTTTTGACTGCTGGCCTTTTTACCGGTGGTTTTTTTGGCGACTGTTTTTTTTGCTGCGGGTTTGGCAGTGGGTTTGGCCGCGACTGTCTGTTCCGCTTCAACCGTTTGAGCTTCAGGCACCTCTGCCGGCGTTGGCGTATCGATAACCGGCGTAGCCGGTTCGCCCGAAATTTCTGCGGGCATGGACGGTTCCGCTGGTGCAACCGGCTTTGTCTCGACGCCGGCCGAGGCCTGGAGGTGCGCCTTGGCCCGGCGACGGCGCAGACGCTGCTTGCGGATTTTCAGCGCCGCCATCCGCAGCAAGCGCTGCGTCCGTGTCGAAGCATTTCCGGCAGCCTTGGCCAGCGCTTCTGTTTCCGGTCCATAAACCAGTGACAGCAGCTCCGAAGCCTCGGTCACGCCGATGCTGGCAAGCCGGTGCAGACGCCGTGCCGTGATCACCCAGAGCGGCGACAGCGCCAGACTCAGCACCGTCACCGAAACGATCAGCCGTCGCCCTTCCTCGTCGAGCACGCCCGATGAAATGCCGACGACACTGAGCAGGAACGAGAACTCGCCGATCTGCGCCATGCTGATTCCGGCCAGAAAAGCGCTCGACCAAGGCTGTCCGACCAGATGCAGGAAGCCGACGTTCATCACCGTCTTGAACACGGTGACCATCAGAAACAGCATCAGCACCATACCGAAGTTGTGGACTATGAAGACCGGATCGATCAGCAACCCGATCGACAGGAAGAACACCATCATCAGCACGCTCTGGATCGGCAGCACCGCATCCAGCATGGCGTGGCGGGCCTGTGACGAGCCGATGATCAGGCCGGCGATAAACGCGCCATACGCCGCGCTGAGGCCGATCAGACCGGCAATCGCCGACCAGCCGAAACAGAAGGCAAGACCGGCGAGCGGTGCCAGTTCCTTGTTCTCGGATATCTTCTCGGCGAACGGCAGGTGTATCTTGCTGCCCCGCGAAGCATAGAAAATCAGCCCGCCGAGAAAAATCACCGAGCCGATCATCACCGGGATCTGAGAATATCTGAAGCCTTCGCCGCCGAGCGCACCGATCGCCAGCATC
>FLOH01000384.1_pt1 | contig 103005 bp, 89 predicted proteins | sample 756751 | NCBI WGS metagenome assembly FLOH01 (sample SAMEA4026879, study PRJEB14308) | marine metagenome | biome: coastal water; material: water | depth 74 m
CACGGCCTGGCTGCCTGGCCGCCTCACGGGCCTCACGGGCTGACGGGCTGACGGGCTTGCTGGCTGACGGGCTGACGGGCTCACGGGCTTGCTGCGTGACGGGCTTGCTGCCTGATGGGCTTGCTGCCTCACGGGCTTGCGGGCTTGCGGGCTTGCTGCCTGACGGGCTGACGGGCTTGCCCCTCGCCGTTCCACAGGCTCGGCGCTTCGGGGCGGCGGCTACGATCCGTCCTAAATCGAGAGACCACGAGGTGTGATGGAACTCCAAGGAAAAACTGCACTGATCACCGGGGGTGCCAGGCGAGTCGGTCGTGGGATCACGCTGGCGTTTGCCCAGGCAGGGGCCAACGTGGTGATCAACTACAACAGTTCATCGGCTGATGCTGTTCAGACAGCACACGACGCCGAGGCGATGGGTGTCCAGGCGCTTCCGGTGCAGGCCGATGTGTCTGACTACGACCAGGTCGGATCGATGGTCGACCAAGCTGTCGCCAGATTCGGCACGATCGACATCCTGGTTAATAACGCTTCGGTGTTCCTGCCAGATCCACTTCCAACCGACGATCTGACGATCTGGCGCAAATCGATCGACACCCTGGTTCACGGGCCGTTCTATTGCGCCAACCGTGTCGCACCGGTGATGTTGGCAAACGACGGGGGCGTCATCATCGGGATCAGCGACCTGAGCGCCCTCGAGCCGTGGCCCGGCTTCGCCGGTCATGCGGTGGGGAAGGGCGCAATGCTGACGCTCACCCGGCAGTTGGCACTCGAACTCTCACCGCGAATCCGGGCGAACGCGGTTATTCCTGGCCCTGCGCTGCGGCCCGTCGACTACGACGACGAGACGTACCAGCGGGTCGCCGACAACACGCTGCTCGGTCGTTGGGGAACACCCCAAGAGATGGCGGGGGCGGTGCTGTTCCTCGCTCAGGCTGACTACATCACCGGCGAGGTCATCACCGTCGATGGTGGGCAGCGTTTTGGCCATCGCAAGCACACACACGGATAGCCGCTCATGGTCGCAGCTGGTGTTCATATCGTTCCCCTGATGCCGACCCGTGATGTCGTCGCGCTGGCAGTCGAGGCCGAACGGCTCGGGTACGACTACTGCATGGTCGCCGACGAGGGGGTGCATCCAGACATCTACGCCTGCCTCGGCGCGGTGGCCACCGCCACCGAGCGAATCAAGCTTGGGGTGATGACCAACGGCTACACGCGCCATCCGGCGGTCACTGCCGCTGCAGTGGCAACGGTCAATGAGCTGGCCCCAGGTCGGGTGATCGCGACGATGTTGGCCGGTGGTTCGATGGTGCTCGGACCGATGGCGATCGACCGGAAACGCCCCTATCGTGTCTTGGCTGACACGATCACGGCGGTCCAGAAACTTTGGTCGGGCGACGAAGTCTCGTGGGTTGGTGAGACGTGTGCCCTAGATCACGCCAGGCTCGGCATGGGACGCCAGGACATTCCGCTTTGGATCGCTGGTCGCGGCCCGATGGTGCTCGGGCTGGCAGGCCGCCAAGCCGACGGCGTGATCTTCACCGTCAAACCCGATCTCGGTGCGGCCATCGATGTCGTCAACAATGCCGCCGCGCAGGTCGGGCGCCCTCAGCCGATTCGCAGCTACCTCGGCCGCATTTGTTTCACCAAAGAGATGCTCGAGGGCCAACGTCGAACCTTGTCGTTCGTGCTGATGGATTCGCCACCGAGGGTGTTGCGATCGCTTGGCCTCGATGAAGACGAGTTGGCAACCATCGCCAAAGCAGCTCGAGACAACGACCCTGGCATGGTTGATCCGCTGGTGTCCGATGATCTGCTCGAGCGGTATCAGGTGGCGGGTACGCCCGCCGAATGCACCGTCAAGTTGGCTAAGATGGTCTCGGACTACGGACTTCACGCCGTCTTCATCGACGCTTTGGCGAGTGAGATCGAAGAGAATCTGGAGGTTCTGGCCACTTCGCTGTCCATTATCAAAGGAAGAACTCTATGACTACGCGCCGTCTCAATCGAATCTTTGCCAGCGATGGCCGTTCGGTCATCATCGCTCTCGATCATGGTCTGATCGACGGGCCATGCGAAGGATTTGAGCACCCGGGCGAAGTGATCGCAGCGGTAATCGCCGGCGGCGCTGACGCCATTTTGACCTCATTTGGAATTGCCGAAACTTACGCCGAAGAGCTCAGCAGAGTCGGCTTGATTCTGCGTAGCGACGGGGCATCGACGAATCTTGGCTCGCCGAGCACGGGCTCACTCTCGAGGTTCTTTGGCCCAGAGGACGCACTCCGGCTGGGAGCTGATGCCCTGGTCGTCACGGCGCTGCCTGGTTCCGACAAAGAGGCCCAAACGCTCGAAACGCTTGCCCGCACCGCGGCCGAGGCACACCGTTGGGGCCTGCCCGTGTTGGGCGAGATGGTGCCCGGCGGTTTCAATAGCGACGAGTCGATGCGTGGCACCGAGGCCGTCGCGATGGCGGCCAGGCTCGGAGCCGAGCTGGGGGCCGACTTCATCAAGGCGCCGTATTGTGACGACTACGCGACCGTCACGTCGGGCACATTTGCGCCGGTCGTGATCCTCGGTGGTGCGAAGGGCGACGAGCGCCAGATGCTCGCCAACATCCGTGATGCCATCGATTCCGGGGCCAAAGGGGTCGCCATCGGACGAAACGTTTTCCAGTGTGAAAGTCCCACGGCGATGACACGGGCGATCGTCGCCGTCGTTCACGGCGACGCAACAGTCGACGATGCGCTCGCGATCTTGAAGGGCTGACCCATGCCGGGGCCGCTCGAGGTCGTTATCGGTCTCGACGCCGGCACGACGTCGGCCAAGCTGGTCGCAATCGATCGGTCGGGAAGGATCGTCGCAACATCGACTTCCGACACGATCGTCAGCGTCACCTCCGCACCAGGTTCGAGTGTCCAGTCACCTGAGGGCATCTGGAGTGCGATCACCAGTGCCTGTCGGCGCGGTATCGCCGAACTCGCTGACTCTGCCCAGGTGGTCGGTGTCGCGGTTGCCTCCCAAAGTGGTTCGGTTGTGCCGATCGTCGACGGCCACGCGACCGAAGTGATCACATGGATGGACACCCGCTCTGACGCGGTCGTTGATGCATGGCCACGGCCGACGATCGAGCTGATCCGGCGTCGAAGCGGATGGGCACGGTCTACCGGACTCGGGTTGGCCACGATCTCATGGCTGCGGTCGCTCGGCACTGCCGAACAGCATCGCGGTACTCGATACGGCTCGGTCGACGACTATCTCATCTGGCAACTGACCGGGGCATGGTTGACCAACCCGTCCAATGCGGCGGGGATGCAGCTGATGGACGTCTCGCAGCTCGAATGGAGCCCCGAACTCTGCGCCCTTGCCGGGATCACCCCGTCGGCGTTGTCGGCAATCCGGCCCTGTGGCGATCTGGCCGACGTGGTCACCGCTTCGGCTGCACTGGCGACCGGGCTACCAACGGCGACCTCGGTCACGATCGGCGGGCACGACCAGGCGTGCGCCGCGCTCGGACTTGGCGCTGTGCAAGCGGGGGCCGCTGTGTTGTCAATGGGCACGGCTTGGGTGCTTACGATCGTCACCGACCAGGTCGATTTCGACAACCTGCCAGTCGGTTTCAACCTCAGCCCACACGTGGTCTCACAGCGCTGGTCGATCTCGCAGAACCTTGGCGGCCTTGGCGCCGCACTTGCCTGGGTGATCGACGATGCCGACAGCGATCAACTCGAGGCCGAGCTCGGCGCCCGCACGACCATGCCCGATGACCCGTTCTTTGTGTCCGAAATGCACCTGGCCGACCGAACCGGATGGGGCCGCTTCACCCAACACGCCTCGTCGAGCGATCCCGTCGCGAGAGTGCGTGCAGTGATGGAGGCGCTCGCCTTCGAAACACGTCGGGCCGTCGACCAAGCAGCCGACTCAGCCATCGGGCTCACTGAACTCGCCATCGTTGGGGGAGGCACGAGAAGTCGGTATCTGACGCAACTGGTCGCCGATGTGTTGGGTGTCAGTGTGACGATTCGACCTGACGCGAGTTGGCCGGCGCTCGGCGCAGCCAAGCTGGCGGCGATCGCCGGTGGCTGGTCAAACCCATCGAGTGCAGATTTGCCAAGCCTGCGAGTGAGTCCACGTACCGAACAAACCACCACAACAGACTGCCGGTTCAGCGAATACTTGCGGCTGACATCAGGAGCAACGACATGAGCAAACCCATCGTGGCCGTCACAATCGGCCGAGCCAACTATGAGCGCATGTTCAGCGATGCGGCCTGGCAGCGTCTCGCCGAGATCGCCACGATCGTTCATCATGCGCACGACGAGCCGGCCGGGCACGACGACCTGATCGAGTTGCTGCCAGGGGCACAGGCATGCATCACCAGTTGGGGTGTTGCCCAGTTCGACGCTGAGGTCGTCGCAGCAGCCAACTCGTTGCAGTTGATGTCTCACATGGGCAGCAGCGTCAAGCGGTTCCTCTCCGATGCCATCTGGGAGCGAGATATCCGAGTCACCAGCGCTGGGATCACTCTCGCTCGCGACGTTGCCGAGACCACCCTGGGCCTCATGATCGTTGGCCGCAAGCGGATCTGGCCGCTCGGGCGCCATGTCGCCGACGGTGGCTGGCGCGATAGCCCGACATGGGATCAATGGGGCGCCCGCGAGCTGACCCGCTCGACCGTCGAGCTCGTCGGTGCGAGCAATGTCGGCCGCCACGTCATCGAACTGCTCGGCCCGTTCGAGACGACGATCTTGGTCGCAGACCCCTTCCTGTCCGACGAGGATGCCGCCCGCCTCGGCGTCGAGGTGGTCGACATCGACGAACTCGTTGTTCGTGCCGACGTGGTGTCGTTGCACTGCCCTGAAAACGAGGCGACGCGGCAGATCTTGAACCGGTCGCGTCTGTCCAAACTGCAAGATGGTGCACTGCTGATCAACACCGCCAGAGGTGGCCTGATCGACGAAGCCGCTCTGATCGACGAGCTCGAGACCGGGCGGATCTTTGCCTTCCTCGACGTAACCGACCCCGAACCGCCGGCGCCCGACAGCCCACTTCGGCAGTTGCCCAACGTTGTGGTGACGCCCCATATCGCGGGGTGTATCGAGAACTGCAATCGTATGGGCGAACTGGCAGTGGAAGAAGTGCGGCGCAGCCTTGCCGGCGAACCGGCGGTCTACGAGATCCGCCAAGACATGCTCGATCGAATCTCCTGACTGCGCCAGCGGGGTCCAGTCGGTCTGTCGATCGCTCTGGCTCGAGCCCTAACTGAGGATGATGCCGCCGTCGACTTCGATCGCCTGGCCGGTGAGGTAGCGGGCGTCTTCGCTGGCGAGGAACGCGATCACGCCTGCGATCTCATGTGGCGAAGCGAGGCGTTTGAGGGCGGTGTCGTTTGCTCGCATCTCGAGCCATTGTTCGCCGGTCATACCGAGCGACTCGCCAATCTCGATCGCCACCTTTTGGACCATCGCCGTCAATGTGTTGCCAGGACACACCGCGTTGACCGTGATGCCAGACGGCCCGAGCTCCATCGCCGCCGATCGGGTGATGCCGATCACGCCGCTCTTGGTAGCTGAATATTCGGCCGAGTTGGGCCAGCTGGTCTTGCCGGCCATCGACGAGATGTTCACGATCGCGCCACGACCCTGCTCGATCATCACCGGGGCGGCGAGCATGTTCGACGTGAGCAGCCCGGTGAGATTGACGGCCAGGATGTTTTCCCATCGGTCAGTGGGAATCTGATGCAATGGGCCACCGGTATAGATCCCGGCGCTGGCAACCAACACATCGATCCTTCCCCACCGTTCGATCACTGCCTTGAACGCCGCCTCCTGGTCGGATCGTGATCTGACATCGCAGGTCAAGGCGAAAGCGTCGACGCCGTAGGCGGCCGCGGCGGCAGCGGTGGAGCCGTTCTCTGCAGGATCGATGTCGAGACAGGCGACCCGTGCTCCCTCCGATGCGAAGCGAATTGCCGTGGCATCGCCGATACCGGTCGCCGCCCCGGTTACGACTACCACTTGGTCTTCAAACCTGGCGGTCACGGCTTGGCTTCACGCATTGTGGCGACAAGAGTCATGGGCTGAGTTAACTCCAAGCCGCTGACCGATCACAATCGAGTCGACGGACAACATCACGCCATGCCACTGGACGACGAGCATCGTCAGTTGATCAGCCGAGCGGTTGGCGCCTGAGTCGTTGCACGGCGATCACTGTGCTCGATGCCCGCCGGGCCCTCGTCGGAGTCCCCGAGTTCTCACTCGAACAAGATCGATGCTTGCGCCGGGTTCACGGCCATTGCGCCGTTGGCGGCGTCGATCTCGTCAGGTTCGATGTGTGCGCCAGCGTGACGACGTTCGATCCACGACCAGAACCAACACGCTCCAACTACAAGCGCCCAGCCGGCCAACACGTCGATCACATAGTGCTCGGCGAGGTACACGAGCGAGATGCCCATCGTCAGCGGGTATAACGCCAGTAAATATACCCAGCGGCCGGCCGGGCCGCTGCGTATCCGGTTCCAAAAGAAGATGGTGATCAGCAACGCGAATCCGGCGTGCAGCGATGGCATCGCGGCAGTCGGGTTTGCCCAATCGCGGCCCGTCTCCCATGCGTGTACGAAGCCTTCAAATCCAAGGTGTGCCCAGCCTCTGCCGGCGGGGCGGCGCAGGCTTGGCAGCGCGTCAAGTTTGATCGTTTTGTCGCCGCCGCCGGCCATCCATGGGGGAGCGGTGGGGAGCAAGATGAAGCCGAGACAGGCGACCGCAAGCACGGTTCCAATCCGTTTCATGAAGCGAACCCATTCGTCACGGTTCAGAATCCAGAGGGTCACGATCACCGCGATCGGTACTACGAAATGTGAGTAGTACACGACGGATGCGACAACGTCGTACCACCGAACCTGTGACTTTGAGAAGAATTTGGCTTGCAGCCAAACCGTCGGGTCGGTGCCGAAGAACAGAACTCGGTCGATGTTGCGGACGCTCTCGACCTGGAGCGGCATCCCGATTCGATCGGCGGCACCCCGCGTTTCATCGTATGCGATCCACATCGCAACATAGAGGGTCAGGTCGACGGCCATTTGTCGCCATGATCGAAGCGGCAGTCCGATGTGGGCGATCACGATCAGTGCCGCAACCGAAATCAACACCGAGATGCGATCGATGATCATCCCGTACCGCCAGAACCAGACGATGTAGGCGACCGCATAGACGGCCAGCAATGCCTGTCTGACCGCCCCCCACCCGAGGGTCACCCACCCCGATCGCCGAATCACGCCGCAACTGTAGCGATGGTCGTTGACGAGCACTGCCTGAGCCGATCAATCGCCGGCCAGTTGTGCCGCACGCGATCGCGACCTGTCGAGAAGGTTCGCCTTGACAGGAGCACCTGAAGAGGGCACACTCCTGACAGTGTTAGATAAGCCGAACTCAGACAGGCAAACCGTACGTCGTCAGGAAACGTTGGGGGAGATCGTGGCCGCCTCCTGGGAAACGGTTCGTGAGCACGGCCTCGCCGGGCTGTCGATGCGTGACCTGGGCGAGCGTGTTGGGATGCGGGCGCAGTCGATCTACTCGTACTTCGATTCCAAGCACGAGATCTATGACGCCATGTTTCTCGAGGGTTACCAGGCATTCGCCACATGGATGGATCAGGCGGTCGACGACGAGCAACCGACCAGCGACCCGGTGGGCGCGGCCAGACTCGTGGCGCACAAGTTCGTCGAGTTCTGCACTAGCGACCCGGTGCGCTATCGGTTGCTCTTCCAGCGCACGATTCCCGGCTTCGAGCCATCGCCGCACAGCCGGGCAGTAGCGGTGCAGGCCTACGAGCAGAACCGACAACTGCTGGCTGCGATCGGTGTGCACGACCAGGCAACGGTCGACCTGTGGACCGCGATGCTGACTGGCCTTACCGACCAGCAGATCTCCAACGACCCCGGCGGGCACCGCTGGGAGCGGCTTATCGACCGAGCCGTCGACATGTTGCTTGCCGACGCGCAGATTCGCACCAACAACGAAAGCGAGACGACATGACCGGCACGCGCAGTACTGAGGTCACCACGATTCCAGCCATCGAACATCGCGAAGCGATGAAGCTGCAGGCGACCGAACTCGATCGGGCGCTCGAGTTTCTGCGCACGCTCGACGCTGAGCAGTGGTCGATCCAGACCAACTGTCCTGACTGGGATGTTCGGCGCATGTGGCTCCACGTGCTCGGCGCATGCGAGGCCGGGGCATCGATGCGCGAAAACATGCACCAGATGCGCGCCGGCCGCAAGCGCCGCAAGGATCTAGGTGTGTCGCTCGAGGCGGGGCTGTCAGCGGTTCAGGTCGCCGAACGGGAAAGCCTCTCCCCGCCCGACCTCCTCGAACGTCTCGAGCGCATCGCACCAAAGACGATCAAGCGTCGCTCCCGCACTCCCCGCCTCGTGCGGGCTGTGAAGATCGGTATCGATGCCCCGGTGGTCGAAAAATGGGCGCTCGGTTATCTCATCGACGTCATCTACCTCCGCGACGCTTGGATGCACCGAGTCGACACAGCGCGTGCCACCGGCAGAGACCTCGACCTGACCAGCGAACACGACGGCCGCATCGTCGCCGACGTTGTAGCCGAATGGGCTCGCCGCCACGGCCAACCGTTCACGCTCGAGCTGACCGGCGTCGCCGGCGGCGTCTTCACATCAGGCGGAGGTGACGAACCGTGCGTGATCGACGCCATCGAGTTCTGTTGCCTGCTCGCCGGGCGAGGCAAAGCCACGGGCCTGCTAAACACCATCGTTCCCTTCTGAACGGCCCACCCCGTAACGATCCAGCGTCCCAAGCTTGGCGAACGTATCGGCCATCTGGCGAACAACGCCATGATCAGGCTGGCGAACGCGCTCGTGGCGTTGCTCGGCCTTGCTGGGGCCTGACCGAGATCTCCGACGAAACAACGGCCGCACGGCGATCGACAACTCCATGTTTCGTTGTCGTGTGAGCGATCAAACCGAAGGATCGGGTAGTCTCCGATCAGTTCAATCGAGATCCTGGACTCGACCGGTGGCGTATCCCCGGAAGGGCCGGTAAGAGACGGAGAATCTTGTGCCATTGGTGGCCGCCTACTTTCGACCCGACAGCCTTGACGAGGCGCTTTCGTTACTTGCCGGGCCTCACCGAATAGTGCTTGGCGGAGGAACCACGATCAACAGCGATCGCCAACGTTCCGATGTCGAGGTCGTCGATTTGCAGGCGCTCGGGCTCGACTCGATCGAGTCTTCTGAAACGGAATTGCGAATCGGGGCGACCGCCACTCTGGCTGATGTTGCCGGCAGCGACCAGGTGCCAGACGGGCTTCGCGCGATCGCTCGACGAGAATCACCGTCGACGTTGCGAACCCTTGCCACTATCGGTGGTCTGATCGCTTCGGCCCATCCGGACAGCGTTCTGTTGGCTGCACTCTTGGTGCATGGTGCCAGTGTCGATTTGGCGGGTTCCGAGGCGATGCCGCTTGCCTCGGTGTTGGCTCAGGGGGTTCCCTCCCAAGCGATCATCACCGCCGTTCGCCTTGATCCAACCGGTGTTTTGTGCCATGCAGCGACAGGCCGAACACCTGCCGACGTGCCGATCGTGGCTGCCGTGGCTCGCGCCGGCGCCGGCGGCATTTCGCTCGCTCTGACCGGGGTCGCGGCGACGCCGATCACCGTCGACCCAGATGATCCCGTTGGCGGGTTGGCGCCTCCTGGCGATTTCAGAGGATCGAGTGGGTATCGGGTCGAGTTGGCCGGCGTGCTCGCTGCGCGTGCATTGGGAGGGCTGCGATGAGCAACGAACATTCGATCACCTTCGAGCTCAACGGTGCCCCGACGACCGTCGCCATCCAGGTCCACGAAAACCTCCGAGATGTGCTTCGGGCGCTCGGCATGTTCAGCGTCAAGTTCGGTTCGAGCGATGGCGAAACGGGTGCCGCCGCGATCTTGTTCGATGGCGAACTGGCCAGTGCAGACGTGATCCTCGCCGCCCAAGCAGATGGGCACAAGGTCACGACGGTCGAGTCGATCAATACCGAACGCGATCTGCACCCCGTGCAGGCCGCGTTCGCGGCCACGGGCGCGATCCAGTCCGGCTACTCGGCAGGGGCCATGATCCTTGGAACGTTGGCGTTGTTGGAGCAGAATCCCGACCCAACCGAAGCCGACATCCGCGACATGCTGTCAGGAATTCTCGATCGCGAAACGGCCTATGTGAAGCCCGTCGAGGCGGTCAAGCGCGCAGCCGCTGTGATGCGAGGCGAAGCGACCGAGCCGTTTGCGCCGCTGATCGTGCAACCGATGACCGACGGCACGAACTCGATCGAATACGACCCGACCAGCCCTGCACCGCGAGCCTCGCAAGCCGTGCCCAGACTGATTCCATCCCGAGATGTGCCAGAGATGGCGGTCGTCGGCCACCCCGAAATCAAGGTCGACGCGGTCAAGCTGGCGAAGGGCAATCCGGCGTTCACCGACGACATCGAATTGCGTGGCATGTTGTTTGCCAAGCTGCTGACCAGCCCTCACGCTCATGCCAACATCGTCGACATCGACGACACAGCAGCGCTTGCATTGCCCGGTGTCCACGCCGTTCTTCATTACAAGAACACCCCGAGAATCAAGTACGCGTCGGGCGGGCAGAGCTGGCCCAACCCGTATCCCTACGACCAGGTCAGTTTCGACACCAAGGTTCGCCACGTCGGCGATCGGGTAGCGGTTGTGGCCGCCGAATCAGTTGCAATCGCCGAGCACGCAGTGTCTCTCATCGACGTTACGTACGAGGTGCTACCGGCCATCTTCGACGAGCATCAGGCGATGCTTCCGGGTGCCCCGGTGATCCACGACGAAACAGATACCACCGAGATCTTCGACCGCGACCGCAACCTCGTCCACCAGATCACCGCCGAGCGTGGCGATGTCACCAAGGCGCTCGCCGATTCGAGCCTGGTTTTCGAGCAAACATTCCGTGTGCACCAGGTGCAGCAGTGTCCGATCGAACCGCACATCTCGATCGCCTGGCTAGATGCCGACGAGCGGCTCGTGATTCGCACCGCGACCCAGGTCCCGTTTCACACGCGCCGCATGGTGGCCCCGCTGCTTGGCCTCGAGGTCAAGGATGTGCGTGTGATCAAGCCCCGCATCGGCGGAGGCTTTGGCGCCAAACAGGAGATGTTGCTCGAAGACATCGTCGGCCATCTGGCGATCGCAACCAGGCGTCCGGTGCGGCTCGAGCTGACTCGTGAAGAAGAGTTCGTGTCGAGTCGTACCCGTCATCCTCAAACGATCACCTACCGAACAGCGGTGGCGCCCGACGGAATGCTGATCGCACAAGACATGTACGTGCTCGCCAACACCGGGCCGTACGGCACGCATGGAATGACTGTGCAAACCGTGACCGGGTTGCGTGGGCTCACCTCGTACAACGCCCCGAACAAGCGGTTCCATTGTGACGTCGTGTATACGAACATCCCGGTCCCTGGGGCATACCGGGGGTATGGGGCGCCGCAGGCCGAGTTCGCGCTCGAAGCACACATGGAAGACATCGCCGCCGAGCTCGGCATGGACGCGATCGAGTTCAAACGGCTCAACTGGGCCAAGGTCGGCTCTGAGATGGACATCGCCCCGCATCTGGGGGAGCGCGCCGTCGCAGAAGGCGAGCTCGACGAATATCCGAAGGTGATGTCGTCAGGGATCGAAGAGTGTGTTGCCCAAGGCATGCGCGAGGTGCAATGGCATCGCCGCGACGACCCGTCGTGGGTGCAGCCTGCCGATCGCCCCCATATCCGCCGTGGCATCGGTTTCGCCTTTTGTATGCACGGCACAGCGATCCCGTTTCTCGACATGGGTGGGTGCTCGATCAAGATCAACGACGACGGTTCGTTCAACATGTTGGTCGGCGCCACGGACCTGGGTACGGGTGCCGACACGGTGCTCGGCCAAATTGCGGCCGAGGTGCTGGGCGTCGCGCTCGACGACATCAAGGTGTATTCGTCCGACACTGATATGACACCTTTCGACACAGGTGCGTATGCGAGTTCGACCACATACATCTCAGGCACAGCTGTGATGAAGGCAGCCGAGGTGGTGAGAAAGCGGTTGAAAGAACGGGCGGCGATGCTGCTCGATGTAGAAATTCCGTGCACGATCGAGTTGCGCAACAAGCGCGCCTACGCCGCCGATGGCCGTTCGGTCAGCCTGGAAGAGATCGCCCTCGATTCGTTGCATACCCAAGAGCAAGAGCAGATCATGGGTACGGCGTCGTATGTCTCCCAGGATTGCCCACCTCCGTTCGCGGCCCAGTTCGCTGAGATCGAGGTGGATACCGAGACCGGGCAAGTCACCGTCACCAAGCTCGTGATGGCGGTCGATTGTGGTGTTGCGATCAATCCGATCACTGCCAGTGGCCAGGTCGAGGGCGGGATGGCCCAAGCGCTCGGCTACGCGCATTGCGAAGAGTACGACTACGACGAGTCGGGGCGAATGTCCAACTCGTCGTTCGGGCCGTACAAGATCTACCGCGCCGACGAGATGCCGGAGATGACGGTATTTCTCGCACAAACGATGGAAGACAGCGGTCCGTTCGGGGCCAAGGCTGTGGCCGAGATCCCCAAAGATGGTGTCGCTCCTGCTATCCGCAACGCGATCCTCAACGCCACTGGTGTCGCCATCAACGAGATTCCATTCACGCCCGAGCGGGTCTGGAACGCCCTGCACACCGCATGACCCTGGTCCTGCCCAGTTGGCTGGTCACCTCGGCCGACGCGCCGCCGCGCCACGGTTGGGGGGTGCGGGTCGATGGTTCCACCATCGGCCAAGTCGGACCCCACGCCGAGTTGCGCTCGGCGTTTCCCGACGATGAAGTCGTCGACGCCCCAAAGTCGGTGATGCTGCCCGGGTTCGTCAACGCACATGTGCACCTGTATGGCACGTTGGCCCACGGCATACCTGTCGACGAGGCGCCGGCCGACTTCTGGAGCTTTCTCACCGACTACTGGTGGCCGAAGATCGAAGACGCGCTCGACGTCGACATGATCGCCGCCGCAACCGACTATGTCTGCGCAGAGATGCTGCGGTCGGGAACCACTTCGTTCTATGACATTCTCGAAGCTCCTCATGCTGTTCCCGACGCTTTGCTGGTGCAAAAAGAGATCGTCGAGCGTCGCGGGCTTCGTGGGCTTCTCAGTTTCGAAGCCACCGAGCGCGCCGGTGAGAAGATTGCCAAGCTCGGCCTGTCGGAGAATGCGAACCTGATCGACTCGTGCGGACCCGACTCGCTCGTTGGGGGGCTGATGTCTTGGCACACCACGTTCACATGCTCCGACCCTTTCATCACCGAAGCTTTTGGGCTGGCGGCAGACCGTGGCGTGATGAGTCACGCGCATGTCAACGAAGGCCCGCACGAGGGCATCTGGGCTGAAGAGAAGTACGGCCATCGCACCATCGAGCACTACGACAAGTTGGGCGTGGCCGGACCCAACTTTCTGGCGAGCCAGTGTGTTCATCTCTCGGATCGAGAGATGGCGCTACTGGTCGAGCGCGATGTGCGAGTGACCCACATGCCGCTCGCCAATTGCGAGGTCGGAGGAGGCATCGCTCCGATCCCAGAGCTGCTTCGAGCCGGTGTCGTCGTGGGTCTCGGCAGCGATGGCTACATCAACGACCTCTTCGCTGTCATGCGGGGGGCGTTCCTGATCCACAAGGCCCGCTTGCAGGACCCTGGGGTGATGGCGGCCGCCGAGGTGCTTCAGATGGCCACCGAGGGCGGGGCGAAGGTGCTCGGGTTCGATCGCGTCGGCAGGCTCGAATCCGGATGGGCAGCCGACCTTCAGCTCGTCGATGCCACCTTTCCGACACCGCTCACCGAGCACAATCTGATCGAACAGGTTGTGCTTTGGCGCGACCAACATCATGTCAACGACGTCATGGTGGCAGGGCGGTGGCGGGTTCGTGGAGGTGAGGTGCTCGACGCCGACCTCGATCTGCTCAGGGCGCGTACCAGAGAACAAGCAATCCGTCTGTGGGGCTGACCCGAGCTGCGAGGTCGGGTCAGTGGCCAGGGTCGGCGGAGCGATCTCAGCGGTGGGTCTGGCGCTGTGCTTGCGGCGAGCAGCCGATCCGTGTCGGTGCTGATCGCGGTCACCAGATCGTCGAGGTCGGGTCGGTGGTGAGGGTCGGCGTATCGACCGATCGTCACTGCCCGGCCTCCTTTGCCGGGGGCCTTTTCTTTGCCGCCTTCAGCACGCGGTCGATACCAGCCGCGATCGCGGTGTGTAGCTCGTCGGGATCGGCGACAGCCGTCGTGTCGCTCATGATCCCGAAACAGGCGGTCGATTCGTGCGACACCATGGCCACGGTGAACGCCGCGCCGGCGGTTGGAGCAAACGGGTACAGCCGCTCGACGTGTGCTCCGGCGAGATAGCGCGGCTCGCTGAGACCAGGCACATTCGTGATGGTCAGGTCGACACCGCGCATCATCCCGCCAACCACGCCGGCAGAGACCGCGCTGGGCAGGATCTGCACGGCACCCGCCAACGAGTGGATGAACCCGAGCGCCGGCTCCTTGCGCGATCGTCTCGTGATCTCGCGGATCGCCAACATTCGCTCGATCGGATCGTCGATGTCGGTCGGCAGACGAAATCGCACAGGTGCCCATTGGTTGCCGCCGCCGGCGTCTCCGTCGCGGCGAATACTGATCGGCATCGTCACGCGTAGCTCGGTCGGGTGTGAACCGCGCCGGCGGTGGTAGCGGGTGGCACCGTCTAACACTCCGGCGATGAACAGGTGGTTGATCGTGCAGCCGTGGCGTGCGGCGGCGTCGTGTAGTTGGTCGAATCCGGCCTCGTGGATGGCCACGCATCGCTGGCGACCCCGTTCGGTGAACAACGGCGAGAGTGCCGCTCCGCTGGGGGCCAGCAGTCGCACGGCCGACCTGCTGCCGGCGACCGTCTTGGCGACCGCCTGCAGTGGGTGAAGGGCGGCGCCGAACGCCGTCTTGGCCAGCCAGGCTTGCGCCAACGCCGACTTCTCGACGGCCGCCGTGAAAGCTGTGAACGATGGGAATGATGCGAACGATGGGGCGGATGAACCCGAAGACGGAGCCGCCTGCAACTCGGGGAGCCGGTCGGGCCGTCGACGGCGCGTTCGCCGCGAGGGGTCAAGAAACACGTCGAGCAGTCCGACACCGCCGACACCGTCGGTGAACGAGTGGTGGACCTTGATGATCAACGCCGCCCGCCCGTCGTCGAGCCCGTCTACATAGGTGCACTCCCATAGCGGTCGATCACGGTCGAACGGTTCGACGGCACACGCGGCGGCGAGATCGAGCAGGCCGCTGAACGCGATCGGCGGCTCGAGTTCGGCGAAGTGCACGTGGTCGCGGATGTCGACGTCCTCGACGATTTCCCAATGCGGAACTCCGATGCCCATCGGTGCCTCGACAACTCGCTGGCGCATGCGAGGCATCAGCCGCGACGATTCGTCGATCGACCGCAGCAAACGTTCGGGTTTGATCATGCGGTCGAGTTGTAGAACCGAGACCACCGTCGTACGCAGCGACGGATCACGCTCGATGTCCCACAGTGTTGCGTCGGTGCCGTTCATCGGCTCCGCTGCGATCAGTTTCACGTTCATGTCGTCCTCACCGTGTCGCGCTGCAGGCACCGCTCCAGCCGCGACACCTCCAGTGTCGGCGGTTGTCGGCCAGAAGGCATGAGGACAAGGTCCCTTGTGTCCGGCGAACGCGTGAACAAGTTTCGGAAATAGTGCGCAACTTGTTCACGCGTTGACAGGAGGCTGGCGGCGAGTGCTTGTGCTTGTGCCTGTGCTTGTGCTCGTGCCTGGATAAAGGGTTGGGGCGTGGTAGGAGCCGAGCGGGCAGTTCGTCCGCTTCCTGATGTCGACGACAAGCAACCAGAAGTCGCCGCGTCCGAATCTGCGACCAAGCGGGTGCCTGCTCGCTCGTATTTTGCTGGTCGCCCGGCGCAACGCGCGTTGTTAGGTGCAACTCTGCCCAGCCTGCCAAATCCGCTAGGTGGCAAGATTCGTCGCTCGGCGTCGCCAGGCCAGGTGCGCACCGGCTTACAGGTAGGAGCCGCCGACGACCAGTTCGAACGTCAGGCCGAACGGGTCGCCGGTCAAGTCGCCAACAGAATCCAAGCCGGTGTCGTTCTGACTCCGGCAGATAAGTCCGACTCGATTGGCGCACCGCCGGCCAGCGGCAGTGTTGGTCGGATCATCGCTCGCGACGCCCAGGTCGGTGCACAAGGCGGTGCCGTAGACGCCCACACCGAACACCAGATTCAATCGGCCCGGTCGGGTGGCCGGCCGCTCGACGAGGGCACCCGCGCAACGATGGAGGGCGCCTTCGGCACCGACTTCTCCAGCGTGAGGGTGCACGATGATCAACGCGCCGGCGAACTGAGCACACGGATCCAGGCCAAGGCGTTCACGATCGGCTCCGACATCTTTTTCAATGGCGGCGCGCCCAACACATCCACCCGCTCCGGTCAAGAGTTGCTGGCACACGAACTGACCCACACGATCCAGCAAAGCGGGCAGGCATCGGCGCAACGGGTGCTGCATCGCCGGTTTTTCGATCAAGACGAAGACTGGATGGCGGCCAGCAAGGTGTCGGGTTTCCTGGGTATCACCAAGGGACGATCGAAGCAGATGAAGGCGGTTGATCTTGCCGTCGATCGTTGGAACGACGCCTTAAAACTCGGTGACGTCACGTACATGATCCTCGCCTCGCAGTCGGTGATCGACTCGATCATGGCGTGGCGCGGGTCCAAGAAGGACTCGGCCACCGAGGACCGGGCGGCAGAGGTTCACGAGCTCGAGGTCGAGGCGCGAGCCTGGAACGCCAAGGTCACACAATGGAAGGCCGACATTCCGGCTCGCCGGGCGAAACACGACCAGGATCGTGCCACGGTCAGAGCGTGGGTCGACGAAGGTGCCGCCCAGGATGCCGATCTGCGCTTGCGAAACGCCTGCGAATGGGTCCGCAGCGGTAAGACCAAGTTCTACTTGGTGAGCGAAACACCCGACAGCATCGAACGAGGGGCTGCGATCAATGGCAAGGCGCTCAGCGCCATGCCGGCCGACACGCTGTGCTATTTCCCCGATTACCACAATGGAATCGGCGACCTTTGGTCGCCGATCGCGATTTACAACGGCCTCAACTACCGTGACGAAAAGAACGTCGATGTCGATGAGGATGGTGTCGGCACGAAGGGTTGGAACGTCACGGGCGATTGCATCGTCATCACCGAGGAGGGTGTTGCCGATGGGAAGGCCGCTGCTTTCGGAACACTCAAGCACGAGGTTCAGCACGACGCCGACAAAAACAAGGGTGAAGAGCTCAGCGCCGGTATCGAACAGGCGGCGACCGACAAGACTGCTGCCGAGGGTCGCGCGACGGCCCTCAATGACGCGTGGATCCTCGCCTACGGCGCCTGGGAGGCATCGAAATCGAGCGCCGATTCTGACGCCACCACTCAGGCTCAAGCCGCCTACGAGACGTTCACCCAGAGCGACGACTATGTGTTGCGTGACGCAAAGGTAAAGTCCGAGCAGGCGTTGCGCGGCTACAAAACCGAGTACCGGGCCCACTTTTACGAAGGGGATCCCAAGTTCGAGGCCGAGGCCCACGATCTCGCCAACCTGATCACGAAGGAGTCCCTGCAATGGACTCGACGACAGTGGGTGATCTTCAAGAACATCCGTCGCAACTACGACTATGTCGAGAAGGCGTGGGGCGACGTCAACGCAGTCCCTACCGCAGTGGAGACGGCATTCCGGGCCTCGATTGCTGCGTATCGCAACCCCGACACCGAGGGTTTCAACAAGTACGACTCGGCTCGTGTCGACGATCTCTACAATCTGCTCCATCTTGTGCCCGACGGCACCAGCGACGCCAAGGACGCCAAGGTGGCCGCCGTGCTGCAGCAGGTCCGCGAGCTTGACAAGACCGATCTCGACTACCTGTTGGATGCCGCCCAGTCGGTGATGTTCAACCAGAAGATCCGCAAGCACCTCACCGGCGCAGCGCTAGCCGCAGTGTTGGAGGAGATGGAAGACATCTCGACTGGCCAGTCGATCGCGAGCCTGTTCTCATGATCATCAACACCCCTCGTCCCGCGGTCAGCCGAGATGGAGCATCCGTTTCGGTCGCGCTCGGCACCGACGTCACCCTCGTCGACGTCGGTGACGGTTCGCGCCGTGTCGTCAAGGCGCCGATCACGGCGAGCATTGTCGCCCTCTCACCGACCGGCGGCCACATCCCAGCCGTCGCCGGAGGGTTCGAATTGGCATGGCTGTCAGAAGCCACCCCAAGCCCGGTGATCCAGCTGCCAGGGCGGGCCGTGTCGGCGCGTGTGTCCGACGGCGGAACCGTAGTCGTGGTGACGCGGTCCGACTCGCAGGGCACCCGACTATGCGCCTACGCCGGCGCAGATCTTGCCGAGGTGTTCAAACCCGTCGCCCTCGGACACGCATCCGTCCACGTGGTCGAGCTCGACTCAGATGCCTCGGTCGTCATGGCGGGTCTCAACCGCGAGCGAGCCAGCGAAACCGGCCAGCACTATCTCCGCCAAGTCGGCTGGACCAAAGGACACGCCTCGATCACGTGGGGTGGCGACGGTGTACCGAACGATGTCGAGCTGGCTCGCGCAAGCGGCGGCCACCTCGTGGTGGTACGTGGCAAGCAGATCATCACGTCTACGATCGCGGCGCTGGCAACCGACGGGGAGATCGACGGCGAAACGAGTGACATCGGCGGTGAGATCGAGACGATCGCGATCTCACCCGACGGGTTGTCGGTCTGCATCGTGGTTGGCGGTGACAACGGCCTGCACGTGCAATCCCGCCGATTCGACCAAGCCCGTGTCGTCGATCGAGGATCGGTGCCGCACGGCCTCGACAACGTCGAGGCGGCGATCGACGACGATGGCACGCTGGTTGTCGTCGGGCTCAGATCAGCCACGCAGGCCGTGATCGCTGTGGCATCGCCCGATGGCCGACTCGAGGAGAGTTGGCAGATCGACCAGCCGCGTTCAGTGTTCCGCGACAACCGCTGACCACGCGCCGTCGATCGGGCCGCAGGTAGGGTCGCGCCATCATGAAGCACGCTCTGCTGTTACCCCCGGTCGGCAATCTGTTCGATCCGTCTGCGCTTGCAGAGGTGGCGGCGGCCGCCGAGCAAGCCGGCTGGGATGGGGTATTCGTGTGGGACCACGTGCTGCGCCCGGCGCACGAGCCACAAGAAATCGCCGATCCGTGGATCGCAATGGCGGCGATGGCGCTCGCCACGACTCGGGTGCGCCTCGGTCCGATGGTGACACCGCTCACACGGCGACGCCCGATCAAGCTGGTCCGCGAAACGATCACGCTCGATCACCTCAGCAACGGCCGGCTCACGCTCGGGTTGGGGCTCGGCGTCGACACCTCGCGCGAGCTGAGTGGATTTGGCGAGATCGCCGACGCCCGTCAGCGCGGCGACCGCCTCGACGAAGGAGCCGATCTGCTGGCGGCGATGTGGAGCGGCGAGCAGGTCGATTTCCACGGCGAACACTTCGTCGCCGACGGCATCACCGTGTTGCCGCGACCGGTTCAGCGCCCGCGCATCCCGATCTGGTTCGCAGCCCGCGGCAACGCCCGCCGGCCCGTTCGCCGAGCGGCCCGCTTCGAGGGTCTCGTGCCGATCGAGGTCGACGAACGCGGCCTGAAAGAGATGCTTGCCGTCGTCGTCGAACAACGCGGATCACTCGACGGGTTCGACATCGCGGTACGGCCACGAGGCCGCGGCGAGTACGAGGCGTTCGGTGAACTCGGCGCCACATGGGCGTTCACCGAGACGAAGGTGGGTGCGCCCGACGTGATGCAGATCGCCTCGGCGCCACCGGCCGACGTGTTCGCAACCTGACTGCCGTCACGGCTCGTTGGGGTGCGGCTCGTTGGGGTGCGGCACGATCCGAAGGCGGGCGTCAGCGATGCAGGCTGCCGCCTCGGCACGGAGGTGTTCGCCTGTCGCGCGCGTGGCGTGGTCGGACTCGACCGCTGCCTTGGCGACGATGATCGCTTCGTCGTAGAAGCCGTGGTCGGCAAGCGTCTCGGCCCTTAACAACAGGCGTTCGGGAAGCGCGATCGCCACGACCGGTCGTAGCACGTCGAGCCCGCTGCGACGCCGGAGATGGATGATCGCCGCCAGCGCCAGAAAACCCGCCAAGGCCAACACACCGATCCACGACGCGATCCGGATCGCCACGGCCAGCACCGCCGCCACGACCCAGGCGAGCTCGAGCCGGGTCTCTAGGCCGGCGTAGACCTGACCGCGTCGGGCGCGCGGCGCATGGGTCTGGATGGTTGCGTCGAGCGCCCGACGCCCGACGCTGGCCGACAGGGCGAGCACGAAGATCGTGACGACCAACGTGACGCGGTCGAACGCCAAACCGCACAGCGCCGTCACCACGGCCGCACTAACCAACGTGGCTGTGAACATCGAGCGCTCCGTGAGGTGCCGCCGCAGGTATGGCGACACCACTGTTCCAGTGAATCCACCGACGCCGTTGGCGAGGATCACCAGGCCAAATACCCACGCCGGCTCGCCGTCGGATCGCAGCGAGAACCCGAACTGGAAGATTGCGAACCCGATCGCGGCCCGCAGTGCCATCATGTCCCAGACCGCGCTCGACACATCTGGGCGGACAAGTTCGAGCAGGGCGTCAGGTTCGATCGGTTCGATCGGTGTGGCGACAGCCCTAACCCGGTAGGCGGCGAATGCCCCCATGGCGTATACAAGCGCGCCGACCCGCAGCGTCCACGCACCCGATGTGGCGGCGAACAGCGGCACCGCCGCCGCGGCCGCGACAGCACCGGCGATCGTGGCGCTGCGTGACAGCCGGGCGTTGGCCGACACCAGGTCCTGCCGGTCGTCGACCAACGCCGGCAGGAGAGCATTGCGCGACACGGTGTAGGTCTTGGCCACCACCAGCACACCGAACGCCAATGGGAACAACAGCAGCGTTCGCAGGTTCTCGGCCAATAGCAGTGCCAGCACGGCCCGGGCGACGAACGACGCGATCATGGTCGTCGCCAGCCCGCCCCGCACCCGGTCGACGATCGGCCCGACCAGCGGGGCCATGATCAGGAATGGCGCCAGTGTGACCACGAGATAGAGCAGCACCCGTGGACGAGCCGCTTCGACCGACACATTGAAGAAGATCGACCCCGCCATCGACACGGTGAAAAACGTTTCGGCTGCGCTGTGGACGCAGTGCGTGATCGTTAGGCGGGCTTGCCGGTCGGAGCCGAGAAACCACGCCCGGATCGAGTTTCGGATGCGTGAGGTTCTCGATGTCGAGTGCGGCGAGTTGGGCGCATCAGCCACGAGCTGCTCCACCCGCTCATTCGTCCCCAACGAGCACTTCGGGTTCGACGGGTTCGACACTCTCGACGACCCAGGCTCCCGCTTGATACGCAACGGTGACCAACTGCGCCTCGAGCCGATCGGTATCGACATACACCTCGACGCGTACCGTGTGCGGTGCATCGCGGCTGATCCGCCCGACACCGATCAGCACCCCTTGGTCCTTCGGCGGTGATCCGGGCGCGTCGTGGTCGAGGGCGGCGGCGAAGTCGTCGACGAAGCGCACCTCGTGGGTGGCAGCGAAGCCGTCGATCACGTTGACCTGGTCTTCGAGCGACATCTCGGTCGCTCCCGAGCCCGACACGTACACGACGGTCAGCACCTCCGGGTCGGGTGACGGCGGCGGCACGAAGCGGCCGATCACCACCACGTAGGTGCTTGCGTCGACGCTGTCGGCGACTGCTGGGGGCGATGACGAGCCACATGCCGTGAGACTCGTCAGGGTCAACACGAATCCCAGCAGTGCGGGCCCGAAGGCCTGCCGTGTGCCGAATCGATCCACTACCTTCACAGTAGCCGCTGGCCCCGGGTCTCGCGTCTGGACGATCCGTGGGTCGTCGCCGCGACGTCAATGATGAGAAGCTTCACCCCATGTCGATCGTCGATCCGAAATATCTGAGCCAACTCCGCTACCGCTGCATCGGTCCAACCCGAGGTGGTCGGGTCGTCGCCGTCGCGGCCGACCCCAAACAGCAGGCCGTGTTCTACTTCGGGGCATGCGCCGGTGGCGTCTGGAAGTCGAACGACGCCGGTCAGTTCTGGGAAAACGTTTCCGATGGTTTCCTCGACACGGCGTCGGTCGGCGCCCTGGCGGTCGCGCCATCCGATGGCAACGTGATCTACGCCGGGATGGGCGAGTCGACGATCCGGATCGACGTATCCCACGGCGATGGGGTTTACAAGTCGACCGATGCTGGCGTCACGTGGCGCCACATGGGCCTCGCCGAGTCGCGTCACATCGGCGAGATCCGGATTCACCCTGACGATCCCGACCTGGTGTATGTGGCGGCGCTCGGGCACATGTCGAAGGACAATCCCGAACGTGGTCTCTACCGCTCGAAAGACGGTGGTGAGAACTGGGAACTAGTGCTGCACGTCAGCGACGGTGCCGGCGCCGTCGACGTGTCGCTCGATCCCAACAACCCGCGCATCTTGTTTGCCGCGATCTGGCAGACCCGACGTTCGTTCTGGTCGATCGACAGCGGTGGCCCCGACTGTGGGCTGTGGCGTTCGCGCGACGGCGGCGACACGTGGGAGAACATCAGCCGGCGCCCAGGGTTGCCGGACGGCACGCTCGGCAAGATCGGTGTGTCGGTCTCAGCGGCCAAGTCGGGCCGCGTGTTCGCAGTCGTCGAGGCCGAGTTTCGCAAGCGCGGTCTGTACAGCTCGGATGATCACGGCGAGACCTGGGAGAAGCAGTCGTCGAATCCCGACCTGTGCTGGCGGCCTTGGTACTACATGCACGTGATCGCCCACCCGACCGATGCCGACACGGTGTTCGTGATGAACATGAAGGCCTGGAAGTCGATAGATGGAGGCAAGACCTTCACCGAGTTCCATACTCCGCACGGCGACAATCACGCCCTGTGGATCGACCCGACCAACCCGGATCGCATGATCGGCTGCGACGATGGTGGGGCGTGGGTGTCGTTCAACGCCGGTGACTCGTGGTCGTCGATCTACAACCAGCTGACGGCCCAGTTCTACCACGTCGCCACCGACGACCAATTTCCGTACATGGTGTACGGATCGCAACAGGACAACTCAAGCATTGCCGTACCGAGCCAGACCGGTTTGGGTGCTATCAACTGGACCGATTGTTACCCGCCGGGCACCGCGGAGAGCGGCTACGTGGCACCCAAGCCTGGCGACCCGAACATCGTGTACGTCGGCGCCATCGGTAGCTCGCCGGGTGCCGGCGACTCCCTCCAGCGCTATGACCACACCACCAAGCAGGTTCAGCTCGTCAGCGTGTGGCCGGAGGCCTACCACGACGGCGAAACGGCCGAAGTGCGTTTCCAGTGGACCTACCCGATCGTGTTCTCGCCGCAGGACAACACTGTCCTGTACGCCGCCGGCAACAAGGTTTTCCGCACGATCGACGAGGGCCACAGTTGGCAGACGATCAGCCCCGATCTGACCTACGCCGACCCCGCGACCCTGGGTGTTTCGGGCCCGCTCACGATGGACACTGCCGGTGCCGAGATGTATGCAACGGTCTTTTCTTTGATGGTCTCGGCCCATCAGCAGGGTGTTCTGATGGCCGGGTCCGACGACGGCCTCGTGCATGTCTCGATGAATGACGGGGGAGACTGGACCAACGTCACACCGCCCGATCTGCCCAAGTTCTCGCAGGTCACGATGATCGAGGAATCACCGCACACGGCAGGCACCGTCTACATGACGGTCGCTCGCCACAAGAACGGCGACGCCGCGCCCTACGTCTACAAGAGCGCCAACCTCGGCACGACCTGGACCCGCATCGACGACGGGTTGCCGGCCAACGAGTTCTGTCGCGTGATCCGCGAGGACCCAAATCGCCGGGGGTTGTTGTATGTCGGCACCGAGCTCGGCATCCACGTCTCGTTCGACGACGGCGCCGGCTGGCAGTCGTTGCAGTGCAACCTGCCTGTTTCTCCGGTCTACGACTTCGTCGTGAAGGGCACCGACCTTGTCGTTGGCACGCATGGGCGCTCGTTCTGGATTCTCGACGATCTGACGCCGTTGCATCAGATCCACGACCTGCAAGGTGCCAGTCGGCATCTGCTCGAGCCACGTTCCGTTGTGCGCACCGCAGTCAACATCACGGCCGCCTGGGGCGGTACCACCGGCGGTAAGAACTACCACGTCGCCGCCGGGCACAACTCGACCTACTACGTCGACGAGCACGACACCGGTCACACGACCAAGCGGGTTATCGATGCCGGCACCGACCTCGCCCGCGGGGTTCGCATCAACTACTTCCTTGAGCAGGCGGCCGACGGCCAGGCGAGTCTCACGATCAGCGACGGTGATGGCAACGAGATCCAAACCTTCCCCAGCACGATTCCAGCCGAGAAGAAAGATCGGCATGGTCTGTACATCACCGCCGCCGCCGGCATGAACAGTTTCCAGTGGCCGATGAACTACCCGCAGGGCGTGAAAATGGTCGACACCGAGTACCACGGCCGGCCTGCCGGCCCGCTGGCTGCACCTGGCACTTACAAGGCAACGCTGGCGGTCGGCGATTGGTCGATGACCCACAGCTTCGAGCTGGTCGGAGATCCGCGGGTCGATACCAGCGACGCTGACCTGGCCGAGCAGTTTGCCTTCCTGATCCAGATCCGCGACAAGCTGTCGGAGATCGCCACGGGCGTGAACACGATCCGGTCGCTGAAGCATCAACTCGACCACTGGGCGAAACGGCTGGCCGACAACGAGGCGGCGGCGCCTGCGCTCGCCGCCGCGACGGCACTTCGCCGGCAACTCGAAGTGGTCGAGCTCGAACTCGTGCAGCCAGAGCTCACGTCCGACGGTGATTCGCTGAACTACCGCGAGAAGTTGTTCGAGAAGCTGAGCGGTCTGCCGCCTGTCGTCAGCAGCGCCGATGCTCGCCCGACCGTTCAGTCGTACGCTGTGTACGACAAGCTGGCTGGCCAAGTCGACACCCAGTTGGCGGCCCTCGAGGCGTTGGCCAACGGCGAACTGGCGGCTCTCAATGGTCAGCTCGGCGAGCTTGGTGTCGGCATCATCGGCGTGTGAACCGCCCACTCACAGCGCAACACGACTGAATCGGATCTGAGTTGGACATTCTGACCGCGCTCGTTGTCTTGGCGGTGGTGTACGTGTCGTTTGTCATCTCGGCCTCGGCCGGGTTGGGCGGGTCGCTGCTGATGGTTCCGACGCTGGCCCTGTTCCTCGGTTCGAAGCAGGGTGTCGCGCTTGCCGCCTTGCTGCTTGCCGGCAACAACGTGATGAAGATCATCGCCTACCGGCGAACGCTTCCGTTCAGGGCGGCGGCGCTGATCGCCGTGCTGGTCGTGATCGGAGCGGCGGTCGGCTCGATCTTGCTGGTCAACGCACCGGAGTTTGTTGTGACGATCGCAGTCGTGGCGATGTTCGTCGGTTCCGTTGTTGCGGAGCGGTTGGAGATCCACCGCATGCGGACCGGTTTCGCTCCGGTGTTGGCGTTCGTGTCGGGGGCATCGAGCGGATTCTCGGGTACGTCCGGGCCGTTGAAGGGTGTCGCGATACGAAACCTCGACCTCGACCGGCGGCACTTTGTCGGTGCCGCCTCGTTGGTGTCGTTTGCCGGTGACGCAACCAAGACGGCGATCTTTGCTGATGCCGACCTACTCGGTCGGAGTTCTCTGCTGGTGGCGTTGGCGGCAGCCCCGTTGATGGCGATTGGCACCTGGACCGGGTCGACGATCAATGGTCGGGTCGGCGAGCGAACATTTGCCATGCTGTTCTGGACCGTGATGGCCGGCTACACCGTGCGACTGCTGATCCTCTTGTTTTGATCAGGGTGTGATGTTCAGGGTGTGATGTTCAGGCGCACGATACACAAGTGGCCGCCCAAGGGATGATGTTGAGTCGGTCGATCGGGATCGCCTGGTTGCAGCCCGGACAGACGCCGAATTCACCGGCTTCGATGCGGGCGAGTGCCTGCTCGACGGCAGCCAATTGTTGGGCCACCTGGCCGTGGATGGCGACGTCCTCGAAACGTTCGGTAGCGCCGGAGCCCTTGCCAGCTTGCTTGCCGTATGTAATGTCGCCGATCGGGATGTCGGCACCTTCTCGCTTTAGGGCCTCGCGGTGTTCGAGCTCGGTTCGGAGTTCTTCGAGAACGGAACGGTAGGCAGCGAGGTCTTCGTCGCCGAGAGAATCGTGTGCGGACGCGTCAGGCATGGTACTTACGACGCTACACCTGTGGATGGCGAACCGTTTCTGGCACGATGAGGCCCGTGGGGATTTTCGAAGACGAGACGGCAGTCAAACCGATCACACCAGGCGAGTGGCAGGCTGAGTTTGGCGACCGGTGGAACATCGGCGCCAGTGCAAACGGTGGCTACGCCTTGACACCGGTTCTGCGGGCGTTGCAAAAGCTGGGAGGGCACGCCGACCCGATCTCGGTCACCACTCATTTCCTGCGACCGGTCCAGATCGCCCAGGGCGATCTGCAGGTGGCCCAGGTTCGGGCTGAGCTGATTCGCACGGGGCGCACCACGTCGGTGGCTCGTGGTTCGCTGGTGCTCGACGGCAGTGAACGGCTGACCGTTATGGCAGCCTTCGGCGAGTTGGTGCCAAGTGAGGATCCGCCCGTCGAGATCAATGTGTCGGCCCCGGAGATTCCGCCCCCTGACGAGTGTGTCGACCGGCGGGCGCTCGACCAGGGTGTCGAACTGCCGATTCTTGATCGTCTCGACATTCGAATCCACCCCGACCGCGCTACGGCCGACCCCACTGGAGATGCAGTGATGGAGGGCTGGATCAGGTTCGGTGATGGCGCCGAACCCTCGACGGTCGCGTTACCGCTGTTCTCTGATGCCTTCCCTCCATCGCTGTTTTCGAAGTTCGGTAGGGTCGGCTGGGTGCCCAGCGTCGAACTTACGGTGCATGTCCGTCGGCGGCCGGCGCCGGGTTGGGTGCAGGCAAGGTTCGAATGCGACGACCTCGTCGACGGTCGGCTGATCGAGTCGGGCGCGTTGTGGGATCAGGACGGCATGCTCGTCGCCCGCTCGCGCCAGCTCGGACTTCTGCTTACTCGCTAGGTCACTTGTCCGTCACCTTGCTGTAAGGTCCGCTGTTACGCCGGTGACGCGGTCCCAGAGACCCTTCATCCGTTGCGTTTTTGTTGATTCGCCCATTCGTCGCGGAGCCCGACCGTGCGGTGGAACAACATCGGCTGGCGTGGGTCGTTGGCAAAATATCCGAGCCGTTCGAACTGCACGACCTCGCCGGGCGGAGTGTCGGCGAGCGCCGCCTCGACCTGGCATCCGGTCAGCAGCTCACGCGAGTCGGGGTCGACGTCGTCGAGTGGGTCGCCCGTGGCTTCGCCGGGCACCTCCGCCGTGAAAAGCCGCCCGTACAAGGCGACTGTTGCCGGCACGGCGTGCGGTGCCGACACCCAGTGCATCGTCGACTTGACCTTGCGACCGTCGGGCGCGGAGCCACCCTTCGTGTCGGGGTCGTAGGTGGCGAGCACCGTGGTGACGTTGCCATCGTGGTCGGTCTCGTACCCGGTGCACGTGATGAGATAGGCGCCACGCAGTCGAACCTCGCGGCCTGGTGTCAGCCGGAAGTACTTCGGCGGGGGATCGGCCCGGAAGTCGTCGTGTTCGATGAAGAGGTCACCCGAAAAAGCGACCGAACGGGTGCCGTCGCTCTCGTTCTCGGGGTTGTTGGTGACCTCGAAGTGCTCGACGATCGGGTTGTCGTTGGCATCGGTCGGCCAGTTGGTGATCTGCAGCCGCAACGGATGCAACACCGCCATCCGCCGTTGGGCGGTGCGGTTGAGTTCGGTGCGAACGAACGACTCCAACAGCTCGATCTGGTGTCGGCTGTTGGTGCGGGCGACCCCGATGAATCTACAAAACTCTCGGATCGCCGACGCCGGGTAGCCGCGCCTGCGCAGGCCACGCAGCGTCGGCATGCGTGGGTCGTCCCAGCCGTCGACGACGCCGTCGTCGACGAGTTTGGCGAGCTTGCGCTTGGACGTGACCGTGTGGGTCAGCTCGAGCCGCGCCATCTCGGTTTGGCGGGGCTGGTCGCCGGGCAGCGGCAACTGCTCGAGGAACCAGTCATAGAGCGCCCGGTGGCTGTCGAACTCGAGTGTGCACAACGAATGCGTTGTGCCCTCGATGGCGTCGCTCTGGCCGTGCGCCCAGTCGTAGGTGGGATAGATCACCCAGGCGTCAAGGGTGCGATGGTGATGGCCGCGCCGAATCCGATACATCACCGGGTCGCGCAGCTGCATGTTGTCGTGCTGCATGTCGATCTTGGCGCGCAGCACGTGCGAGCCGTCGGCGAACTCGCCGGCTCGCATACGGCGCAACAGATCGAGGTTCTCCGCGACTGGCCGATCGCGGTGTGGTGATTCGATTCCGGGCTTGCCGTAGCCGCCGCGCTGGGCGCGGATCGTGTCGCTGCTCTGGTCGTCGACGTAGGCCTTTGCGTCGGTGATCAGCAACTCGGCCCAGTCGTACAGCTGCTCGAAGTAGTCGCTGGCGTACAGCGGCTGGCCCGGGTCGTATCCGAGCCACTCGAGGTCGGCCAGAATGCCCTCGACGAACGAAACCTCCTCGGTGTCGGGGTTGGTGTCGTCGAAGCGCAACTTGCACACGCCACCGAACTCGCGGGCCAGCTCGAAATCGAGCGTGATCGCTTTGGCGTGCCCAATGTGCAGGTAGCCGTTGGGTTCGGGAGGGAATCGTGTCTGCACACGTCCGCGATAGGTGCCACCGTCGATGTCGCGCTGCACCAGCTCGCGTACAAAATCGGTAGTTGTCGAACGTTCGTCATCAGGCGTCGCCATAGCGCTCCCAGTATGGAGGCTGCATGCACCGACGTGGTGCCCTGATGCGATCTGCCGGCTGCGCTGGTTCTGGCCCGCGGTCTTCAGGTCCCGGAATATTCGTGCGAGTAGTGCTCGATGATGTCGACCAGTTGTTGCACTTTGAACGGTTTGGTCACGTAGGCGGCGAAACCTTGCTCGAGGCGGTCGGTATTCGTGAACATTGCATCGGCGGTGAGTGCCACGACGGGGATCTGGCGGGTGAGCGGGTCGGCTCGCAGCCGTCGTAGCACCTCGTGCCCGTCGATGTCAGGAAGGCCGATGTCGAGCAGGATGATGTCGGGCTGGTGTTGGCGTGCCAGGTCTGCAACGGTGTCGCCGCGCGACGCTTCGATCATCTCGAACCCGCTACTCGGTAGGAGGATCCGTTCGAGCAGCCGCATACTGGTCGGGTTGTCTTCGACGCAGAGCACGGTGCGAAGTTCGGTGCGAAGTTCGGTGCGAGGCGATGTGTCGGGCGTCGTGATCGCAGTGTTGGCGGTGTTGGCAGTGTTGCCGGGACCTGGCACCTCGGGGAGTTCGAGCGAAACGGTGGTGCCGCTACCAAGTTCGGATTCGACCTCTATGCTGCCGTGCATCGCCGTGATCAGCCGCCGGCACAGTGCCAGCCCGATTCCGGCGCCGCTCCTGCCCGTATAGGTCGGCTCGATCTGTTCGAACGGTGCGAACAGGCGTTCCATTGCTTCGGGGGCGATACCGATGCCGTTGTCGTGCACGCTGATTCGCACCCGTTGGTGCTCGCTGTGGCAGCGCAACTCGATCGTGCCGCCTCTGTTGTTGTATTTCACCGCGTTGGAGAGCAGGTTGTCGACCACTTGGCGTAGCCGGTTCGGATCAGCGAATACAGCACCTTCGTCGACGAAGCAGGTGGTGATGCTGATACCGCGTTCGGCGGCGAGCGGGGCGACGATGTCGATGCAAGCTTCGGCGAGCGGTCGCAACGCGACCTGTTCGATGTCGATCGTCAGATCGTTCGACTCGATCATTGCCAGGTCGAGCATCTGGTTGACCATGTCGTGGAGATGCTCGCCGGCCCGCAGGATCTCGTCGACGGACTCCGTTTGATCCGAAGTGAGCGTGTCGATCTTGAGTAACTGGGCGAACCCCAACACAGCGTTGAGCGGTGTGCGCAGCTCATGGGAGATGTGCGACAGAAACTTGGTCTTGGCCCGGTTGGCGCGCTCGGCCTGGTCGCGAGCGACAACCAACTCCTGTTCGGCGCCCTTGCGCTCGGTGATGTCCTGAATCGTGCCGGTCAGCCGCACGGGTCGGCCGTCCGCGTCGCGCTCGAGTTTCCCTGTGTCACGAACCCAACGGCTCGAGCCGTCTGGCAACACGATCCGACGGTCGGCCGCGAACCCGTCCAGGCCGTCGGTCGCATCGTTGACCAGTTGCCACAGTTGTTCACGGTCGTCGGGATGGATCGCGGCCTTGAGGGTGTCGATGTTCGGAGTGAACGTGGTGCGGTCGCGTCCGAAGATGCGGAACATCTCGTCGGACCAGACCGATTCGCCGGTCTGCAGGTCCGCGCTCCAAGTGCCGATATGGGCGAGTTGTTGCGCCTGTTCGAGTTGCAACTGGCGTTCGGCAAGCTCGGCGGCGCGCTCGCCGGCACGCACTTCGAGCTGTTCGTTGAGGTGATGAAGCGTGTTCTCGGTGTTCTTGCGGTCGGTGATGTCGTGCACCACCGAGACGAATCGGCCCGCGTTGATCATTGGTTCAACGTATTGCAGCGACACACTCACCGGGATCAGATGGCCATCCCTGTGGCGGTGCACGGTGTCGAATCTGAGCTGCTGTTGGGCACCTGCCAACAACGGTGCGATCAACTCCCTGAACTGAACTTCGGTGAACTCCGGTTTGATGTCCCAGGAGCGCATCTGCAACAACTCGGCTTGGGTGTAGCCGAGTCCCTCGGCCGCCCCCAGATTGGCATAGATGTACTGCAACGATTCGCGATCGATGATGAACACGCTGTCGAGGGTGCGGTCCAGCGATTGCTTGAACAGGCGCAGTTCCTCCGCCCACGCGTGAATATCGGTGACGTCTTGCACCGTGCCGCGCGAGACGAGCGGCGTGCCATCGGCGGCGAAGTCGGTGCTGCACTGCTCCTCGACCCATTTGATGCGACCATCGGGCATCAGCAGGCGGTGGGTGATCGCATAGTCGGCAAGGTCGACGAGCGAGCCGGTGTAAGCCTCATCGACCGATTGGCGATCATCGGGGTGGATGACATTCAAGAACGCTTCATAGGTGGCACCGAAACCTGCCGTGTCGATCTCGAACAGTTCGTAGATCGTGTCGCTCCAGCACAACTTGCCGGTCACGTGGTCGAGTTCCCAGCTCCCGATCTTGGCGAGCCGCTGAGCCGCGATCAGCCGCGCCTCGCTGTCGGCTAGCTGTTGCTCCCGGAGCGCCCCCTCGGTGACGTCCAACCCGACCACCAAGAACCCGGTGACCTTGCCAGACGTGTCGCGAAGCGTTCGATTGCTCCACTCGATCTGGCGTTCTTCACCGCCACGCGTGACGATCGGGTTGACGTATCGGTCGCGCAAATCTTTCGCTGTGGTGACATCTGTGAGCAGCTCCCTGACCCTGACCTGGTAGCGGTCGGGCAACAAGGTGCTGAACCAATCCTTGCCCTGTAGCTCGTCGAGGTGATATCCGGTCAGTTGCTCGAAATAGGCGTTGACATGTTGGATGATGCCGACGGGGTCGAGCAGCACGACGATCACGGGTGTTGCGTCGAACAACTCAAGATTGTCGAGCGCTCGCAGGCGTTCGGTTTCGGGTCGTTCTGGCGCCCTCATGCGGTCTGTCGCCTCCGGGTTCGAAAGTTAAGATTCCACGGTGCTCATCGCTGAGAGGTATTCCGTGCCTCGCCACCAACGTATTCCGTCTCGGTCGGGGCACCTCGCACCAAACCCGCTCAGGCTCGAATCTTGTCGGCGCCTTGAGATTTGAACCCGGGCCGTCTCCGACTCGGTATCCTCGATTGCCAATCATGTTGGACGACCGAAAGACCGCCATTCTCAGTGCTGTCGTGCAGGAATACATCGCCACGGCACAACCCGTTGGGTCCTCGCACATCGCCGGCGTGTCCGGTGTCGGGGTGTCGTCGGCGACCGTTCGCAACGAGATGGCCGTGCTCGAACAAGAGGGATATCTAGTTCAGCCGCACACGTCGGCCGGGCGTATCCCAACCGATAAGGGCTACCGCTTCTTCGTTGATCATCTCGCGGCTCCCAGTCAGATCGACGCTGCGACCACCCGTCAGGTCGGTGAATTCTTCGCCGCCGCGCACGGCCGGCTGGAAGAGATGCTGCACCAAACCTCAGATCTGCTCACCAGGCTGACCCACAATGCCGCCGTTGTGCTGGGGCCCAAGGCCGAGGCAGCCACGATCCGCGGCGCCCAGATCGTACGGCTGTCTGCCAACGCAGCGACGGTCGTGCTGGTGTTCGGCAACGGCAACGTCGAGAGCGAGGTGATCCTCATCGACGACGAAACCCCCGACACCGTGCTGGCTGCCGCCTCTGTGCACCTCGCCAGCACCTTGACCGGCGAGACGCTGGGGTCGGTCGGGCCGGTCGACTCATCGGGGTCGATCGGCACGGTGATCGGCACCGGCGACGAACTGACCGACTCGATCTGTGGCGCCGCGATCGAAGCGATGCGGGCGGTCTCCACCGACGACCATGTGTATGTCGGTGGGGCTTCCACGGTCGCCGACTCGTTCGACGCCGTCGATGTGGTGCGCCAGGTGCTGCATACACTCGAGCAGCAGTTCGTCGTCGTCTCGTTGGTGCGTGACATCGTCGATCGCGGTATGTCGGTGGCGATCGGTATCGAACACGGTGTCGAGCCGCTCTCGGCGTGCTCGGTCGTGGTGGCGCCCGTCGTGGTCGACGGTGAGCACCTGGGCTCTGTCGGTGTGCTCGGCCCGACACGAATGAACTACCCCCAAGCGCTGGCAACGGTCGACATGGTGAGCAACCGTCTCGGCCGACGACTCGGAGAAAGCTGAATGGCCACCGACTACTACAAACTGATCGGTGTGTCGCGCTCGGCGAGCGCTGACGAAATCAAGAAGGCATATCGCAAGCGGGCGCGCCAGTTGCACCCCGACGCCAACCCCGACAACCCTGAGGCCGGCGAGCAGTTCAAGGAGCTTTCGAAGGCGTACGCAGTGCTGTCCGACGATCAGCAGCGGGCCCGCTACGACCAGTTCGGTGAAGCGGGCGTCGGCGGCGCCGGAGGCGGCCCGTCGATGAACGACATGTTCAGCGGGGGAGGGCTAGGCGACATCTTCGACGCCTTCTTCGGTGGTGGTGGTGGCGGACCATTCGGTGGCGGCGGGCAGCGTGGACCGACCGGTCCACCGCGCGGCCAAGACATGGAGATCGCGGTCGCGATCACGTTCGAGCAGTCGGTGTTCGGCGGCCAGATCCCGATCGACATCAAGCTTCCGCAAACCTGTGATCAGTGCGATGGCGTCGGTGCCGGTGAGGGCACCAAGCCGGTTACCTGCTCCGACTGCAGCGGGGCCGGCCAGGTGCGTCGTGTTCGCCAGAGCGTGCTCGGGCAGATGGTTTCGACCAGTCCGTGCCCGCGGTGTGGAGGGATGGGCGAGATCATCACGACACCGTGCACAAAGTGCCGTGGCGAGGGCCGGGTCACCACCGACACCACGTACCAGGTCGATGTGCCAGCCGGTGTCGTCGACGGCAGCACGCTGCGTCTCACGCGGCGGGGCGCGGCGGGCCCACGCGGCGGTGGGCCGGGTGATCTGTATGTGCACCTTCGTGTCCGTGCCCACGAGCGTTACCGGCGCGAAGACGACGACCTGGTCACCGAGGTCACGGTCTCGATCGCCCAGGCGACGCTTGGCACCAAGATCGATCTGGCAACCCTCGACGGCAACGAGGACCTTGTCGTTCCGCCAGGCACACAGCCCGAGCATCAGTTCGTGTTGCGTGGGCGCGGTGTGCCCCGCCTGCACGGCCGCGGGCGCGGCGATTTGCGGGCGATCGTGCGGGTCGAGGTGCCGACCAAGCTGTCGAGTGCCGAAACCGATCTGTTGCGCTCGTTTGCCGAACAGCGCGGCGAAGAGGTCGGCGAACACGGCACCAGCCTGTTCTCCAAGATCAAGTCCGCGTTCTCGTGACGCCGGCGGCCGCCGAGTTGTTGCGCCGGGCGGCCGCACATGTGTTGATCGACAATGTCGACACGCCGGTTCTCGACGACCAGTCCAGCCATCACGTCTTTCGTGTGTTGCGCGTTTGCGACGGCGAACCGATCACTGTCACCGACGGTCGTGGCGCGTGGCGTCAATGTCGTGCCGTCGGTGGCCTGATCGAACCCACCGGCGAGCAACGGTTCGAACCCGCCGCGGTCGGTCCGCTCACGATCGCGTTCGCGATTCCCAAACACGACCGACCCGAGTGGATCGTGCAAAAGCTCACCGAGCTCGGCGTCGACCGGATTGTGTTGCTGCACGCCGAACGCTCGGTTGTGCGATGGGAACCCACACGTGCCGACAAGCATCTCGCCAAGCTGCGGCGGGTGACCGAGGAGGCGCTGCAACAGTCGCGTCGGGTGTGGTTGCCGGTGATCGAGGGCCCGGTCGCCTCGGTTGATCTGTTGGGCCACGCCGTGGTCGCCGAACCGGGGGGTCGCGGCCTGACGCCTGACGATCGGGTAATCGCCATCGGACCCGAGGGTGGATGGTCGCCAAACGAGCTCGACCTCGCAGCCGGGCAGGTTACGTTGGGGTCGACCGTGCTGCGTGTCGAGACCGCAGCGCTGGCTGCCGCGGTGCGGGCAAGCCAACACTCAACGTGAGATTCAGAGGAATATGTGGTCGTTTCGTCACGCAGTGCGTCAAAGGTGGCAGACTGTACCCGGCCACGATGTAGCGAATGAAGAGGTGGGGAGTCGCCATGGACTTTTTGGATGAACAAGATGACGCCAGGTATAGCGTTCAGGTAGGCGAACGCCTCAGGGCGATCCGCAAACAGAAGCGTTTGTCCCTGCACGACGTCGAAGCCCAGTCGACCCAAGAGTTCAAGGCGTCCGTACTCGGCGCTTACGAGCGCGGCGAGCGAGCATTGTCGCTGCCGCGCCTCGATCGGCTCGCCCAGTTCTATCGAGTGCCGGTCGACCAGTTGCTGCCGCGCCGCGCTGACGATCCGGGTAGTCCCGAAGACACCACAGGCGTTCGGCCCAAGCTGGCGATCGACATCTTGAAGCTGATGCAGCTGTCGGGTGCCCCGTTCGAGATGCTCACCAGGTTCCTGCGCATGATCCAGGTTCAACGCCAAGACTTCAACGGTCGAGTGCTCACGATCCGCGCCGACGACAAGCGGGCGATCGCGGCGATGCTCGACATTCCCGTCGACCAGGTGGCCTTGCGGCTCGAGGCGCTCGACCTCGTGTTTCGGCCGGCCTGATTCACTGGCCGCATGGCCGACCAGCCTGGCGAACCCTTCGGGGTGTACATCCACATCCCGTTCTGCGCCTCGAAATGTGGCTATTGCGCGTTCGCCACGTGGACCGACCGCCATCATCTGACCGGTGCCTATCTCGGCGCTCTACATGCAGATATCAGGCAAGCGATCCAGCACGGCATGCCGGTGGCGAGCAGCATCTTCGTCGGCGGGGGCACACCGTCGATGCTCGACGGCACCGAGCTCGGGGCGGTGATCTCGGCGATCCCTGTGACCGCCGATGCCGAGGTCACGGTCGAGTGCAATCCCGACAATGTCAGCGTCGAGTTGCTGCGGCGCTATGTCGATGTCGGCGTCAACCGTGTCAGCGTCGGGGTGCAATCGATGGCGACCCATGTGCTCGGCATGCTGGGCCGACAACACGATCAGCGCAACGTCGAGATCGCTGTCGATGCAATCCGCAGTGTCGGTCTGCCGACGTTCAATCTCGATGTGATCTATGGCGCAGCCGGCGAGTCGGTCGCCGATTGGGAACACACGGTGAGGTCGATCGTCGCCCTCGATCCGCCCCACGTCTCGGCCTATGCGCTGACGGTCGAGGCCGGCACACCGCTCGCCGAGCAGCCGGATCGTCATCCCGACGACGATGACCAAGCCGACAAGTACGAACTGGTCGACGACCTGTTGAGCGCCGCCGGTCTGGAGAACTACGAGATCTCGAACTGGTCCCGGCCAGGGCATGAGTGCCGCCACAACATTCTGTATTGGCGCCAGCAGAACTATCGCGGGTTCGGCTGCGCCGCCCATTCCCACAGCGACGGCAGACGCTGGTGGAACGTCCGCACGCCCGATCGCTACATCGACCTGGTGGCCTCGGCACAGTCGACCGAGGCGGCAGGGGAGACCCTCGACGAACCGACCCGCCGGTTCGAGCAAATGGAACTACTGCTCAGGATGCGCGACGGCGTGCCGCTCGATGCCCTCGCCGGCGACGAAATGCCGGGGCTTGTCGAACGTGTTGGCGATCGGTGGGTGCTCACCCGATCTGGCCGCCTGATGGCGAACGAGATCAGCACCCGCCTGCACTGACGGATCCCACATTGGGCAAGCAACGGCAGCGGCCCGTAGCGGGTGTGCTGACAGGCGCCCCACTCGGGTGCCGAGGCCCGCTTGCCGCTGTTCAGCAGTGCGCCGACGTCGATCAGGGCGAGTTCGCCCGGTGGCGCTGTTCGAGGGTGTGAGGGCGGCGTCACGCCTGGTAGCGTACGCATCCGCTACGGGCGTATGGCTCAGTTGGTTAGAGCGCATCCATGACACGGATGAGGCCGTGGGTTCGATTCCCTCTACGCCCACCAAGAAACCCCAGGTCGCACGGCCTGGGGTTTTCTTGATGCAGGCGATGTACGTACCTTTGGCGCTAGATTTGTCTGATCGATGACATCTGAACGATGACATCTGAACGACGAGACGGGCACCTTCCGGGATCCCGTCAGTACGGAGAGGCCGGCGTGAAGGGCATCGTTTTCACCGAGTTCATCGAGATGGTCGAGACCAAGTTCTCGACCGAGATCTCCGACGACATCATCGAGTCGAGTGATCTGCCCTCCGGAGGTGTGTACACGTCGGTCGGCACCTACTCGTCAGACGAGATGACTCTGCTCGTCACTGCACTGTCGGCCTGTACCGGGGTGCCGGTGCCCGAGTTGCTGAAAACCTATGGCTGCCATCTTTTCGAGCGGTTCTTCGCGCTGCATCCGCAGTTCTTCAGTACGACGACCGACCTGCTCACTTTTCTCTCGGGGATCGAGACCGTCATCCACACCGAGGTGCACAAGCTGTACCCCGAGGCCGAGCTGCCCTCGTTCGACATCTCGTCGACATCGCCGACCGAGATTCAGATGGTGTACCGGTCGGCACGCCATCTCGAAGATCTGGCCGAGGGATTGCTTGAAGGAGCGGCCGCCCACTTTGGCGAAGCAGTCGACATCGAGCGGCACACGATCGGCGACGAGAGTGGAGCGGTGCGTTTCACCGTGTCGCTGACATGAACGATGATGATGCTGCCGTAGCGGCATCATCCGCTCCCGACGCCGAGATTGCACGTTTGCAGCGACGGGTCGAACGAGAACGGGCCGCTCGCAAGCAGGCCGAACGGATCATCGAGGACAAGAGTCGCCAGCTCTGGGAAGCGAACAAGAAGCTCGATGAGGCCGTGCGACGCCTCGACGAACTTGCCACCCATGATCCTCTCACCGGGCTGTGCAACCGGCGAGGGCTCGAAGATTGGCTCAGGATGTGGCGCGGGCGGATCGAACGCACCGGAACTCGTGTTGCTGTGGTCAGCCTCGACCTCGACCATTTCAAGGCGGTGAACGACTCGCTCGGCCATGCCGGTGGCGACGAGTTATTGCAGGTGGTCGCACAGCGATTGACCCAGTGTGCACGTCCGACCGATGTGGTCGTGCGGCTTGGCGGTGACGAGCTGCTGGTCGTGCTCGATGCCGTGCACGACATCGACGACGCAGTCGCCGTCGCGGAACGGATGCATCATGTGCTCACCGAGGGTGTGACGATCGGAGGCGTCGACATCCACCCCGAGTCGAGCATGGGCGTGGCGCTTCTCCTAGACGGCGAAGATCCAGCCAAGGCCATCACCCGAGCCGACAAAGCGCTCTACCGTGCTAAGCAGGATGGTCGCGGACGGATCGTCGCCGATCGGTCCTGACCTGAACGACGTCGCCGATAGGTTGCCGGTGGCGCTCGCTGCCACGGCCAGCCAGAACTCGAGCCCCGCCAGGTAAGTCGCGCCGACTGACGTCCGAGCTGTAACTTGTCGAACATGACCGTAGATGGTTCGCGGAACCCGAACTCCGGCGAGCAAACCGCGCCAGTCCATGCTTCGACGGTTTCTGATCTGCTTATTGGTGCGACGATATTGGTGGTCGATGACGAGGCGCCGAACCGCAAGTTGCTCGAGCGAATGGTCGGTGGTCGTGGCGGTGCCGATGTGCATCTGCTGGCGGATCCTCGTGACACCGTCAGCACCTGCCACCAGATCTCCCCCGACCTGGTGATGCTCGATCTACACATGCCTCACATGGACGGCGTCGAGGTGATCGCTGCGATTCGAAACGAGTTCAGCGGTTCTGGGTTCTTCCCGATCATCGTCTTGACTGCCGACGTCACTTCGGGGGCAAAAGAAGCTGCGCTAGCGGCTGGAGCCAACGATTTTCTTACCAAACCATTCGACTTCACCGAAGTATTGCTTCGCGTCAGCAATCTCCTCAAGACAAGAACCGACTTTACCGAAATCGAAACGCTCAATCGAAGCATTCAGCTACGTCTCGACGACCGAGATGCCCAAAACAGGGAGGCCGACGAAGCGCGCCGAGCGAGTATCGACCGGATCAAGCAGGCGCTTGAGCCCGGCGCTTTACGCATGGTGTTTCAACCGATCTTCAACATTTCTGAAATGCAGGTTGTCGGTTACGAGGCTCTCGCCCGATTCAATGTCGAGCCCCAGAGATCACCCGACAAGTGGTTCCAGGAAGCGGCCGAGGTCGGTGATGGCGGCGCCCTCGAGATCACCGCTGTGACGGCCGCCCTTAACCAGTTTCCAAGCATTAGCGCTCGCCAGTTTCTCACCGTTAACGTTTCGCCGGCAACATTGATGGGCCCCCGATTCGAAGATGCCCTTGCTGGTTTGCCATTCGACCGAATCATTTTGGAGTTGACTGAGCACGTCGTGTTCACCGACTACCCGGACCTTGTCGCCACCCTTGGAAAGCTTCGATCCGAGGGCATCCGAATAGCCATCGACGATGCCGGATCCGGCTACTCAGGGCTGCAACATTTACTGCTCGTTCGCCCCGACATCATCAAGCTTGATATTGATCTGGTGAAGGGGATCGACCACGATCCCCCTCGACGCGCTCTCGTCGCCGGTCTGCTCAACTTCGCCGCCGAGATCAACGCCACGACCATTGCCGAGGGCATCGAGACCGCCGAAGAACTGGCGGCGCTTGGTTCCTTGGGTGTGCCGTGGGGGCAGGGGTACCACCTCGCACGACCGGGCCCGCTTCCCGATCCGGCAACGTGGCAGAGCTGAACGTCGACACGGTACAGCCGGGCAGTTAGCGCCCGCTGGGGTGGGTCGCGACCGTCGTGGCTGAATCGGCAGCGGCCTCCGCGCTGGTGTCGATCGGGACCTCGAACCAGAACGTCGAGCCCTGGCCTTCGATGCTGTGGACCCCTATCGAACCCCCCATGGTTTCGATCAATCGTTTTGACACGGCGAGACCGAGACCGGTGCCTTGGATGCCTCGGATGCCGGCATCCAACCGCTCGAACGGCAAAAAGAGTTTCCCGAGCAGATCTGGAGAGATGCCGGGCCCGGTGTCGGCAACAGTGAGGCGGACATGTGCAAGATCCGCCGCTGCCCCAATCGCGATCATCCCGCCCGAGTGGTTGTACTTGATCGCATTCGACAGCAGGTTCAGGATCACCTGGCGGAGCATGTTGTTGTCGGCCCACAGGAACAACTCCGGCCCCGGCTCGACGTTTACCTCTATCTGACGCTCAGCAATCTGAGGACTGACAAGACCCAAACATTCTGAAACCAACGAACGTACCTCGACACGTTCGAAGCTCGCGTCGAGGGTGCCTGACTCGATCCGTGTCAAGTCGAGAATGTCATCGACCATGTGCAGCAGATGCTCGCCGCCGGTACGGATGTAGTCGACACTTTCCAGGTTGTCTTTCCCGGTGAGGCTCATCTCGAGAATTTGAGCAAATCCCAATACCGAGTTGAGCGGTGTGCGAAGTTCATGACTCATCCGCGACATGAATTCACTCTTGGCCTGATTCGCCGACTCAGCCGCACTCAAGGCATCCAAGGCCTGCCGCCTTGCAGCGTAAAACTCTGTCATGTCCTTCGCCACGGTCACGGCCACCTGTTTGGTGTGGCCACTCGAGGCCAGGGGCGACATTCCGATCAGCACATCGAGCTCGGCACCGGACTTGGTGCGCCTGCGCCCCTCCTGCTTCTCCACCGTCTCGCCTGCCCAAAATCTAGTGTGGTACTCATCGGCTGCTTGGCGGCGGTCGGGCGGAACCAGCAGATTTCTGTGATTGCCGATCAGCTCCTCACGACTCCACCCGTAGGACCGGATGGCCTCCTCATTGACATCGAGAATCACCCCATCTCGATCCTCGATGATCATGGGATCGAGAGAACCTGCGAAAACGCTCGACAGCATCCTCATCTGGCCTTGTTTGGCAAGGGCCCGCGCCACGAAGAGTGAGATGCTGATGTGGACAATCGCGAAGATCACATATGCCTTCTTCAACACGTCGCCGAAATCATGCACGTTCGCGAGTGCTTCTGATCGATCGATTTTCACGACCAATCCCAAGTTGTACTTCGGGATGTGGCGCGTCGCCGAGAACACTTCGTTCTCCCGGTAGTCCAGCGTGTCGGCGAAGAGTGACTCGTTGCCTTGCAGAGCCTGGATGATCGGTACATTCACGTCGAGTTGGGAAACCGTCGTGTTGAACGCCGCGTCAGCGTCGAAACGGAGAGGCGTCACGAAGAGCGCGTCACCGTGTTCGTCGCGTTGGGCAAGAACTGTTTCGCCGGTCGCACCAAGACCGCTGTAGTCCGAGGTGAGGTCGTTCAACGCGTCTTGGTCGGATTCGAGCACGAGGATGTGAGTGACGCCGTTGGGGCCTGCCACGGGGCCGCCGACGGGATGCACCAACTGCCCTCGGGAGTTGAGGAACAAGTCGCCGTTGGCGATGGATGTGGCGGCCGCCGCCACAAAGGCGAGATCGGCATACTGCGTTCCAACACGGGTCTCATCGGTTGCCGCTATGACGAGGCCATCTTGGTGGAGTATCAACAGGTCCGAGAACACCGGGACGAGAGCGGATTCGAGTTCGGCCGTGGCCGTTTCGATCGCTCCTGAGGGCGGGGGTTGCTGCGATTCACCAAGGCCGTTGATGGCGGCGACAAGGTTCTGTCGAGTGAGAAGGCCCAAAATATCTACCTCTAAGTCCTCGTTGAGGCTGTCTAGCACCCGAGCCTTCTGCACCGCGGCGACCGCCTCGATGTGTTGCAGCTCGGCGCTGGTCAATCGCTGACGCTGATTGGCATAGAGGGCAAGGCCCATCACCAACACCGCGATCAGCACCGATAAACACGCAACCGCCACGCCGATGCTGCTTCGGCGGTGCCACCAAGTAAGCGTCACAATTGACTCCAGCTTCAAGCCCCGTTGGCCTGTCCGACTATCCGTAACGATAACAGTCGTGGTGGTCGCGCGACGTTCTTGCGCCGACTGGGGTTGGCACAGTTGGTCGAGCCCGGCTGGGTAACGATCGTCGGGAGATAACGTTCTTGACGTGAGGGAGAGTGACGATCGATGACCACAGCGGACGGGATCGATGCTGATCGATCGGGATCGGTCAGCCCTTCACAAGAGCTGACTGCGATCGTTGGATACGACGGCTTTTTGCGCGATACGAACCGCGCATGGGTTGCCTCTCTGTCCTGGTCACCCGACGAGTTGGCGGCCATCAGGTTCATCGATCTGGTGCACCCCGCGGATGCCGACGCAACATCGGCACTGCTCGATTCGGTCGCCGACAGCAACCAGTCGGCGAACCTTACGAACGCGGTGATTTCGCGCGACGGCGAGCACCAGTGGTTCGGGTGGACGTTTACGGCAGTCGATGGTGGCGTGTACGTGGTCGGCGTTCAGACCGCGGGCGACGCAGACCGCGAGACGGCACTCACACAGCGCGAGCGGCGAATCCACGCCCAGCTCGATGACGAACCGATCGCAATCATCACGATTGACAGCAGTGGCACGGTAACCAGTTTCAGCGCCGCAGCGCAAGTCATCTTCGGCTATGAAGCCAGCGAGATACTCGGCCGGAACGTCAAAGTGTTGATGCCTCAGCCCGATCAGGATGAGCACGATGGGTACCTCGCCCGCTATGTCGAAACCGGCCAAACAAAGGTCGTCGGTACCACCCGCGACGTCATGGGCCTACGAAAGTCCGGCACGACGTTTCCGATTGAGCTCGCCGTACACGAAAAGGTGATCGGCGGAGTGTCAACCTTCGTTGGAGCCGTACAGGATCGTACGAGCGCCCTCAGCGCACAATCCGAGAGGCATGCGGCGCTGGTCGCAAGGCAGTCGGCGCTGGTCGCAAGGCAGTCGGCGCTGGTCGCCGTGTCGGCCAACGCTGCCAAGAACAACTTCCTCTCGCATATGAGCCACCAACTCCGCACTCCGTTGAACGCGATATTGGGGTTTGCTCAACTCGCCGAACTCGAGGCACAAACCAGCCTCCAAAAGGAAAACGCTGAACTGATCCTCGCTGCTGGTCGGCACCTTCTATCACTGATCAACAATGTGCTCGACATCAGCCTGATCGAGGCCGGTCAGCTGCAGGTCTCGCTCGAAAGCGTCTCAGTTCACGAGGTCGTCACCGAATGTTTGGCGTTTGTCGAGCCGCAGGCAAGCAATCGTCAGATCAGTTTAACGAAACGCAACGAGACGGTGATGTTCGTGCGGGCCGACGGGCAACGTCTTCGTCAAGTCCTACTGAAACTGCTTTCCAACGCGGTCAAAAACAGTTTCGACGGTGGTGACATCACGTTGGAGGTGACAAGCACGCTCGACGCGATGGCCCGATTCGCAGTCACCGACGCCGGGCCCGGTATGGATCCCAGCGCCACCGCGCGGATATTCGAATCGTTTGCAGCTCCGAACCCCGGGCGATCCGCTAGCGAAGGGGCAGGTTTGGGTCTGGCGACTGCGTCTGCATTGACGAAGCTGATGGGCGGCACCATAGGGTTCGAATCCAAGTTGGGCGACGGATCGACCTTTTGGATCGAACTGGCCAAAGTCGAGGCTCAGATCGACGCCGCCGACCGCAACGAGAGTCAGTAGGGCCGGCGAGCGTTCGTCAGTCGAACTGTGTCGGCGCGCCGGTACCCTCCCAGCGATCGACTCTGGCCACTACTGGCCACTACTGGCCAGCGCTACGTGCCCGGGTTGCTCAGCTCGTGGGCGAGTTGTCGATGTGCGTCTTCGAACGAGTGGCGGAGTTCGTCGACGAGTTTGCGGAGTTCGTCGGCGTCGGCGTCGGGTTGTTGTTCGATCTGGTGACTGAGGCGGGCGGTTCGTACAGCTCCGAACGTGCCGGCGGTTCCTTTGAGGAAGTGGGCGTCCTGGCGGATCTGATCGATGTTGCCGGTATCGATCGCGTTCTGAAGGGCATCGAGCCGTGTGTCGTAGTCGTGAAGAACTGTCTGAAGAAACTCGTCGATGTCGACAGGGTCGGTGAAGAGCTCGGCGAGTTGGCGAACGACATCGTGATCGATGTCTGCATCAGCGTCGTGGTGCCCTGGCGGCGGGTCGGGAGTCGGCTCGTCGTGGGAGTTCGTGGCGGCGAGGTTGCGGTTGAGTTGTCGCTCGATGTGGGTCTTGAACTGGGCGACGTCGATCGGTTTGGTGAGGTACCCGTCGGCTCCGGCGGCGAGCAGATGGTCGATGTGTAGTTGGGTGGCGTCGGCGCTGACGACGATGACGGGGATCGCCCGTGTTGTGGGTTGCAATCGAAGCCGTTCGAGGAGCTCTTCACCGTTCATGTCGGGCAGGTGGAGGTCGAGCAGGATCAGATCGGGTCGATGTTGTTGTGCGAGTTCGATGCCGGATCCGCCGTTCATTGCGATGATCAACTCGTAGGTCGGGTCGGATGCCAGGATGCGTTCGACGAGGCGAATGTTGGACGGGTTGTCTTCGATATAGAGAAGCCTCTTGCTGTCCGCCGGTGTCGTCACGGCGTGTTGGTTCAGATCGGAGCCAGGCACCATGGGTACCTGTTCGATTGGATTGTGTGCTTGGTCGAGTTCGATCCAGAACGTGGCGCCTTCGCCGAGGATGCTGTCGACGCCGATTTCGCCACCCATACTGTCGACGAGACCGTACGCGATGGCGAGCCCGAGGCCGGTGCCCTCGACGGTCGTGAACTCGGCGCCGAGACGTTGGAAGGGCGTGAAGAGGAGATCGAGTTGGTCGTCGGCGATTCCGGGTCCGGTGTCGGCGATGGAGACCCGAACCCGTCCGGCAGCGGTGGCGTTGCACGAGACTTCGACGGATCCATCTTCCCGGTTGTACTTGACGGCGTTGCTGAGCAGGTTGAGGAGGACCTGCTCCAATCTTCGCCGATCGCCGTATACGTATGTCTCGTGGTCTGAGCAGAGGGGGAAATTGGCTTCGGGGAACTGGAGCTTGCGGTCCAACGCCGCCGGTCGCACGAGTTCGAGTGATCTCTCGACGACCTCGCCAAGTCTGACAGGTTCGAGCGAGATGCCCATGTGGCCGGACTCGATCAGCGTGATATCAAGGATCTCATTGATCATTCCGAGTAGGTGTTTGCCTCCGCGGTGAATCAGGCTGACATTCTCGTGTTGCTCCGGGTCGAGGTTGTCCTGTTCGAGCAGCTGGGAAAATCCGATGATCGCATTGAGGGGTGTTCGTAACTCGTGGCTCATCTTCGACAGGAACTGATTCTTGGCGGAATTGGCCTGCTCGGCGGCGTTTCGGGCATCGAGAAGCTGCTGTTCGGCGAGATGTCGGTCGGTGACGTCTCTCGAGATCTGCAGCAGGTAAGGCGCGGTCCCGGCACTTCCGATGATCGGGATCTTCTTGGTGTGCAGGAGGCGGCGACCGTGCTCGCTGGTCTCGATCGATTCGGTCGGGATGCTGATTGATTGACCGGAATCGAGCACGGTACGGTCGCCTGCCAACGAGAGCCCAATTGAAAGGTCTTCCGAGGACTTCCCGACCAATTCGCCGTTGGTGTAGCCCAGCATCCGCGTGACAGCCCCGTTGATATGAACGAACCGCAGGTCGGCGTCTTTGACCAGGATCAGGTCGGGATGGTTGTCGATAATCGCATCGAGCAGGGCGCTCGTCTGCCGCAGTTGGTCGTCGGCGATCGATCGGCGGCGTCGCTGAATCAACATCGTCGCAAGACCAGCGACAACGAGCGCAGCCATCATCGCCGTGGAAGCGACGATCGCGGTTCGAACTTCGTCGGCCGATCGAAGCGCTACCGCGGTCGGGATTTCGGTGACGACTGCCCATCCGATCGATGGGACCGGGGCGTAGGCAACAACCGAAGTGTCTCGTGTGCCGGAACTAGCTTCGCCACGCAATGCACCCGCAATTCGAGGGTCGTCCGCGATCGACACGAGGCTGGTCGGCTGGTGTCCAGTCTGAGCAACAATAACGCCGCGTTGGTCTGTGACGGTGATCGATACGCCCTGCGCCCTCGAGTAGTCCTCGATGTACCGCTGAATCGCCGTGAGATGAACTCCAGCGACGATCAACCCGACCAACCGACCCTGACACGATGGATCCGAATCAGCCAGGCACGTAGATTTGGGATCGACGGCATGGACCGGTGATGCCGCCGCAACGACCAGTTGTTCGCCCGTCGCGGCGGTCTGGTACGCCTCTGACAAGTAGGTTGCGTCGGTCTCGAGAACGCCTCGATACCAGTCGCGGTAAGCGAACGATTGGCCGATGATCGATGGTGTTTCCGGGAGGATCGCCAGCAACTCGCCGCCGCTGTCGGCGATGAAGGCCAACTCGACCTCAGGTTTGCTGTGGTACAACTGGACTAGAATCTCCTGCGCCCAGCCCTCATCCGAAGCCGTCAGTCCATTGCGTAGCGACGACCGCACGGAGAACGACTCGACCAGAGATGTAAGACCTTCCAGATGCTCCCCGACCACGGTCGCACTCGCAGCAGCAGTACCTCTGACCGAGCGGTCCACGTTGGTTCGTGTGGCATCGGTAGACACACCGATCGCGATCCCGGCCAACAAAAAGAGTGGGCCGAGTGCAAGCAAGGCGACCGCTGTGACGAGCCACCACGCAGACCAGCGGGAAGGCTGATAGACCGGTTCGGCCAACACGTTTTCTTTCGTCATTGCTTTTGCCCACTGCAATCGTATGGCATAACAAAATTCAGTCAAGTACGAAATTCGTCGCTGCTAACAGGGCCGATAGTCACGGGTAGCCGCCAGGCCGCATTGTTGACAAGTCCCGTGAGGGTGGATCTGTCGCCCGACCTTCCCCAGCAAGCTCGCCTCAAACTTGCTGGGGAAGGTGCCTTCTCGCGCTGCTCAGCGATATAGAGTCATCGAATCCGAACGCGGGGAGGGGATTCGACGTGGGACCAGAGCGTCAGGCAAAAGACAAGTTGGTCACCGAACCCAAGCCGGGTTTTGTCGAGCCGGCGAGGAAAGTTCTGCGGGGCGGGGCCGGCCGCCGATCCGGCCCGCCGATCACGCAGGCCAAACTAGAGGTCGGCCCAGTCAACGACCCATACGAGCGGCAAGCCGACGCGGTCGCCGACGCGGTGATGCGCCACTTCGCTGCTGGAACATCCGGGGAAATGATCGACGACGGCGACACGGCGAGCATCGCCAGCGCCCCGATCTCGAGGATCGCGCGATCGGCTGCAGCCGGGCACAACGGCGGCGAGATCGAGGCGCCGATCGCTTCGCGCATCCAGGGTGCCTCGGGTGGAAGAGCACTCGATGACCAGACCCGCGGCCGCTTCGAATCGGCGATGGGCGCCGATCTCAGTCCGGTCCGGATCCATACCGACAGCGAGCTGGCGCCCCAGATCGGGGCCCATGCCTTCACCCACGGCACCGACGTGCATTTTGCTTCAGGCGCCTACGATCCCGGCTCACGATCAGGGCAGCGGCTTCTGGCGCACGAACTGACGCACGTCATTCAGCAAACCGGATCGGCGCAGCGGGTTCAGGCGAAACTCTGGACAGTTAAGGAATTCAAGGAAAAGACGGCGGTCAAGTCGCGGTTTATCGGCAACGATGCGTCAACCGCCCAAGACGTAATCCTTGCGATGCTGGCCGAGTACCAAAAGGCTCCTCGCTCAGACGGTCCGGCGCAGCGCATCAGCCGGCTGCGCGCCATGCAAGATGTGGCCCAGCGCTGGCTTGACAATCGCGGCGAGATGTACGCCGATACCACCAACTACACGTTGGCGTCGCTCGATCAGGCCAAGAAAACCTTCAACGCCGCCGAGGCAGGAGAGGCAGCTCCGTCCCCCGAGGCGGCCACCGCCAACCCGAAGGCCGAGCGTATGGCAGGTCTCCAACAGTTCGTTTCGTTGTGCGACTCTGAGATCGCGATGCTGTCGCGGGCGCTGAGCGATGCGCAACTGGACGCGGCGGTCATCGACGAAACCAACAAGAACTACAAGAAGGCCAAAGAACGCTACCCAGATCAGAAAGACGCCAAGAGCGTCTTCGGCAAGGTTGGCAAGCTGGCCGACATGGTGGTGGGTGCGCCGGGCTCGAAAGCCGAGCTCGAGATCACCGCCGACGTGATGGTGCAGCCGGGCGTCTACGTGACATTTGGGGTAAAAGGGGCGGCCGAGCGCGACAAGGGTGGCGCCGTCAAGCTGCGCTTCGACGTCAACGTCGGGGTCAAGGGCAAAATCAGCGGTGCAGCCGAGTTGTCGGCGACGCTCGGCGGCTTCATCGAGGCCCAGGCCAAGAGCGGCGTCGAGGCCGCCACCTTGATGAGCTACGCGCTGTATCGCCGTGGCCGCGAGGGGTCGGCTCCGACCGATCTGGTCAGCCTGTTGTGGGGCGGTGCAACAGGCAACACCGGGCTTGCCAAGTCCGAAGGCTGGTCACGCCAGCTCGAAGAGCAGGTATGGGGTGAAGGGGTCGAAGGTGCCGACCAGTCCTACGTACAAAGCGGCGGTCAGTTCGGCGTCGGAGCTGCGCTCGGCGTCGAGGGCGGCCCAGTCTCCGGCGAACTTACTGGCGGCGCCTTCTCCGGTCGCAAGGTCGACCAACAGTCGTTAAAAGAGCGCAAAGGTGGCGCCGGCGCCCAGAACGTCAAGAGCGACTCGATTCTCAACGCCGGTCAACGCCAGAAACGTACCGGCGCGGATGTGTTCGGCTGGAATGTCGGCGGCAAGATCAGCGTCGCCGGGCTCACCGTCGGTCTCGCAATCTCTCAGTCGGGTGTGCGCCGGGGTGGCGGGGCGTCCGGGGCGGCAAAGTCCACGGTGATGCAGCCGGTTTCGATCGAGGCAAGCGGCAGCGGCAAGATGCCTCCGGCACTCGACATCGGGGCCAAGATCTATCAACTCATCGAGAAGATGGTCCGCGCCGCCGAAAAGGCTGAGAAAGACAACGGCGATCCAGAGGCGGCCGCTGACAAGGCGTTGCTCAAGACACTGGCGATGACGACCCCCAGCGTGCTCACGCCACAAGGCGGGATCCAGGTCCCGGCTGCCGCCGATCTCACGATCGGGGTCACCATCAAGGCCGGTGGCACCGAAGGCAAACCGCCCGAACTCGAGGTCTCGGTCGGCACCAAGAAAGAGGCCAGCTTGCCGATTCCCGACGTCCTCAAGGTCAAGCTCACGAAGAGCCAGGCGTTCTTCATGTGGTCGTCGAAGGACGGCCCTTGGGTACTGGGCGAATAGGTCAGCGTTGCGCCCATGTTCGACCCCATCAACCTGCCGATCCGGCTTCCGATCGGCGCCCCGTTTCCCGTCGACGTCGTCGACGCCGAGCCAAGCCTTTCGCAGTACCGGATCACGATCCAGGTTCCCTACGACACGTGGGACACGGTCGATGTGTTCGAGGCCTTCAACCTCAAGACAGACGTTCGCGGGCCCGGTCAGATCTCTGGCAAGGGTGACGTTCGCCTCGAGCTGCGGCTGGCCGATGATCTGGTTCCAGAACTGATCCAGCGGATCGCTCAACTCGGTCCACGTGACGGCGTGCTCGAGCTCGCCAACTCCGGCGACGACGCGCCGGAACTCGTGACCGAGAGTTGGTTCGCGCTGCACGTCACACAGGCTGTTGAACTGCCTGAAGAGTTGCGGCAGCCTGGCAATCAGGTGCGCAGCGGGTTCTCGACCACATGGGCCGATGCAGACACCGTCGAATTGGCGGCACCGCAGACCCCTGTCGTTCCGCAACACCGCCCCGACCCGGCGAGCGAGCCGTGGCCTGAGCTATTGGCCGTCGTGCATGGGTATCTCGATGCCAACGGCATCTCGTTCGTGCGTCACCAAGGCGCCGACATGGTGTCGTCCGAGGTCGAGGGCATCAATGGCACATGGTCGATGTGGATCCACTCTCGCGAGTCGGAACGTCAGGTACTGGTGTACTCCGTGTTCCCGCAGCCGATCGACGAAGCGCACCGCGGTCAGGTTGCCGAGCTGATCGGGCGCCTCAATGTTCGCATGCTCACGGGCAACTTTGAAATCGACCCCGACGACGGCGGGTTCCGTTGTCGCACGTCGATCATCGTCAACGGCGCGACGCTCAACAACGATCTGCTCGATGGTGTGATCCCTTCGAACTCGATGGCGATGGATCACGGTGTGGCAGCGCTTCAACTGTTGCTAGGTGGGGCGACCATCGACGAGGCGATCGCCGCTGCACCCAAGCCGAGTAGCTGATCGGCGGCGCTTCATCAGCTCCGGTCGTATCAGCACCGGTCGCATCAGCACCGGTCGCATCAGCACCGGTCGCATCAGCAGTGGTCAAAAGCCTCTTTGAGACCCTGGTCGGCGCTCGTAACGTTTGGGTCTGAAAGAAAGAGGTGTTGATGCGGGCGAGAGCGGTTGTCGCAGTCGGAGCGTTGATCCTCAGCGGCTGTGGTGCTGGTGACGTCACCGAGTCGACCGAGTATGTGTCGCTGGAGACCGAAAACCAGTCGCTCTCTGGTGATCTCGAGGGCGCCCGCGTCGAACTCGGTGTAAGCGAACGACAGATGCACGAACTCGATGGCCAGCTGAGCGAGTCACAGGAACAGCTTGCTGAAGCCAAACAGCAAGGCCTCGAAATCAGCGCCGACTTTGCCGACTTCCTCGCCTATCAGTTCTCTAACGCCGGTGGTCTCAGCATCAGCCAATCCGAGTGCCTCAGCGATGGCATGGTGGAAGACGACTCGGCGCGGGCTGCGTACCTGGTACTGCTCAGGTCGACCGACCCTGCGTCGAGCGAGACGACCGGGGCGTACGCAAGCTTGAACGGTCTGTTCGAGGCCTGCGATCTCAATCTGCCAGCTCTTGACGACGGCTCGACACCGACGACTCCGATCGAGTTACCGCAGGAAGTCGCCGATGCGACTCGCCCGGTCGAGGTGATCGGTGCCCCGTTGCCGGTACTGGCAACAGCTGATAGCGACGCCGATCCGGCGAAAGGCACCAAAGCACCGGTGCTGGTCGGCGAGGACTATGAGGGGCATCCCGTTCGCATCGATGCCGCTGTTTCGGGGCCGACGATGGTGGTGGTCCTGGCACACTGGTGTCCTCACTGCAATGCCGAGATCCCTCGATTGAACCAGTTGCGCGATGAGGGTCGGATCCCCGAAGCGGTCAATCTCATCGCCATCAGCTCGGCGATCGACCCGGCAGCACCAAACTTCCCACCGGACGTTTGGATCGCCGACATGGACTGGACATATCCCGTATTGGCCGACGGCATCGATCTCGAACGTGGGCTCTTCATCGGCTCGGATGCCTTCGGGACCAGCGGGTTCCCTTTCACGGTACTGATCGACGGTGACGGTAATGTCGCCGCACGGTGGGCGGGCGAACGCGACCCAGAAGAGATCGTCACGCTGCTCGACGCCCTCGTCGCTTCGGCCTGAGCCGATTGCCATCGGGGGCTACGCTGTTCGAATGAAGTCGAGTCGGTTGCGGCGGATGGCTGGCGTCGCCGTGATAACGATGCTGGCAATTTCGGCGTGTATCGCATCAGACGACAACGACGTCAGCTTCGTGTCGAGTTCACGCAGCGGGTTCGGTGGCGATCTCGAATGTGACGAAGCGGCCCTCGGCAGTGATGACCTGACGAGTTTCGTGGTTGCTCACCGTGTCGTCGACGGTGAGCTCGGCGAGGCGTGTTTCGGTGAGCGAAACGAAGTCGTGCTCGACGCGTGGTCAAAGCTGGCCGAGATCACACCACCCGGTCAGCTCGGCGACCTGGGGTTGTTTGGCGGGTTCACCAGCGACGAGGGTGGCGACGAGGTGACGCTGGCGTTCGTCAACACGATCGACGATGACGGCACTCTGTTCCGGATGTCGATCAACGTTGAAGAAGCCGACATCGACCCCGACGAACTCTTGCTCACGATGGCACACGAGTTCAGCCATGTCTTCACCGGTGTCAGCACGCAGATCGACCGTTCGTCGGATTCCGACGAGTCGTGCCAGACGTACTTCAATGGCGAGGGGTGCTATGCACCCGACTCCTTGATGTACAGCTGGATCGAACAGTTCTGGGGGAACGGCCTGATCGACGAGATCGACGCCGACGCCGACCCGACAGCCGGTTCGGGCCAGGATCGGTGCGACTCAAGCCCTGGCTTCTTCGGCGCCTATGCCGCCAGCGGGCCCGAAGAGGACTTCGCCGAAAGCTTCTCGGCGTATGTATTCGAGTTGCAAGCCGACACCGACGCCCAGCAGGACAAGCTCGACTGGATCGACGGACAGCCTGGGCTTGCGGAGTTCAGAAACCGCGCCATCGCGGCTGGCTACACGCCGTTGCAGAACAACTTCGATCGCTGCGGTTGAGCTGACCGTCAGCGGTCGTGGTCGCCCTGGCGGTACACGGCTGTGATCTCGTCGAGGCGGACCTTCACATCGGGGTCGATCGGTGACTCGGTGGCGGCCAGCAAGGCCGCCAGTTGCTCGGGGCTGCTAGCACCGATGATCGGCGACGTGACCGTGGGGTTGGCGAGTACCCACTGCACAGCCAGCGTGGTGATCGGTACGCCGGCGTCCTCGGCGACGGCTCGAACCTGCTCGACCGAATCGAACATGGCGGCGTGCCAATAACGTTCGGTGTACGTGCCCTGCGCCCTACCCAGCGTGAAGCGGGTGCCCTCGGTCGGGACCCCTGGCCGGTGTTTGCCCGTGAGCATGCCGCCCGCCAGAGGGTTGTACGGGATGACGGCAACACTCTCCTCGGCGCAAAGTGGTAGCAGCTCGCGTTCGATCTCGCGGAACAGCATGTTGTACCTGGGCTGAACGCTTTCGAACCGACTGATGCCGTGCAGTTCGCTGCGTCCGATCGATCGAGCGAGTTGGTAGGCGAGCGTATTCGAACATCCGACGTAGCGAACCTTGCCCGAACGCACCAGGTCGTCCATCGCCTGCAAGGTCTCGTCGATGTGAACATTCGGGTCGTAGAAGTGGATCTGGTACAGATCGACATAGTCGGTTCCCAGCCGCCTCAGCGAAGCATCGATCGCCCGCATGATGTTTTTGCGGCTGTTGCCTTGGTCCCAGGTGTGTGGGCCGGTGCGGGCGAAGCACTTGGTGGCGAGCACGATGTCTTCGCGGGTACGCCCGCTGCGTTGCATCCACTGACCGACCAACTGCTCGGTGCGCCCGATCGTCTCGACCGGTCCGCCGAGTGGGTAGGCGTCGGCGGTGTCGAAGAACGTGATCCCTGCGTCGAAGGCGGCGTCCATGATGGCGAACGAAGTGTCGTCATCGCACTGGAAACCGAAGGTCATGGTGCCCAGGCACAAACGCGAAACCCGGAGGCCCGTGCGGCCGAATCGAATGTGATCCATGTCGCACGGTACCCCCGCGCTCGCCCCCGAAACGCAGCTGGGCGGTTTGCGGCATCACCGAACGTGTTCGCCGGACTTTCGGTCGTGGTGGAGCCACTGCTCGTTCAACGGCGCCTCAGGCTCAGGGGCGTGGCTCGCGTGGAAGCCCCAGAACGCGCTCGCCCAGAATGTTGCGCATGATGTCGGACGTGCCACCCATGATGGTGTAGCCGGGCGAGTACAGCAACCCGTGCACAACATCGCCCCAAACCATGGCATCAGCCCCAAAGGAGCGCGCCACAAACTCGGATACTCGCCATTCGTGTTCGGTGCAGAAACACTTGGTGGCGGCCGAAAACCCCTTGGGTGCTTGCCGCAACACCTCTCGCGTCACCAGGATACGACCGATCCTGTAGTTCGATTCGAGTGAGGCGATCTCCTGGCGCACTCGCGGGTCGCTGCGGTCGGCTCGCTGAACGGCGATTGTGAACAGGGCATGGTTAGACACCAGGCGATCGATGCCGCCACGCTCGTGCTCGAGCTGGCGCATCGTCTGCTTGAAGGCGTTTCCTTCGAGCCCGACCAGATTCGTGATGGGCACCCGAACGTCGGTCAAGAACACCTCGCAAAAGTGCTGGTTGGTGGTCATGTCCTTGATTGGACGGACCTCTATGCCGGGGGTGTTCATCGGCACGATGATCTCGCTGATGCCCTGGTGCGGCGGACCCTCGGTGGAGGTGCGGCAGATCACATAGCAATAGTCGGCGACGGCGCCGAAGCTGGTCCACATCTTTTGGCCGTTGATGACGAACTCGTCGCCGTCACGTATCGCCTGTGTCGACAGGCTGGCGAGATCGCTGCCGGCGTTCGGTTCGGACATTCCGATGCACCACGTATCGTCGCCAGACAACATGCCAGGTAAGAACGCCTGTTGCTGGTCGGGGCGGCCGTAGGCGATCAGTGACGGACCCATCTGTCGATCAGCAAACCACATCGCCGCGATTGGCGCGCCTGCCACGATCAATTCCTCGCCGATGATCAAGCGGTCGAGGGGAGGTCGACCGGCGCCTCCGAATTCGGTCGGCCAGGTCAGACCGATCCAACCGAGGGCGGCCATCTCCTTGGCGAACTCTTTCGAGAACCCGTTGATCCAAGAGTCGTTGTGCCGGCCATATCGGGCGACCGCCGACTGGGCGACCGAACGTGCCTGTTCACGAAGTTCGAGCTGTTCTGTGGTCCACGTGAAGTCCATCGGACACGATCGTAAAAGAAGTTGGGACGAGACACCGCATTGACGTCGAATCACGCAGAGTGGTCAAGTGACCCTAGTTCGTGGTATCTGCGTGGTCGTCACCATCGACTCTTGACAAGAAAACCCGATATTTCTTGAATTTTGACGTGACAGAGGTGCCGTGTGTTTCTTACGCTGATGTACATGAAGAGGCAGCACGACTCGCGAGTACGTCGCACAGCGCTCGTCGCCGCCGTGGCGACTCTCGGCTTGTGGGGTTCGTTCGGTGCCTCCGCCCATGCCGATGACGAACCGGTCGCCGTCCCGCCTGTTGAAACCGGCGAGAGTGGCGAAGCGATCGTCGCTGTCGGGGCGCCTCCTGTTCCACCCACCACAGTCGTGGTGGCCGTCGGGCTTCCTCCAGTTCCTGCGCCTCCGGTCGCCGCCCCGGTCGAAGCAGTCGTCGTTCAGCAGCCAATGCCTCAGACGCAGCGAGTGCAGCCGCCGGCGGCCGCCGGTTTGCGCAGCCCCGTCGACGTCGAGCGGATCACCGACGTGATCGTCGATGTCGCCGCCACGGTTCAGGCCGGGCTGGCGCTGATCGACAGCCGACTCTGATCAGCACCGCTGTCCGACTTGGATGACCGGCAGCCTACGCGATCGGGCCAATTGTTTGACTGGTGTCAGAGGTGCCCACAGCGCGCCGACGATTTGGGTCGTGGACGTTAGCGATCGGCGATCGCGACATAGCTGCGCTCGCCAGGCCCGGAATACCACTGACGCGGGCGCGAGATCTTCTGATCCGGGTCGGCGAGCAGTTCCTGCCAATGGGCCAGCCATCCGACAGTGCGAGGGATCGCGAACAACACGGTGAACATGTCGACCGGGAAACCGAGCGCCTGATAGATCAGACCAGAGTAGAAGTCGACATTTGGGTACAGCTTGCGGTCGATGAAGTATGGGTCTTTGAGGGCGACGTCTTCGAGTGCTAGCGCGATGTCGAGCAGAGGATTCTTGCCCGTTACATCGAACACGTCGTATGCGGCCTTCTTGATGATCGTCGCCCGCGGGTCGTAGTTTTTGTAGACGCGATGGCCGAATCCCATCAGGCGGCCGTCGCCGGCCTTGACCGACTCGACGAATGCCGGCACGTTCTCGATCGAGCCGATCTCGGAGAGCATCCGAACCACGGCCTCGTTGGCACCGCCGTGTCGCGGACCGTAGAGAGCGGCGGCGGCAGCAGCAGCCGACGAGTAGGGGTCGACATGGCTGGACCCGACGACCCTCATTGCGGTAGTGCCGCAGTTCTGCTCGTGATCGGCATGCAAGATGAACAACACTTCCATCGCCCTCTCGAGCGCCGGATCGACCTCGTAGTGGGGCCCCACCTTCCACATCATGTTCAAGAAGTTGGCCGGATACGACAGATCGTTATCGGGATAGTTGAACGGTTGGCCAATCGAGAACCGATAGGCCATCGCCGCCAGCGTGGGCGTCTTGGCGATCAGACGCAGGATCTGCTTGCGACGACTGGCCTCGTTCTGGATGTTTTTGGCGCCGTCGTAGAACGTGCCAAGAGCAGCGATCGACGATATGAACATGCCCATCGGGTGAGCGTCGTAGTGGAACCCGTCGACGAACCGCTTGCGCATGTTTTCGTGGATGAACGTGTGATGGGTTACGTCGTTGCGCCACGTCGCGAGCTGATCGGTGGAGGGCAGGTCGCCGTGCAGCAAAAGGTACGCCACCTCGAGGTAGGTCGAGTGCTCGGCGAGTTGCTCGATCGGGTAACCGCGATAGCGCAGGATGCCGGCACCACCATCGAGATAGGTGATTTCCGACTTACACGCAGCGGTCGACATGAACGCAGGGTCGTACATGAACAACGATGGATCGAGCTCACGGAGCGCACTCGACGAGAACACGCCTCCCTCGATCGGGACGGTGACCGTCTTGCCGGTACGGTCGTCGGTGATGGTGATGGTGTCGCGCACGGTGCTTCCTTCGTGTCGCCCATGGCTGGGACAGGGGCTTACTCCCCTGCATCCAATGTACCTGTCAGGTGTGGTCGCGCTCCAACGAGCGCCGTAAACCAGGAGGGGTTGCGACGTCGAATCGTGGTGAGCGGTGCGGTGCCTGGTCAGAGCGGCGTGTTGCCATGCTTACGGTGCGGCAACCGCTCGCGCTTGTTGTCCAGCATTTCGAGTGCGGCGGCGACCTCGCGACGGGTATCGGCGGGATCGATCACGGCGTCGACGTAACCACGTTCGGCGGCGATGTATGGGTTGAGCAGGCGGTCGGCATAGTCGGCTTGGAACGCCGCTCGCTCGTCGTCGGTCGCGCGTCGCTGCAGGATCGCCGCTGCCTGGCCGGCTCCCATCACAGCCAGCTCGGCCCACGGCCACGCCAGGCAGACGTCGTTGCCCATCGTCTTGGAATCCATCACGATGAAGGCGCCGCCATAGCTCTTGCGGAGGATCACGCAGATGCGGGGCACGGTGGCACGGCCGTAGGCATAGACCAACTGGGCGCCGTGGCGAATCATGCCGCGCCACTCGAGATCCTTGCCAGGGTAGAAGCCGGGCGTATCGACGAGGGTGAGGATCGGGAGATTGAAGGCGTCGCAGAAGGCGACGAATCGGGCGGCCTTCTGCGACGCCGGGATGTCGAGTGTCCCGGCGAGATTCATCGGCTGGTTGGCGACGATCCCGATCGGGCGACCACCGATGGTTGCGAAGGCGGTCACCACATTGCCCGCCCATCGTGCCCGCAGCTCGATCAACGAGTCTTCGTCGACGATCGCCTCGGCGACGTGGCGCACGTCGTAGCTGCCGGTCGACGATTCGGGAACCAGTTCGCCCGCCTGTGGGCACAATCGATCGACAGGATCGGTTGTGGGCCAGTGGGGAGATACGCCATCGACGTGATCGGGAAGGTAACTCAGCAGCTCCTCGACGAGGTCTTGGCCGGCGGCGCGATCGGCGACGACGGCGATCGGAAGGCCGGCATTGTGTTCGAGGCTGGCAGCGTTGCCGAGCTCGTCTTTGGTGATCTCGATGCCGGTGAATTGGCGCACCATCACCGGACCATTGACGAACGCGTATCCGTTTTTTGTCATGATCGTAAAGTCGACCAGTCCGAGCAGCAGAGCGGGGCCCGACACAGCCGGGCCGTCGACGATCGCAAAGGTTGGCACGGTGCCCGAACACCTGGTGAGCGAGCGAGCGACGCGCCCCCAACCGTCGAGGGCTGCAATTCCCTCACCGATGTCGGCGCCTGCGCTGTTGATCACGAACACGAGTGGGATTCGCTCTTCAAGCGCGGTTCTGGCCGCTGTCTCCATCGTGTAGGTCATCGACTGTGTAAGCGGCGCCGCAGGCTCGACGTCGTCGAACTCGAGCCACGACACTCGCCGGCCACCGAGGACGCGAACCCGGGCAGAGATCGGCCCAGGAACCTGGGTAGCGAGACCGAGTTCGTCGAGCGACATTGTTGCGGACACTACTGCCACGCTGTGTCCGATGGGCGAACGGCGACAATCAGCGTGTCGTCTGGCGGATGGTGATCAGGGAATGCGATTGAGTGGAAACGCCTCAGCGCCGAGGTGCACGCCAGGCTGCTCGTGAGCGTGGAGAGCAATTACCTCGGTCAAGATCGCAGCCACCGCAGTTGTAGCGGCGCTCGGAGCTGGCCGCCGGCGACGAACCCAGGCGACGACGCGGCGGGGTAGCTCAGGTACGAGGACGCGCCGGAGGTCGTCGCCGGATTGCCTTGGGGCAGCAGTGGCCGGCACGATAGCCGCGCCGTATCCGTCGAATGCCAGCGACGCCAACAGTCGAACGCCGTCGATTTCGGCCAAGGGCCGCAGACTGACGTCGGCACTGCGGGCGGCGCGGTCGAGCACTCGGCGCAACGGCGTGCCCTTCGGAGGCAGCAGCAGTGGGACGTCTTCGAGTTCGGTCAACGACATCGTCTCGCGAGCGGCGAGCGGGTGGCTGCTGTGAACAAGCAACAAAAGGTCTTCGGCGAACAGTGGCTCGACCACCAGTTCGGGATCGTCGATCGGCAGGTGGATGATCGCCGCATTCAGCTGTCCGGAAACAACACCTGGCACGATGGTGGTGGTTTGGCCCTCGGAAATGATCGGGTGCACGCGTGGATGTTGACGACCGATGGCGCTCAGCAACTGGGGCATCAGCCACCTCGCGGTGGTTCCGATCACGCCGATTCGGGCGTCGCCTGAGATGTCGTTGTCGAGCGATGCAATATCGGCGGCGATGTCGTCGATTTCGTGCAGCACACGCCGGGCACGTTCGACGACACGCACGCCCTGCTCGGTGAGCACACCGTTGGAGCGGTCGACGAGTGTGATCCCGAGTTCTCGTTCGAGTTTGGCGACATGCCCGGAAACGTTTGACTGCACGGTGTAGAGCGCCCTCGCGGCGGCAGAGAACGTGCCGTGGTCGGCGACCGCGACGATGGCTGCGAGCTGGCGGACGTCCATCGCCACAACCTATCGCAAAAACCGATATGGGCTATCGAAGAGTTCTACTTGCCAGATGCACACATTCACGTGCATACTTTCACAAGAAGAACGACGCGAGAACACCCCCCATGTTCCGCTCGGTAGGAGATCCCACAACTCGGCCCCCACCGAAGGGATTTCCAGGTTGAGACGCCCCGATCCCCCATCGGGGCGTTTCCCGTTTTCGGGGCGTTTCGGCATTTGGGCATTCGGTGGACCGGGCTGTTGGCATGACGCGTAGGCTGCTAAGCGTGGCAAACAGCGCTGGATCACCGGGCAAATCACCGGGCAAATCACCGGGCAAATCACCGGGCAAGTCGCCGGGCAAGTCGCCGGGCGGTGATGGGGCGGCGTTCTTTGATCTCGATCGCACGCTGTTGCGGGGTGCTAGTGCTGAGGTGTTTTCCGAGGCGATGCGGACAGCCGGCCTGGTTTCTCGAACGATCCCTGGTGAGAAGTTCATCTACGCGCTTTTCAACGCGGTCGGTGAGACGCTGCCGTCGATGGCGCTAGCCCGTCAGGCGGTGACATTCGCCAAAGGCCATTCGCGGTCCGCCGTACTGGCTGCATCAGACAGTGTTGCCGATCAACTCGTGGCCATGGTGCAACCATTCGCCGAGTCGGTGTTCGAGACCCATCGAGCAGCTGGCCGACCGATCGTGTTGGCGACCACGTCGCCCTACGACCTGGTCAAGCCGTTTGCTGATCGGCTCGGGCTCGATGGCGTCGTGGCGACCCGCTATGCGGTCGACAGCGATGGCGATACCTATAACGGTTCGTTGGCCGGCCCCTTCGTTTGGTCGGCAGGCAAGCTCGAAGCGGTTCGGGCTTGGGCCGGCGAACACGACATCGACATGAGCGCGAGCTATGCGTACTCCGACAGCGTTTACGACACCCCGCTATTGGCCGCCGTTGGGCGCCCCGTGGTGGTCAATCCCGACCCTCGGATGCGGATCATGGCAGCAGCGCGCGGCTGGCCGATTCAGAACCTCGATTTGTCGCCGGGCGTCAAAAAGGTGCCAGGTATCGGGCTCGAGTTGCAGAAAGTGGCGTTGGCGTTGTCGCGGGCGTCGATGATGCCGTACGCCGACTTCGACATCCGTGGCGTCGACAACATCCCCGCCACCGGTCCTGTCATCCTTGTTGGAAACCACCGGTCGTATTTCGACTCGACCGTGATGGCGCTGGTCGTCGCCAAATCGGGCCGCACGATTCGTTTCCTCGGCAAGAAGGAAGTCTTCGACGTGCCGATTTTCGGCGCCTTGGCCAAGGCGATGGGTGGGATTCGGGTCGACCGCGGCACCGGATCTGACGAGCCGCTCGAGGCCGCCGCCGCAGCGCTGCGGGGTGGCGAAATGATCGGAATCATGCCCGAAGGCACGATTCCGCGTGGTCCGGCCTTCTTCGATCCCAATCTGAAGGGTCGCTGGGGCGCGGCGCGTCTGGCTCAGATGACCGGCGCAACAGTGATTCCGGTCGGCATCTGGGGAACCGAGAAGGTGTGGCCGAGGTCGTCTCGGCTACCGAGCGTGCTCAACGTCACCGATCCGCCGCTGGTATCGGCGGTCGTTGGCAAGCCGGTCGAGCTGAAAAACAAGAGCCTCGACGCCGACACCAAACGAATCATGAAGGCGATTGTCAAGCTGCTCCCACCCGAGGCGCGTGCCCAACGCGATCCGACGCCAGAAGAACTCGCCATCACATATCCGTCCGGCTACAAGGGTGACCCCGACGACGAAACCAAACGGCGCCCCGGCGCTGACTAGCCCCTGGTTCAGTCGCCGGTTTCGCCGTCGATCGATTCTCTGATCAGGTCGGCGTGGCCGCAGTGGCGACCGTACTCCTCGATCATGTGTACCAAGATCCAACGCAGGCTGGTCGGCTGACCATGCGACTGCTTGGCAGCGATCGTGTCGACATTGCCCACCGAGGCAATCGCCGCGTCGCTGCGGGCCACGCTGGCCCGAAACTGTGACAGCAGCTCGCACGGCGTGTGATTCGGGGCTGTGTCGAACTCCCAATCGGGCGAGGTGTCCCAATCGGCCGACAACCACGGTTCGGGGTAGTCGTTGCCGAGCAGCACGCTATGGAACCAGTGGTCTTCCACGAATGCCATGTGTTTCACGAGGCCACCGATCGTCAGTGACGACGGACCGAGCGTGGCAGCGAGCTGGATTGTGTCGAGTCCGGCCGCCTTTCGGACAAGCACCGACCGGAAGTATCCGAGGAAGGCCAACAGGCTGTCACGTTCGGTGGTCGCCCGCCCCGGATCGGAGGCGAGCTCAATCTTGTCAATCATGACTCTCGGCGGTTTCTCGTGTGACACATGGCAACTTGGGCGATTTGACGGAATAACCCTTTATGTCGATGACGTTACAGGGTTACTCTGTATCTGAAGGAGACGCGATGGGAACTGCTGTGTCAACTGGGGGTGGGGGCGCTCCGCGGTCGCTCGCGTCCTGGTGGCGGGGTCGGTATGGCGCCAAGCTCCTGTTCGAGATTTTCCTCGCCGGCGGCTTGTGGATGATCTACCGCACGATTCGGATGGTCAACAAGACCGACCTGACAGCGGCATTCGTGCATGCCCGAGACGTTCTACGTTTTGAGCAATGGCTGGGGCTGCCGTTCGAAGACAACCTTCAGGGGTTCCTGCTCGATCACCCAACATTGATCAAGCTGCTCAACCATTACTACATCTGGTTCCACTTCCCTAGTGCGGTTGGGCTATTGCTGTGGCTGTACCTGCGCCACCACGACCGTTACCACGCGATCCGCAACTTGATGGCCTTCGTCACCTTCGCGGCGCTGATCATCCACCTTGTGTTCCCACTCGCACCTCCGCGCATGATGGCGGGTTTCGTCGACACGATGCGCGAGTTCGGGCCCAGCATCTATCCCGCCAACGCCGTCGACGGCGCAGCCAACCAGATCGCTGCGATGCCCTCGCTACATTTTGGTTGGGCGATGATTGAAGCGATGGCGGTGATCTCGGTGCTCTCAGCGCGCAAGCGGTGGTTGGTCCTGTTTCATCCGGCCCTCACGACGTTGTCGATCATCGCAACAGCGAATCACTGGTGGATCGACGCGGCGGCCTCGGCGGTGCTGGTGCTGCTGGCGATCGGCGTATGGCGGCTCATTCAAGTCTGGGCGGGCGGTCGCAACTTTGTTTGGAGCCAAATGCGATTCGAGTCGAGCGCCGGCATCGAGCAACTCGAGTCATTCGCCAACGAGCAGGTTGGCACCCAGGTCACCGAACACGCCGAATGCTGAGTTGTTCGCCGACTCGACCGCTGTCGATCCGGGTGTATTGATCTTTTGAGATAGCTGGCTTTCCGTCGAACGTGTGCTCGATACGTCAACCGGGCCAGATGATCGACCCGTCGGTCGTGTAGAGGCCAGCCAACAGCTCAGAGTCGAACCGTCCCTCGACAAGCGGTACGCCTGTTTGGGCGTAGACACCGACCGCGTCGTAGGCAGCGATCTCGGCGCCCAGCGCCTCTGGGTCGGGAATCCCAACGAAGCTGCCGGCGGGTGTGGTGTCCGTGATCAGCTGGGCATCAGTCGACCACCGGAATGTCTCGCCTTCCAGCGACAGGAAGTTTGGGTTGCCGTTGCCATTGATCAGGTCGACGGCGATCATCGCCGCTGCCTCCGGATCGGCGATCGCGTCGGCCAGGCCGCGCATCGTGGCACGCATGAAGTCAGCGGCGGCGGTCGGGTGCTCGGTCAGGAACTGGCGGTTGGTGTAGATCAGCCCGAACGAACCAGGAATGCCGAAGTCGGCCGGATCGTACAGATCGAAGTCGACGCCGGCCCGCTCCAGTGCGCCGGGTTCATTGCTCTTCCATCCTGGAATTGCAGAGATGCCCTCGACCTCCCAGTGGGCGATCGGATTGAAACCCTCGAGCAGGAGCGTCTCGAAGTCGGTCCCCTCGACCAGGCCGATCTGGGCCAGCATGGCGGCGATGCTGGGAGGCAGCTTGCCCTTCACGCCGATCGTGGTGCCGGCGAGCTGTTCGAGGCCTGCGATCTCGGGCTTGACCATCAGACCGTCGATGGCGACGCGACCTTCAACGGCGAGGGCGACCAGATCGGTCTCGTTGACCGCCGAAAACGTGGCGAGCTCGCTGAACGAACCCGACGACGAGAACTGGGCATCGTTGCCGGCGACGAGCGGGTAGTTGGCGGTTGAAAACGAGGCGGCGATCTCCACGTCGAGGCACAACTCGTCGTAGTACCCGTTGTGGTCGGCGACGAGTACGTCGACGATCGAGGCCGTGGCGGCGTAGTCGAAGCCGGTCAGGTAGCTGATCGCGCCGGCAGCTTGATTGGCTTCGCACCGCGTTGGCGGAAAGGCCTCACCAGACACAACGTCGTCGGGAGTTGTGTCGGACAAAGCCCCATCGTTGCCGCCGCACGCGGAGGCGATCAGTGCGATCATGGTCAAGGTGGTGGCGAAGGCGCGCTGGCGCAGCATCATGGAATCCTCCAAGGGACTGAATCGGGGTTCGATTGGATGTAGCCAGCACACGCGAGTGACCACCGTTGCTAGGAGTCGATGCGTCACCCGTGGTTGGTCGTGTGCGGCGAGCCTACCGAGCGCTCGTGTGATCAGCGTGTGGTGCGTCGTTGCGAGGCGTGCCAGCGCAACAGCCATCGTTCGAGCATCAGCACGGCCACCTGCCCGAGAATGCCCAGCGCCGCCGTGCACAGGATCGTCGTCCACAAGATGCTGCCCTCGTTGAACGCCACAGCGCGGCGCCCCGCTTCCCCGAGTCCGTCGGTGCTCAGCGCCGCGCCTTCCGCGAAGTAGGCGGCTGCCAGCCCCAGACCGACGTTGAATCGAGCTGCCGTAAACAGTGAGGGTAACGCCGACGGCAATCGCAGCCGCCACAACACTTCCCAACGCGAAGCATCGATCGACGCGAACAGTTCTCGCGCCGCCGGGTCGGCGCCGCGCATCCCTCCGACCGTGGCGTAGACAAATGCAGGAACCGTGACGAACGAGACGAGGAACAGAATCGACGGTGTCCCGCGGCCCAGCCACAACACGATCGAGCTGATGTAGGCGACCCACGGTGTGACGAGGATCAACACCAGCAATGGTTGGCTGGCGTGTTCGAGCGGCCGCACCGCGGCGAGCAGCGCACCGAACGTCAGCGACACGATGAGGGCGATTGCGAGTCCGATCACGAGGTGCCGGGCGGTGACCCAGATGTTGTCGATGTAGAAGCCGGGGGTCTCGAGGAAGGTTGAAGCGATCTCGCTCGGTGGCAGCAGCACGAACTTGCGCACGTTGCGGATTCGTACGAAGGCCTCCCAGATCGCGAGCAGGGCGATCGTTCCGATGGTTGCCCAGAGGGCAGCACTGTCGCGCCAACGGTTCATGACGCCGACGCCCCGCTGTACAACAGGCGACGCAAAGTGGTCTCGATCGCGAAGAAAGCGGGATCGTCCTCGAGCTGTGGCACTCGTGGTCTAGCGAGATCGACTGCGACGGTGCCGACGACCCCGCCGGGGCGTGACGACAGCACGACCACGCGGTCGGACAGGTACACCGCCTCGGCGAGAGAATGCGTGACGAACAGCACACCCGTGTTGGTTGGCTCGCTAAGGGTTGCCAACAGGTGTCGCATGTCGGCTCGGGTGATCTCGTCGAGGGCGGCGAATGGTTCATCCATCAAGAGGTAGGGCGCGTCAAGCGCGAACGCACGCACCAGGCCCACCCGTTGCTGCATGCCTCCCGAAAGTTCGTGGGGGTAGGCATCGCGAAAGTCGGCGAGTCCGACGCGATCTAGCAACTCCACCACGTCGGGGAGCGAACTCGGGTTGGCCCCGACATTGATGTCCTGCAGCAGGCGGGCGTTGGCCTCGACGGTGCGCCACGGCAGTAGCGCAGGGGATTGCGGCACCAGTCCGAAGCGTTTGCGCCGGCTGGCGGATTCAGGCGAATCACCATCGATCGTGATCGTTCCCGAAGTCGGCCGCTCGAGACCGGCGATCATCCGCAACAGCGTCGTCTTTCCGCACCCGCTGGGCCCGAGCAGGGTGACGACCTCGCCACGAGCAATCGTGATGTCGACGGGGGAGAGGGCGTCGACCGAATTGAAACGCTTCGATACGCCTGTGGCTCGAATGCCGTGAACGTTCCCGGAACTCACGTCGCCGGACTGTACCGGTTGTGAGTAGTGGTGCACCGGCCCTAACCTTGCAACGTCCGTTGGGGCTGCGTCGAATCAGATGCGGCGCTGGCGCGATGCGATCGATCCATCAGGATCGACGCGACCTCCAATTGGAAGGCAGAACATCATGGCGCTTACCCCAAAGGCCGAACTCGTTGCCAAACACGGCGCGTCCGATAAGGACACCGGCTCGCCCGAAGTGCAGATCGCGCTTCTTACCGATCGCATCAAGCACCTCACCGAGCACCTCAAGGTGCACGCCAAAGATCACCACAGCCGTCGCGGTCTATTGATGCTGGTTGGCCGTCGCCGCCGCATGCTCGACTACTTGCGCGGCATCGACGTCGAGCGCTACCGCAAGCTCATCGCCGAACTTGGCCTCCGCCGCTGAGGCGAGCCACGCTCGCCGATTGCGGCGTTGCGTGAGCGGCTCGTTGCCGACTGTCGGTAGCCATCGTATTCTGCTTGCCCACTGGAGGCCAACTGGATCTGCCCGTTGATGGCCAGTTGATCACGGAGTGTGGCCGGGCCGGGTTGGCGTGGTTGTCGGGTTCGGGAGTGACTATTCCGAAGAGCCGGGTCAGGTGAGGTGCGATGCCGGTCACGCTGGATCAGAGACGTCCTCGCAGTGTCCTCCCGAACCCACCCGAACTGGTTGAGCTGGTCGGCGGGTCAGGGGCGGGTGTCGGCGACGAGGTGTTGGTAGACGGCGTTGCGGATGTGCCGCTTGAGTGTGCGCATTGCTTCTTTGCGGGTTTTGCCTTCGGCTTGTTTGCGCAGGTAGTAGACGCGGCCGGAGGTGTCGTGGCCGACTTGGGTGACGGCGGCCATGTGGATCGCGTGGTTCAACTGGCGATCGCCGCGCGGGTTCAGCCGGCGCCGCTTCTTGGGGCCTGACGATGCTTCGATCGGTGCGGTGCCGTTGTGTCTGGCGAAGTGCCCCGATGTTGGGAACCGGTTGATGTCGCCGACGCGGCCGATGATGATCGCTGCGGTCAGCAGGCCGATCCCGTGGATATCGGTGACCGTTGATACCGATGCTTGCACGATTTGGTTAGTGCGCGTGCGGACATCGTGGCGGGCGGTGTCGAGCACACGGATCTCGTCGAGGAGTTGACGTGCGGCACTGATCCGTTCGGCGGCGATGGGGCCGTCGATGTGGATCGAACCCAACAGATCGTGGGCTTTGCTGGCGGTCAACGCTCGTCCGGTGCCGCCTTCGATGAGGAGACACAACATGGCGTGGAGCCGGCAGATCGTGCGGGTCCGGTTGGCGGTGATCTGATGATCCCGATCCGCCAACAAACGCAGCACGACGCGGTGTTCGTCGAGTCCGACCACGACGTTGAGTGCCGAGTTGTGTCAGGCAACGAACGCCGCGGAGCGGGCATCGTTGGGGTCGGTCTTGTCGAACCGACCGCGCTCGAGCAGCCGTACCCGTGACGATAACTTCGGTGGCACATCGACAACGTGCTCGCCTGCGGCGACGAGTTGCTGGGCGAGTAACGCGCCCATTCCTGTCGCTCCCTCGACTGCCCAGGTGCGCGGTTCGAACCGGGCCGCCCACGCCATGAGTCGAGAGCGTTGATGACGATCAGCGTCGACGCGTATCGTGTCGATCACTGCCTCGTGCCGGTCAACCGCGGCCGCGGTGTGGGAACCCTTGTGGGGGTCGATGCCCGATAATGAACATGCGTGTGCTCCGATGCTTTCGTGGATGGGTTTCGGCACGGTGGACACACCTGATATGTGCTTGTTGCCGTTCCTTTTGCGAGCCACACCGCGGCTGGATCTGACCGGGCAGCCGCTTCGATCGGAAGTCAACCTCACGGCGACAGGGCATTCGAGAGACACACCCGGCCAGACCCTCGACGCTACGAAATACCGCAACATCTTGCATCTCATCCTTCATCAGGGCACTCTGTGTGCTCCGGGATCTGTCCGCGCGATGTTTGCGGCATCATCGGATGTCGTTGTACGTGCTTCTCATGTTTGGGGGTTTTGATTGTGTCGAGGTTGCCGCAGTTGGATGGATCTGTGTTCTTGACGGATGGTGGGATCGAAACGGACCTGATCTTCCACAAGGGAGCCGATCTCCCTGAGTTCGCGTCCTTCGTGCTGCATGAGGACGCTTCGGGTGAGGCGATGCTGCGCGATTATTTCGGGGACTACTTCCGGATCGCTGCCGATTCTGGACTTGGTCTCGTCTTGGAGACCGCGACCTGGCGAGCGAGCAGTGACTGGGGCATGAAGCTTGGCTATGACGAAGCTCGGCTCCGCTCGGTCAACCAGCGGGCGGCTGAGTTCATGCTGGCGTTACAGGCTGGGGAGGCAGACACCACGGTGGTCGTGAGCGGCTGCGTCGGACCACGAGGTGACGCGTACTCCGATCTTGGACCCGCAAGTGCCGACGAAGCACTGGCCTACCACCGACCGCAGGTGGAAGTGTTGGCAGGCAGCGGCGTCGATCTCCTGACCGCCCTGACGTTGACGAACGTTGCCGAAGCGATCGGCTTCGTCCGGGCTGCGAGCGAACACTCGATGCAGGCTGTGGTGGCTCTGACCGTGGAGACCGATGGGCGCCTTCCGTCCGGCATGAGCTTGGCTCAAGCCATCGAGACGATCGACGCCGAGACCGACGCCGCCGCTGCATACTTCATGATCAACTGCGCGCACCCCGATCACTTCACCTCATTGCTCGCCGACCCTGCTGCGGGCCTCCAACGTGTCCGTGGGATCCGTGCGAACGCGTCACGGCTCAGCCATGCCGAGTTAGACGACAGCACCGAGTTGGACGATGGCGATCCGACGGAGTTCGGAGTTCTACTCGCCGCACTCCACTCGGCCAACGCACAGATCAGCATCCTCGGTGGGTGCTGCGGCACCGATGCCCGCCACATCGCGGCAATCGCGGCGGCCCACCGGAACGGCTGACGAAGCCCGCGCAGAACTGCCGCTCGGCGCTACTCGAAAGCGCATTGGCGCCCGCCCTTTCCGAACCGACGTTCAGGTACCGGCCGTCTTTTCACTACCACCGTGTGTGCTGGCCACCATTGAACGACTATTGACCGTCAGTGGGCAGTTTCTGCTGGCCACCGACAACCGACCAGGCAACCTCGCCGCGACGCGCCTTGCACTCGACCGAACCGTACGTGCTTGACTTGAGCTATGACTCGACGCGTACCCCTTGTTTGGCTAGCGGTGTTTGGTTTGGCAGCGTGCAACGGTGGAGTGGAGAGTGGGGCGTCCGCCGTTCCGGTCGCTTCGACCACCACCACCACTACGACTACTCCGGCCGTCGAGACAGCGGCGCCACCGGTCGCCACTGCGGAACCAGCCACATCCGCGCCCGACGCCACGGTTGCTCCAGCCACGGTTGCTCCAGCCACGGTTGCTCCAGCCACGGTTGCTCCGGCCACGGTTGCTCCGTGTCGTGTTCCGGAAACTGGAGACATCGTGCAGCGCGGCGATTGTGGCAGCACGGTTGTCTTCATCCAGGACCGGCTGATCCAGTTGGGTTTCACGGTTGCTTCCGATGGTCTGTTCGGACCCGGTACCGAGACGGCGGTCAAGAACTTCCAGTCGTCACGGGGCCTAGTCGCCGACGGCATCGTGGGGCCGCTCACCTGGACCAAACTGTTCGAGGGCGGCGTCGGCGACTGATCGAGATGTCGGGTGACGCATCCACCATTTCGGGGACTGTTCAGGTATCCTGGGAAACCGGAATACGGAAGGTCCGTGTTCTGCACAACTGAGCGACCAAGGGTTGGTTGCCGGTTGCCGATTCCGTGGCACCGATCCGAGTGCGTGCGGGCTTGCCAACTGGGAACCGGCTCGGTTGCTCCAACAGTGGCGATGGCAGTGTGCCGTCGCCTGAAAGGAGCCATTCGTGGCTGACCCCATTCGCGTCTCCGGTCCTGTTTCAGGGACCGACAAGACGCTCACCTTTGAGACGGGGCGTTTTGCGCCCCAGAGTCAGGGTGCCGTCGTGGCATCCATCGGTGGCACAAGCGTGCTCACCACGGCCAACGCCGCCAAGGACGTTCGACCGGGCATGGATTTTTTCCCGCTCACGGTCGACGTCGAAGAGCGCGCCTACGCCGCCGGCAAGATCCCCGGTTCGTTCTTCCGTCGTGAAGGCCGCCCGACCGAGGAAGCGATCCTTACCTGTCGCCTGACCGACCGCCCGTTGCGCCCATCGTTCCCCAAGGGTTTCCGCAACGAGACCCAGGTCGTCACCACCGTGATCGGCGCCGACCAGCACAATCCGCACGACATCTTGTCGATCAACGCCGCCTCGGCTGCATTGATCATCTCCGGCATCCCGTTCGACGGGCCGCTCGGTTCGATTCGCATGGCGTACTCCGTTGACGGCGAGTGGATTCCGCATCCCACCTATGAAGAGATCGAAGCCGGCACGTTCGAATTGGTCGTTGCCGGTCGCGAACTCGACAACGGCGACGTCGCCGTCATGATGGTCGAGGCAGGTGGCACCGAGAAAAGCTTCTACTACTACGAAGATGGTGCGCCAAAGGTCGACGAGGCCGTTCTCGCCGACGGGCTCGAGGCATGCAAGGTGTGGATCAAGGAGTCGATCTCGCTCCAGCGCCAACTGCTGGCCAGCGTGATTGCGACGCACGGTCCGATTCAAACCATGTCGTTCAACGCAGTTGTCGACTACAGCGACGAGGTGTTCGCAGCCGTCGAAGGTCTCGCCAGCGAGAAGGTCGCCCACGCCGTCACCATCTCCGCCAAGGCCGAGCGCAACGCCGCCACCGATCAGGCTGCCACCGAGGCCATCGCCGCACTGTGCGGCGAAGGCGCCGAGTTTGCCGGCCAAGAAAAGGCCGTCAAGGAAGCAGTTCGCAGCCTCACCAAGAAGCTTGTGCGCAAGCGGATCGTCGAAGACAGGCTGCGCATGGACGGCCGCGGCGTCGCCGACCTGCGTCCGGTCACCGCCGAAGTCGGCGTGTTGCCGACCGCTCACGGTTCTGGCCTTTTCCAGCGTGGCGAGACCCAGGTACTCAACGTGCTCACGATGGCCATGCCGCGCATGAACCAGCTGATCGACTCGTTGTCGCCGACCGCCACCAAGCGCTATCTGCACCACTACAACATGCCGCCGTGGGCGAATGGTGAGACCGGCCGCGTCGGTTCGCCGAAGCGCCGTGAGATCGGCCACGGTGCGCTCGCCGCCCGTGCGGTCCTGCCGGTTGTGCCCAGCCAGGAAGACTTTGCGTACACGCTGCGCCTCGTCTCCGAGGTCATGTCGTCGAACGGTTCGACGTCGATGGCGTCGGTCTGCGCCAGCAGCCTGTCGCTGATGGATGCCGGCGTGCCCACCCGTGGTGCCGTTGCAGGCATCGCCATGGGTCTCGTCAAGGAGGGCGACGAGTACATCACCCTGACCGACATCCTCGGCGCCGAAGACGCCTTCGGTGACATGGACTTCAAGGTCGCCGGTACGGCCGACGCCATTACGGCGCTGCAGCTCGACACAAAGATCGACGGCATCCCCGCCGATGTGCTCACGGCTGCTCTCGCCCAGGCCAAGGTGGCCCGGCTCGAGATCCTCGACGTAATGAATGCTGCGATTGCCGAGTCGCGTCCCGAGGTCGCCGAGACCGCCCCGAAGATCAAGACGATCATCATCGCGATGGACAAGATCGGCGAGGTGATCGGGCCCAAGGGCAAGGTCATCAACACAATCCAGAAGGAGACTGGCGCCGACATCAGCGTCGACGATGACGGAGCCCAGGGCTTTGTCACGATCGGTGCCGTCGAGGCGTGGCGGATGGAAGAGGCGATGGCCGCCATCATGGCGATCGTCGACCCGCCCAAGGCCGAGATCGGCAAGGTCTACATGGGCCGCGTCGTGAACATCACCAAGTTTGGTGCGTTTGTCAACATCCTGCCCGGCCGCGACGGCCTGGTGCACATCTCCAAACTGGGTGGCGGCAAGCGGATCAACTCGGTCGAAGACGTGCTCGAGCTCGGTCAGGAGTTCGAGGTCAAGGTCGAAGAGATCGACGACCGTGGCAAGGTCAGCCTGGTGCCGGCGGGCGACATGCCCGAGTCGGATCGTCCGGCAGCTGCTGCTCCCGCCTCCGAAGACAGGGGCCGTTCGTCGGCTCCGGCTGCGGCTCCGGCTGCGGCGCCTCGTAGCGAGAGTGGTCCGGCAGTCGAGACGGTGTCGTTCGAAGACAACTTCGACGCCGAACTCGCCGGTGAGCTGGGCGATCTTGGCCCGGCTACCGAGGGGCGCCCCGACGATCGTGGTGATCGTGGCGGCGATCGCGGCGGACGCCGTCGTCACCGCTGATAGCGGCGACACGTTTACCGAATTCGTTCGGTTCGAGGCCCCCATCCGGTTCGCCGGCTGGGGGCCTCGGCATTGTCGGGGTTGGTAGACCGCGATGACGTGCATCGATCGTGTTTCTACGATTGACTGCAGCCTGAGCCGTCAGGCGAAATGCGACCGATCGTTACTGGGGATCGATGCCGACTGAAGGGGGACCCATGCGGACTGAAAAGCAGCTAAGCAACCATCCCGCAGAGATCCCTGGACATCTTCCATGAACGAACGCATAGTCCAGCTTCCGTCCGGCCTGACCGTCGCCGTCGAGCCGATGGTCTCGACGCGAACGGCGGCAATCGGCGTATGGGTGGGTGTCGGCGCCCGCGACGAGGGCAACGAGCAGGCCGGGATCAGCCACTTCCTCGAACACTTGTTGTTCAAGGGTACGCATACTCGATCGGCAATCGAGATTTCGAAAGCGGTCGATCGGGTGGGTGGAGATATCAACGCCTTCACCTCTAAGGAATACACGACCTACTACTGCCGCGTGCCGGCTCGCTACGTGTCGTCAGGGATCGAACTGCTAGGTGATGTGCTCACATCACCGGCACTGCGTGACGAAGATGTCGCCAGCGAGCGCCAGGTGATCCTGGAAGAGCTGGCGATGGACGATGACAGTCCGGAAGATGTCGTACATCGCGCTTTCGGTCGGGCCGTGTTCGGCGAGCATGCGCTGGGCCGCGAGACAGCTGGGGATCGCGAGACGGTGCAGGCGCTATCCCCCGATGCGCTACGTCAATATTTCGGTGACCGCTATCGCACCGGCAACACCGTCGTTTCGATCGCCGGCGCGATCGACGCGGACGAGGTGATCGATCAGATCACCAAGGCGTTCGATGCGATGCCCCAAGGCGATGGCCGAGTGGCGCGAGCGGCGCCCGCACCAACGCCCGCGTCCGATCCCAAGAACATCATGATCGACGACGACACCGAGCAGGTCCATCTCGTGATGGGCGGTCGTTCGTTGGCCCGTACCGATACTGACCGCGAGACTCTCGACGTCGTCAACCATGTCCTCGGTGGCGGTCTGTCGAGCCGCCTGTTCGACGAGATCCGCGAACGCCGCGGCTTGGCGTACTCGGTGTTCTCTTCGGCCACCTCATACTGCGATTCGGGTGCCTGGACAATCTATGCAGGCACGCTTCCCGAGCACGCCACAGAGGTCGGCGAGTTGGTGCGTGTCGAACTCGCACGGCTGCTCGCCGACGGCATCACCGACGACGAGCTCGAAATCGCCAAGGGGTTCCTCACCGGTTCGTACGAGATGGGACTCGAGGACTCTGGCGCCCGGATGTCGCGGCTTGGTGGCCAGCTCATGCTGCTCGGAGAGCTTCGCAGTGTCGAATCGCAGATCGAGCGCTGGCTTAGCGTCACACACGACGATGTCGATCGCGTCGTACGGCGTGTTTACGGCGCAACACCCCATGTCAACGTTGCGCTCGGGCCCGGCTGATTCGAGTTCTTCGTTATACCTGATCGTCACGGCTACGGTCGCTGGTGTGAGCGACAAAATTCGGGTAGGTGTCAACGGCGCTGGCGGACGGATGGGCACATCGGTGTGCAACGCCGTGCAACTCGACCCTGAGCTCGAGTTCGTAGCCGCTGTCGACCCAGCGTCATCCGCACCACCGATCCACGGTGTTCAGATCTGTGGCGAGATGCGCACCTTCGCCGAAGCCGAGTGCGACGTGGTGGTCGACTTCACGGTGGCCGATGCCGCTCGCGTGTCGCTGCCGTGGCTGGCGATGCACGGTATCCACGCTGTCGTCGGCACCACGGGCTTCAACACTGACGATCACGAGGCGTTTCGGTTGGCGTTTGGCAACGGGCCAGGGCATTGCCTACTGGCCCCGAACTTCGCCATTTCAGCGGTGCTGATGATGCGATTCGCCGAGTTGGCGGCGCCATACTTCGATACGGCCGAGATCATCGAATACCACCACGACCACAAAATCGATGCCCCGTCCGGAACGGCGGTGGCGACGGCGGACCGAATGGCCGCTGCCAGGGGAGACGTGCCGTGGGGTGTTGATCCGACCGAGATCGAGGTCTACCCGGGGGTGCGCGGCGGTGTCGGGCCGACGGGTATCCACCTGCACGCTGTTCGGATGCACGGCATGATCGCCCACCAAGAGGTGATCATGGGTGCGCTCGGTCAGTCGCTCACGATCCGCCAGGACAGCTACGACCGCGAAAGCTTCATGCCAGGTGTGGTGTTGGCGTGTCAGCGGATCGCCGATCACCCTGGCCTCACGATCGGTCTCGATCACTATCTGGGGATCTGATCCACATCTGAGCCGCCAACGGGGCCGGCGGATGCAGCGGTCGGTCAGGCCGCGCCGCGCCGGAAGTTGCGCACATTGACGAGTAACACCAACGCCACCGAGATACCGACTGCCCACCACGAGTACTTCTGCAGCCATCCGACAGAGTCGGCGAGTTCTTCGTCGAACACTTGGGCGAGCCACCAGATCAACGCAAGTCTGGCGAGTATCCCAATCGTCAGCAGCGCTGCCAGCCGGCGCCACGGCGTGCGGTGAACGCCGCTCAGGGCGGCGACCAGGTTGCTGCCGGCGAAGAACGGGATGATCACCCACTCGGCCTTGGCGAAGCCACGATTGAACTGATCGAGCGCCTCGGGTGTGACACCGAGGTACTTGATGAACCAGCGCAACGCCTCGTCGGCGTAGGCGCGTCCGATTAGGTGGCACACGACGAAAGCCAAGCCAATTCGGATCGAACCGACGACCCAATAGACAATCGGCGAGACGTCGGCGCCCAGCGCCAAGACGAGATACCGGTTGCGGGACGAGAGCAGCAGCAGCGCTTCGGGGCTGGATACGAGCAACCTGCCCCACATTGCACCGGCGATGTTGGTTGAAACAACGAGCCCGACGAAGGCGGCGAGCGTGAGCGGCGCCCATGGAGGCCGGGTGTGGACATGGACGGCCTCGCTCATCTTGCTGACGCTATCGGGGGAGCGCAGATCGGTGGAGGTGGCTCAATCCGGCAGGTGGTGGCGCGTAGGGACGGCACCCGATCGATTGCCGATAACGCACAATCCGTTGCGGCGATGTCGATAGCCATGGGGGCGACGTCGGCCGGTGGGTCGGTCTCACCGAAACCGCTACCGCGCTAGACGCCGCCCGAATCGATTGGGGTGCAGCCCAGTCTCGCTGGCTATGAATCCGCAGGGTGCTCGGCTACGTTCTGACCCCATGCAAGGCTTGATGCAGGACGTTCCGCTCACGATCAACCATCTGTTCGGTCGCGCCGAGCAGTACCACGGTCACAAAACGATCGTCACGGCAACCGGAGGTGGTCGCCAGCGCACGACCTACGCCGACTGGGCCGAGCGCACTCGGCGCTTGGGTGGCGTGCTCGACGCGCTCGGTATCAGCGAGTCGGGGCGCGTGGCGAGTTTTGCCTGGAACACGGCCCGGCATCTCGAGTTGTACTTCGCCGCGCCGTGCACGGGGCGCGTGCTGCACACGCTCAATATCCGCCTATTCCCCGAGCAGTTGACCTATATCGTCAACCACGCCGACGACGAAGTGATCTTCGTCGACAAGTCCCTGCTGGCGATGTTGGCCCCGCTGTTGCCGACCTTCGAACGTCTGAAGCATTTGGTTTTGATGGACGATGGGGCAGGTGCGATTCCTCGCGACCTGGCCGGTCACGAGCTGCTCGACTACGAGGAGTTGCTGGCCGCCGCTGCTCCGGTCGAGTTTTTTGTCAACGACGAACACCGTGCCGCCAGCATGTGTTACACCAGCGGCACCACGGGCAATCCGAAGGGGGTGCTCTACAGCCATCGCAGCACATTCCTGCATTCGTTTGGGGCGATGACGGTCGATTCGCTCGGCGCCCGTGAGTCCGATGTGATTCTGCCGGTCGTTCCGATGTTCCACGCCAATGCCTGGGGTCTGGCCCATGCTGCCGTCGCCACGGGTGCCTCGCTCGTGATGCCGGGACCCGACCTATCGGGCAAGGCGCTCGCCGACCTGATCATCGAAGAACGGGTCACCGTCGCCGCCGGTGTCCCGACGATCTGGATGCAGGTGCTGCCCGAGCTGAAGGGCCGCGACTCTTCCAGCCTGCGGGCGATTCCGTGTGGCGGCTCGGCGGTGCCAAAGGCGTTGTCCGAGGCGTACCGCGAGCAGACCGGCCTGCCGATTTTGCAGGCTTGGGGGATGACCGAGACCAGCCCGATCGCGGCCGTCTGCCAGCTCGACGTCGACGAGGTGTCGCTGCCCGTCGACCAACAGGCCGACCTGCGCACGATGGTCGGTCGGATCAGCTTCGGTGTCGAGATGCGGGTCGTCGATCCCGATTCCGGGGCGGCCGTGCCGTGGGATGGCGAGAGCAGCGGCGAACTGCAGTGTCGTGGCAACTGGATCGCAGCCACGTACTACAACGACGAGCGGGCCGGCGAGAGCTTTACCGCGGATGGCTGGCTACGCACCGGCGACGTCGCCACGGTCGACGGGCGCGGACGAATTCGCCTCGTCGATCGCACGAAAGACCTGATCAAGTCGGGCGGCGAGTGGATCTCGTCGGTCGAGCTCGAGAACGAGCTGATGGCGCACCCCAAGATCGCCGAGGCAGCTGTGATCGGCGTGGCCCACCCGCGCTGGTCTGAACGGCCGCTGGCGTGCGTAGTGACGGTCGCCGGCGAGCAGCTGTCGAAGCAGGAAGTGCTCGACTACCTGGCTGGCAGGGTCGCCAAGTGGCAGCTGCCCGACGACGTGGTGTTTATCGACGAAGTTCCGAAGACCAGCGTTGGCAAGTTCTCGAAGAAGACCCTCCGCGACCGGTTTGCGATGTACGAACTACCCACGGCGTGACAGGGTCGTATCGACGCCTTGTGGCGACTCTCGTCGGGGGCGCCCTCACCGTTGCGGCGTGCGGCGACGACGGCCATGATCTCGTCGACCAGGTTGCGCTTACCGAGACCGAACTACCGATCGTTCCGGCGGTCGAGTCGACCGGTGTCGTGATCTCGGTTTCCGCTCTCGACAACAGTTTCCGCCCGCAGCTGACCGAGATCTCGATAGGCGACGAAGTTCTCTGGGAGAACCGCGGTCAGAACGAACACAGCGTCTTGTCGATCGTCCCTGACGACTGGGGCACCGAGGCCGAGGACTTCCAACCGGGCGGTGTCTTTTCCCACGTGTTCACTGAGTCGGGCGAGTACCCATATTTCTGTTCGGTCCATGGCAACGAGACTGTCGGCATGGTGGGCACGATCGTCGTGTCACCATGAGGTGGGTGAGCGATACCGCGATGGGTCTCACTGCCATCGTGTCCAACCGACGAGGAACTTCACAATGCTGATGGCTACCCATCGTTCGCCAACCAGACGGATTGCTCTGTTGGCGGTCGGCGCCGTGATCGTCGCCAACTGTGGCGGCGGCGACAACAGCGGTTCGTCCGCGATCGATCCAGCGGCCCCCGCCCCCGCCACCGCCACCGCCACCGCTCCGGTGGCCGCTCCGTCCACCACAGACCCGCCACCGACCGATCCAACTGCCACCGACCTGCCTGCCGGTTCGGGCGACGACGGAGTGCTCGAGGTACCAGGCGAATTCGCGACGATCCAGGACGCCGTCGACGCCGCGCTCGAAGGTGATCTCGTGTTGATCGCGCCCGGAACGTATGTCGAAGCGGTCGACGTAACGACCAACAACATCACCATCCGTGGTCTCGACCGAGATGGGGTCGTACTCGACGGTCGGCTCGAACTCGACAACGGCATCCGGGTGCTCGGTGCCGACGGTGTCGTCGTCGAGAACCTGACCTCGATGAACTACACGAACTCAGCTGTGTTCTGGGTGTCGGCGACCGGGTATCGAGCTTCGTACATCACCACCTACCGCACGGGCGACTACGGCATCTACGCGTTCGATTCCGTCAATGGGCAGATCGAGCAATCCCATACCGTCGGCAGTCGCGACGCCGGCATCTATGTCGGCCAGTGTTATCCCTGCGACGCGGTGGTCACCAACGTAATTTCGTCAAACAACGGCCTCGGTTACTCGGGTACCAACGCTGGCGGCAACCTGCTGATCATCAACTCGACGTGGCGCAACAACCGGGCCGGCATCATGCCCAACTCGGGTAGCTACGAACTGTGCTACCCCGAGCGCGAGACAACGATCGTCGGCAACCTTGTGTATGACAACAACCAGCCCGACACCGCGGCCATTGGCGCCGCGGTGCTGGCCCAGGGCAAGGGCATCATCGTGGCTGGCGGAATCGGCAATGTGATCGAACGCAACCGGATCGACAACCATCTCCGGACCGGAATCGGGCTCGAGCCATATCAGGAGGAGAGGCCAAACGACGACCTCCCGACCCCGCACGAGTGGGGCACGACCTGCCGTGAGCAAAAGCAGCAACCAATGGTCATTCCCGAGGGTGTTTTGGTGTGGGATTCTTACAACAACGTGGTTCGCAACAACGTGGTCACCAACAGCGGCGAGGCCGACATCATCGTGTCGTCGGCCGGCGGTGACATCTCGACGTTCGGTAATTGCTTGGAGGGCAACGAGTTCGCCATCTCAGCTCCGCTCGAACTCGAAACGCTTGCTCCGTGTGTCGGCCAGGGCCGAGGAGACTGGGCCGCCGGCGGCGTTGAAGTCGTATGGTTTCTAGCCGATCGGTCCGGGCTGCCAGGCGAGATCGACTGGCGCGAGGCGCCGCTGCCCAAGCTCGGAGCGCACGAAAATATGCCGGAAGCGGCCACCGCTCCGGCCCACCCGGCAACCGATGTGCCGTTCGCGGTCGACCTCGATGAGATCACGGTTCCCGAACTTCCGGCGGGTTGACCTTCTCACGGTCGTTCTGCTGCTCGTCGCCTCGGCGTGTGGGTCCGGCGGCGCCGGGCCCGCGCAAGGTAACGCCCAGCGGTTCAGCGCCCCCGACCGTGTGCTCTCTGGGCCGCAGGGTCGTGTTGGACAGTTCGTCGTTCAATGCACGGTCAGCCACTATCTCGCCGACGATCCGATCGTGCGCCCTGGCCAGCCGGGGGGCAGCCATCTCCACCAGTTCTTCGGAGCGGTCGACTCGAGCGCCAGTGCGACTGAAGCGTTGTTGTCTGCGGGCGAAACCACATGTGAACAGACTGCCGACACGGCCTCGTATTGGACGCCGGTGTTGGTCGACGCCGACCAGAACATCGTTGAACCAATTCGGGTCGTCGCCTATTACCGCGCCGGTCCCGACGTCGATCCGGTCTTGGTCGTGCCCTATCCGGCAGGGATGATGCTGGTGGCGGGCGACCATTCGGCGGTCGAGCCGCAACCGCTGTCGGTGGTGGCCTGGTCATGCGCGACCGGCGGCCGGAGGTCGATCACCCCTCCCGACTGCACCGGCGCACAGAGTTTGAGAATGTCGATTACGTTCCAAGACTGTTGGGACGGCGAGCACCTTCGAAGTTCCTTCGTGCCCGATCCAGACCTGCACGTGGCGTACTCATCGGCGGGGGAGTGCCCAGACACGCACCCGGTTCACGTGCCGCAGCTGCAGCTGGCGATCGACTTCGCGCCGGTGCCTCCCAGCGACATCGATGGCCTTGCCTTGTCGTCGGGCGACATCCTCTCGGGACACGCCGACTTCTGGAACACCTGGAACCAGGCCAAGCTCGAGAACGAAGTGACCCACTGCCTGCACCGCAACCTGCCGTGCGGCGTCAGTGGCTGATGGCGCGCCTAGCACCACGTTGTGTCAGCAGCAACTTGGTGGTCACATGCGACCTAGCGATGGCAGCGGTTGATGGCCGATCGCCCGCCATCGCACTTAATCGGCTGGGTGGTTGACGATGAGACAGTTTTTGTCTTAATGTCTCAGGGATGGGGACAAACACGGCGGAGTCCGGCATTCTCGACGCCGCCAAGCGTTGTTTCGAGCAGTGGGGCGTCGCCAAGGTCACGATCGACGACATCGCCAACGCCAGTGGCGTATCTCGCGCCACGCTGTATCGGCTGTTCCCCGGCGGCAAAGAGGTTCTGTTCAGCGCCCTGCAAGTGCGCGAGCTGACCGATTTCTTCGACCGGCTTACAGCCGAGGCTGCCGGTGTCGACGACTTCGAAGATCTGGTCGTGCGCCTGATCGTCGCGGCTACCCGCGAACTGCGTGCCGACGAGCACCTGGCGATCATGCTCGGCTCAGAGCCCGGCGAGGTGTTGAGCCAGCTCACGGTCGAGGGCCTGCCACGCACGATCCGGGTCGCCACCCAATACCTCACACCGCTGGTGCGGCCCTACCTCAGTGCCAACGAGGCCGCCACCGTGATCGACCTTCTGGTTCGCCTCACCATCTCGTACTTCCTGGCGCCGAGCGACACGATCGACCTCGGCGACCCCATCTCTGCTCGCCAGTTCATACAACCCGGCCTTGCCGCGCTTGCCTTTGCACGAACCTGATCAGGAGCCCCCAAACAATATGAGCATCACCCACTCGAGCAACGAAGACATCATCGGTCGCGACGAGATCAACGACATCGAAGCAATCTTGTCGGTCACCAACACCGACGTCGACGAGGTGCAGCACATCGTCAAAGACAACGCCGACGCGATCTTCACGTGGGACTACTCGCTGGTCCGCCCGCAGCTGCGCAAGCTGTACGAGAAGGCCAAGGTCGGCCAGTGGAACGCGACAACCGACCTCGACTGGAACACCGAAATCGACATCGAACACGTTGTCTCGGCGGATCAATCGGCGGCGGCGTCAGGCCTGACGGTCGATCACTACGCCGGCACGGTGGTCGAGAACTGGGGCGACAAGGAGTGGCTTGCGTTCGGCATCGACCAGCGCCGCTGGACCCTGTCGCAGTTTTTGCACGGCGAGCAGGGCGCCCTGCTGTGCACCGCCAAAATCGTTGAGACGGTGCCATGGTACGACGCCAAGCTGTACGCATCGACACAGGTCGTCGACGAGGCTCGCCACGTCGAGGTGTTCGCTCGCTATCTCGACGAGAAAATGGGCGGTGGCTTCCAGGTCAACGCCCACCTGCGGATGTTGCTCGACGACATCATCAACGACAGCCGCTGGGACATGACCTATCTCGGTATGCAGGTCATGGTCGAGGGGCTAGCGCTCGCCGCCTTCGGCTTTTTGCACCAGATGACCGACGAGCCGTTACTCAAGAAGTTGCTGCGCTACGTCATGAGCGACGAGGCGCGTCATGTTGCCTTCGGCGTCCTGTCGCTCAAAGAGGTCTACGACGGCATGACCGACGCCGAGATGAAGGATCGTCAGGAGTTTGCGTTTGAGGCGGCGATCCGCATGCGCGACCGGTTCTTGTCGCAAGAGGTGTGGGAGAAGCATGGCGTCAATCCCCGTGATGTCGTGCCTCTGGTTCTGCGCGACCCAACCCGCGACATCTTCCAGCAGATGTTGTTTTCGAAGATTGTGCCGAACTGCAAAAAGCTCGGCCTGCTCGACCGCAACGACAAATGGTTGCGGCGCCGCTTCGAGGAGATGAATGTGATCCAGTTCGAAGACTGGGAAGACACGGGCACCGAATATCTCAAGTTTGAACTCGACGCCGAAGTGCCCGATGCGGTCGGTCAGGCGATGCAGGCTGCGGTACCCAGCGGCGGCGACTGAGCTCGAAAGTGTCGAGGTGAGCAGGCGCTGCCGGTGGGGTAGCGTTTGACCATGGCCTCTCCATCGCCGTCGGTCGAACAGTTCCTGCGTCGACGTCACGAACAACTGCAACATGACGAGTGCTCTGGCAATCAGGCCCGCGCCAGCTGGAAGCGGCGCGGTGCCCTGACCCTGGCGTTCGCGCCGATGCTGGCGATGGGAGCTCTGCCCGTCACCGCCATGGTAGGTCTCGGTGCCCAGGCCGTCTCGCACTTCACATCGATCGGCATCGGCGAGGTGTTCTTCGTGGTGGTCATCTTGATCGCAGGCGCCTGGTTGGCAAAGACGGCGGTGTCGTGGCCGCGGCGCGTCAAGGACAACGCGCTGAACCAACTCCTGCCGGTGGTGATCACGATCTTGCTGGTGGCCGCCGGGGTGACCGAAATCGTGTCAGGCAGCAAGGCGCCCGATCCGGTATTGGCGATGTGGTTCTTGGCCTTCGGCTGGTTGTTTGTGTTTTACCCGCGGTCACGCCAGACCTGGACGCTTGGTCGGCGTGTGTTGTGGGCGGCCGGCCCACTGGTAACCGCAGCGGTGATCGTGGTGGTCTGGACGGCCGGGTTCTTTGCCTACCGGTTCGATCGGTCGCTAGATGAGCTCAAGGCCTATGTTGCCGAGCTCGATAGCGGCGTGAAATACCACGCCGGTGTGACGATCGGCGACTTCACGATTCTCAATCGCGGGGTGTTGCGCGGTTGTGACTACGCCTTCCACATCGACGGATGGCACGAGCGTGACGACAGGTGGATCGCCTACTGTCCGACCAGCGCACCGAGCGGAAGCGGTATTGATCTGCTGACAGACGACTGGTACGAATACCCCGGTTGATGACTCGACGAGACAAGTCGAATTTGGGTACTGCGCACCATGCCCTGACGAATCGTGATGTGGGGTCGGTGGCGAATCGGACGCCACAGCCCGCAACTCATCTGTCGCTCGGGTGAGGTTGCGGATCGGCCTCGAGACACGCCCGTCGCATCTCGCACAGCAGCACCAAGGTGCGGGCAGTGTCGTCGGTATCGGTCACCCGAAATCGGGCCTTGGTCGGCCCGCTACCGACCTTGATGCCGATGTCGCCGCTGTTCAGTGTGGCGAAGGCGTCCTCGTCGGTGACGTCGTCACCGACGAACAGAACCGCATCGGCGTCCACCCGTTGCCGCAGGCGATCGACCGCAGTGCCCTTGTTCGTGTCGATGACTGCCAACTCGATCACCCGCTTGCCCTCTTTGACCCTCACGCCGGGGCGAGAAGCAGGCCCCCGCCGCACCGCTGCGAGAGCAACCTCGCCGGTCTGCTGCGGGGCGTTGCGGTAGTGAAACGCCACGCTGGCCGGCTTGGTCTCGACGATCAAGCCATCGTGTGACGCTGCGAGTTGAGTGAGTTCGTGGGTGACCTGCTCGAGCAGTCGCAGTTGGGTCTCGTCGATGTCGCGCTCGAAGCCGGTGTCGAACTCCGCCCCGTGGCTTCCGACCAGATGGATCTGTGGCGGGAACGCGCACAGGGCGGCGAGGTCTCGCAGCGAGCGTCCCGTGACGATCGCGACGTGGGTATCGGCGAGCGACGCCAACGTGTGCAGTGCGTCGACCGATTCGCTGACAGGGAACGCCTGGCCCGGGTCGTCGACGATTTGCGCCAATACGCCGTCGTAATCGCACACCACCAACGGCGAACGCGCATGTGCGAACCCACGCAGAGCGATGCCGAGTTCCGTCTGGTCGATCATTCGCTCTCCAGTTCGGTGATGAAAGTTTCAGCCCAAGTGTGAGCGGTGCTTTCAGCGACGATCGAGCGCATCGCAGCCATCCGCCTGGACTGCTCGTCGCTGCCCATCCGAACGGCGCGCTCGATCGCAACTTTCAACCCGTCGGTGTCATACGGATTGACCTGCACGGCTTGCTCGAGTTCGTGGACAGCCCCGGCGAACTCGGACAGAACCAGCACACCGGTGTCGTCGTAACGAGTGGCGACATATTCTTTCGCCACGAGGTTCATGCCGTCACGGAACGGCGTCACCAACATGACATCGGCAAGCCGGTAGAGAGCGATCAGTTCTTGGAAGTCGTGGCTGCGGTGGAGATAGTGCACCGCGGGGCCATCCATCGTGCCGTACTTGCCGTTGATCTCACCGACGAGCTGCTCGACTTCGGCCCTGATGTCGGCGTAGCCATTGACGTTCGTGCGGCTGGGCTCGGCGATTTGGATCATGACGGTGTCGTCGGCGCTGATGCGGTCCTCGTCGAGAAGTTCGCCGTAGGCGCGCAACCGCTGGGCGATGCCTTTGGTGTAGTCGAGGCGGTCGACGCCGAGCAGCACCATGCGCGGTCGATGCAGCTGTTCGCGAAGCGCCTCGACTGCAGCCGCCGTGTCGGGCTCGGCTGCCGCTTCCGCGAAGCGCTCGACATCGATGCCGATCGGATGACGTTTGCACACGGTGGAACGTCCGGCGGCGCTGACTGTTTGGTCGTCGAAATCAATGACGGCGCCGTCGACCAAACGCGGTACGACATGACGGAAATTGTGGGCCATGACGTCGGTCTGGAATCCGATCAGGGAGGCCCCGAGCAGGCCCCGCACGACTTGTTCCCGCCATGGCAGCCGCAAGAACAGTTCCCGAGCAGGCCACGGCGTGTGCAGGAAGAACCCGATGTGGAGATCGGGCAAGGCCGCCCGCAGCATGCCTGGAACGAGCTGGAGCTGATAGTCGTGAACCCAAACTGTGGCACCGGGTTCGGCGATCTCGATAACCGAGTCGGCGAAGCGGCGGTTGACCTTGAGGTACGCATCCCACCAGGTGCGGTGGTAGGCCGGCTCAGCGATCGCGTCGTGATACAGCGGCCACAGCGTGCCGTTGCTGAACCCCTCGTAGTAGAGCTGGACGTCCGCACGGCTGAGCTCGACGGGATGCAGCGAGATGTCGTCGTGCACGAACGGGTCGGGTGCCCGGCCGGCGGATCCGCTCCAGCCGACCCAACTCGCCCTGGGACGTGACGTCATGACCGGGGCCAGAGCCGACACCAGACCGCCTGGGCTGCTTACCCAGTGCTGACCGTTTCGGTCGGACACGTTACGAACAGGCAGCCGGTTGGCGACCACAATCAGTTGCCGGTGGTCACACATGGGATCTGGCGTCGTCGTCACTGGAGGCTCCTTCGTCGCGCTCACCACTCATTCTGGCCTGCGCCACCAGACCCGCCACCACGCGGGCCCAACCGATGGCCGCGGATCGACCGCGATCAACCCTCGGGCGTTACGTAGGCGGCGGTCAGGCCGCCGTCGACCTGCAGGTTGGCGCCGGTCATATAGCTCGATTCGTCGCTGGCCAGAAACAGGGCGGCATTGGCCATCTCACTTGCCTGCCCGAATCGGCCCATCGGAACGTGGACCAGGCGGCGCTGCCGCTTCTCTTCGGTGTCGAGGAATGACATCAACATCTCGGTCTGCAGCGGCCCAGGGGACAGGGCGTTGACCCGAATGCCCTCGCGGGCGTGGATCACGGCTAGCTCGCGGGTGAGCGAGAGTACCGCCCCTTTTGATGCCGTGTAGGCAATCTGCGGGGTGGCGGCGCCGAGCGACGCGACGAACGAGGCGGTGTTGATGATCGAACCGCCGCCCGCCCGGCGCAACGCCGGAATCCCGTGCCTGCAGCAATAGATGACACCCTTGACATTGATCGACAACGTACGGTCGATGATCTCGTCGCTGGTCGTGATCGCGTCGTCGTCGCCGGCCAGCATCACACCGGCATTGTTGAAGAGGATGTCGACCCGGCCGAAGTGCTGCTCGGCGGTGGTGATCATGGCCGCCACCGAATCGCTGTTGGTCACATCGACCGTGACGCTGATCATCGTTCCGCCGGCCTGTTGTACCAGGCTGGCGGTCTCGTTGTTGGCGACCTCGGTGACATCGGCGCCGACGATTGCTGCACCTTCCTCGGCGAAACGCAGGGCGGTGGCGCGGCCGATTCCGCCCGCCGTGCCCGTGATGACGGCAATTTTGCCTTCGAGTCTCATGCTTGTTGGTCCTTGTCAGACTTGTTCGAAATAGCGGGGATGTTCGGATTAGGTTGCGGTCGCAGTACCTGCGCACTGCAGATCATCGAGGTTGTTCGGGCTGACGTTACATCCGGTACCCCAGATATCCCGCCGGGTCGTTACCAAACGTGCCAGGCACCTTTGCTAAACGTGCCAGGCACCTTTGGTAACCGGTCGGCGGGGTACAGTCGGGAGCATCATGTTCAGGGCGCTGGATCAGGTGTGCCGATCGGTCGGGATGCTCGCAACGACATCATCTTTGCCGTTGGCCGGTCCACCTGGGCAGGATGGGCGGGTGTACCAACCGTGTCGCAACCAGGAGGCCCAGTGATGCCGCATTTTGGTCGAATCATGTCGGCGATGATCACGCCCTTCGACGCAACGGGCGCTGTCGACTACGACGTCGCTCAGCGGCTCGCCAAGCATCTCGTCGCCGAGGGCAACGACGGTTTGGTGATCTGTGGCACCACGGGCGAGGCGCCCACTCTCAGCGATAACGAGAAACTCGGCATGTTTGCGGCCGTTCTCGAGGCGGTTGATGTTCCCGTGATCGCCGGGTCGGTGGGCTACAACACAGCCCACTCGATCGATCTCAGCCAGCAAGCCGCCAAACTCGGTGTTCACGGCATCTTGTCGCTGTGCCCGTTCTACAGCCGCCCGTCACAGGCTGGGATCGAGGCACATTTCAGGGCGATCGCCGACGCCTGTGATCTTCCACAGCTGATCTACGACATCCCAATTCGCACGGGTCGCAAGGTCTCGACCGAGGTGCTCGTGAGGCTCGCCCACGAAGTACCCAACATCGTCGGCGTCAAGGATGCCGCGGCCAACCCCGGCGAGACCGCCAAACTGATCGCCGCCACGCCCGCCGATTTCGACCTGTACTCCGGCGACGACGGCTTGACGCTGCCGTTCCTGTCAGTTGGCGCAGTTGGCGCGATCGGTGTGGCGACACACTGGACGGCTCCCGACCACGTCGCCATGTTCGACGCCTGGGAGGGCGGCGATATTGCCGGCGCCCAGAGCGCCAATCGTCGCATGCTCGAAAGCTTCGGCTTCGAAACCGGCGACCTTACCCCCAACCCAATTCCCACGAAAGCCATGATGCGCACACTCGGATTTTCCGTCGGCGAATGCCGGCTTCCCATTGGCCCAGCACCTGAGGGGCTCGAAGATCGGGCCCGCCAGATCTACTCGAACCTGGTGAACGCACGTGGGTAAGTCCGCTGCGGCCCCAGTTCGAATCGTCTTCCTCGGAGGACTCGGCGAGATCGGTCGCAACTGTATGGCGATCGAACAAGGCGAGGGCGACGACCGCACGATCATGCTGATCGACTGCGGGCTGATGTTCCCCGATGCCGACATGCACGGCATCGACCTGGTGCTTCCCGATTTTTCGTACCTGCGTGACAATGCCCGGCGGATTGCAGCGCTTGTCGCCACCCATGGTCACGAAGACCATGTCGGCGGTATTCAGTATTTGCTGCGCGACAACGACGGCATCGGTCATCTCCGTGACGATCCGCTGCCGATCTATGGCGCCGCCCTCACGCTCGGCCTGGCCCGCAACCGCATCGACGAAGCAGGCCTGCTCGGGCGCTGCGACATGCGTGCCGTGAACGACAACGAGAGCGTAGAGATCGGCCCGTTCACGGTCGAGTTCATCCCCGTCACGCACTCGGTGCCGCACGCCCACGCGATCGTCGTGCACACGTCGCAGGGCATCATCTTGCACTCTGGTGACTGGAAGCTTGATCTGACACCGGTCGATGGGCGTCGCACCGACCTTGGTCGGCTTGGCCAACTGACCGCCGGTAATGGCGTTCGCCTGCTGATGGGCGACTCGACCAATGCCGAGGAACCCGGCTACGCGCCCAGCGAGACAAGTGTCGGAGCGGTACTGCGGTCGGTGTTCGCCGAGCATCACGATCGCCGAATTATCACGGCAAGCTTCGCCAGCCATCTGCATCGGATCCAGCAGATTGCCGATGCGGCGATCGGTGATGGCCGCAAGGTTGCAACGCTTGGCCTGAGCATGAAGAAGAATGTGCGGCTCGGCCTCGAGTTGGGTGTGATCAAGATCCCCGAGTCGTCGTTGATCGATATCGAGAAGATCGGCGACTATCCACCAGGTGAGATTTGTGTGATCTCGACCGGTTCGCAGGGCGAGCCGATGTCGGCACTGTCACTATTGGCGCGGGGCGAGAATCGATTCGTCAAACTCGGTGAGCATGACACGGTCGTATTGTCGAGCCACGCGATTCCCGGCAACGAGAACGCTGTCAACAAGGTGATCGACGGTTTGCTGCGCCGTGGCGCGGCGGTGGTCCATTCGGGTGTCGTCGACGTGCACGCCACGGGCCACGCCCAGGCCGACGAAATCAAGACCTACCTGTCGCTAGTCCGGCCAGAGTGGTTCGTGCCGATTCATGGCGAGTACCGCCACATGGTCGCCAACGCCAGACTCGGCGAACTGATGGACGTTCCACATCAGAACGTTGTGCTGTGCGAAGACGGCGACGTGCTCGAGTTGACCGACCACGGACTCGAGCGCACGGGCCGTGTGCCGTCTGGCTATGTCTATGTCGACGGCATCGTCGGTGACGTGGGGCAAGGCGTGATTCGCGATCGCCGCGTGCTCGGTGAGGAGGGCGTCGTTGTCGTCGTGGTCACTGTCGACATGCAAACCGGAAAGGTGCTCACCGGGCCCGACATCATCACCCGCGGTTGGGTCTACGCTCCCGAGGCGGAAGACCTGCTCGACGAGGCCTGCGAACGGATCGCAGCCGCCGTCGAGAAGGCGCTCGAAAACGGTGAGCGCGATGTCGAGGCGCTCGAGCGCGACGTGCGCCGTACGGCCGGCAAGTTTGTCAGCGAGCGAACCCGACGACGCCCGATGATCGTCCCCGTCGTCATGGAGACGTGAGACGACTGGTCGCTGCGGCGATCGGCCTGTTAGCCGTCGCCGCGTGTGGCGGTGACGGCACCGCCTCGGCGCCGATCGTCGACCGGATCGACCAGGCGATCGAGGCCGTCGAAGCGTACTACGGAGCTCCGCAGCAGTACTTCGAGATCAGCGCCACCATCGACGAAGTCAGCTTCATCGTCGCCGTCGATGAAGCGACTTCCGCTGAGCAGGGTCGATTCTCTTCGGAAGGCGAGTTCACGGCGCCCCAGCCGGTCGGCCCAGCGAACGGCGCTACCTTCGGGGCGGAGGCAATCGGATTCGACCCCGATCGAATTTTCGCGCAGATACGCGTCGAGCTGGGCGACCCCGTGATCGTCGACTTTGCGATCCAGGGCACGAATGCCGGAACCGTGCTGTACGACGCAACTGTGGCCAGTGACGCCGGCGGTGTGCTACTCGTGTTGCTCGGCCCACAAGGCCAGATTCTCGGCGCTCAGGCCCAATGACTTGCGAATTCAAGCGGCGCTGGTGGCAAGCGAGGCTTCGTCCATTGTGGTGATGCCCCGTGTGGTGGCTGCGGCATTGGTACCGTGGACCGAGCCATGAACACTTGGGATCGATCCAAGAAGCGGCGCGGATCCACATCGTCGCCAGCGGGTAGGTCGGCGGGCGGCAATCGCCGGTCGTCGTCCACGTCGCGTGCCAACGGTGGTGTTGGCGACTCCAAACGCCCTGCAAACCGAACTTCCAGCCGATCTTCTGGCAGAACATCTGCAGGCCGTGGCGGCCGCGCCCAGGCCGATCTTCGCCAGGCGGTCGAAGGGCGCGAACACGAATTTGTCGGACTGGTATTGGTCGGCGTAGGTGTGTTGCTCGGACTGGCGATCTATTTCGATCTGGCGGGACCACTCGGACGCGGTATCGAGGCGTTCGTCGGCTGGTTCTTCGGCCTCGGCCGATATCTGCTGCCGGTCGTACTAGTGGCCTCTGGCGTCGCACTCGTGAAGAAGGGGCAATCGTCCAGTCCGACCCGCTTGCTGATCGGATGGGGCCTCTTCGGCGCTGCCATCTTGGGCTTGCTGCACGTATTTCATGAGCCAGAGTCGCTCAAGGATCTCGACCAGGTCGGCGACGGAGGTGGTTGGATCGGTGCCGCGATCGGCGGTCCGAGCCAGGCGCTGGTCGCACCGGCAGGCGCGGTGGTTGTTCTGATTGCACTGTTGCTGGGCGGCCTGCTGCTGGTCACCAGTACCTCGTTGCGCACGATGGCCACCAACACCGGCAAAGGCGTCGGAACTGTTGCCCGGCCGATCGGACGGGCTGCCAAACGGGCGATCTCAGACCTGTCGACGCTCAGCAGCGAGCGTGGCGAAGGACGCACTGAGCGACGCGGCCGTCGGGTTCGCGGCGAGGGTGGTGCCGATGACGGCGCGCAGGGTGATCATCGCCATGCCGGCGCGCCGGACGTGCACGGCGAGCCGATCGCTCCCGCCCTCTACGACGGCGCTACCGAAGACGACGCGCTGTTTGCAGCCGCCAAATCAGTTCCGAAGCGTCGCAGGAAGGTGTCGGCCAATCAGCCGGCACTGCCGATCGATGGTGAGCAGGTCGGTGAATGGGTGCTGCCGCCACTCAGCCACCTCAAGCCGGCCGGTCAGCAGGCCGTCAACATGGCCGAGATCGAGCGCCGCGGTCAGACGCTGCAAGAGTCGTTGGCCCAGCACGGCGTCGACACCGAGTTGATCGGCATGACGGTCGGCCCGACGGTTACCCGCTACGAGCTCGAACTCGGCCCGGGTGTGAAAGTCGCCCGCATCACCAGCCTGCAAAAGGACATCGCCTACGCGATGGCCGCCACCGATGTGCGCATCTTGGCCCCGATTCCTGGTCGCTCGGCGATCGGTGTCGAGGTTCCGAACCACAATCGCCAACTTGTGGCGCTGGCCGACTTGATGATGTCGCCGGAGGCGGCGGCGGCGACCCACCCGCTCGAGGTGGCGATCGGCAAAGACATCGCCGGCAAGGCGGTTTTCCTTGACCTGTCGACCACTCCCCACCTGCTGATTGCCGGCGCCACGGGCGCCGGAAAGTCGAGCGGTATCAACTGCATCATCACCTCGCTGTTGATGCGTACCACGCCCGATCAGGTGCGCCTGATCCTGGTCGACCCGAAGCAGGTCGAGATGGGGCAGTACGCCCGCCTGCCGCACCTGCTCACGCAGCCGGTCACGAACCCCAAGAAGGCTGCCAACGCCCTCGGCTGGGCAGTCAAAGAGATGGAGCGCCGCTACGACGTCCTTGGAGAGGTCGCGTTTCGTGACATCACGGGTTACAACGCCGCTTTCGGCAGGGGTGAGATCGAGCCGCCCCCAGGTGTCGCAGCCGACGATTCGCCATACGAACACATGCCGTACATTGTCGTTGTCGTCGACGAGCTAAACGACCTGATGATGGTCGCCGCTCGCGACGTCGAGGAGTCGATCACCCGCATCGCCCAGAAAGCGCGCGCTGTCGGCATCCACTTGATCATCGCCACTCAGCGCCCTTCGGTCAACGTGATCACAGGTGTGATCAAAGCAAACGTGCCCGCCCGCATGGCATTCGCGGTCGCCTCGCTGACTGACTCGCGGGTTATCCTCGACCAGCCCGGCGCCGAAAAGTTGGTCGGCAAGGGCGACATGTTGTTGTTGCCTGGCAACTCGTCGATCCCGAACCGCATACAGGGCTCGTTCGTGAGCGAAGACGAGGTTCGCAGGGTCGTGACACATTGGCGCCAGCAGGCGCCCGAGCCTGTGTACGCCTCGAATGTCGATGGCGACCACGACGACGGCGGTGGGTATGCCGGTGGCATGCAACAGATGACATTCGACAATGGGCTCGATGTCACGTCGGACAGCAATGCCTTCTCGGCTGGCGACGACGACGAGGACACCGTGATGATGCGCCAGGCGATGGAGCTCGTTGTGCGCAGTCAACTCGGGTCGACGTCGATGCTGCAGCGCAAGCTGAAGATCGGGTTCGCCCGTGCCGGCCGCATCATGGACCTGCTCGAGCAGCGCGGGGTCGTCGGCCCCAGCGAGGGTTCGAAGGCCCGCGGGGTCTTGATGACCGTCGAAGAGTTCGAACTGCTCCAAAACAGCGGGCGCCTGTAAACACCGCACGTCGCGCCTGACACAACGTGGCGCTGAGGAGCGGGCTGGTTGCAGCGATCGCGGCGGCGGTACTGTGACGGCATGGAGATCACGACTCGACATACCCCTGCCTATGGCGTTGCCCGCCTCACGCTCGTCGGCGGCGAGCAGGTTCGTGCGGAATCAGGGGCGATGATGGCGATGTCGGCCGGCGTCGAGCTATCGGCCAAAGCCGAAGGCGGCATGATGAAGTCGCTCAAGCGTGCTGCGCTGGGCGGAGAGAGCTTCTTCATTTCCACCTACACCGCCCCTTCACAGGGTGGATGGGTCGACGTCGCGGCGAGGCTGCCCGGTGACATCTCGTCGTACCAGGTTGGCGCCAGCCAGGCGCTGTTCGTGTCGAAGGGCTCGTGGATCGCCAACCAAGCCAGTGTCGAGATCAACACGAAGTGGGGCGGCTTCAAGAACATGTTCGGCTCGGAAGGTGGGTTCGTCCTGCGCGCCGAGGGGCAAGGGCCAATCGTATTCGCCTGCTATGGGGCGCTCGAGGTCTGGAATCTCGATGCCGGCCAGCGAATCACCGTCGACACGGGACACATGGTTGCTTACGAGGAATCTGTGACCATGTCGATTCGCAAAGCGAGCGGTGGCCTGGTGCAAACCTTCAAAAGCGGCGAGGGCCTGGTCTTCGATTTTGAGGGCCCCGGTCGCGTATGGACCCAGACCCGCAACCCGAACGAGTTGCTTGGCTGGATTTCCGCCACGCTCGGCTCGGGCAGCAGCGGTGGTCCGGGTCAAGGCATCGCCGGTGGTCTCTTCGGTCGCGGCTGATTGTTCTGCGCCAGGGATCACGAAACGTCGGTAGCTTGACGCGCATGTCCTTGGATGCCACGCGGCACGCACCGTGATGCCTCGAGTCCTGGCTTCCGGCGACACCGGCGAACACTTCGTCGACGTCACGGTGCACTGGTGGCACTGGGCGGTGTTGCTGGTGGTCATCGTGTCGCTGCTGTTGTTCGATCTGCTCGTGCTGCACCGCGAAGCCAAGGTGCTCGGCCCGCGTCGGGCAGCGCTTGAGTCGATCGTCTGGATCGCCTGTGGACTTGGCTTCGGTCTCGTCATCTTGGCCTGGTTTGGCGGAGCGGCCACCGGTGAGTACATCTCGGGCTACCTGATCGAGGAGAGCCTCAGCATCGACAACGTGTTTGTCTGGGCGCTGATTCTTGGCTACTTCAAGGTTCCGGCCATGTACCAACACCGGGTGTTGTTCTGGGGTATCTTCGGGGCGCTGATCTTGCGGGCGTCGTTCATCTTCGCTGGGATCGCGGTGATCGAACGGTTCGATTGGGTGCTGTATGTGTTCGGCGCATTCTTGCTTTACACCGCCGCCAAGTTGGTGTTCTCCGACAGCGATCACATCGATCCGAGCGAGAGTAAGTTCCTGGCGATCGTCAACAAGTTCGTCAAGACCAGTGACGAGCTCGATGGGCAAAAGTTGTTCACCAGGCGTGACGGACGTCGGTTGGCGACGCCGTTGTTCTCGGTGCTGCTGCTGGTCGAGGCGACCGATTTGATCTTTGCGGTCGATTCGGTACCGGCGGTGTTGGCGGTCAGCCACGAGCAGTTCATCGTGTTCTCGTCAAACGCTTTCGCGATCCTCGGGCTGCGGGCGCTGTATTTCCTGCTGGCCGACATGCACGGCCGTTTTGCATTTCTACAGGAAGGTCTGGCGATCATCTTGGCCTTCGTCGGGGTGAAGATGATCATCGCCAAGCTGCCGGGAGTCGAGTACCACATCCCGACCTGGTTGTCGCTCCTGGTGATTCTGATCGTTCTGCTCGCCGCCGTCGGGTTCTCGTTGAAGGTCGAGCGCAACGAACGCGACGCGGCGATGGTCAAGGAGGCATTCGAATCGCATGAGACGCCGCCTCCGCCATCCGAGCGCTGATAGCGAGTCGCCTCGACAACGTTAGATTCGGCGGATGGCGATTGCTGACGATGACATCGAGCGGATCCGCTCGACCGTGTCGATCGTCGACATCGTCGGCCAGCACGTGCAGCTAAAGCGCACCGGTCGCAACTGGGTCGGGTTGTGCCCATTCCACGCCGAGCGCACCCCGTCGTTCAATGTGCGCGAGGAAACGGGGCGCTATCGCTGCTTCGGGTGCGACAAATCGGGTGACGTGTTCACGTTTGTGCAAGAGACCGAGCACACCGACTTCGTCGGCGCGGTCGAGTATCTCGCCAATCGGGCGGGGATTCAGCTGACCGAGGCCTCACCCGGGCGCTCGAAAGAGCGAGCCCGCCGCAAGGCGCTGGTCGAGGCGATGGACGCAGCTGTCGACTGGTACCACCAACGGCTGCTCTCCAGCCCCGACGCCCGCCCCGCCCGGGCGTACTTGCGTGATCGTGGTCTCGCCGGCGACATCGCCCGCCAGTTCAAGCTTGGTTGGGCGCCCGACGATTGGGATGCGTTGGCGAAGGGATCGGGCATCGAGGAGAAGCTTTTGCGCGACAACGGCCTTGCGTTCCGTAACAGCCGCAACCGTGTTCAGGACTCGTTTCGGGCCCGCGTACTGTTTCCGATCTTTGCCGAAAACGGTGACGCCGTGGCGATCGGCGGCCGGATCCTTCCCGGCTCGGCCGATCCGGCCAAGTACAAGAACAGTTCGGAGACGCCGATCTACACGAAGTCGAAAACGCTGTACGGCCTGAACTGGGCCAAGGGCGAGATCGTCAACGCCAACCAGGTGATCGTGTGTGAGGGCTACACCGACGTGATCGGATTTCACCGGGCCGGCCTGCCGCGGGCGGTGGCCACGTGCGGCACAGCGTTCACCGAAGAGCATGTGCGACTGCTCAAGCGCTACGCCAGCAAGGTGGTGTTGGCATTCGATGCCGATGCCGCCGGACAAGGGGCGGCGGAGCGTTTCTACGAGTGGGAAGAGAAGTATCAGGTCGAGGTCAGCGTGGCGGCGTTTCCGGGCGGCAAGGACCCAGGCGAGATGGCCCAAACCAATCCGGAAGGGCTTGCCAAAGCGGTCGCCGATGCCAAACCATTCCTCGGGTTCCGGCTGGGGCGGGTTGTCGATGGCAAGGCGCCGCAATCGCCCGAAGCGGTGGCGCGTCTGGCTGAGGCGGCTATGTCGGTGGTCAACGAGCACCCCAATGTCAATATTCGAAAGTTGTACGCAGGGCAGGTGGCGGCACAGGTCGGTATGCCGGTCAACGACCTGGTCGCGATCGCCGAGCGCCGGGTACGACGCCCACAGGTCAATGTGGCCCATCGCAAGCAACGTCAGGAGCGCCGTGAGAACGCCGAGTTCGTGGCGATCGCGCTGTTGGTACAGAACTGGGATTCGATCGCCGCTTGGCTTGTCGAGGCGTTGTTTGCCGATGAGGTGTATCGGCGAGCGTTCTTGGCCGTCGCCAAATCGGGTGGTCTACTCAACGAGGCTCTTCGCCTGGCCGATCCCGAGGCTCGCGATGTGCTCGAGCGTGCCGCTGTTGTAGATATCGAGATCGACCCCGAGGCAGAAGCTCGCAACCTGATCGCCGCTGCGATTCGACGCGAATTGTCGGGCACCCGATCGTCCTCCGATTCGGGTCGAATTCGGGAGGAAGCGGAGGCTCGAGTGCGGATGGAGGCGCTCAGCACATCCGAACAGGGCCTAGAGGCTGCCGGATGGTTGCTAGGTTGGCTGGAAGGACGCAGAGAGGGACGTGACGGTGGGGCTTGAGCCAGTCGACGTGCCGGCGGTACCTGCACCGCTTGTTGGTGTGGACCGATCGGAATGGGACGCTCTGGTCGAACGCGGGCGGGCGGCCGGCGTGCTGCATGCCGAGACGATCGCCCACGTGCTTCGCGATGTCGAGCTGACCGGAGACGCTTTGCAGGCTGTCCACGAGGTGCTCACCTCGGTGGGTATCGAGGTCGACGAAACGATTGACGACGACGGTGACGACGACGAGACCCCGCCTGTCGGATCTGTCCGCGAAGGGGTCAGCGACGATGACGAAGACGTCGAACGCCTGCTGACACGTCGTCGTCGTCGGCGCGGCCAAAAGCGACCCCTGCGAGCCGACGGTGGCACTTCCGACACGGTTCGGCTGTATCTTCGCGAAATCGGTCAGGTCGACCTGCTCACCACCGAGGACGAGCGCCATCTTGCTCAGTTGATCGAAGCCGGGCATCAGGCAGCCGAGCAGATCGACGCCGGGTCGACCGAGCGTTCTCAGCGCGATCTGACGCGTGCCTTGCAGCGCGGCGAGCGCGCCAAGAGCGAACTGATCCAGGCCAACCTGCGACTCGTCGTCAGCATCGCCAAGCGATACTCAGGTCGCGGCATGCAATTGCTCGACCTGATCCAGGAGGGCAATCTCGGCCTGATGCGGGCGGTCGACAAGTTCGACCACACCAAGGGCTTCAAGTTCTCCACGTATGCCACCTGGTGGATACGCCAGGCGATCACACGTTCAATCGCCGATCAGGCCCGCACGATCCGAATTCCGGTCCACATGGTCGAGCACATGAACCGGCTCACCCGTATGCGCCGCCAGATGCATCAGGAACTCGAGCGCGAACCAACCGTCGACGAGCTGGCGACCAAGCTGCAGATGGAGCCCGAGAAGGTTCGCGATCTGCTGCGCATCGCGCTCGATCCGCTGTCGCTCGATTCACCCGTCGGCGAGGAGGACGAATCAAACCTCGGCGACTTCATCGAGGACGCCAACGTCGACGGCCCCGCCGATGCGGCCACCAGGGCGATGCTGCACGACGCGGTCGAGCTGGTGCTCGGCGACCTGTCCGAGCGCGAACAGGAAATTGTGCGGATGCGGTTCGGTCTCGACGGTGCTCAGGCCAAGACGCTCGAAGAGGTCGGCAAAGAGTTCGGCGTCACCCGCGAGCGGATCCGCCAGATCGAGGCCAAAACACTGGCCAAGCTGCGCCATCCTCAGCGTTCCCAAAAGTTGCGCGAGTTCCTCGAAACCGAGTAATCACAATCAGGTGAGTAACCCAACAACCGGCACGCTCGTAGCGGAACACTTCGACGTGTTGATCGTCGGAGCCGGCATCTCAGGTATCGGCGGCGCCTATCACTTGCAGCAACGCTGCCCGACCAAGAGTTTCGTCCTGCTCGAGACGAAGGAAACCTTCGGCGGCACCTGGGCTCAGCACACCTATCCGGGCATCCGCTCCGACAGCGATCTGTACACGTTCGGGTACAGCTTCAAGCCGTGGACCGGTCCGCCGATCGCCGCCGCCGGGGAGATTCTCACCTACCTGAACGAGGTGATCGACGAGAACGATCTGCGTCGCCACATCCGCTACCAGCACACGATTGTTGGCGCCGACTGGTCGAGTGCGGCCAAGCACTGGGTGCTCGACGTCGAGCGCAGCGACACCGGCGAGATGCTGCGCTTCACCTGCGGCTTTTTGTGGATGTGCGCCGGCTACTACCGCCACTCCGAGGGTTACACACCCGATTGGCCAGGTATCGACCAGTACCTCGGTCGGATCGTGCATCCCCAAACATGGCCGAACGATCTCGACTACATGGGCAAGCGCGTGCTGGTGATCGGCTCGGGCGCCACCGCAGCCACGATCATCCCGGCGATGGCCGACGACTGTGAGCAGATCACGATGCTGCAGCGTTCGCCGACCTATTTCTACCCACGACCGAACTCGGACGAGCTTGCCGACACGCTACGTGAGCTCGAGATTCCCGACCAGTGGGTGCACGAGATCATGCGCCGCAAGATCCTGCGCGAAGGTCACATCGTCCATCAACTGTCGGCCGAGCACCCCGATCTCGTGATCAACGAGTTGCTGACCGCGGCGCGCGGCTACCTGGGCGATGACTTCGACATCGATACCCATTTCCGGCCGAGCTATCGGCCGTGGACACAGCGAATCGCGGTGGTGCCGGACGGCGACTTGTTCAAGGGAATCCGCAGTGGCAAGGTCGACGTGGTCACCGATCAGATCGACACGTTCACCGAGAAGGGCGTCAAGCTGGTGTCGGGCACCGAGCTCGAGGCCGACATCATCGTCACCGCCACCGGGTTCAATCTGAATGCTCTCGGCGATGCCGAGATGACGCTCGACGGGCAACCGATCGACTACGCCGACTCGGTCACGTACCGCGGCATCATGTTCTCGGGGATCCCGAACATGTCGTCGGTGTTCGGCTATCTGCGAACCAGTTGGACCATGCGGGCCGACCTGATCTCCGGCTTCGTGTGCCGTCTGCTGAACCACATGGACGAGCTCGGCGTCACGGTGTGCACACCCACGATCGCCGAGGCCGACGACGATATGGAGCGCAAGCCGTACATTCCACCCGACGAGTTCAACCCTGGCTACATGATCCGCGGGCGCGACCTGATGCCCAAGCAAGGCCCTCACGCGCCGTGGGCGGCAACCAACGACTACTACCTCGAAAAGGACGAGATCCCGGCGATCGATCTCGACGAACCTGAGTTGCAGTATCGATAAGCGTTGCCGACAACGGTTGCTCGCCCAGCGCTACCCGGTATCGTGTCGTTCGCCATTCCGGGATAGCTCAGCTGGCAGAGCGGCTGACTGTTAATCAGCATGTCGCAGGTTCGAGCCCTGCTCCCGGAGCCATGCAACAGGGTCCCAAGTGTGGGACCCTGTTGGTGTTTTCGGGGCGGTAGCTCAGTGGTTAGAGCATGGGACTCATAATCCCCTGGTCGTGGGTTCGATACCCACCCGCCCCACCGCAATTCCGCAAGTTCATGGAGACCTACGGCCAGGAGATGGGATTCAGCATCACTCAGGTAGCGATGCGCGCCGGCCACGATCCGTCGATCGCCGCGAAGCACTACAGCGGTCGAGTCGCTGAGACAGATCGAGCGCTCGCGAATGCTGTGGCGTCGCTGCTCGCCCCACCGAACGAGCCGAGCAAGGAGTAATGTCGTGTTTGTGAGCGCAACGCCCTCCGCCCTGCGAGACGAGGCTCTCGCGCTGCCCGCAGAGCAGCGCGCCGAACTCGCGGTGGAGCTGCTCGCCAGTCTTGACGACGACATCTCGGAGGAAGATCCCGACGAGATCGACCGAGCGTGGGGCGACGAGATGCTGCGCCGCTCGGCGCAGATCGCCTCCGGCGAAGTTAAGACGCTGACCTGGGACGAGGTGCTCGCCCAGGTCGCTGAGAACCGCCGTTCGCGGTGACCCGCAAGATCGAATACCACCCCCTTGCCGCGGCTGAGGTCGTGCGTGCAGAGGCCTGGTACGAGAAGGAGACTGCGGGATTGGGTGATCGGTTCCTCACCGCGGTTGAGGCGACCGTGGTACGCGGCAGCCGCTGGCCGAACGCCGGCAGGGCCGTTGTGATCGCACCCGACGGTACGGTCGTCAACCGCAAGATGCCAGTCGGAGGATTCCCGTGGGCCGTCGGCTACGAGGTCACCGACGAGAAGCTGTTCGTGCTCGCTGTGTTCCACCAGCATCGCAGGCCGGCGTACTGGACCGACCGCACCAGCGCTTGAGGCTGGGGCCCGCTGCCGGCCGACCCCAGTCCGAGTCAAACGCTCGAGATCGACCGATGGATTCAGAAGCCGATGTCGAGTCCGGGTGGTTCTGGTCGGAGCCCGTGCTGTACGAGTTCGGGACGAGTCTGCTCCGACCCGGTGAGCGGTATCGACACCACGTCGCGTATGACTTCGGTATTGTGCCGCAACGGGCGCGTGACACCCGTTGACCCGGGATCAGCACGCACGGTGGTCCGATGCATCAGGCCCGATCCGATCAAGGTCCCGAAGCGGTGTCGCGACAGCTGACTGCTGCTACGAGGCGATGGCGACCTCGCCGCGTCCACACCGGCGGAAGCTGTCACGACGTCACAAGGGCCGACCGCTCGATATCGCTCCGCGTAACCACGTCAAGAACAGACGGCAAGCGCCGCAGTGCGGCCCAAGTTCCGCGCCAAGGAATCTCGCTGAGTTCGTTGCTCGACGGGTGCTCAGGTGAGTCGTTCGAAGCGCTGACGTGCGCCTTGGCGAGTCATGCCGAGTTGAGTGCCGATCACACCCCAAGATGCGCCGTCACGGTGAGCTCGCAGCGCTGCGGCCTCGATCCGACTGTCGGCGTCGCGTCGCGCTGCTGCGGCGGCGCGAAGTTCAGACAGGGCATCGGATTGGACAACGACGTAGTCATCTCCTGAATCGAAATCGCTCACGATTGATTCGGCTTCGGCTTGGCTGAGTTCTCGAGGGTGCTTGGTGGTCTTCATTGAGGGTCGCCTCCTGATGTTTCGATCATGATCAAGTACTTGTCGCGGGCGGTCATGGCGTGGATCACGTAGTCCTGGTCCTCGGTTTCGATGACGCCGACTTCAAGCAGCCGCGCCGTCGCGTCCGGCCCAATGAGCATCGTGAAGTCCGGTTGGCCTGGTCTCGTGATGGCAGCGATTGAATTGTTGATGGCGTGGCGGATGTTGTCGTCGGTGATGCCGTGCTTGCGATGCCGTGCTTGCGAGCGCTCGGCCGAATCTCCACTGCGACAACTGTAGTTGTCGCAGCTGGTTTCGGCAACTCGTGGCACGCAGTGATCGACGGGACGTTCGCGAACTCAGTCTGAGTAGGGGAGTAGCCGTCCCCAGTTCAGACTGGAGCTGAGATGTCGGAATCCTGCTCGGCATCCAACATTCCATCCAACATACTGGGCGATACTGCGTGGGATTGGACGACCCGAGATGGACGACGTGTTGGAATAACACCAGCTAGATGGCATCAGACGACACGAGGCGAACGAGTTCGCGTTGACCCATAATCCCCTGGCCGTGGGTTCGATACCCACCCGCCCCACCAGGTCAGAGGCTATTTTCTGCCGAGACGGTTGATTTCTCCTGGGACATACGGGCCGTTTTCCACCACTCCAGGGGGCACGGCCGACAATCGAGACATTGCCCTCCGGCACGTACCGCGCCGGCGTGACGTCTCACGAAGGCAGCAGCCGCGGCGAGTCCGGATGGCGGGCGTCAGACGGACAGTCACTGTGGCAGTGTTTTCGACATGTGGTGAGCATGTAGTCGAGAAGCGGCCCGGAACTCGCCGTCACCCACAATCGGTCGCGACCGCAAGAGCACTGCAGATCTCCCGCATTCGCGAGCCGCTCAGCGCGCCGATTCGGTCGACGAGCGTGGTGATCGATACCGATTCGACGGAGTCGAGGTTGATCGCGCTTCGACGCCCGATCGGGTCGTCGCCGGGCTCTAGGACGACCTCGCTCGGCAGGCCACGGATGGTCGTCGTGCACGGCGCGATCAAGGCCCGCCTAATTCTCGGGATGGCAGCATCGCGAGACAGCACCACGACTGGTCGTCGCCCAATCTCGGGCGGCTCGCACCACCACAGCTCACCTCGCCTCGGGAGAACGGTCATGTTGCAGCTGCTGCGTCGCGGAATGATGCGAGATCGCCCCACTCGTCTGGTTCGTCGATCGGATGGGCGCCGTACGCGGTGGCGTAGGCTTGATCGATCTCGGCGGTGCGGTACCGTGCGAGCAGCGCCGTCAACGCCTCGTCGATGAGCTCGGCGTCCGTCGTGCCGGCCAGCGCCTTACGAGCGCCGTCGAGGAGTTCGCGGTCGACGGTGGTGCTGAGTCGCGTGCGAGCCATGCCATGATCATGCCACGAAGATGCCACACCCGGCAACGGGGTTGGGAGGGTCGGCGGAACAACCCGCGAATCACTCGAGCGTTGCAACCACCGATTGAGTCCAAGGATCCTCAACCGAACGGTCGCGGCAGCTCGCGGTGGCTTCGCCATGGCTCAGCTACCTGCTGCGAGACATCGGCCGCGCTCACGAAGGTCGTGTCGGGCGTCGTTCGACCTGGGATTCTGTGTCAGAAGTGGTCGCGTTTGACCAGCTAGACCACCTCATAATCCGCTGGTCGTTGGTTCGATACCCACCCGCCCCAGATCGCCGACGGTATGCCGGTCAAGACCGTCATCAAGCGCCTCGGCCACACAAGCGCGTCGGTGACGCCGAACACCTACGGCCGCTGGCTGCCGAAACAAGACCGTGAGGCCGCCGACGTGATCGCGCGGTTGCTCGCCTGACGTGCACATGATCAGCTCGCGGGCGTCTTCTGCTCCCGCGCTCAGCTCGCACCGATTGCCGATTCGCTCAGCGACAACGACTGATCTGTAGCGCCCCTCCCATGGCATTCGCCAACACTGGACGCAACCATTTCCGCACACGTGTTTCCTGCGATCGTCTATGGTGACGACACCAGTCACAGGTGAGCGGCGACGGGGTGTCGTTTCCCGGATCAGTGGCACGGTTGGGAGTGTTCGGGCTCGCGATTACGACCGACTTCGAGTCGACGTGCCGGTGCCGCTGGACCGATAGGAAGTGCCGATCCCGGACGGGTTGCCATTCCGCCGAGGGGCGTGAGCCCGGGCGTCGAGACGCGGTCAGCCGATCGGGGGCGGTGGGTTATCGAGAACTCAACCTGCTACGAACGGGGGTCGATGAAGATGGGATGGGGTCACGACCGTTGAGTGACGGCGACGTTTGCAGTGTGGCGGGTGACGAGCCGTTCGACCAGACGTTGGCTGCGGCGCGGGCAGGCGACGGCGGCGCGTTCGAGCAGCTGTTCGTGTCGATGAGTCGTCGGGTTCGTTCGTTCGTGGCGCTTCGCGGGGCTGGTGATCCCGATGGCATGGTGAATGACGTCTTCTTGAAGGTGTTCACGAACTTGAACGGTTTTGCCGGCAACGAGATCCAGTTCCGAGCATGGGTGTACAAGATCGCACGGAACACGCTGATCGACGAGGTTCGGCGGAGCGAGCGGCGGGTCGACGAAACAACCCTCGACGCGGCCCACGAGATCGTGATCGAGAGCGGCGACGTCGAGGTCGAGGCAATCGACCGATTGGGCGACGGCTGGGTGCTCGCTCAACTCGACGTGTTGACACCAGAGCAACGCGAGGTCGTCATATTGCGCGTTGTGTCGGACCTCACGATTGAAGCGATCGCCGAGGTCCTCGGCAAACGGGTCGGCGCCGTCAAGGCCATGCAACGGCGGGCGTTCCGCACGCTCGCCAAGAATCTCGACCATCAGGCCGTACCCCAATGAGCGATTTCAACGTTGCCAGAGATGACATGGCGCAATACCGACTCAGCGACGCCGACATCGACGCATTGATCGACGGCGATACGGTCGCGGGCGCGCCCGCCCAACTCACCGAGTTGATGGTGTCGCTTCGCTCTCACGTCGACCTGGGTCCGAGCGTCCCCGTGTCGGCTGCACTGAGTGAGTTCATCGTGACCGGCACGACCAGCGGCACACAACCGAACACGACCGACGCCGAAGTCATCTCGTTGCACCGACACCGAATCTCACGGTTGACCAAGGCAGCCTCGGTCGTCGGTCTGGCCCCGTTGCCGTTCCTGATCGCCGCCACAATGGTTGCTGCCGCTGCTGTCGGTGGTGCACACGTCGCCGGCATCGTCGACGTCCCCCTCCTGCCCGATCGTGGGGCGCAGATCGAAGTGGTCGCGCCGCCCGTGCCAGATCAGATCGACCCGGTCGTCGTGCCGTCGATCTCGGAGAACGAGCCGACAGATGCTGTCGCCGTGCCGCCGACACCTGCCCGAACACCACTCCCAGTTTCATCGTCGCTCCCGGTTTCGGCCCCGCAGCTACCAGTAGCGTCCCACGTTTCGGCCTCCGCAGGAGATCACGCCACCCCATCGACGCTCCCGAGCGAAGCGGCCGTTGAAGGTGCCCCTGCGTGCGAGTTGGGTCAAGACACCGCCGATACCCGCACCGGGCCGCCGGTCGAACCGAACACCACCACTCCCGACGTTGTGCCCGTTCCCGAGATTGGTCCGCCGATCAACCCCTGCGAACAGGCATCATCCACCA